>FLNY01001942.1_pt1 | contig 56231 bp, 70 predicted proteins | sample 1140381 | NCBI WGS metagenome assembly FLNY01 (sample SAMEA3878172, study PRJEB12797) | bioreactor metagenome | biome: Moose rumen | place: Sweden | collected 2011-10
TTTTTCACAATGTTGCAAACTTCTGATTTGTAGGATTATATATGTTTTAGAATATTTTATGTTTACAAAATGTTTGCATTTTACAACATCCGAACAGTATCTTTGCCTATCAGTTTCTTCAACTGTAAATAGGTATCAGCCTCCGTATTTATCTTTGCCCAGTGGTTTTCAAATACAGGAGAGTCCGCATCGGCTGTCCCTGATTGCACTCTGTATATTATCAATCTTTCCTCGTCACAGATTCCCATAAGAACGGAGTTGAGCATCCTTGCGTATGACAACGCCTGGCTAAAAGCGTCATTTCTGTCAGCTATGGTGCGCATCTCCTTCTTAGCCTCGATAATGAAAGGTGCATTTTCAAAATGTTTCAGTCCATGCGGAAAGAAGACAAAATCAGGTATTTCTCTCATTCCTCTGCCGGCTTTCAGCCTCAACTGTCTTGTATAGTCTTGCTCCTCGTAGCCGAGCCTGCCGAGCAGGGGAATTAAGATTTTCTCCTCCACGTCTTTCTCAAGCAAACATACAGCCGCCTCGTAGCCCTCTGCGCTGAAAAGTCTGGGGATATTCTTCATTGCACCCCCCTTCTCTGCGATAAGCCTCAGCAGCTCCTCGTAGTCCCTTGCGGATACCTCCACGCCGTTCACACCTTGCAGATTCTTCCTGACTATGGGCAGTTGTGACAAATACGGATGCCTCTTTAACTCTTGTATGCCTACCTTTGGGATATCAGTGCGCTCTCCTATCATTACACGGCAACGGTAATAGTCAAAGGGATTGTAAGAGCCTTCCGAAACCGCCCTCCAAACGGAGTGTATGCAACTGTACGGACTCTTGGCATACATCACAATGATGTCTCCTCTTCTGGTTCTTTCGTTGCACTGCCATACATAGGTTTGAGCTTCGCCATTCTCTATCCTTTTTATATCCTCTTTGTCTGCTCCCACGAGCCATACATTTGTCGGCTCCGGCAGGATTGCCGCAGCTAAGGCTTGCGCCTCCATAGACATCAGAGAAAAATCGTACAGGCAGGCGCAGAACTCCTCGTCAGTGAGGTCGTTTTCCTCCTGAAACCTCTCAAACACCTCGCATATATCAAAATAATACAGGAGATAATCTCTGTAGTTTGTTGTTTTCGGCACAGGCGGCAGCTCTATTCCTATGCTGTCGCACATCATACGAAATTTGGGGAAGTTCTGTTTTGCCAGTATCGGCTTGTAGAAATTATAATGCAGATAGAGATACACGGATATGATGTTAACCAACGATGCTTTCCTGCGATAATCGTCCTTTTTTATAGTTATTCTGTTACCCATATCAACATTGTCTTCTGACCTTACAGAAAAGTTCCTGCACTCCAAGTTGTCAACAAATGTCTCAAAACATTCTTTTCTGTTCTCTCCTGAGAGCGACATTCCAGTTGTCTCAATATTAACCAGCAGCTCGTAGTATAAAGCAGAATAGGTGTTTTTATCCGAAGGAGACCATAATCCGAAGATGTCATCAGCGACAACCACATCCACGTCCCTTTCGGGGTTGAACAACTCTATTGCTTTTCTCCCTCTCTCAGACTCCTTATATAGCTTCCAGAATTGCGTATTCATAGACTATTCTTTTAATTAAGGATTCAAGACCATACATTATTTCTCTACGAGCATCATCAGTACACGATACATTCCTAACATATCGGAGAAATTCACTTCGAAGTCGGGATAATCGGGATTTACTGACACACACCTTACGGATTCGTCACTCTTGCCTGGCATTATCTTCTTTACCACCGTTCCGTTTACGGTGTCGAGCACATAGACACGTCCCCAGTCAATGAACGCCTTTTCGTTGATGCGCTTTATCAGTATCTTCGCTCCGCTTGGATACTCTGGTGCCATTGAGTCCCCTGTTACTGTTATTGCGAAGTCCACTCCTTTTATCGGTGTCACGATGTCCTCGCACTCATATTCGTGTACTGCGACAGAGAAGTCTCCGAGCGTTCCTCCCCTTGCCAGCGTGGGCAAGAGCTTTGTTGTGTACCCCTCTGGTGTCGCCTGCTCAGATGCGTCTTTCAGCATTTCTCCCTCACCGGTCAGAAGCCACTCTATATTGAATACTTCGTCAAAAGCCTCATTGAACCTGCGAAGAAATCTATCTGTAATAACTTTCTTGTCACCACTCAACGCTTTTGATACATTTTGCACTGTCGAACACATTTTAACTGCGACATCTTTGTCGTGAGTTATCTCATTTTCCATCTTGAGGTAATTCACAGCTTTTCTTAATCTCTCGTTTTTCATTTTAACTCTATAATTTAAATATAGCAATTAAATGGCTACGTATATGTTAAAAAATACATTAAATAATAAAAAACTTACTATTTTTCTTGCGAGATAGCAACTTTCTTATTACCTTTGCAAATGAAAACAATAAGTAATTGCAAAGTTACTTAAAAATAGTGATAAAGCAATACATTATATATAAGAATAAAGAATAATTAACAATTAAAACTCTACGACTATGAAGTACAATAAGAAAGAAGTGATGACGCTCGCATGGCAGCTCATCAAGAAGAATGGCTACAGCCTCAGAGAGGCAGTGACAGTAGCATGGCGCAATGTCAAGGTTAAGGCTGAGATGAAAAAGCGCATAGTCAAGTTCTACTTTCAGAAAGTAGATGGCAGCATAAGAGAGGCTTTCGGCACTCTGGCAGAGACACTGATACCTCAGACTGCTGGCAGTGACAGAAGAAAGAACGACACCGTTCAGGTGTACTTCGACACTGAGAGAGGCGAATACCGCTGCTTCAAGAAGGCTAACTTAATGAGAATAGCATAACGATTAAAACAATACGACTATGAGACTGACAGATAGAGACATAGAGAAGATAGCTGAGGCTGCGATAGATATGCAGAAGTATTATGAAGCAGGTAAGATATACCAGTCTTGGCAAAACATAGAGATTGAGGTCGAAAACGGCACTGTGTTCTTGGACTGCACAATGTCAATGGCAGAGATACCTTGCAGTCACAGAGACCCATACCTGCCTGACGATAGCGAGGATGTTATTGATAGCCTCACGATAGATGACATCGCAATGGCAGATGCAGATGGCGAGTGCTATGACATAGAACTTGCAGACATCAAGGCGATAGACAGAGAGATACAGAAGAATATATAATAACTACGGTGGGGCTAACTACCCCACCAATTAAAAACAAAAATCCATGACTATAACAACTAATTACAACATCGGTGATGTTATCTACACGATAGATACCGACACCTTGAAGATTATCAATGCACCAGTAAGCAGAATTTCTGTCGGCGCAAGACAAGACATGAAGCCTTTAGTATTGTATAGTATAGATACAGATGGCAACAGCAAGTGTATTGAGCAGAGCAAGTGCTTCTCTTCTGCAGAAGATCTGATGCGACACCTGTCACAGAGGTAAGCACAGTGTGCGCCACCGCTGAAATATGGCGGTACGGTCGAACCGAGGCGCACACACGAAGAAAAAGTGCCGCAAGGCAGACTGACGGAGGACGTGAGTTCGAGTCTCACGTGGGGAGCAATAAACCAACAAGGAAGATTATGGAAAAAAAAGAGAAGAAAATAAAGAAAAGAAAATACGTCAGGGTGGCAGGCTATGAGAACCGCAAGCCCTACGGTGTCAGGAAAAACGGCACAGCCGAGCTTGTTTCAAGCCCTAAGCCGGGTGAGATTGTTGAGGTGTCTGCTGACGATTGGCAGTTGGACTCCTTACGCACCCAGGCATCCATATTCAACATGGCGGCAGGTTACACAAGATACTCTGTCTCCATCAGCCGTATGCTGAATAAGATATATATAAGAAACAATGACATTCCGAAAGACAATGACGACAAGAGAGAAAATCCGTGATGCAGTGTTTGCGGTTGCAACATTCGCAATGTTTTATTGCCTGATATGGCTCAGTGCTATACTCGCAGGCAATGTATAACTAATAATTATAACGACTATGGAAAAGAAAGTACAGGAAGTGTTCACGACCCTCAGCGGCATAGACGTGAACAACCATGTTGAGGCTAAGCAGAACTTGAAGTACCTGTCATGGCCTTGGGCATGGTCAGAGGTCAAGAAGCGTTACCCCGATGCAACGTATGAGGTAATGGAGGACGAGCAGGGCAGACAATGGTTTGAAGATACAGACCTCGGTATTATGTGTCGCACAGCCGTGACTATCAAAGGCGAGCGACTGACGATGTGGTTGCCTGTGATGGATGCCTCCAACAAGGCTATGAAACGCAGTGCGTACAAGTACACGGTGTATAACCGATACAAGAACGCATACGAAGAAAAGGTTGTTCCTGCAGCAACGATGTTTGAGATAAACAAAACCATCATGCGCTGCCTCGTGAAGAACCTCGCAATGTTCGGCTTAGGCTTGTATATCTACGCAGGCGAAGACCTCCCAGAGATAGATGAGCCACAACCACAGCCAGTACAACCACAGCAGGCAAAGCAGGTCAAGCCGGTACAGAAGCCTGACATGATGCAGAATGAAGTACTGAGGGCATACGCACTGCCAGCCATAGAACAGGCTCAGACGAAAGACGACCTCAAGCGTATCTACAACGATTACAAACAACAGCTCGGCAACGTACAGGAGTTTATCGATGCGTTGTCGGCAAGGAAGAAACAAGTGACATTATGATTAAGTTAAGAGACATACCTGTTACGTTTGACGCAGACAGTCACACGTACACCAACACGGAGACTGGAGTGATGCTGCAAGGCATCACCCAGACACTCCTGCACAAGATATTCCCCGACAAGTACGCAGGCATACCTGGGCATATACTTGAGGCGGCAGCGGCAAGGGGTACGGCAGTGCATAATGACATAGAGATAGCGGAAGAACTTGAAACAGAGTTCACCACACGACAAGGAGAGAACTACCGACAGATGAAGGAACGTGAACACCTCGTATTCCTAACCTCTGAATATCTCGTCAGCGACCTCGAACACTTTGCAAGCAAGATAGACCTTGTATTTCACGGCAGTGAGGGTGGTGTATTACTTGCCGACATTAAGACCACGCAGAAGTTTGATGCAGAGAGTGTCAGCTGGCAGTTGAGCATATACGCATATTTCTTCCGTCTCGCCAATCCTGATGTCAAGGTAGAGAAACTATATGGTATATGGGTGCGCGAAGAGTTCTGTGAGTTTATAGAGGTCAGGATGCACACCGAAGAAGAGGTAAAGGCACTCATTGAGGCATACCTGAACGACCAGCCCTTCGAGGTGGAGTGCAATACTCCCGACTACATCGCAGAGGCAACACCTATATTGCGCACACTTAAAAGCCGTATAGATGCACTTACAAAGGAGTATGACGCTATCAAGGATAATCTTCTCAAGCAGATGGCAGAGGCAGGTGACAATACTGCGGAGTGTGACGGAGTGAAGATAACGTATGTGCCACCGACAGAACGTAAGAGCTTTGACGGCAAGGCGTTTCAGAAAGACAACAAGGAGTTGTATGACAGGTACATCAAACTGACATTAACAAGTCCGCAATTACGTATAACGATAAAAACTACAGAAGACAATGGCAAATGAGATTATCGGTAACGTCCACCGCATAGGACAGACAGAGAACATACCAACTAAGACAGGTAATAACTTCCAGCGCAGGAGTTTCGTACTGGTGCAGCACCGCTTCGACCAAGACACAGGTGAGCCACTGGCAGACAACTTCGTGCAGTTTGACGTAACACAACGGAAATGCGCAGACCTTGACAAATTCAACATAGGCGACCGTGTAAGGGTTGCTTTCGCGGTAGAGGGCAGGGCATACGAGAAGGACGGTAAGGAAATGTTCTTCAACACGCTCAGGGCATTCAGGGTAGAGCCTTACGTGATGCCACAACAGATGCAAGCACCACCGCAGCAGCCTATGCAACAGGTAGCACCACCGCAGTATGCTCCACAGCCGCAGCAGCCTCAACAGTCAGAATCGTTACCATTTTAACATCTTTAGGACTGTCCTCACGTCAAGTTAGGCGGTCCACTTAAACAAAAATCTCTTATGACTTACAATCTTACCAATACTTTCGACATTCAGAGTGCCAGGACATACCTTGAAAGCCTCATCAAGAAAGGTGCTAAGATTAACATTACGGAGCGTAGGCTAAAACGCACGATAGCACAGAACAGCTATCTGCATCTATTGCTCGGTTACTTCGCATCACAGACAGGTGACACTCTGGACTGGGTCAAACAACGATACTTCAAGTATTTGTGCAACCCCGATTTATTCGTAAGGAACAAGGAGGATAAGTTTCTCGGCAATGTAACATACCTGCGCTTGTCAGCAGACCTCACTACAGAGGAAATGACGGTAGCGATAGACCGTTTTCGCAACTGGGCTGCGAGTGAGGCGGGTATATATCTGCCTGAGGCAACAAAGGCAGAGGAACTTGAAGCACTTGCGGTGGAGGTAGAGAGATATAAGACATATCTGTACTAAACATAGTCAGATTTTAATTGTTATTGTATTATCCTCAGTCCGTGAGGATAGAGGATATTTTTTAAGACTTAACGGCAATGACTAAAGGAAGAGTAAGACACATAGAGAAAATATGGTTGTCATCCGCTGAGGCTCAGGCATACCTCGGCATGAGTGCCGATTTCTTCAAGAGACTGAGGACGAACGCACAGATACACTATTACCGTGTAGGCAGATGCGTGTTCTACGCCAAAAATGACATTGATGAGTTAGTAACAAGTAATAGAGTTATCTGATATGGAGTATATTAAGATACCACGCAATATAATAGAACAAGAATGGTACAGGAATGCCAATGCAAGAAATGTATTTCTGCATCTGTTACTCACCGTTGATGAAGATGGTAAAACATATATCTGTTTACGCAAGCTGGCAGAAGAAACAAACATCACATTACAGAAGCTCAGAACAGCACTTGAACACCTTGTCAAAGGAAATATAATTATTGTGTTGCCAACACAAAAAGTAGCACAAAAAGTAGCACAAAAAGTAGCACGTTACGGACAATGTATAAATATCTGTAATTTTGATAGTTACAGAGTTTTGGGAAACAAAGATAACACAAAGTGCAACACAATAAATAACACAAAGTGCAACACAAACGAAGAAAAAAATAAAACAAAAAAAGAAGAAATTCCCCCCACACCCCCTATAGAAGAAAAAAATAAAACAAAAAAAGAAGATTTTACCGAAAATCAAAGATTTTCTACAACCAAAAACGTGCGTGCGTGCGTGCGTGAGGGCAAGGATGATGTCCTGGAGAAAACAGAGATGGAAGCACCCCCCAAAGCCCCCCTCACGATTGATGAGCGAAAAGAAGAGTTTCGTAAAGCCATAACACCTTACGAGGAGAAATACGGCAAGGAGATGTGCGAGGATTTCTTCAATTACTGGAGTGAATACAACAGGAGCAGGACAAAGATGCGGTGCGAGTTACAAAAGACCTGGCAATTGTCAGGAAGGCTTGCTACCTGGGCAAAGAATGATTACAGAGTAAAAGCAAGAACAGGCTATGGCAATACAACAAATAGCAGATATAGTTCCGCAGACAATGCAGAGCGAGAAAGACTTGAACGACAAAGGTCAGCATACAGACTTATGCAGAGACTCGCAGCAGAAGACGGTGGAGACCCTTTGCCGCCGCTGGAGCAATAGAGAGGCATTCATGGCAAGTATGAATCCGGGGGTGCAGACGTATGCCGGAAAGCATCCAGACCGTGCCTTTTTCGGTGAAGCTCCAACGCTTACAGCCATCAACCTCGCTTATGGAAGGCAAACATCTGTCTTGTGGCTGGTGCCACAACTCATAGACTTGTCAGAGTATTGCGGATGCAGGGAGAAGCTAAAAGACCATATGTTGGAAGATCTTGCAAAAATAATCAGTATTGAGTATCACTATTTCAAGACATCTGAACTGCTTTTGTTCTTCTATTGGTTCAAAACCGGCAGGTACGGTCACTTCTACGGCTCTGTTGACCCGATGATAATAACAATAGCACTGCGAGACTTCGTAATTGACAGACGGACAGCATACGCAAGTCACCAGCAGGAAGAGGAATGCAAGCGACGTAAAGCGTGGGACAAAGAAGAGAGAATGACTTACGAAGAATACAGACAGTTCAAAGCAAAGAGGAATGAATAAAAAGAAGATACCCCAACAGATAGTCAGATGCCGTGACTGCAAGCACGCTTACCTCATGCGGAGCAGACCAGAGAACCCGGTCATAGCGCTATGTACTGCGCAGGGCGAGACTTACAACCACTACGGCATACGTGAGGTGGCAAGTTGCAAGAGGCTTTGCGAGAATTACCTCCGCAGGGTTTGCCCAGAGGTCGTTAACCCGATGATATGGATTGTATAATTTAACAAAAAAACAAATAACGCTATGGAAATTATTGTTATCGGAATATTTGCAGGTATAGGGATAGTATATTCCGTAATCAAAATCGCACAGGCTGTCCTGTGGGTAATGAAATACAAGAACACTAACCAATACAAAGAGATATGTTGAACTTTAGCAGAATGGCCGCCCTTGTGTCAGGCGTTTTCGGAATAATTGCACTTGTTACAGGTTTTGTCACGCATACACCGCATAACATCGTTATAGGCGTAGTGTTTGAGCTGCTGATGATAGTATGTGTACAGACTGACAGAATAGATAGACAATGAAGTTAAACAGATAATACTATGCACATCAATCCAACGAAATGCGAGACGATATTAAACGTACTCGGCAAGGAAGAAATTGAGAAGAGAGCGAATAGCATAGTAATGAGGAGACAACAAGAATAACAACATTATAACCAACTAAAAACATTACAACTATGTACAAAGACTTATTAAACAAAAAAGTATTAGTACGCTCTTATGACGCAGGAGTGTACTTCGGAACACTTACCAACGTAGAGGGTGAGACAGTGAGAATGGAAAATGTGCGTAACATCTGGCACTGGCTTGGAGCATCCTGCCTCAGTCAGATAGCCAATGATGGCATCAATGGTGATAAGGTATCACCAATAGTCAGCAGTATGGTCATCAACAGAGTGTGCCAGATACTGCCCCTCACAGATAGAGCAATAGAGAACCTTGAAAATCAACCTATATGGAAATATTAAACAAGACAATAGAACAATTCCTTAGTGTCAGCGATGGCTCTGGCTCTGGCTATGGCCATAGCCATGGCTATGGCTCTGGCCATGGCTCTGGCTCTGGCTCTGGCCATGGCTATGGCTCTGGCTCTGGCTCTGGCCATGGCTCTGGCTCTGGCTCTGGCCATGGCTCTGGCTCTGGCTATGGCTCTGGCCATGGCTCTGGCTCTGGCCATGGCTCTGGCTCTGGCTCTGGCCATGGCTATGGTATAGCAGAGATATATGGTTACAAGGTGTATAGTGTAGATGATACACCGACAATCATCACCAATGTCAGGGGGAATATAGCCAAGGGTTATATCTTACGGTACAATGTCTTCAAAGAGCCTTGCTACATCGCCAAGGTGGGTGATTGCTTCGCTCATGGAGAAACTGCACACCAAGCCTATGGGGATGCACTCGCAAAAGCATTGCAGAATACTCCTGTAGAGGAGCGCATTGCCAAGGTCAAGGAGCAATACCCTACACTTGACACTGTAGTCAGCCACAAGGAACTATACAAGCTGCACAACATTCTCACAGGCTCTTGTGAGTTTGGCAGGAAAGAGTTTGCCAAAGCGCATGACCTTGACCCTGAGAACGGAGAAATGACCATGCGTGAGTTTATCAACCTTACATCATCCGCTTACGGCGGTGATGTTATTCAGCAACTTAAAAAGACTTATGAAAAAATATAAGTGACTGACGAGCCAAGGATGGTCTGCGGCTTACACAATGGGGTTGTAGGAAACCGCCTCTGTGGGTGGCTCTACCCGTAAGGATGAGCAACTGGAACAAGCAGCCTTAGAACACCCACAATCACCCCACGGTCTCTCCTATCCGCAAGGACGGAGGGATGCGTAAAAAACAAGTTGGCTTGCGCATTATTGCAAGGCCGTGGGGATTTTTTTAAGAAAAACGAAGATAGACTATGATAGAGCTACACTACTACATCGAGCAGGCGGACAACGGCATGGTAATAGCCGACCGCAAAGACCGAAAAGAGAATGAGACAGCAGAGAGTGTGTCGATAGTGATGGACGACGACGCAAGGAATTATCTGGGCAAACTGCTGTACTCTGAGATATATGAAGCAATGGACGCAGCCGCAGAAAACGGGGCTGACGTCAAGATAATAATAACAGCCCAAAAGGGAAAACTATGACAGAATATGAGTTTGACAAACTATGCGCCAGGCAGACCACCTGTGACTGTCAGTGCGCAAGGTGCGAACTATTTGCCCTATATCACAACAGCAACAGAATACGACTATGAGAAGACCAGACATCAACAGAGTGGCAAGAGCACACGACCACGTATCAGCAGCCATGACGGTACTCAATAGCATCAAGGACGAGAATATGGATGCGAAAGAGACTATGGAGTGGAAAGAAATCTACAAAGAACTGAAGTTCGCCGGTAGATACCTTGAAAAGTGGAAGAAAGAACTTGAAGAAAGACAATAGCCATGAACATAATCGAGAAAATCAAGCTGTGGTACTCAGAGTATATACAGCACAGGAAGCAGGAAGAAGTGCAGGCACGGTACAGACGTGTGGCGAGGTACTGCCGCATAGGTGACGAGGACGAGCGGCCATACATCTTCATTGATGACGTGCCGATATACCTCATCAGCAGTATTCCCACTGACGGAAGTAAGTTGATAGTGAACATCGACGACGCTACCAGCATCGTGCAAGCCATACGTGAATTGTACATCCTCGCAGAAAAAAAACAATCAACGCCGTGAGGCGGCTAACAGTTGTTATTAGTATTATATGTTATGTGTGCCCTCGTCTCCCGACCTGCACACCCTGCTCAGCGGAGCGGTCAGTTTCTGTTTTTGAGTTTTTCATACGTATTAGTAGTTTTCCAGAGAATGCAATTCAAGCAGGGACGGAGCGAGGGATTTTTTTTAAACCCTAAAAAACAAGACAGATGAAACAACGATTGATAAAGCTGTTGGGTGGCTACACCCATGAGGAAGCACTGAAACTGATGCACGACACCGAAAGCCGTACGAAGAAACAGATACTCCAGCACATCAGCCAGTATATGCGAGACCTCAACGGACTGAGTGCCGAGGAATGGTGCGACGCAGTATGGATGTACGTAATCAACGAACAGAAGAAACTATGTTGAAGAATATGACAAGACAATACCGCCCCTTCCGCAGTCAGGGGTCATACATCAGCACAGAGAGCCGTCAGCAGATAGAACAGCGTATATGGAGGGCGAGCGGATTGGTGAAGACCCTGTGCTGTATGCCGAACAACGTGGCGTACATCACCCTCTACAACGCATACGACTATGCAAGGCGGCACCCTGGCTTCCGCATGGAGACAAAGAAACTCTACCGTGATGCCATGGAAGCCTACAAAGCCTATGAGCGCAGGCTGTATGCCGCAACGGAAAACAGGATGTTTCACCTCGACGACCTCACGGCAAACTGTCGCAAGCGATACGGAGACATCACCGACAAGGAATACTTCGAGTTCTGGCAGGACATAGGCAGTCGTGGCTACACCCTTGCATTACCGCATCTGCAGGCACTGACGCACAAGTTTCGTACGCAGTTGAAGAAGCGTGACACTCCACACTATGAGATACTTGCACATCAGCTGCTTGCTCAGACGATGCTCACCACGGCAGTAGCCTTCCATCGTTCTGCAATAACGCTGGCCATCGACAAAGACAAAGTGCCGAGCGAGATAGCAGGCAAGCTGTATGGTCAGTTCTCTCTGGCAGCGGTGGAGAAGAAATTCAGCAAAGCCCTCTTGTCGCTCTATCCTCACAGCGTGGGGCTTGACGAGGTGGAGGAGCGCAATATCGAAATGACCGTCAAGGACATCACCGACATCTTCGCCAATGAGGAGAACATCAACAAAGTCCTCATAGATGGCGTGGCAGACAATGAAGACATATTCCGCACGAAAGGCGAGATGAAGAAGACACTCCGCCAGTGTGCTGAGCAACTGGACTAAAGCACATACAGCGATGAACAACTACGACAGCATATTGTGCAAGGACTACCGACATGGCTCAATAAGCCACTGATGGAGGTGGTAGAGCGAGAATTGGAACGATGCAAGCACGAACTTGAAACGCTTGGCAGTGAACAAGAGGAAATTAACATGAAGCCAGGCGACGAAATCCCCGACAAGACGAAAGACGGCATACAAGCGTCAGACATTCGTGAAGACGAATGGAAATTGCCGAAGAAGAAGAAACGCCCGAAGATACTCAGCATGTTCTACGCGCTGCTGCTATGCCTGTTCTATGTCGCGCTGGCAATCGGTGCCAACATCCTATCGTATAAGCTATTCGGATTGTACTGCGGCATTGACAGCATCACATTCAGCATGGCGTTCTCTATCATTTGGGCGTTGTGCTACATTCATATATCGGAGGACTAATAATTTCTTCAATAATAAGTTTTAACAATGAATAAATAGATATGGAAATGCAGACGTTTAATGTAGGTAACAAGGAGTGTGTGGCACTCGTCAGGAAACTCACGCCAAGGGAGTGTTTGCGTCTGATGGGCGTTGATGACAGGAACATCGACAAACTGATAGAAGCAAGGGAAGTGGATGATGCCGCCAAGCAGATGCAGAACGAGCATACATCCGTAAAAAGGGTCTTGTCTAACTCATCACTCTACAAACTCGCAGGCAACAGCATAGTTGTTGACGTGCTATACCACATCTTCCGCAAGGCTTTCGTTGAACGTGGCAATGAGGCTATCCAGTTAGGGCTGTTCGACACTGTGAACGAAGCACCATGTGAATACACCTCCAACAATCCGTTGCGTGTCGTGACGCTTTGCAGCGGCTATGACAGTCAGTGTCTTGCTCTGGAACGACTGAAAGCGGACTACCCACCGTTTGACTATGAGCTGATAGCATGGAGCGAGATAGACCCTGCCGCCTGCAAAGCGCATGACGCTCTCTTTCCGCAGTGGGCTGACAGAAACCTCGGTGACATGACGAAGATAGACTGGGAGCGAGTGCCTGATTTTGATTTACTGTTTTATTCTACGCCATGTTTCGTCGCTGGTACATTAGTGCTTACTGATAAAGGATATAAATCTATCGAAGATGTAAAAATCGGAGATATGGTTATGACACATAACAATAGATTTCGTAAGGTTGTTGATGCAGGGAAAAAGCCTGCAAAGGAGATTGTAAAGATACGCTCAATGATGTTTGACGAAATCTTTTGTACTCCCAATCATCCCTTCTATACACGTAAGCGTTATCGCAAAGGACACAAAAGTGTCAGGTGTTTCGCAGAACCAGTGTGGAAAGCCGCACAGGAACTAACGAGTGATGATTATTTGGGACTCGCTATCAACACAAATGAGCAAATACCAGAATGGAATGGTGTTGCTCTTCATCGTGGCACACATTGGGATGTAGCGAATGAATTGCAGAAACATCTTTCATCAGAGTATTTTTGGTATCTTATGGGAAGATATATAGGAGATGGATGGCAACGAAACGACGAAACACACAAATCCATACTTGTTGCTTGCTCAGATAGGAATAAAGACGTTCTATTACAAACCATAGAAACACTCGGTTGGAGATACACTTTAACTAAAGAGAAAACGTGTTATCGTGTCATGATTTATAGCAAGGAACTATGTGAGTTTGTGAACAGATACGGCAAGTATGCGCATAACAAGTGTATTGATGCAGAAACGATGAATCTTCCATTACATCTACTTAATGCTTTTTTACAAGGTTATGTTGATAGCGATGGATGTTATGTTAACACTGAATACGAAATAACAACTACCAGCAAGAAACTTGCTTATGGATTGATGCAGATTGTCGCAAAAGTACACAAAAGACCATCACGGATATACAAGGTAAAACGCCCTGATAAGTATATTATTGAAGACAGGGAGGTTAATCAAAGAAACTCTTACATGGTAGTATGGCACACCGACAAAAGAAAACAAGACAAGGCTTTCTACGAAGATGGATATGTTTGGTTTCCAATTAAGGAAATTACCTCTACCAACAGAAAGGAATTTGTGTATAACTTAGAAGTAGAAGAAGACCACTCTTATACTGCTAATGGTGCAATAGTTCATAACTGCCAAAGCATCTCGCAGGCTGGCTTGCAACACGGATTCACGGAGGGCAGCGGCACACGCAGCAGCATCATCTGGAACGTGCGTGATGCTCTGATAACGAAGCGACCTCGCTATGCCTGCCTGGAGAATGTGGCGGCGATGGTCAGTCAGAAGTTCCTACCGATGTTCAACCTCTGGCAGACGGAGATAGCAAGGCTCGGCTACACTAATTACGGCAAAGTACTCAACGCAAAGGATTATGGAGTACCACAAAACAGAGAGAGGATATTCCTATGGTCGGTACTCGGTGATGTGCAGTACCATTTCCCCGAACCAATGCCGCTTACCAAGCAGTTGAAAGACATCCTTGAAGATGAGGTTGACACACGTTTCTATCTCAACCCTGAGAGAGTGCAGGAGTTTGTTCGTGACAATATAGACAAGGTTACAAAATATGCCAGCGAGGGTATAGGCGAGATAGAGCCGATGCCAGAGAAGCTAAGAGAATGGATAGAGAATTATGAGAAGAAAAGTATCACCACAGACAAGTGACGGTTGTGTTCCTGCGCTGACTACGAGATATGAGGCAATGGGAGTGACAAGCATAATCGACACAGGTCACTACCCAAGGGGGGGGGTAATAGAATATTATGAGTATAGACATAAAGACCATCGGTAGTATATAGAAGTCAAGCCAGAACGGCATGGTGTATGCCACCACAGGACTTTGCCTAACTCTGTGTGTTGGTTGTCATAACGGGGTAGAACCAAAGATAATGATGATTTATGAAAACAAACGTAGTGGCAAACCTGATGTTCCATCCGTACAACACGATGTTTGAGCAGAGCCGTAGGGTGTACGGTATCAACGCACTCGCTCCTGCAATGCACACGTCTGGAGGAGGACATCAAGAACCCAAAATAATAGTGGTATATGAGACAGACAATATTCGGGTGGTCGAGGGATAGCAGGGGAGTAGTCACGGACAGACACCCTGTCACGGTGTGCAACTGCATCACCGTAGGTATGCGAGACAACACCACACCTTATGTAGTAACGGTATATGAGAACTAAGAACAAGACACTCGTTTTAGGGGGTGGGTACGCAGGGTTGTCAGAGGGGTACGGCAACGTGCTTATAATAGGACTGATGAGAACCCTGAGCGTTAACACCGCCTATCCATTTATAGCACTGATATATGAGAACGGCAATTAACACCACGCAAAGAGTGGCACGGTGTATTCTCGCCACTTGCTACAAAGATGCAATACGCAACATACTCTTTGCAGGTGAGTACAACAGAACTGCAGTAATGAATATCTATGACACTGACAAGAATATGCGCAATGAGAGGGAGAGACCCGACAAAACCCGGTCTTAGGACAAAAAGTAACGGCAAGTTCCGTCAACGGCTGGAGATTGGAGAGAAAGACATCAGTAACACAATAACTTCCGTGCAGAAAGACTGCATGGTGATTGAAACGTATAACAATTAAAAATCAAAAACAACATGAAAACGTATTTTGAAGTCGGCATCCGCTACGACAAGACAATGGAGGACGGCAGCGTCCGCAAGGTAACAGAAAACTACCTATTAGACGCAATCACATTCACCGAGGCTGAGGCGAGGGTGACAGAGGAAATGTCTGCCTACGTCAGCGGGGATATGCAGGTGGTGACGGAGAAGATAACCAACATCGCCGAAGTCGTCACTACAAACGATGCAGTCGCAGACAAGTACTACAAGGTAAAGTACAGCATCCTCACCGTAGATGAAAGGTCTGGCAAGGAGAGGAAACAGGCGCAGTACATCATTATCCAGGCTGCAAGTGTCGATGATGCGAGAAAACGCTATGAGCAGTACATCAGAGGCAGTATGATGGACTTGATACTGGAGGCTGTCAGCGAGACAAAATATGTAGATTATTTCCCATACAACGAATGAAAGACTGGAAAGGAAATACTAACTCTGTGTTCAAAATCATAGGCGCAAGTAATCACGCAGACCACGAAAGGGAAAAGCGTGATTACTATGCTACCGAGCCAAAGGCGGCTGAAATGCTCCTTGAACTTGAACAGTTTGCGCCACATATCCTGGAGCCGTGCTGCGGAGCAGGACACCTCGCCAACGTGTTCAGACAGGCTGGCTACAAAGTGGAGTGTAACGACATCATAGACAGAGGATGCAACGATACCACAAGCGACTATCTCACACGCACAGAAGAATGGCAGGGCGACATCATCACCAATCCACCGTACTCTAAGGCACAGGAGTTCGTGGAGAAGTCTCTGTCACTCGTCAGCGAAGGCAGCAAGGTGGCGATGTTCCTGAAACTCACGTTCCTTGAAGGAAAGAAACGCAGGACATTGTTTGAGGAACACCCACCGAGACGTATATGGGTAAGCAGCTCACGGCTGAAATGCGCAATAAACGGAGATTTTGATAGTACAGGCACTAGTGCTACCGCCTATGCGTGGTATGTGTGGGTAAAAGGCTACAAGGGTAGTCCAGAGGTAAGATGGTTTAACTAAAAGTAAAAATAAAATGAAAATTTTGGAAATAATAAATCTGACTGAAAAATTAAACAAGCAGCTTGATATAATAATTAGGATGCAAAAAGATTTACTCAAGCCGATAATGACAGATGTCAATTATATTCCTGTACTCTACGAAGAATATATGAAGAAAATATCGCCTGACAATAAGGACAAGAACAAGATTTTTATCGCTATAGCTTATTTACTTTACAATCCGGCATCCTTTGTGAAGATAAGGATGGAGAAAGGTAATCTACGTAGGGCGATTGCCAATGTCTTGCACGTCACGCCTTCCAATGTGTCAATCATTTTCACAGATGTCAAGATACTGATAACGAGACACAAAGGTTTCAGAAATGACGTACAGGTAATGTATGACTCTCTGATAGAAAGACTCAAATGTGCAAGTTAAGCACGTTTGGGCTTTCTGTGTAACTCTACCACCTTGCCTAAATGATATACGATAATCCACCACGCAAATTTCCTCTCTCCTTTGCCGAGTATCTTGCCAGGCTGAAAGGTTATGTCTGTCACTTCAACAAGTGCGGTGTCACGTTCTTTAGCATACCCTACGGCAAGATACAGGTATTTGTACCGTTTTGGCAAAAATGGAAAATGCCCATCGTTATAATCGTCACAATAATACTCTGTGTTCGGTTCTGTTACCGCTGTATCAAGTAATATTTTGCCTTCGCTGTCTTTCTGTAGGTAGCGACTGGCTGTTATACCCTCTTTTACCTCTCTGTATTCTTCTTTCTTCGAACCTGCAATAATCTGGTCGAAATATACTTGCTTGATAGGCAAGTACAAGGTGTTTTCTTTCGTTCTGCACATAGTGTTTTAATTGTTGTTTTTTATTTCTGTTTGCAAAGTTATAAATTTAAGTGTTTATCTGCAAGGAAAACAATAAAATTAAATACAGATATTAAATTATTTAACATTTTAGGCATTAAATGTCAATGTTTAACTAATAAAAGTTAAATTAAACACAGAAGTTATTCGTATATTTGCATAATTAAAGTTTTATGTTTAATTTTGCACTCAGAAAACAATAACAATTAAAATTTATACGACTATGAAGAAAAGAGCAGATATGACAGGTTTCAATACTGGTAAGAGCTTAACAGATTGCATCAACGATGTAATGAAGTCAAAGAACAGTGTAAGAACTAAAAGAAACGACTTAATCAAATTAGGTCTGAAAGCAGGCGATATTGAATATATCTTCTCAAAGTTTGTAGCAAAAGAGACAAAAGGCGATTTTGATTTTTCAAAACTCACTTTTGGCATAGAGATAGAGTGCTATAATGTAGAGCGTACAAGGCTCATAGAAGAGGGTTCAGCACAAGGTCTGAATATTCGTTCTTGTGGTTATACTCACGCACATACAGAATACTACAAGATAGCAAGCGACAGTTCTATTGCAGGTATCAACCCTAACGAGGTGGTCACACCAGTGCTGAAAGGTAAGAGAGGTATGAGTTCTCTGAAAAAACTCTGCAAGTCACTCGAAGCGGTTGATGCAAAGGTAAACAGGTCTTGTGGTCTTCATGTGCATATCGGTGCGCAATATATCACAGATGAACACTACATCAGAATATTCTCAAACTATCAGCACATAGAAAGGGCGATAGACAGTTTTATGCCTCAGTCTCGCAGAGATAATAATAATGATTACTGTCATACACTGATAACACATAATTTCTCAGGTTGTCACACTAAAAGAGACGTAATGCGTGAACTTGGCTTCGATAGGTATCACAAGGTTAACGCAGAGGCGTATGCAGCCCACAAAACGATAGAGTTTCGTCAGCACTCTGGCACAGTCAGTTATGACAAAATAAATCACTGGGTGCTATTTCTCGCAAAACTTGTTGAATACAGTTTCAAGAATGAGATAAAAGAAACAATCTTTGACATTGAAAGCATACCATTCTTGACTGATAAAGAAAAAGAGTATTTCATTAACAGACGTGCAACCCTTAATTAAGGGTTGCACATTAATAAAAACAATTAAATCAAGAAAATATGTGTGTAATATGTTACAAACCAAAAGGTATTTGCACCCCTACGAAATCATACAGAGGGCTTTCTTTTAATGCTTTTTACAAAGCGATAAAAAAAGTCGATTCAGATGAGCCATGCGTGATACATTTCAGACTCGCAACGCATGGCAGCGTAAAACGTGCCAACTGTCACCCGTTCTACGATAAAGAAACAAACACTTACTTTGCTCATAACGGCATTCTGAACATACAGGCAGACAGAGACAAGACAGACAGTGAGACAGCATTCAGACATATATTCGTACATTATATTCTCAAATATGGCCTGAAGTCAGCAGAAACATTTAATGCCGTGATGCAAGTAAGGGCAAACACCGGTTCTAAATTCATCTTCATGCAAGGCTATGAGGTGAAGATGTTCGGTAACTTTCAGCCTTTCGAGGGTTGCTATGTATCAAACAAGAGATTTTTAGCATATCATGGTGAAAGTTCTTACCTTACACGTAAAGGTAAGTATTCAAGCATCGCGTATTGAAAAAAGAAGAAATAAAAAGATTATCTTTGCATCATAGATGCACCGCGGGTTGGAGCAGTATGGTTAGCTCGCTACTTTGACTTGGTAGAGGTCTTCGGTTCGAGTCCGAAACCCGCAACAAACAAAAAAACGTATAGATATGAATATTCTAACACTTTCAATCAAGCAGAAGTATTTCGATGAGATACTGTCTGGCAAGAAGACAACTGAGACGAGAGAAATACGACCTCAGAACGCGAAGAAATACGTCAAGTACGTTTGTGATGGCAAAGAGTACGAAGATAGTGCCGAGTTGCCAGAAGAGGGTGACATAGACATCATACCGGTAAAGTATGATGCTCTCAAATTGCTTACAGGTGCATACACGGGTAATCGCCCCTATATCATCGTAGAATGCAAAGACGCAAAGGTGTACTTGCTCACTGACGAAGATGGTAACGATATTGTCTATGAGTATAAAGGAGAGGAGTATATCGCAGCACAGATAGAGTATAGCCTGGGCAACATCTTAGAAAAGAAACTAAATTAACCATATTGTTTAACTTTTAATTTATTATTGCTGAGTCAGAATAGCAGTAGGAACAAGCGCAAGAGCGAACAGAGGTGTGATAGGCCGTCGCTCGCTCACAGGTGGCACAGGTCAGTTCGTGACACGTCGCCAGAGGTATAGTGAGGTACGTGAGGGTTTAGGACTTTCAGGAGGATAGTTCTATGACCCAATTACAGAAGACATATGAGAGTATTGACGCTATCAGGCAGAGGTCAGACAGCGCAATACTCTTTTTGTCTTTGGGAAAGGACAGCTTCGTCTTACTTGATTTAATATACCCACGTTTCAAGCGTATCGTGTGTGTGTTCATGTACTTTGTCAAAGGCTTAGACCATATCGAGCGTTGGATAGGATGGGTAAAGGCGAAATACCCTCGCATCGAGTTCGTACAGATGCCGCACTGGAATCTGACCTACATCCTCAGAGGTGGTATGTACTGCGTACCGAACCCTGACGTAAAGCTGCTGAAACTCGCTGACGTGGTGAAGGCCATGCGCAAGAAATACGGCATAGAATACGTATTCCTTGGTATGAAAAAAGCTGATGGTATGAACAGAAACCTGATGCTCAAGGGATATGAGGCGCAGGGATATGAGAATAACGGACTTGTCTATCCTCTTGCCGAATGGACGCAGAAGGAGATTCTTGCCTACATGAGACAAAGGAAACTCCCCCAACCTGTTAGGTACTCTCTGAAAGCTTCAAGCGGAGTGGGCTTCAATATAGACTGCTTCCTATGGTTGAGAGAACACTATCCGCAGGACTTGCAGAAGATATACGAGGTTTTTCCGATGTCTGAGAGAGTCCTTTGGGAATACGACAAGCAGCACTGTGATGGGTGAGGGAATACTAATTTACGGCGTGCCGACAAGAAATCGCACAAAAAGAACTGTGACAAGCGTTGAGGCTCGCAACAATATAAATCCCGCCAAAAGAAAAAGGGATTACCTCCTTGGCAAAATGCGTAGGCTTTATGGTGTGAAAGTGCAGCTCAACGGCAACGGGCATCCTATAAAGGTGGGGTTTAACAGACTGGGAAACAAGCATCTGTATCATAATGCCCTACATGGCAGGAGAGGCATTCTGCCAGGCGACTTGTCGAATATGGACAGGATTCTGTCGGGTGCGAAATTCGTAAAGAAGTCAGGCCTACATAAATCACGCCCGAAAGACGATATAAAAAGGTTCTATTACTATAAGACCTCACTACATGGCGATACGGTTTACCTGCACGTAGCAGAGACGGATTTCTTCAACAAAAGAGGAAGCATGAAGCATAAAAGATTTCTGTATGCCGCAACGACAAAACTAAAATAAGGAGTTCCACATGGGTACATCTTATGCTATACGCAAGGTCTGCTTGCCATGTAAAACTCCTTATCGCTTGCAAAGGTACGAAATTAAGTATTCATCTGCAAGAAAATCACATTGTTTAACATTAAATATTTAATTAGCTGAGTCAGAAGAACTAAATCATACGGTCAGATACTTGACCAGGCGGACAGGATATTGGCAAATCCGAGGATAAACAGAACAAGGCGTGATGCAACAAACATCGCTGCTGACAGATACACAGACAATATCCTACGCACGAGCAGATTTCGCAGTGGAGGCGCAAATGCTTACGACTTGTCTTTCTCTCGCTCTGTATATATGGGAATTTCAAACGGATAAAACATAATATGGCACAGAAAAGTTATTTCACATCGCAAACGGCAGAGCTGAAACGCTCACAGATACATTTTGCTGAATACAACCCACGCATTATCAGCGACGAGGGCAAGAAAGCACTGAAACGCTCAATAAAACGCTACGGCGTTGTCGGCGGTATCGTTGTCAACAAGCAGACTGGCTACACTATAGTCGGAGGACATCAGAAAGTGGCGGTGCTGGACGAGTTCAACAAATACGATACCGACACAAAAGAGAATGACTATTCCCTGCGTGTCGAATTGATAGATGTTGACCTCAAGACAGAGAAAGCACTAAACATCACGCTGAACAACCCAAACGTGGGCGGTGACTGGGATGACGAGAAGATGCGGCAACTCATTCCAGATATAGATTGGAAAGACGCTGGGCTGACAGACGCAGACCTGAATATGTTCGGAGTGGACTATCTCCTGCAGACAGAGCAGGAAAACGAGATTGCCAGTGAGCTTGACAGCATGATGCAGGAGGTGAACGAGGAACATCAGGCTGAGGTAGAGCAACGTAAGGCAGAGAGAGAAATGAAACGTGCCGAGAAAGTCGCACAGATGAAAGACCTCAAGCAACAGGTAAAGGAAAATGCAATCAAGACCGCAGAGGATATGTCCGCTTACGTCATGCTTTCTTTCACCGATTTTAAAGCAAAAGCCACCTTTATGCAAAGGTTTGGTTATTCTCCCTACGAGAAAATTATCAAGGGTGAAGTCTTTGACGGACAGGTAGAAAGGATTGAATGAACGGAGATGCCGGTGACATATTCGCAATAAGTGCTGCCGCACGGAAGATACAGGCCGTATTCGCAGATATCAGAAGATACGGATTACAACTCCAAATATATCATACATCCTAATTATCAGGTCAAAACATCAAAAGGGAAAATGAAAAAAGTTAATTACATAACAGCAACAAAGGTTGCCAATGCTAATGAATTTACTCAAAGAGGCTCAAGATACAGAAAAGTGTAAACTAAAAGCGACCGGTGAGATTCGAACTCACTCCTCTCGCAGATAGCGGCCTCCGTTCCGACATCATGGCTCTAATCGCTTTCAGTTTACACCTTGTGTACTGCAAAGGTACAAAACAAATGGTAAACAGACAAGAAAAATATAAAGTTTAACAATTGAAAATTTTATTGCCGAGTCAGAAGAAGAAGAACAGCACAAGAATACAGGAATATAATCGAGAGAGGAAGAAGTTATAACAACTGGGCAGCCGAAAGATACGGTGCAGGCACTCCACAATACGAAAGAGCTAACAGAAGATTCTCAAAGCTGTATTTCGCAGCAAGCGAAGGAGTGCGACAAGCCCTCGCTAATTCTAACGGATAAAAAGCTTATGGGAGTAAAAAAGACAACCACAAATAAAAAGATGGGAAGAAAACCTAAGTTTGACTACACAAGCAAGGAATTTCTCTCCAGAATATTTGTACTCGCAAAAAAAGGCTTTACCGACAGGGAGATCGCAAGAACAGTCGGAATGAACGAGACCTACTTCTATGAGAAGAAAGGTGAGTTCTCTGAGATTTCTGACACTCTTAAAGATGCGCGTGCGCAGATAAACACGGCAGTACGCATTGCCTTCTATAAGTCTGCCATGGGAGGCAGGATTGTCCGTTCTTATCGCTATATACAGAAACGTTGCGAGTGTAAGGGTAAAGACCCAGATTGTGAGATTTGTGACGGTACAGGTTGGATTACTCCCATGCAACATCGTGAAGTGTCAGAGTCAGAACTGCCGCCAAATCCGCTTGTACAAGAGAGGTGGCTGCACAATTACGACCCTGATTACCGCAAACGTCAGAAGAGCCTTGATGATGATGTGGACTATGTGCCACAGGGCAATGAGATTAAAAAGGGCGTGAATATTTCCGACTGGATTAACAAAGAGTTGACAACAGGCGCAGAAGATGATTAAGACACATCCTATATACTATCCCATGTATGAGGATAAGGATAAGTTCATACTCCTTATCACTGGTGGGCGTGGCTCTGGCAAGAGCTATGCTACATCTTGTTTTATCGAGCGTCTTACATTTGAGGTCGGGAAAACAGAGGCAAAGCGGATTGCTCACCAGATACTCTACACACGTTACACGATGGTTTCGGCAGGTATTTCCGTGATACCTGAGTTTTTGGAGAAGATAGAGGCCGACGGTACGTCAAAGTATTTTCACTCTACCAAGACTGATGTCGTTAATATCTCTACTGGCAGCAGAGTGATGTTCCGTGGCATACAGACATCGAGCGGCAACCAGACCGCAAAACTGAAATCCATTCATGACATAACAACCTTTGTAGTCGATGAGGCTGAGGAATGGACTAATGAGCGTGAGTTTGATACCATAATGCTCTCTATACGTCAGCAAGGATTGCGAAATCGTATCATAATCATAATGAACCCGACCGACAGCAACCACTTCATCTATGAGAAATACATCAAAGACACACACAGGATAGAATATTTTGACGGTGTACCGGTACAGATTAGCACGCATCCCAACGTATTGCATATCCATACCACGTATCTCAACAACAAAGAGTATCTGTCTGAACAATTCCTGCGTGAGGTAGAGCAGATGAAAATCTCAAATCCTCAAAAGTATGCCCATGTCGTGATGGGGCAATGGGCAGACGTTGCAGAGGGTGCCATCTTCAAGAACTGGGGAGTTGTAGATGCCTTTCCTCAGAATGCAAAGAATGTCGGCAGGGGGCTTGACTTCGGCTTTGCTAACGACCCGTCAGCCTGCGTAAAGGTAGGAGAGGTATATACTGCAGAGGGTGTTGACTTGTATCTGGATGAGCAGTTCTATGAACAAGGTATGCTTATAGCAGACTTGATAAGGGAACTTAAGAAAGACAATACGTTTGTCTATGCCGATAGTGCAGACCCTCGACTGATAGAAGAAATAGCCCTTGGTGGTGTTATTATCTATGGAGTGGAGAAGGGTGCAGGCTCTATTGTGGGAGGCATAGAGAAGATGAAGGACTACAACCACATCTATGTCACGAGACGCTCTTACAACCTAATGAATGAGATGCGTAACTACACGTGGGACAAAGACCGAAACGGCAATTATATAAACCATCCAATTGATGATTATAACCATGCTATTGATGCGGCACGCTATTGCGTACGAGGTAAGATAATGGGTAAGGTCATCCGAAAGGAGATGAAACACAAGAATGGGGGCAGTACGTCTGCAAGTTATACATCTTTTTCATTAAACTAAACAAAATATGGAATACAATAAACAGTTCTGGCAGTACAATAACACGACACTTAACTCCGAGGGGGTAGTGAGTGAAATATATGAGAGGCTTAGTAACAATGATGTGTTCGGGGCTATCGAGATGCTTGACAACAACGACAAGGAAGTGTGTGACGCATTACGTGAATACAATGTACAGACACACAAGGTGATGTCACGTCCTAATAAGAAAAGGAAGAAGATGCCCCTATACATCACGGAAAAACTGCCAAGAAACAAACAACAGTATATCAATGAGATAGAACTATTCTTTTTGTTAGGTAAAAAAATAGAGTGGAAGTTGGAAGATGGCGATGCAGAGGCATTCAAGAAATATCTTAATTTTTGGAAAGAATACCGCTTGGACGGTTTGCTCCGTCAGGCAAAACGTCTTGCCGGTGCAGAGACAGAGAGTGCTATCGTATTCCATTTGTCAAGGGATAATGACAACAAGGTAAGCGTGAAACCTTTCGTTGCCGCACGGAGTACCAACTTCAAACTGCGCACATTGTTCGACCAATATAATACCTTGGTTGCCTTTGCCTACGGCTACAGGCTGCGTCAGAAAGGCAAGAATGTGCTACACTATGACATACAGACGAAGGATTTTCTTTTCTACTGTGAAAGAACGGAAAAAGGCTGGAGTATAGATACCTACGAGAACCCGACACACAAAATAAATGCTTTGTACTTTCATCAGCGTAAGGCGTGGGATGGTGCAGATGCCCGTATAGACCGAGAAGAGAGGCTCGATAGTAAAGTTGGAGATACTAACAATTACTTTGCAGACCCTAAAGCTGCAGCTACGGCTGACGTTATAGCAAACATCAGTGACCCTGATATAGCAGGAAATATGGTACAGCTGACAGGTCAAAACAGCAAGTTTGAGTATATCAATCCACCTCAGAACTCCGCTACACGTCAGGATGAGAAGAATGACTTGCACAAGAGCATCTTCTTCGACACAATGACACCAGACCTCAGTTATGAGAGCATAAAAGGTTTGGGTACTCTAAGCGGTTCGGCCATGCACAATGCCTTGATACTCGGCTATATCAAACGTGATATCCGTCAGGAAATATACGAACCGATGGTTGACCGTATGCGCTCTGTTATATTCGAGATTATGAAGATTACAGATGAATTGGTATCGCAGAAAATTGATGATTTGCATATAAGTTTTTCTTTTACCGACCCTTTCGCTACAAAAGGCGACAACTATGATGTTGTTATTAAACTGTATGAAGCAGGGTTGTGTTCGCTTGAGACCGCAGTGAAAGAAATCGGACTGTCAGAGAATGTTGATGAAGAGATTGAGAAAATCAATGCAGAGCATAGAGTAAAGACGGGAGAATAGATGAAGTCAATATATTCATTCGAGGCGCAGAACGCACAGCAAATAAACGACAAGATAGGAATCTTTACGAGAAGGTATAGCGACATCTTTATAGAGGATTTCAAAATGTCACCTTTGAAAGATCGATTAATCTGTGTCTTAATTTATAGAACAAAATAGTATGGCAACAATGGAGTTCAAAATCGCTGCGGACTACAGCGAACTGACTAAAGCGGAAAAGCAGGTACACAACCTTGAGAAAGAGGTTGAGCAGTTGGCAAACAATCCGAAGCAATTAAAGATAAAAACTGACGAGTTAAACAAGGCGAGGGAGGCACTGTCTTCTCTTGCAAGTCAACTTGCGTCAGACTGGAGCAATACCGCAGCTGAGATTGAGAAAAGAATAAACCATCTCAATGAGTTGGAGCCTGACTTTATCCATAAGTTATTCGGTGGGCATATTGCAGAGAGAAGACAACTGTTATCCGACCTTGATGACCTGAATGCCAAGATTGCACACGCTCAGGACGTTTTCGGGAAAGGAACAGACCAGACATATCAGGCTGTTATCAAATCCGAAGTAAAGGACAGTTATTCCTTCACGGGCGATAATGCTCTCAATAAGACACAAGGAGGTGTAGAGATACCAGTATATTTCAAGACTGATGCGGCTTATACGGAATTTATAGACCTCAAGGCTCGTATCGACGAGTTAAAACAGCAGATATTCTCTTATGAGGGAGATAATGCAGGGCTTGAGGCGTTGAAGTCTAAACTTGACGAGACTGTCAACGAGTATCTGCGCGTCCAGACCGAGGCTAATGCAACAGCAAATACTTTTGGCAGTTTCCAAGATAAGGCAGTAGAAGCCTCAACAGAACTGCATGAGCTGAACGCGAATATAAAAAGCCAGCGAGACGAGATTTCCGAGTATGAGCAGAAACTCAAAGATGCCAAGCAAGCTCTTGATGAAGCGAAAGAGGCAGGAGATCCAATGCAGATTCAAGAACAGACAGGTGTATATCAGCAACTGAACCAAGAGTATGAGAAAGCGACTGCAAACCTGCAGAATATGCAGGCCAAGCAGGGGGAGCTTACTGCCAAGGTCGAAGAGTATAACCAAAAAGTAATAGAAAGTTCTACTCTGATGGTGAAGTGGTTCGGAAACGGCGATATAAAGCAATACAAAGAAAGGTTATCTTCCATGCCTCTTGTTATGCGAGAGGTCGTGTCAGGAGTCCAGGAGGCAGAGGTAAAAGTCCGTGAGGGGTTTGCCAGTATGAAGGAGAAGGCCGAAGGTGCTAAGACTGCGTTTGTTTCCGCAGGTGGAGGAATAAAAGGTATGGGCGCAGCATTAAAGTCCCTCGGTTTCAATCCTGTTGGTATTGCTATTATGGGAGTTGTAGCGGCAGTCAAACTGCTAACGACATGGTTCAAGACATCAGAGAAAGGACAGAAGACTTTTGCATACCTATCAGCCTATATCGGTGCTATCTTGAAAAAAGTAATGGACATTGGTATTGTCGTAATGGATGCCTTGTTCGATATGTTTAATGCTCCGACAAAAGCAGGTAAGAATTTTGCTTCGGTATTGCTTGATGCGGTTGTAAGCTCAATAAAGGCAGTTTATGCACCGGCAATGGCATTGGGTAAACTTATTGCATCCATTTTTGATGGTTCTTTCTCATGGGAAAAGACCAAGGCTGAAATTAATAATGTCGTCAGTGCCTACGAGAAAGCAGGTAAAAATATAAAGCTTGTAATCAATTCGACAGGTGATGCTGTAAAGAACGGCTTTGGCGGTGACAGGTTTAAGAAAGCCTTTGATTTCTCCGATGTCGGAAAAATGGCAAGAGCAGCTCTCGATGAAAGGACAGAGAACTTGCGCAGGACTAAAGCCATGACCACCACCCAGTATGACGAGAATGGCAACGAAGTGAAAGAGGGAGGCGTTACAGCGGCAGAGATGCGCCAGCGTATGATGGAGAATAGGATGAAGCTCCGTGACAATACACTATCGAGCGAAGAACGCAAGAAAGTTATTGAACAATATGAGAAAGACGTAAATACACTAAGGGATATTGACAAGAAATTTGCCCAGGAGAGGGCAGACAGGCAGAAGTTACGCAATGACTTTACTACATCATCGATAGAAGACTTACAGGCTTATGAAAAAGCCTTGGGTGATATTGCAGCCATTGATATACATGCCCAGCAACAGATGCGTCCATTGGTGATGGCTCGCAATAAAATTGCTACTGATGAGAAAAAGAAATCAAAAGATGGTGAGAAACAAGCCAATGAGGCTCAAAAAGCAGCGCAGCGTGCCGAGGAAATAAAGATGCTTGAGAACAAGCAGGCACTTGAACTTGCGAAGCTATTGCGTGAAAATGAATATCTAAAAGAACAGAATCGCATTGATGCAATGGAAGAAGGTGCAAGGAAATCGCTTGCACAACTCAAATTAAATCAGAAGAAGGAACTTGATGCAGTAATAGAATATGAACAACAATTAAAACAGAAGAAGACAGATACTGCAAAAGCTTTATTCAAAAAGGCTAATCCAAAAGGGGTATTTGATGCTTCTTCCATTGACTTATCTCTGACGGCTGCAGAGCAAGAGGGTATAAATGAAAGGACTGTGAAGGCAAACCAGCAGTATAGCAATGCTGTAAAAAAATTGCTTGAACAGTTTAAAACGCCTGCCGAAAAGCTCAAGGAACAAGAAAAACTGTATCAGGAGAATATAGACGTTCTTGAGGAACTGATAAAAGAGCAGGAGGAAAGCAACGACAAAGACGAGGAAAGTATAAGACTTCTTAAAGAGCGTCTTGAATATCTTGAAAGGGAAAATCCTATCCTAAAGAAGAACACCCAAGAGCGCATCAACTACCTGAAGCAATTCGGCACGCTTGCACAGCAACAGGAGGCTATCAATGCCGAGTATGACAGAAAGAGGCAGGAGGCGATAGAAAACGGCGCAAGTCCTTATGAACTCCAAAGTATTGAGGCTGGTCGTGAGTCGGCATTGTCCAAGAACCAGTTGGAGCAACTGAAAGAGGATATCAACTGGGAAGAGGTATTCAGTGACCTTGACTATGTATCCACCGACCACCTCAAGCGTCTGCGTGACCAACTTCGTGCGGCTCTCGATATGGGCGATATAACAGCGGAAAACGCACGTATCATCACCGAGAAACTGAATGAGATAGACAAGCAGATACAGCAGAAGCGTAGCACATGGGGGCAGTTGTTCGGTGGTGCTAACCAAGGTGTAGGCGGTATAGTCAACGCTATCCGTAATCAGAAAGCACTCAACGCAGATGCTGAGCAGAAACGCAAGGATGCAATACTCGCATCCGGCATGGCGTCCGCACTCAGGTTAACAGCTGACGACCTAAAGGAAACCAAGGGTGAGGATAGTGAGGAATACCTCAAGGCGCAACGTAAGGCAGAGGAAGCCGACAAAGACGCAAAGAAGCGAGGTCAGGCGGCAGAGATAGCTGAGGGACTGGCAGGTAACGGCTCCCTCGCCATGACCGGTGCAATCATACACGGTGTTAATGACAACGTACAATCCTTTGCCGAAGCTGCCGAGCTAATAGGTGGTAAGGACAGTGAGTTTGCCAAGAGTGCGGCAAAGTTCGCCGAGAGTAGTCAGTTTGCCACCGATGGTTTCGAAAAGTTCAAGAGCGGCGATTTTATCGGTGCAGCCTTGTCGGTAGGTAACGCTGTCAACTCATTAGGCGAGACATTCGGCTTGTGGTCTAACTCCAACGTAGCAGAGTTGCAGGCAGAGAATGAGAAGTTGGCTAACGCTATGGCTATCAATTCCGAGGCTGTCAACCGTCTTACTAAGGCGATGACTGAGGGCAGTGCAATGGAAGCATACAAGAACTACGAGGAAGCACAGGCTGTGATGAAGCAGAATGAAAAAGCCAGTGCAGAGATACTGAGTAACCTCGATAGTATGTACGATGGGCATCATTCTACACAGTACTACTTCAACGAGAAAGGCGGTAAGGATATTGTTCGGCAGATGAACCGTATGTTAGGCACTGACTGGGGCGGTCTTGGCGATATATATAACAATCCTCAGATTGTCAATCAACTCTACAATAGCGAGGCTGGTAGAGCATTACTACAGAGGTTTACGGAAACATTGGCGAGTGCCGAGAGCGCAGCAGGAATGGAGAGCAATAATATAGTAGGCAAATTCATGGAACATCTTAATAATTTCTCCGAAGATGCTTACAAGGAACTCCACCGCTCGTTCCAGTCAGCTGTGACAGGCGTGTCCTTTGACAGCTGGAAAGATAGCTTCAAGTCCGTATTGATGGACATGAGCAAAGATAGTAAGGACTTCGCTGACGATTTCACGAAGAACCTCACACAGTCGTTGCTTAATAGCCAGATAGAGGAGAGGTATGGCAAGGAACTTGAACAACTCTACGATGCATGGGTAGTAGCACTTAACGATAACAACCTATCAGCCTCCGAGGTGGCAAGTCTGCAAGACAGGCAGGATAAACTCGTGCAGAGTATGATAGACACTCGTGACAAGATAGTCGCTATCACTGGCTATGATGATGTAAGCACGTCAGAGGCAAGTGGTAGCATCAACTCTGCTAAGTCTATGAGCGAGGACACTGCCAATGAACTGATAGGTCGTATGACAGCCGTACAGATAGGTGTGGAAGCTGGCAGGGCTATTGAACAACAGATTTTTGCAAGCGTTGAGCAGGAATTGGTGCTTGCGAGGTTGAGAAACGAAATGCAGGCGCAATCCAATCTTACTTTGCAAAGTGTGGAAACGATACTTGCTGACAGTTATCTGGAATTGCGTGGAATCAACGAGAATACCGGTGCGCTTGTCAAACCTATGCAACAGATGTCTGCTCATATATCGGAGATACGAGACAAGGTGCAAAGTCTATAAGAAAAGGAGGGTGCAATACCCTCCTTATTTTTGTTCCAGTTTTATATTTATCGGTTTTCCACAATGCGGACATCTGATTGCTGTATTTCCTGTACTTCCTGCATCGGTTTTTATCAGTTCCCACCACTGCACCCCCAGGGCGGCTGCAATCTCCTTCAGCTTATCGGTGGTTACGTTTTCCCTGCTCATTAACTGTGACATAGCTACTGCAGTGATACCCATTTTCTTTGCCAGATCTGCTAAAGTGATATTCTTAGCAAGGCAAGTTTCTCTGATGTTAAATTCGTCTCTTATCATTTTTCTCGTATTTTAGTTTTGAGTGCAAAGTTACAAAATTAAGTGTTTATCTGCAAGGAAAACAATAAAATTAAATACAGATATTAAATTATTTAACATTTTAGGCATTAAATGTCAATGTTTAACTAATAAAAGTTAAATTAAACACAGAAGTTATTCGTATATTTGCATAATTAAAGTTTTATGTTTAATTTTGTACTCAGAAAACAATAACAATTAAAATTTATACGACTATGAAACTTTTAACAAAACAGATTGAGAGGCAATTAGCGAAAGCACCTTTGTATAGCACAGAAGACAGCGAAGAGAAGAAAATTATCTGTAAGTTCTTCTTTGGTTCTTTCACTTGGTATGTAATAGAGGCAGAACTGCAAGAAAATGGTGACTGGCTTTTCTTCGGTATCGTTGACAACGCAGGCAATAAAGAATATGGTTACTTTACCCAGAGCCAGTTGCAGAGTGTTACATGGCGTGGCTGGCACTGTGTAGAACGTGATGTGCACTTCAAGCCGACAGTAATAAAAAATATTAACAAGGTGTCTAATTTATAGAATCAGAAGTTGCGCACGACACGAATCAAGTGTATATAACTATGAAAATAATAACACAAGAACTCAAAGAATATATAGCGAAGCATCACGATGGCAGGTATGACGACTGGTGTCATACTAAATACGATGGGCGCAAAAAGATGTTCAAAGGCATTGACAAGGCAGACTTCAAGGCTGCGCAAGAAAAACACTTTAAGCGCACTTACATTCGTGTATGGCCTGTTAGCTACAAGAGCGAATTACGAAAGGCGTTTGAGTATATCAAAAAATGGTCGAGGCCAGAAAATGGTAACTATCAAAAAATAGCTGTATATGGTAACAAGCATCTTTGGCTCTGCTCGCCTATATATGGGCATAGTGACTATAACAAAGGTCGGTTGCTTGAGATTGTCGGCCACGAAAAGCAGTGTGAGTGGCTCATAAAGGTTAGTGAGAGAACTGCAAGAATTAACAAATAAATATACAGAGATATGACACAGAGAGAAATTATCAGGCATTATGAAGATAATGGCGGCCTGCGTTGCAAATACTGGTCTTTGAAAGAGATTAAAGATTACATAAAAGCAGATTTTGGTTCACGACAAATTGTTTATTGGGCAACCTGCAGAGAGTTAAAACGTACAGCAGAAATGTATCAACACTAAAAGTGTCATATAAGAAGCACGGCGGGCGGGGACCACTGTGTAAGTATCTCACCCCTTGCGGCAAGACTGGTTAAAGTCTTGCCGTTTTTTTTACTTTGCTCATTTAGGTAAAACATTACTTTATTTTTTCTTCTTTTATAAAGAATAAATAAAGTATTTTTGTAAATAATTTTAAGATAAAAGTATTTATGAAAGAAAAAATTTTTAATGCACTAAAACAAGCGTACTCAAACCTTGGGTTAGGCGATGAGATTTTACAGGCACACGCAGAGTCACTTGCAAACCTCGGGCTGGTTACTGATGAAAATCTCCAAAATGTAATCTCTACACAGAAAACTTTTCTTGAGGGTCTTCAAAAACAGAATGACCGCCGCGTGACAGAAGCTACGGAAAAAGCCAGAAACAAAGCGAAGGCAGAGTTTGAGGCAGAAGCGAAGAAAGCGGCTGACGAAGCGAAGAAGAAAGCTGAAGAGGAAGCGAGGAAAAAGGCTGAAACAGAGGCTGAAAGGAAACGCCAGGAAGAAATAGAGAAAAGTGCCGCATCTGAGGAATTGAAGAAAATACTCAAGCAACGTGACGAAGAATCAAAGTCCATGCGTGAGGAGTTTCAGAAATTCATTGAGGAGCAACGCAAGACTCAGGAGGAGATTACAAAAAAATACGAACTGCTTCAACAGGAGTCCGAAACGCTGAGAGCTGAGCAGGCAAAGAACAAAAGAGAAAAATTCATTCTGTCAAAAGCAAAGGAGTTGGAAATACCAGAATGGAGAATTGAAGAGGGATTTGCCTTGACTGATAAGGACGATGAAAGCTCCATCACGGAGAAACTGACAAAAATCGCCAACAATGTAAAGGCGAACAAACTGCCATCGGACAAAAGACTTCCTTTAGGTGATGACAAGCCCAGCGATGAGGAGATTAATGCAGTCGTAAAGACACTTATTAAGTAACTTCTAAAAAGGCTACAATGAAACAGAACATGAACCTAAAGACAGAGAAGTTGGAAGACAACTCTGTCTTGATAAAGAAATTCATTAAGGGCATTGAGGGTGGTCGCACACTTAATGTGGCTAACTTCACCGGTGATGTAATTCCTGCAGGAACTGTTATTGCCAGTGTTACCTCTGAGGGAACAAAGACATATTTCCCTCTGCCAGTTGAGACCGATTCTGAGACTGAAGAGGTCGCTTACCGTGCATTGACAACAGGAGAGGCTTACGAAGGTTTGCTGCAGAACAGTATCCTGAAAACGAAGCCTGCTGCTGCTATTATGACATGGGGAATTGTTAACGAGGCTGCGCTGCCTTATACCGTGCCAAGCGCATTCAAGACAGCTCTGCCTCACATTGATTACCAAAAAGACGAGGAGGCGTAAAACATGGAAGCATCACTTTATTCTCAGTATGTGGAAAGATATTTCCCACAGCTGGTAACACGTATCGTAGAGCGTTTGAACGAGGAAAACCGCACTACTCTGCCCTACCTCTACAGAGACTTGTTGGAGCCAGTATTCTCTGCGGATGGTCGTTGGGCTTCAATCCTTGCTGAATACACACGTGTCGCAGCGGATGTGGTCGCATTGGATTCCGAACTTCCACTAAAGAGCCGTGACGCAATAGAGTTGGTTAGCGGAGACATACCAAAGATTGGTATGAAGATGTACATGACCGAGAAGCAGATGAAAGACCTTGATGCGATGATTGCGCAGAATATGCCTCTCACCCGTATCTTGAATGTCATGTTCAGCGACCTGCCAAGAGTAATCGAGGCAGTCTATGAGCGCATAGAGGACATATTCCTTTCTGAGTTTTCTACCGGTATCGGCCTTTCTGAGCGCAACAATGGTACAGGTGTCCGCATTGACATGAAGGTGCCAGATGGCAACAAGTTCGGTGTATCATCTTTGTGGAGTAACGCAGAGACATCAACTCCTCTGGACGACTTGCAGAAGATTTTCAACAAGGCTCTGGATGATCAGAACTACATCACGGATGTCTATGCTGACGATGCGTGGCTGCGTGGTTTCTATCTTTCTAAGCAGGTACGTGGCCAGTATGCCTTCAACATGGGAGTAAGCACCGCAAGCGGTTCTACTTTCCCGATGCTTGATTTCGACAAAGCACGTCAGGTATTGCAGACAAAGTGGGGCATAACCCTACATCGTGTGGCACGCAGGATTAAGACAGAGCTTAACGCAGACAAAAGGAAGCATACCCCTTGGGCGGCAGGTCATGCGACATTCATCTGCGACCCAACGGTAGGAAGTCTTGTATGGACTACTTGTGCTGAGGCTACAAGACCAGTGGCAGGTGTTGCTTACACCAATGCGGATGAGTTTATTCTTGCATCTCGTTATTCAACTAACGACCCTCTGCGTGAATTCACCTCATCTCAGGCGATGTGTATTCCTGTCCTCAACAATGTTGACAGGATATACATGCACGATTCAACAACCATCCAAGAGTAAACGGTTATGACAAAAGTTACAGTGCTGATACCTTTCCGTGGTGCAGACTTCTCTGAAAACTATGAGAAAGGCAAAGAGTATAACCTTGAGAGTGCGAGAGCGGAATCTCTCGCCTCAAGAGGACTCGTCCGTATAATCAAAGAAGATAGCGAGGCAAAAGAAAGCAATGTTCAGACAATCTTCAATGAAGAGGACGAGGTAAACGATAGTAATATTACTGTTACTTCTCACAGAAAGAAGAAAGGAAGAAACGAGTGACCGTTAAGGATTACATATCACAGAAATTGGAAGCTTTCAACCTTACGGATGCGGACTATGCTACGGCGATAGCCATTAATGAAGTAAGTTTGGATGATGAAGTCACAGTGAATAACATCGCAAAGGCTGATAAGGTACTGGTACATCTGATTGAGTGGAAAGTATTTCAGCCAAAGCGAAGCAATGTCAGTGAAGGAGGTTTTTCCGTTTCATGGGAATACGGAGACCTTGGCAAATTCTATCTGTGGCTTTGTAAAAAATGTGGTATCACTCCTAATGACGATGTTCTTTCTATGCTTGGCATATCAATGATAACAGACGCTACAGACCGTTGGTAAAACTTATGATATATGCACCGCACATATTGGAGAAAAAAATCCTAAGCATCGTGCGAGACGAATACGGGCGTGTTTCCTCTTCGCAGGAAAAATATGTGAAAGTATGCGCCTGCCGTTGCGATGACAACAATTTCAAAAAGTTTGTCACGGAAGGAGGCAAGGTGTATCGTCCTCAATATCATATCGTGTCTCAGCGAGCTATAAACGTCAAGCCAGGCGATGAGATAAGGGTAATGAGTGATGGCGAACTTCGGGCAAGCGGTACAGTCTTTAACATCAAATCGCTAAACTATCTTGATTATATGGAGATATGGGTGTAATCTTAAAACAGTTCGAGCGTTCCTTCGAAGAACTACGGCAAGAGGTCAACCAGACTTTCAACAGAATAGGACAAGAGGTTGTAGCCTCAGCTGTAAAGAATGGTAACTACAAAGACAGGACGGGGCATTTGAGACGCTCTAATACATATAGTGTGGAAAATGACGAATTGACGATACGTAACGATGCTGAGTATGCGACACACGTTGAGGCAAAAGGCTATGATGTTCTTACCAGTTCAGTTGAGGAAGTAAAGATGAAGTACAAACTATGAAGAAGTCCGACATAGAAAAAATAATGTTCGACAGATGCCGTTCTCTGTTTGACAATATCTTTCTTAAAGAGAATATGCCTTTGGAGGAAGTGCTGGATGAGAGGATTATCATTATAGTGGGCAATACTTCTTCTTCCTCTAAGTTCTGGTTTGACACGCAAGTAAAAGTCAACTGGTGCATTCCTGATGTTAAAGGAGAGCCTGTTACTCCGAGAGTGGAATATGCAGAAAGCGCATTACAAAGCTTATACTACGGTATAGGAGATTTTGATGGTATAGCCTTTCGGTACAAGAAAAAAACAACTGACACTTTCGCTGACTCTGAAATGCGCTGTCACATAGTTAATGTTACATTAAATTTTCAACATCAAAAATTAATGAATTATGAGTAAACTGATTAGTGCAATAGACATAAAGAAATTGTGGTATGCCGACGCTTTGTCCGAGACTACAGACGTGGCACTAACGCCATCGATTCTAAAAACAAAACTGACGACTGCCACGGAAATCAAGAACGTCCATCAAGACACTTGGACTATTGATGAGAGCGAGGCATCACAGGAAAAGTATAGAAATCAGCTTACCGGTTCTGTATATCGTGTCGGCTCAAAGGATATGGGCGAGGTGACATTCTCGTTCACAATTGGTCGATACGACTATGAGACAAAGGCTGCTCTTATGGGCGGCACTGTCATAACCGGAACAGGAGACAATGCCGTCGGCTGGTCTCGCGCACGTGGTGTAACAGACATCAAGAAGATGCTCATCGCTCTTACCGAGGATGATGTGTATTGCGTTCTTCCATACGGAAACGTAGAGACACGTGAGGCCAACACTGATGGTGCAGTAGGTCTTGCTGTAGTGGGTACTATGCTTGAGCCGCCATCCGACAATGTTGACCCTGAGTATTGGTTTGACAAGGAAGCGGTAGATGCCTAATAAAAAACGTAGCAGGGGGGCTTAGAAAGAAGTCTCCCTGTTTTTCCATAAAGTATAGTGATATGCGACCGGATGCAGCAAAGATGACAGCAGAAGCCCTTATAGGAGCAGACGCAGTAAATGTTACGGTAGGAGGCAAAGACTATCGTGTCTCGCCACCCACGATAAAAAGGATAGTCGGTGCCGGTATGTATCTCTCTGATATAGGAGACAAGAAAAATATCAAAGACATATCGCAGGAGTTTGGCAAATATGGCAATTTGACTAAAGCCTTGTCATGGTTTATCCAAGGGGATGAGTGCCTTGCAAATGAACTCGAATCTGGTACACTTGAAGAAGTGTTGAATGGGATAGAGGTTGCGATACAGTTAATTGACGTAAAAAATTTTATCAAGCTATCGACTTTGGTGAGGAACGTAAAGATGTTGATAGCAAAACAGAGGTAATCGGGAACGACAGCCTTTTCGGACAGATAGCAACGTTCATGGAAAATCTGCATCTGACATATACTGAAGTTTTTGAAATCATACCATATCGCAATCTTTGTCTGATGAGTAAAGATAAGTTGCGTGTTTGTTACGGAAAGAAAGTGAGACGCACGTCAGGCAAAGAAATGATGCAACGCAGAATGAAGAAAAAATGAAAGAACAACTGTACATAAATAACATCCTTGCATCTTTATACGGCATTAGGATGGGTGATGGCTTTCTTGACAAGCTTCTTTCTCCATGTGAATTGAAAGAGTTTGTCACCAATGAGAGTAGATTAGAAAACGGCACTCGTTACATAACCTCTCCTGCAAAAATCAAAGCACGCTCATTATCTCTGTCTTTTAATATACATGGAGATTCAGAGGCAGAGTATAAGAATAACAAGGCATGGTTGTTTAATATCTTCTACTCTGGAAGATTAGAGTTGTCTGTAAGAAATGAGAGCAATGATATATTCAGACTTGTATATACAGGAAAATCCGTAACTTATGGAGAGGATATGACTCATCTAAATGGCAAAGTTACCGCTGGTTTTGACGAGCCAGACCCGACAGACAGAAGTCAAACATCTAAGCACTAATAATATGAAAAAACGCATAGGCAACGACATACAATTCACCTGGCATATCTACCGCAAGAGCGGGGAGACTCAAACGCCAGAGAGCTTCGACGGCAAGGAGGTGGAGGTAAAGCTCATATCTCCCTTGCAGCGACCAGTGACCATTGAGGACGTAACCATAGCCACAGGCGTGGTGACGTTCACATTCCGTGGCAAGCATCAGGTCACATTGGGCAACTATGTGGCAGTCTTGCAGGAAAACAAGGGCGAGAACGGCATGGTGACACTTGACGTGGTTGATGCAGTTACGCTTGTGCCACACTCCTACATGGAGGAGGACGGTGACGAAGGCGATGTCATTGAAGCAACAAGTGTTGAGCTGACAAGCGAGATAGGACAAGGCATAGACGCATACACCAAGGCGGAAAGCGATGAGAAGTTCGTGCATTATGGACCTAATAAAAAGGGGATTTCTTTCTTAGGGAACGAGGGCGACCTTGATTACACTGCTATACAACCTAATGGCGTGAGAGTCGGTGCGTCAAACACTGATGATGGTACATCTTACGTCAGGTTCGTTGACATTACCGCTGATAACATTGAACTAAGGAGCACCAGGCAAGTTGACCCTGATGAGCCTGTCATCAGGCAGACCTCTGTTGTCTGGCACGATGAATTCGATGAAGTGTTGGCAGGGAAGCAGGACTTGATACAAGACCTTGCCGCTATTCGCAGTGGCGCACAGGCAGGTGCTACGGCATACCCAAAGCCAAGCACTGGCATACCTGCAACAGACCTCGCAAGTGATGTGCAGAGTGACATTGCGGCAATAGATGGTATTAAGGCTGTCATCCCTGAGCAGGCATCGTCAAGCAACCAACTTGCCGACAAGGATTTCGTCAATAGTTCCATAGCAACATCTACGGCAACATACAGAGGTGCGTACAACCTCGTTACTGACTTGCAGCTGTCCGTATCTGCAACACACGCAGAGATAGCCACAGCACTTGCGACTGCAATACAGACTGCTGATAACAATGACTATTGCTTTGTGCAGATACCTACGGAAGATGCAACGCCTACGGAGATTGCACGCATAGACAGATACAAGTATGATGGCACTGCATGGGCGTATGAATACAGCCTTAACAACAGTGGCTTTACGGCAGCTCAGTGGGCGGCTATAAACAGCGGTATTACAAGCGGTCTTGTGGCTAAATTGTCTGCTTTGCCTACGAATAGCGAGTTGACTGCACTACTGAGTGGTAAGGCTGATGCAACAAATCTTATACCTGTTGATAGTATCTGGCAATGGAGCAATACGGCGTACTTGCGAGCAACGGATATACAGACACTTGACGGAGTGTGGATAGATAAGAGTGCAACGAGCGCAACAAAAGAAAAGTATATTTATATTAACAAATTATCATCCAATCTGCTTGTTTATACAGATAGATACTATAATAATAGTTTCAATGCAGGCTTCGTAATCCCAAAAGGGCAACAGATGATTAGGGATGAGAATATGACGAGCACTTCGCAGACTGCATTACTCCATATTCCCTATTCTGGACTATTATCTTTGTGGATGGGTACTCCGTCAAAATCAACAGCTTCAGACCAGTACGTTGAGATACTTGATAGTGAGAATAATGTTATTAAACACTATTCTTCATACACATTGTCAAAACTCAATAGCCCTATAATATTGAAAGTTAATAGTGGTAACTACTACATCCGTTATCACTGGGTTAATTTTTTCTTCTGTAGTGCAATGCTTGTAAGATATGAATTGCCGCTATCAGAATTGTTAGATGACGAGACTCATAGAGTAGTTACTGATGCTGAAAAGACTATATGGAACAATAAGAGTGACTTCTCTGGCTCATATAATGACCTGACGGATAAGCCGACAATCCCAGACATCACAGGCAAGGCAGACAAGGTAAGCAATGCCACTAATGGCAACTTTGCATCACTTGACAGTAACGGCAATCTGAGAGACAGCGGACACAAGCATAGTGATTACCTTACACAGCACCAAGATTTGTCTAACTATGTTCAGAAATCACAGACCACAGGCTTACTGAAGAATGATGGAACGGTAGATACCACACAGTATCTTACGCAGCATCAGGACATCAGCGGCAAGGCAAACACCGCCGACCTTGCAGAGGTAGCCACAAGTGGCAGTTATAATGACCTAAGTAATAAGCCTGATTTGTCTGCCTTTATCACCAAGTCAGTTGATGACCTTATGAACTACTACCTCAAGTCTGAGACATATACGAAGACAGAGGTACAACAGCTTATCGGTGCTATTCAACAGTTCCACTATGAGGTGTATCCCTCCTTGCCTCAGACTGGTGCAAGCAATGTGTTGTACTTGATAGGTCCGACAGGCACAGGTACAGACAAGTACGAAGAATATGTATATGCCAACAACGACTGGGCGAAGATAGGCGATACCAGTATAGACCTCAGCGGCTACGTTACTACGCAGGCACTCACTACGGCACTCGCTGATTACGTCACCTCATCTGCACTTAGCGTAACACTTTCCAATTATGTCAACAAAAACGAAGTTGACGATGTTCCTACTGCCAATAGTAAGAACCCCGTAACGAGTGGTGGTGTGTACGATGCTCTACTTGGAGAATATGTCGTTGCCACTGCCGCAGCCGACACAGGCAGCGTGGCAACAGCAATGATAGGCATCTATGACGTAAACGATGTGCTGATAGTAGAAGGTGAGGGCGAAGTGACAGCACGCATATTGTATGGCAAGACATATAAGGTGAAGTGTTCGCGTATCTATGACTATTTGACACCAGCCGAGCAGACGTTCACCGCAAGCATACCATCACGTCAGGTGACGATGCAGTACACATACATAGAGCGCGACGTGGTGACGCTCGACCAAACCATTAGCGACTCAGCGCAAATGCTCTCGGGCGATATTCAGGGCAACGTGATTAAGGAGATACGCTCACACTCGCACCTGTATCTTGGCACGCCAGCCACACAGTCGGGCGATACTGAGGGCACGGAACTGTTGTGTCAGTTGAGCGACGAGGATTCACGCCTCTATTATGATGGCACGCCTGCCGCGCTCGACGGTTCGGAGGGCGACCAGTGGTTGAAGTTGCCTGTATTCTGGTGGAAGGTCGTGGGTGTGGGCGAGGCTGCTGCCGACGGTGCGCACGACCAATATCGCCTCATGTTTGCCTTTGCTGGTGAGCCAGACCCGTCGTGGAATAAGTGGCAGGGCGACCGCAATCTGGTGGGTGCAAAGGAGATGAAGGTGGTCAACAACATAGGTCGCTCAGTGAGCGACGGTCAGTCCACAGGCAGCTTCACACAGGCACAAGGCAATGCCTATGCTGCTGCTCGCAACCTTGGATGCCAGCAGGTGACGTGGGAATGGCAGTGGATAATGTGCGTGCTGTTTTATGCGTGGTATGGCAACACTGACTCGCAGGAGATGTGTGGTATCGGGTCGAATAGTTATACTCGCACGCTTGGTGTGACAGACCAACTGGGCATGACAGATACTACGCCTGCGCAAGCCACTTCACTCACATCTGCTCGTTTCTGGGGGTTGGAGGCATGGTGGAACTGTAAGGCAGAATGGATGGGTAATGCAGTAATGGAGAACCATGTGCTGCACATCACAGACCAAGACACCAAGCAGACACGACAAGTGAGCGGCTTCATTCAATGTGGTGGCACGGGCGGTTTTAATAGCCGTATGCGCATAGATGCCAATGGCGACTTCGTGCCGCTTGCAAAAGCAGGTACACAGACAACCTTCTATTGCGACTATGTGAACTCAAACTCAGGCTCCCGTGTTTTGTACCGCTCGAGGTACAATGCGAGTGCGTATGGCGGTGTCGCTTACGTGGATGCGTACAACGCTCCTTCGGGCGCGTATGCGCACATCGGGTCGCGCCTCGCCTTCAATGGCGTAATCACGGAAGCGGAAAGCGTCGCGGCGTATAAAGCCGCATTAGCGTAAAAACGTCAATGGGGTGCAGGGGCTTGCCCCTGCCCTTAGTCAAAAAATTATATAAAAATGGAACCACCAGAATAGTATGGTGGTGGAGCTAACCACCACCGAAATATAAAAACAGGTAGAGACAGGCAGAGGCTCCCGTGTTTTGAACCGCTCGAACAACAATGCGAATGCGAATGGCGGTGTCGCTTACGTGAATGCGAACAACGCTCCTTCGAACGCGAATGCGAACATCGGGTCGCGCCTCGCAAACAATAGAAGTATGACGCATAACGTCAGCCAAGACGAAAAAAGTGGCAGACAATGTGGATTTCGTATCCCAAGGTCTCCCAGCCTGTTGAGCCTCACTAAACCTTCTGGGCAGCAATAGCCGCAAGAGTGAAGGAAGTGGAAAATCACGAGCGTCGGACTATGGTCGGTGAGTAGGCTTCATGTCTCGACAGAGACTGCAAGGTAAACGAAAATGGGCGAGTCCAGAATTGAAGGCTGACAAAAAATATTAACAAGATTATAAATCAGAAAGAGAAGAAACATGAGTAAGTCGCTGAAGCATCTGACGGAACGTGCAGCCGAATATAGCAACATATCCGACTCGCTGGACTATGAGCTTCGCGGCAAGCGCAAGCAGACGTGGGACGGACAGTGGATCATGGCTCACCGAGAGCGTGTAATTCGTGCCATACAATCAAGTATGCTCGGAGGGACAATGCGCCCTGGACGCTATCGCGAGAAGACCATTAGGGAGCGTGGCAAGGTGCGCCAGATACAGAGCATCAGCCTGCTCAGGTCTATTGGCATCCATGCCATGATGAAGGTGGTGGAACACGATATTGACCGCACACTGATAGCAGACACTGCTGCCAGTATCAAGGGACGTGGCGGACTTTATCTCATGAAGCGAATGCTTAGAGACATGCGTCGAGACCCTGCGGGAACGCGCTATGTCTATAAAGACGACATAGAGAAATTCTATCAATCGACATCGCAAGACCTGCTGATGGGTGTGTTGCGTAAGCGAATACGTGACAGACGAGCGGTTAGAATACTGGAAAGGTGGGTGCGCCTGCTGCCAACAGGAGTCAGCATCGGTATGCGCCCAAGTCAAGGATTGGAGAATTTGTTGCTGTCGCTGTATATAGACCACGTAATCAAGGATCGTGAGGGCGCACCTTATTATCGACGCTATTGTGACGACAAGGTGGTACAGGCTGGTTCTTATTATACGCTCACGCATTATGCCGACATCATACGTAAGCAGACGGAAGATGCAGAGCTGATGGTAAAGTCCACGGCTCAGATGTGGTGCATAGAGCACCGCCCTGTGGACTTTCTCGGTTATAAGGTCTTTGCCAATGGTTGCATCCGCATCAGAAAGCAGACCAAGCAACGCTTTGCCAGACGATGGCACAGGGTGCGCTCTGCGCGGAGGCGAAAGGAATTGGTAGGCTCGTTCTATGGCGTCTGCAAACACGCTCATGCAGGACATCTCTTTCGTAAACTGATAGGAATCAACATGCACAGTTTTGCGGATATAGGTTTTATATACCAGCGCGACGGCAAGAAAGACTTTTCGGCTCGCAGCATATCGCTGCGCCAGCTGACGAATGTAGAAGTGACGGTGAAGGACTTTGAGACAGATATTAAGACCAGCGAGGGCACAGGCCGCTATGTGGTACTGATAGACTGTCAGGAGGGCGAGCGCAAGTTCTTTACCAACAACGACAAAATGAAGCAAGCCCTCGACATGGCAAACGAAAAGAATATGCTACCGTTTACCACAACAATAAAGGCCGACGGCGGCTACGGATATATATTCACATAGAACATATAGGCTATGATTACAATCGACATGACAAGACGCGAAGGAACGCAGGGCGTGGCTCTCGTAGAGTGCAGTAACAAGAGGAAGCAGACCTACATCGTGCGTACAGACGTAAAGCCAAACGTCACGGAGGAAACACCTAATGGTGTAACATTCATCGAGGGACGCTTTGACCACAAACCAACAATGGCAGAGGTAAAAGCCTTCGTGCTGGAGGTGATAGACGAACAAGTAAAGTCGAAGATTATCTCGGGCATGGTGTGGCAGGAGAAGCCCGTGTGGCTCTCGGTGGAGAACCAACTGAACTTTGCTCATGCCACGGCACCTGTGACATTGAAGATAGGCGAAGATGCTGACATGGCGGCTATCTACCACGAGTTCCAGACGGCAGTAGAGCTGGAGGCTTTCAACGCTGCATGCAACGCATGGAAGCAGCAGTGCCTGACCGACGGATGGCAAGAAAAGGATGCTGTGAACTGGGAGACGTATGAGAAACAGTTGGCATGAGAAGAGTTCTTGTAATAACTCAATACAAAAGAATCCCATCCTTCGGGGTGGGATTACCAAACAAATATAATATTGAATAGTATGGAAAGTTTAAAGTGGCTAACAGAGAGTAACAGATGGAAGCACCTTGTACTTGCAATCTGCATAGGACTATGGGCTAACTCATGGTACTGCGCAGAGTACACAGGTGTAGGCGTGGCAAGTTCTCTTGAATACAAGGACTTGCTCTACGGCAACAAATGGGATTGGCTCGACTGGCTCTGCACTGTTGCAGGTGCTACGATAGGGTATGCGGTAAGATACATTCTAATCAACTAACAAGATGATACAGATATTAACCAAGACATTCACAAAACTCAGCGCAATCTTGCAGACGGTGCAAGGATGGGTGCTATCAGCAGGCATCTTCCTCGCCGAGTATTTCTTTGGCTCTCACGCTACGGTAGTGTGGCTCGTGGTGGCGGTGACGATGATGGATGCCGTATGGGGCGTGGCGGTGTCGGTGAGGCACGGGCAGTTTACATTGTCGGAACTGCTGCGCCTGACGATAGCAAAGGTGGCGGTGTATGGCTGCGCACTGGCGGTGTTTATTGGTCTTGACAAGGTGACGGGCACGGAACTGTCAACCGATGTCGTGGGCAGTGCCATAATACTCTGCGAGGCATGGAGCATGATGGGCAGTATGCTGATAATCTATCCACATATACCGATACTGCAACTACTGCGCAAAGCACTGACAGGAGAGATAGCCAACAAACTGCGCATAACACCAGAAGAAGTTGAAGAAGCGCTCAATCTAAAGAAAGATGATAAGGAAGCAAAAAAAGAACAAAGGTAGCAAGTACGGCATTGATACACATCGCAAATGCAAGAGTATCAAGAAACGAATGATGCAAAGGTTTCTTGACGATAACGAACAGATATTCAACGACTACAAACAAGGAAAGATATACTGACTATGAAGGAAAGTGACGACAAGAAAATACTCCGTGCGCTTACGGAGTTCTGCGGACTGCTGATAGGGCTGTTGCTTGGCTTCCTGCTCATGCTGCTGCTGAGTGGCTGTAAGACTGTGGAGAGAGAAAGCGTGGTCATCAAGACCGACACACTACACCACTATACGCAGAGCCGTGACAGCGTGGTATATAGAGACAGCGTATTCGTGCATCTGTATGAGCGTGGCGATACGGTGTACCACGTCACGGAACGGTGGAATGTACGCTACAATGACCGTGTGCGCACAGATACGGTGTACCGAGTGCGAGAGGTAGCACAGCAGAGCAAGGAAGCAGAGGAGAAGAAAGAAATGCCGTGGGTGGTCAGAGTACTAGTTACATTGTTTTATGTTTTCATATTACTGATTATAGGATGTATTATACGCGAAATATTCTTGTTGTAAATTACATAAAGAGAAAGACTATGCAGATAACGACATCACAACTGCTGGCAGTAATGCCACGTGCGCAACAAAATGTAGCGAAGAACAAAAACTGGGTGATAAACGGCAGACCGCTCGACATTACCACCGCCACCGTGTTGCTCAACCGCTACGCTGAGGAGTGCGGCATAACAACGGCACTGCACTGGGTGCATTTCCTCGCCACTCTCGCAGTGGAGAGCGGAGAACTGCGCTACTCCGAGGAAAACCTCAACTACTCAGCCGCAGGACTGAGGGCTACTTGGCCAAAGCGGTTTACGGCACAGACCGCCAAGCAATACCAGTATCAACCAGAGAAGATTGCCAACCTCGTATATGCCAACCGCATGGGCAACGGCTCGGTGGCAAGCGGTGACGGCTGGCGGTATCGTGGGCGTGGGCTGATAGGCTATACAGGTCGTGCCAACTATGCGGATTATGCCAAATGGTGCGGCTACGATGTAGTGAAGCAACCCGACCTCTTGTCGCAGCGTGTAGGCTCATTCCGCAGTGCGGCACACTTCTTCGGGGCGCATTGCTTAGGGCTGGCGCAGGCAGATGCAGGCATGGCGGTAAGGAAGCGTGTCAACGGCGGACTGATAGGCTGGACGGACTATCAGCAGTATTGGGCGAGAGGAAAGAGAGCGTTGGGATTAGTGAAATAAAATTATGACCTACAAACAGACGATACACGGAAAGATACCGAGCAAGAGCAACTCTTACAAGATTGTCACGCTTGCAGGACACGGAAGCCTTGCCAAGACGAAAGCACTAAAGGCATACGAACAGGCATTCTATTTGCAATGCTCACTGAGGGGAATAGGATTGGAGTGCTATTTCAAATTGCGTGTCGATGTGTACTATGATAGTATGCGTCCCGATTTGGATAACAGCTTTAAAATCTTACTTGATTGCTTGCAGTCTTGCAAGGTAATACAGAACGACCGCCAATGTGTCGAGATACACGCTCGTAAGCTGATAGACAAGAACGACCCGAGGGTGGAGTTTGAGATTGAGGAGATAAAGATATGAATTACCAAGACCATGTGAGTTATGAAAGAAAGAACAAGTGCAGACATAACGATATACGGCATAAACGGACAAAGCATCGCCACCGTTCCTATTACCGCAGCCAGCAAGAGGGTGGTAAAGCTGATGGAGAGTGATTACATTCAACTCTCTTTTACCCTTGCCGAGGCTGTGGCATTCCCTGTCGGCTCATACTGTGATGACGAGATATTCGGTCGGTTCTATGTTACCGAAGAACAGATGCCGAAGTATAACACGAGCAACGGAGGCTATGACTACGAGTTGAAGATGGATGCGTGGTACTGGATGTGGAACTTGAAGCAGGCGATGCTAACTACGTCTTTCGTTAATTCATCATCATTAACACGTAAGGAGACTGTATGGTATCTAACCAACTCCCTCAAGGAACAGATGCGAATGTTCCTATGCAATCTGCAAGTGTTAGGATTTCTATCTACTGATTACGATTTTCTTACGGATGACACCGATTTGCTTAGTATCATCGATATTACGGAAGATGTTACAAAGGCTACGGAAGCTCTGACGGTAAGCTATAACTGTACACACATGATTGACGTGCTGAAAAACCTTGCCGATACGTGGGAGTGCGAGTATTGGGTAACAGGTAGCGAGAGTAGTTTTGTAATACATTTCGGCAAATGCGAGGTCGGCACATTGCAGGAGATAAACCTTGCCACCAACGCACAGAACATCACTCCGCAGGATGACACAAGCGAGCGAGGTGACAAGCTGTTTTATTTCGGAGGGACGGACAATATACCGAACACATATCGCAAGACGGTAAGACTGACTGCATCGGACATCGAAACAAATAACGGTGTAGTAGCATACTTCAAGACGGTTGATGATGCAGGCAGATACGCAAAGATTACCCCAGACCACGTTGGAGGTGTTGATGCAACCATAGACGGATGGAAGAGAAGCAAGGCGATGGGTCTGAGGATTGCAGACAGCGATAGGCGCATTACAACCAACTTTGACACTCTTGACTATACCGATAGGGTTGAAGCGATGAAAACTGTCATTAATAATAGTTCAGGTCATGAGTTTGATAGCGTAGAAGTGTTGCCGGAACTGCCCACGTCATTTGTGTTTGGCACGCTCTACGTGAGATATATAGACAATAATACTGGTGTGGTAGCTACTGATTTGGTATATAATATCTTTCCGTACGACCATGACGAGATTACCGTGCAGAGTGTGTATATGCAGGCATATAACTTGCAGAGCCAGCCGCAAGCTGTTACACTTGCAATGTGGCGAGCAATTAGCCGTGAGAGCTACGATGCAGAGAATGACATCTATGTATTCGGTATAAGTGACGAAGTATTGATTGATGAAGTTGGTTCTTTTGTAACCGCAAATATAGGAGGTGCGGCAAGTGCAAAGATATATCTATCACAAGAATATTCTCAGATAGTATTCGATAATATCGAAGAAATAGACGAAGAACTGGATTGGAATTGTGTTACCCACAAGTATGCCTATGAAACGTGTGCGGTATGTATTCCTACAGATTATAATGTACTGTCGTTCAGAGCCTATCTGTGCGACATCTTCAATAATCAGTGGGTAGCTTTATATCATGACAGCCAGGAATATATATTCAATATTGCGGCTACAGGCTATTTGGGCGACCTCGCTAATATCAATGGCGCAACGGTAAAAGATAACTGTAATTATCTCATATATTCAAGACCTTTAATAAAGAGTACGTCTATATCGGAAACGATGACGTTACACTGCGACAGTCAGCGTATAACCGTAGGAATGTGGGTTACTTCCACTCAGTATGAGAATATGGCTGATGTTATGAATTTCGTTCCGCAAGTGCGCTTCGGTTTCTTCGATGCACTCTATTGGGGGTGGGGCAGTGGAGATTACGATATACGCAACTGTCGTATAGGTAGTTTTGGATGGGTTAAGCTATCCTATGACTTACCGAGCATAGAGATACGCAAAGATTCACTTGTTCGTTATGGTAACTATTATTACTTACAGTATGCAATAGATATTCCGTCTTTAGACTATTCTTCGGTCTGGACTCGCAACCTGTATTCCACAGGCTACTATCCAGTGTTGCTTGTTACGCTGCCATTTAACGCAAGTGCGCTTCATCATACGCCATTGCGTTTCTCTCTCTATGAGGATGGTACAAATGATACATATACCGTTAAAGTGATACAACAGGTTGATGGTACAGAAACGAAATGGCTTATGAATGGTAATGAGCCAACGACAGACATCTTTCATGCAGGAACGAGGTTGTATCTGTATGAGATTACCGATGGAGCACCGTTATGGAACATACCTTACGCATACTGGGTGGATGAATTTGATAACCCTGCGTCTTTATTGTCTATCGGTGACAGACGCTTGCAGTTGCCTGTCTATGATGCGACTGAGTTTAACCGTTACAAGACTGACGGTATGACCTATGAGGACGGCTATATAGTCAAGGACGGTATGGCATATAAAGATGGCTATATCATTTCTTCCGTATGGATAGGCGATGATGATAACCGCTCGTTGAGAGAGTTGACCGTTACCGATGATAACGTATATCCTGATGGCAAATTGCTTGTCAAGATGGTTGATAGTGTTAACAAGACCGAGAATGACGAGGTAGAGGGAGAAAGCGTGACCGTGCCGTGGAACTGGCAGCAGTATCACCTGCAAGTTCGCAGACCTGCAGATAAGACAGACCTGCCGTTTGACCGCTCATTTATCTTGCCTAACGGAGAAGCATTGAAGATACGTTTCCTCGTGCCCGAAGATGTCAAGGCTTACTATGAAAGTGGAGATATTACACAAGCACAATGGGAAGCAATACAATCTAACTGCAAGATGGCAGGAATGCAGTTCGAGGTAGAGTTTAATAGCAGCATCCGTTATCAAGGCAATAACAGTGGTGTGCTTGATACTCACACGATGGACTATGCCATCGTAAGGAATGAGGATTTCGGCACGAAACTACCAAATGAGGTGCTACAACCATCAGTCTATGACCCTTGCGTGCTTGTCAACTGGAACGTGCTTGCACTGTCCTCGCTCGGACTGATAGCAGAAGCGGAATACAAATTGCTCGACAAGGCTTTCGAGTATTACGCAGCACTACGCAACGGCAACTTCACATTTACAGTGGAAATGATGAGTGATTGGATGTTTGATGTTGTCGGAAGTCTGCAACTCGTCACTTCTGACGGATATAATGTCATAGACAGAAGAGACAGAAACATCCTCGTCAAGAATGACTATAGCGTGTATGCCATACCGCAGTTAGGTCAGAGGGTAAGGGTGATGCACGCAGCACTGACAGACGGCTATAAAGATACACGCATAATCGGTATAGAATTATGTCTTGACAAGCCGTATGACACCCCGAAACTCACCATAGGAGAGTCAGAGGCATATTCAAGACTGAAGCAGATAGAGAAAGAAATAACGAAGTTGAATTAAAAGAAAGGACAAAATTATGGCAAATTACCAGTCACGATACACAGGCGAGCAGATAGACGCAGCCGTTGCGCAGGCGCAGAGAATACCAACATTGGAGCAGAATATAGCTGATGCCGATGCCGAACTGCTTCTGCGCTTGCAGGGCAGGAGCAACAGTCAGAACATCATCTATGACCCCACGTATTTCAAGGGCTTCGAAGGAGCGGATGCCATAACCGCCGCTAACCAGTGGCTCGACACGCTCCACTCCACCAGTGGGGGCGTGGTGCCGCTGTGCCTCATGCGTGTGTCGATAGGCGGTGCATACCTCTATGTCATCAGCAACGTGCGCTCCTACGCTCAAGAGATATGGACGCAGGTAGCCCTCAACGGCATCACCGACAGTTCGGGGCGCATACTGGTAGGCAACGGAGTTCTCGTGCGTGAATACGAGAACGGAGCGTGGTCGCAGTGGAGAAAGGTAGGACTGTCAACCGCTGAGGTCAACAGCCTCATCAGCGTCGCCATCGTGGGCAAGGCTGACCTCGTCAATGGCAGAGTGCCTGCATCGCAGTTGCCCGCCTACGTCGATGAGGTGGAGGAATATGCCACGGCATCCGTCTTTCCTCCTTCGGGTAGTACGGCAAAGATATACATCGCCCTCGACACCAACAAGCAATACCGCTGGTCAGGCACGCAGTACGTGGAGATTAGCGCATCGCTCGCCTTGGGCGAGACATCAGAGACCGCCTTTGCAGGCAACCGTGGCAAGGCTCTGGAGACGACAGTCAGCTCCTTGCAGACCACCGTCGGCAGTCACGATACGTCAATCACCTCACTCAATAACGAGGCAACGAGGCTCGGCAACTGGCTGACCAGTCTCGACAATACAGTGCGCCAGAAGATTACACGCATCAACCTTGCCAGCTACGAACACGAGGGGGCAAGGCTTCCGCTCGGAGCGTATGCCTACACCTACGGCTCGTGGCCAGTGTCGCAGATACGCATCAGAGAGGAGGACGGGCGGCATGAGGTGTGGTTCTGTGTGGAATACAACTACGATGGCAACATCGGCACGAGGTATCTCTATTTCGAGCAGACAGACCTTGAAGAGACCGACTATGCCCTGTATATAGCCACATACGGTGAAGGAGAGAGTGACGGACCGCTGATATTCGGTCATGACCGTGCATCTCAGGCGGATGTCACTGCGCTGAACTCTCGCATGGCCGAGGCAGAGAGAGAGATTGACAATATGCGGTATGATATACAGAATAGCCTGGTGTGGGATATTGATTATAACAATATTACGAAGAAGATAAGGGTATTCGGCTTAAACGACTATCTCATGCGAGAGATAGATGCCACGCAGATAACGGCAGATAAGCAGGATAAACTGACGGCTGGCGAGGGCGTCACTATCAAGAATAACGTAATTAGCGCGAGCGGTGGAGGTGCGGACACTTTTGCAGCAGCCTTTGCGGCACTGACAGATGCAGGTGGCACAATACGCATGGGTAACAATTACATGAAGTTCAATGAAGACAATGAGGTGTCATGGGGCACACTGAAAGCGTTGCTGCTGAATACTCAGACAGAGGGCAGCGTGCATCAGATAGTAGATAACCGCTACACAAATCAGGATACTAACTACACATACAATTATGTGTACTCTGATGATGAGAATTTATTTATGGAAGAAGTATCAGTCGGACAGGCGGACTATGCCTTTGTTTGCGTTAACGGCAGCAACGTGGTAGTACAGAGCGGTCATGACTTGTATGCCTTGATATTGAATATACGGTCAGCGAATTCCACCGCCCAGACCCTCAATATAGCAGATGAGGACGGCATACAGTCAACGACGGTGACAATCACTGGTGCTTCGGAGTTCACGGAGGTTGTGCTTGACTATGGCAATACGCCACTGGCATCAGACAAGAAGATAATTATCACGAACGCCAGTGGTGAGAAAGTCTATATTATGCTACAACCAACACTTAAATATATTAAGCCATGAAGAAAAGGTGATAAAAAATTCCCCGACTTTTTATCACCAACTTAATGAATTACCCATCGGGCTGCGGTCGGGGGAGCGTATCTCCTGCTCATAGCTCGGTGGGTGTATATTATCAAAAAGTTAGGTGATGCAGGTGCAAAGTTACTAATTTAAATTGAAATGTGCATTATGAAGATAGCAGAATTTGTAAAAATTAACGCAGAAACGTTGAAATTCTTGTCGGAGAATGGCATATACCTTAATGATTATCAGTATATGGATATGTATGAGGAATATACTAATATGCTGAAAAATAACGAGAAGAAAGAATATATCTACGCTGTAATGAAAGAAAAATACGGAGTGCCGAAAAGAACACAACTGCGTATATTCAAACGGTTATCATCGTTTTGCTGACTAGTGCCAAATTACGGCAATATGTATATGCCAAATTACTTGTGTTTGTTTGATTTAAGGAGTATCTTTGTGTCATAATTCGATGCGCACCGAAGAATTATTGTCTAACTTCAACAACACAAACACAATTATGGATACAGAAAAGATTTACACTGGTAACGGTAGCGGTTGCTGGGGCGACCTACTTGGTGCTGGCTTTGGCGGTTTCCTCGGTGCTATGCTTGGTAACGGTGGATTGTTCGGTAACAACAACGCTGGAGGAGCAGCAGCTATGGCAGCTACACAAGGTACGGACTCTCTGAGCCGTCAGGTACTCGCAGGTCAGCAGGAGGCACAGCTGATGGGTAGTATCAGTGGAGTAAACAGCCGTATAGACGGACTGAGCGGACAGATGGCAGCTAACGCAGCACAAGCGCAGACACAGGCAGGCTTTACACAGATAGGAGCGCAGATAGGTGACGTAAACACCAACCTTAACTCTTTCGCTATGGGTATGAAGGACTGTTGCTGTCAGATGAAAACTGCAACACTGGAGCAGGGTTATCAGAACCAGCTCGCAAACTGTCAGCAGACAAACACTATGCAGGCAGGCTTCGCCAACATCGGCTACCTTATTCAGCAGCAAGGTCAGCAGCTCATGGCAAACGATACCGCCAATACGCAGAAGATACTTGACTGGCTCTGCAACAGCAAGCAGTTGGAACTCCAGACAACTGTTCAGCAGCTCCGTGACGAGAATGGTCGTTTGCAGCAGACACAGGACATTATCAATGCCCTCAAGACAACTACAACGACACCGTAAGACTATTCGGGCGAGTCGGGTTATGCTTGGCTCGCCCTTAACTTAAAACAAAAGCATTATGTTATTCAAAGAACTCAAACAAGGCTATCCGCTTTACATCCTTGACTGCAACAAGATAGAAGTCGGAACAGGTACGGTGACGTATGTAGGTGCGCCACACATCACGCAGGACAAAACAAAGATTGCCAAAGGACAGTTGCAATCTGTTATTGATGTAACCGCCAACTTCGGTGGTAGGACACAGAGTATTGAACTGACGGACTCGCTCAGTCAGACAATGAGTAATGATGGCGCAATGCTTATTACTCCGAACAAGGAAGATGTAGTGAACGGTGTGCGTATGCTACAAGCAAGAAGCGAGGAAGCAGTGCGCCTTATGCCTATGCACGAGGAAGTGAAAAAGAAATGTGCGGCACTGTTGCAGAACATTGACCCAGTGTATCAGCAAAATGTAGCCTATGAGAAACGGCTGAACGAGATGCAGAGCATTATAGACAAACAGGCTGCCGACACAAAGGAAATGAAAGCAATGATTGAGAAACTACTAAAGAAATAAAATATGGCACAGACACAAAACACAGAACTAAAAGAACGTTTTGATGAGTTATACAGTATGATGTCAGCCTCTACCGAGGTGGAAAATATGCGTCTGTTTGGCTCGGTTATGCGCAAGATGATGGGTGATATGATAGAGGTTCATCCAGCAGAAGCGGAAGAATACATAGACACCCTTGAGGCAATGAAATGGAGCAACTACCTCACGCACAAGGAAGCAGAGAAGATTGTTGCAGGTATGAAGCCGAAAGCTCCGTGGTCATGGCAGACATGGGTACAGGCAATGGAGAGTTTCGGTATTAAGACAGAAGAAATACCTTATTACAACCCTTGCGCATTGTGGGTTGCTATGAATATGGTGTATTCCGACAATGCAGAAACGCTGGCAGAAAAAGTATGGGAAAAGCCTCTGGCAGAGATACCGACAGAAAAACTTGTCAGCGTAATGAATGCCCTTGCCCTTGATTACCTAAAAGACGAAGATGGCGTGTTTAATATCAGAAAGTATTTCGATGTGTAAAATGAGAATAGCGAGAAAAAGCAGGATGCAGTGTATGCAATTCCAGAAGAGTAAATCCTGTTGAGAGGTCGTTAAATGTACCATGTAGGTAAGGAGGGCTTTCACTCCTTACCTACTGTTATATAGAACATAGTTTATTATCTTACGGTTGGCTTCGTCAACTTTCTTCTGGTTAAAATCAACATAGATGCTTGTGATCTTAAATCCATTCGAGTGACCGAGAGCTGCTGCAATAGTCTCCATCGGTACGTCAAGACTTGCCGCTATCGTTGCCCACGAATGGCGTGCATAATATGTTGTTATACCTTCCCCAAAGAATTTTAGTGAGCGGTCTATCTTTGCCATCACCTTACGATAATCCATGCCATTGTCGCAGAAATATAGCAAGTGCTTATCACCTCTATATTTTTCTATTAACCTCAGTGCCTCTGGCACCACCTTGACAGAATACAGCCTACCAGTCTTACTGCGTTTGTATTCCAGTCTGCCGTTTATCAGCTGCGCAGGAGTAGCACGAAGCAAATCCACGCCATTTATACCGAGGAGAAAGAACATGAGACAGAATATATCCCTCGCAACCTCCTTGTCAGATGTGAGATTGTCAGCTGAGAATATATCCCTGATACATTCTGCAGACAAATTTCTTTTCCTTGTCTGTTCTGTAGGTATAGAAAAACGCTTGAAAGGATAGTTGTTTGTTATGTCATGCTTAATTGCATGATTAAACACCGTACGTATATTTCTCAGATGTATGGAGTAAGAATTTACCATCAATCCCTCATTAATCATACTGCGTGTAAAATCCTCAATCCATGCAACGTTGACGTCAAGTGTTGCTTTACTGTCATAGTTCCTGACTTTATTTGCGGTAGCGATATACAATTCTTTTGTACGAGTTGTCTTGCAGATGTCGGAGTAATCCATCAAATACTCATACAACGTCTTACATCGTTTGCCTTTTCCGAATACCTTATCCATTATAAGGTCACGCAACTCGTTCTGTGGCATCGTGGAGTTTTCCCAGGCTATTTTCTCCACCTGTTCCATATACTCATTCAGTTTTATCGTCTTTGCCTTGTGGTTTTGTTCTGAACGTGGGAAGATGCCATCAACAATAATTGACTTGGAAAAGATGCCTGTATGGATATAAAACCTCTTTGGAGGTCTCGCTACACAGATATAGACAGGCATAGTTCCGTCAGCACGCTTGCGTTGCTGGTTGGTATAGAAATAAAATCTCATAGTAGTTTGGATTTATAGAAGTTTACTCAATGTTTACAAAATGTTTACAAGTTCAATACTCCAAAACACCTTAAAACTTAAAATCAGAGTTTTTTTATATTCTACAAATACCGTGTAAACACAAGGAAATAAGCGGAGAGAACAGGATTCGAACCTGCGAACCGATTTTGTCGGTTACACGCTTTCCAGGCG
>FLNY01003043.1_pt1 | contig 56212 bp, 49 predicted proteins | sample 1140381 | NCBI WGS metagenome assembly FLNY01 (sample SAMEA3878172, study PRJEB12797) | bioreactor metagenome | biome: Moose rumen | place: Sweden | collected 2011-10
ATGCATGAACGGGAAAGGGGGCTTTATGAGGGACGACTATTTACATTATTTGTCGTACCATAGTCGCCAAAACAAAAAGATAAAGATATGACAGCAATACAAGCCAACACAATGAATATAGAACTATGGCAAAGCATTGGGGCTATTGCCGACAATGAGGAACTCATGTCTAAATTAACCAAGTATGCAAAGAAATTGGTTAAAGAAAAGAAAGACCCAACTCTCTTTACGAAGGACGAGTTTATGACGAACATAGAAGAAGCCAGAAAAGGCTCCACGATGATGTTTGACAGCATTGAAGAACTTGACAAACACATTAGTAGTTTATGAAAGTTTACAATGTCGGTCTCAAAGATAAGGCAAGATAAGATTTATGCAAGCTAAAGAAAAGTGAGCCTAAAGCTTATCAGAAAGTATTAAAACTCATTGCGGAGTTATACGAGCACCCATACGTCGGAACTGGTAAGCCTGAGCCACTTTCAGGAAATAAGCATGGGGAGTGGAGCAGACGAATCACACAGAAACACAGGCTTATTTACGAAGTTCACGACAATGAAGTGGTTGTTCTCGTAATATCCGCATACGGACACTACGATGACAAATAAGACACATAACACAAAAAGGTTGATAGCTTTCGCCATCAACCTCTTTATGTTATGAAATAAAAGGAATTCAGAAATTCCTTTCAAATAGTACATTGTCAATCACTTCTTCAGTTTTCTGTCAAGATAGTTCTCTATGCGAGTGACGAGATGTTTGCGGGTGTTACCACCAAAGATGCTGTGATTTCTATTGGTGTAAGTAGCCATGTCGAACTGAATATTGTTCTGGACAAGAGCTTCGGTAAACTCAGCAGTATTCTGGAAATGTACATTGTCATCTGCCAATCCATGGATGATGAGAAGGTCGCCCTGCATCTTTTTGTAACGGTGCATCGGAGAGCAGTCATAGCCGTCAGCGTTCTCTTGAGGAGTACGCATATAACGTTCCGTATACACAGTGTCGTAGAATCTCCAGTCTGTCACCGGTGCCACAGCCACACCGCAGTTAAACACCTTACGTCCCTCACACAGAGACATTATAGTATTGAATCCTCCAAAGCTCCATCCCCAGATAGCGATACGTTCCTTATCCACGTAGCTCTGCTTGCTCAGCCAGAGAGCCGCCTCGACTTGGTCATGTGACTCGAGGTCACCCAGGCGCAGGTATGTGCTTTTCTTGAAGTCAGCGCCTCGTCCTCCCGTACCTCGTCCATCGACACAAACCACCACATATCCCTTTTGAGCTAGTCTCTGCTCCCATACCAGCCCTCCGACGAATCCGTTAGAGAAAGAGTTGTGCACCTGTTGACTACCAGGTCCGCTATACTGATACATCAAAACAGGATATCTCTTTGAGGCGTCGAAGTTTGCCGGCTTCACCATCCATCCGTTAAGAGTGACGCCGTCTCCGGTAGTAAAGGAAAACAACTCCTGCGAGCCGAGTGCCAACTGTGACAGATTATCACGCAGCTCCTTATTATCCTCCAGTGTCGTCAGCTCACGTCCAGCAGCGTTACACAGAGTATACACGTTGGGAGTGGACAATGACGAGAATTTATCCATGAAGAACGAACAGTCAGAAGAGAAAATCGCAGAATGCGTTCCCTTCTTCGATGTCAGTCGTTGACGTTTTCCTGAAGTTTCCACCTTATATATATATTGCTCCATAGGGCTTCCCTCATTACTAGCAAAGAAAAAACACTTACCCGTCTCATCCGTGCCATAATAATCATTAACGTCGAACTCGCCCTTAGTCAATTGTCTGACGAGAGTACCCGTATTAGTATACAAATACAGGTGTTGAAATCCGTCACGTTCACTGAGAAGCACGAACTTATCCTTAGAGAAGTCCAGTTCAGTGTATGCTTTCTCGTCAACATACTTATCAGCTTTTTCTCTGAGGATAAGCTGAGAAGAAGTCGAACGCGGGTTCACCATATAGATATCCATCTGATCCTGATGTCTGTTAAGAGTGACGACAGCCAGTTTATCCTTGTCGCCAGTGAACTGTATTCTCGGTATATAGCCATCAGCCTCCACAGGCACTTCCAGTTTTCTTGTGACACGGCTCTTTATGTCGAAGCTATGGAGAGAGACGCGAGAGTTGACCTCACCAGCTTTAGGATACTTATAGCTGTACACGCCCGGGTAGAGAGTATACTCCTTTTTTGCCGGTCGCTCCCCCTTGTACCATGGGAACTGGAATATGCTGACCTCAGACTCGTCAAATCTGAGCCACGCCAGCATCTGGCTGTCAGAACTGAAGTCGTACGCGCAGTTAAAGCTGAACTCCTCCTCATAGACCCAATCCGGTTTCCCGTTGATAACCTTGTTGTACTCACCATCATTAGTAACCTGAGTCTCCGCATTATTATAAAGAAGTTTAACAATAAACAGGTTATTGTCGCGCACAAACGCTATGACATTACCATCGGGAGAAAACTTAGGACATTCCTGCGCCCCGCCCTTTGACAGAGGAGTCAATGTCCTGTTGTTCACATTATATATATAATACTCAGAAACAGCGGAACGTCGGTAGACAGGCGTCCTCTGTGTCTCGACAAGAATATTCTTTCCGTCCGGTGACATGATGTAGCCGTCGATTCTTGTCAGTTTAACGCCTCGAGCATTATTGACATCGAACAACACCCCCTGTTCCTCTCCGTTTTTGAAAGAATGACGTACGATCTTCTTTCCATCTTCGCTGATCCTTGAGTAAGACACACCGTCAGACATCGGAGACACTCCGTAAATTGTCTTAGGAGAATATGTGGAATTTACCACATCATCTATAGAAATATCACGTGCTGACGCACAAAAAGAAGCAATAATACACATTGCCAAAGAAATTATTTTCCTCATATTAGTTTTTTTCGTAATTTAGTACGAAATTACAAAAAAAAAAACAATCACAGTTATTATACATACATGTTTAACTCAAAAAGTATAAAAAGGAAAAAGATATGTGCCACAGCCATATTCACGTCCGTCATCATGGCAACGACATACGGGTGTCACGGTTCGGACGAAGAATCCGGCGACGTGGTTCGTGACAGCATTGAGGCAGAGCATGTCGGGAAAGGGACAGACGAGATTCTCTCACAGCTCAAACAATGCGCAGACCTTGCCACCACAGAGGTCAAGATACGCAAGATAGCCATCTACGACTCCAGCAAGAGCGAGCATTTCTCATGGACCTCACCGTCCACATGGAAATACGGAGACCGCAAATGCATCATTCCTGTTGAGGTACGCATAAAATACGGTTATGACATGAACGAGATGACGCTTGACAATATCAAGCTGACAGATGACAGCACCGCCGTAGTCGTGATATTGCCAAAGCTAAAGATCATTGACGCCGGCTATAACGCAGAGATAGACAGAGCATCGGTCACAAGCATCTCAACGGGTTTACGAGACAAGATTGGTCATCAGATGGAGGAGGAGATACGTCGCAAAGGGTACGAGTCAGTACTGAAGGAAGACCTCTCCGGTGTCATTGGAGATGACATCGAGAAGAACACCAAAACACTTTTTGAGTCTATAATCAAATCTCTTGGATGGGAAAATGTACAGATATATACAACACATAAAAAATAACGACATAGTCAAGACATTGCTTAAGCACAAACGTCTCCTAATGTATGTGGTGGCGGCAGTTCTGCTTGTAATTATGCTGAGCGTATCGCTGTCGCGCTGCACCGGCGAGAAGACAGACGAAGCCAGTCAGGAGGTTGTGCTGGAAGACACACCTATAGAGATTGAGGACGTCAGGCCTACTGGTGAACTATATGTAAGCACAGCAATCATGGAGGACTACACCACTCTTCAGAGGACAGAGAGACACCTCGGCATCATTCCAGAGGAGCATTCCTGCGTACAGATTGTAAGACAGAAATGCAGCTTCGTTGTCGACCTGGACAAAGTCGTCTATGAGAAAGACACACTCAACAGACTCTACGTCCGTCTACCGGAACTGCGATACGTGGCGTCAACTCAGAACTCACCCTTCATGTCAGACGACGAGGATTTCTGGATAGAGAGTCTGCCAAACACCAACGGTCTCAAGCAGAAAGTGGCGAGACAAATAAGAGAGCGTTTCGACACACCTGAGAACCGCAAGAAAGCGAAGTCCTATGCGGAGAGTGCAGTGTCAGCCATGCTAAGCAAAATGGGATACGAGGTCACCTTCGTCAGCGAGATAAATACCGAGAGGAGATGACAAACAGCGAAGCCCCATGCCGAAGAACAATACAGAACTAAACATATTAACAATATTCATATTAACAATTAAAAGTCAAAATTACTATGGAAATTAACTCAAAGACTATCTACATCGCTTCGGCTATCGTAGTTGCGGGCATGATAGCGTCCGCTGAATGCTTAAGCAACGGAATCGTCGCATTCAAGGACCGCGACCGCTGCGTGACAGTGAAAGGACTCGCTGAACGTGAGGTGAAAGCTAACAAAGTGACATGGCCTCTAGTATATAAAGAGATGGGCAACGACCCGTCTGAAATGTACGACAATCTGAACAGGAAAAACAACAAGGTGCTATCCTTCCTTAAGGCAGGCGGTATCACTGATGACGAGATAAACATCAACCCGCCGACAATAACTGACAGGCAAGCAGACAACTATGGCAACGAGATAATGACGTTCCGTTACAAGGCAGAGTGCGTGATAACCGTGACATCCAACAATGTTGACAAGGTACGCGCCCTCATGAGCAGACAGGCCGACCTTATGAAGCAGGGCATCGCCCTTGTCTACGAGCAATACGGAGACAACCAGGTTACTTACGAATTCACTGAGTTGAATAAGATTAAGCCGGAGATGGTGGAAGAGGCGACGAAAAATGCTCGCAAAACGGCAGAGAAGTTCGCTGAAGACTCAGAATGCAAACTCGGAGGAATCAGAAAGGCCCAGCAAGGCTTCTTCTCCATCGAGAATCGCGACGCCAACACTCCTTATATCAAGAACGTGCGCGTGGTCAACACTCTTGAGTACTCGCTGAAATAAGACTACACATAACGGGCTGTCGACAACGCTACAACACGTTGTTGGCAGCCCGTTAAAAAAAAGACGCACAACTCATCTCGAGCTACACGTCTAATACTAACATTTTGCTATATTTTCACTATTTATCAGGAATGAACATTTACTTTGAAGGATACATTTTTTCGAAAATAACACACGTGAGACCATAAGGCCATAATCACGTTGTAACTTAGGGATGGATGAAATTAATTACATGTTAAAATTCGGGTCGGATGAAAGATATCTTCAAAGTTACTTCAAAATACTCGCAGAAACAAATCCATCGCTATGGACACACGAGCACTAATCAAAAAAAAAATGATGAACAAGAATAAAATATTCAATACTTAATTATACATAATAGCAGAGTGTGACATTCTCACAGAATCCACGAACTCAGAATACGTGTTACGCGCAGACTTATTATCAGTCTTGGCAGGCATTTGACTCTCCACGTTACTCCTCTCAATCTCTTTCATCTGCTGTTCCGGTATCATAGACAAGAAAAACACCGTTACATAAAAAATCAAAAAATAACCTATTACCTTCATAACACATCAATTTTACTGGCCAGCTACTGACCACATGGGAGAATGATTTATTTATCACATTTTTCTGAGCGGTGAGAATAATAGCAGCGCTCATTCATTTGAACGATGCAAATGTATCAACATATCAAAAAATAACATTTCAATTAAAGTCTTTTGAATTGTATTTTTAACGCAAGAATATCATTTGTTGTCTCAAAATGCATCGAAAATGAAAATTGAGACACCATGTTTCCTAAATATTACTCTAAAAAGGAAGTATACAACATTTTTAGCGCAAAATCATGAAAACTACCAGATGAAAAATATTTTTTGATATACGACAGAAAAAATGTCAAAAAACAAAAACATTCATTTGTATAACACTGACATAACAGAATACAGGATGGCGAATACATTGTCTGACATCACTATAATTCGATGTTGTCGTAAGGTCTCACGGAGCGTACAATTCGGGAATGCAGATAATAAATGCTTGAGTAATGCTGTATCATGGTATAACAAAACGACAATCAAGATTGTAGTTGACTGAAAAAAACAAGTGGAAATATGGACAATTGAGGCCATCACGAAATTTCCTACACCCATCTTCCATCAAATACCGGTTAACTTACTGATATTCTACAAACAAAGCGTCATAAAACTTTATGTCTCTTTTTTGGAATTCTCAGGTTAGGTTATAGTCTATACGCAGGTCTGAGAATCTTAAAAACCCAACCTGAACTTTTCAACGTCCTAACCTAAGAATTTCAGACGTCGAATAAGACATGAGAAAAAACAGAAAGTCATTTTTCCGTGAACACACATCAAGATATTTTGCAGAAAAAAAGGACACCAGAAAATGTGCGAAATGGAATAAGACTATTGTGACGTACCTATTCACCAACACTGATGAGGAAGGGCCGTCAAGAACACTTAAAGGGTAATGAAGAAAAGAGAGCCGCAGGTGTCATTCCTGCGGCTCTCCATTATACGTTACTCACATGTCACCTTATATATAACGTGTTATTTCATTGAGTAGACGACATCCATAATCTTTTTGCCTATCTCATCAGCCTCAGCCATTGTGGCAGCCTCAGAATAGACACGAATAATAGGCTCCGTATTTGACTTTCTAAGGTGCACCCACATATTCTTGAAGTCAATCTTGACGCCATCGATATCGTTCACCTCGACATCTGGCTGTCCGGAATACATCTCCTTCACCTTAGCGAGTATAGCATCGACATCAGTTGAAGCATCGAGGTCAATACGGTTCTTAGCTATATGATATTCAGGATAAGTGGCGCGAAGCTGACTCACCGTCAATCCCGCGTTCTTTTCTCTCTCATGAGCGAGGTGAGACAGGAAGAGAGCGATGCCAACGAGAGCGTCACGTCCGTAATGAGCTGCAGGATAAATCACGCCGCCATTACCTTCACCACCGATAACCGTGTTAGTCTCCTTCATCTTAGTCACCACGTTCACCTCTCCCACAGCCGCGGCGTTATACTGCTGACCATACTTTCTTGTGACATCTCGGAGAGCACGTGTTGAAGACAGATTACTTACAGTGTTTCCAGGAGTATGTTTGAGCACATAATCAGCGACTGTCACCAGTGTGTACTCCTCACCGTACATCGTTCCGTCCTCACAGATAAACGCCAGTCGGTCCACGTCCGGGTCGACCACGAAGGCAACGTCCTTGCCGCCCTTGCTCATGAGAGTCATAATATCAGAGAGATTCTTCTCGAGAGGCTCAGGGTTATGTTGGAAGTCGCCAGTAGGCTCAGCGTAGAGCGGAGTGACGTCATTGACGCCGAGTGCCGCAAGCAGTTTAGGAAGAATCACGCCACCGACTGAGTTCACAGAGTCGAAAGCCACCTTGAATCCCGCTTTCTTGATAGCAGGCACATCGACGAGATCCAGTCCAAGTACGAGATCGACATGTTTCTGGTCGTAGGTGTTATCCTCACGATACTTACCAATGTTATCCACATCCGCAAACTCGAAATCCTCAGACTCAGCAATGCGTATCACCTCATTACCTTCTTCAGCGTTCAGGAACTCACCTTTCTCGTTGAGGAGCTTGAGTGCGTTCCAGTGGCGCGGATTATGGCTGGCAGTGATGATGATACCACCGCATGCACCTTCCATGGTTACCGCTATCTCAGTAGTAGGAGTAGAGGCGAGTCCGATGTTCACGACATCGAATCCCATTCCCATCAACGTGCCGCAGACAAGATTCTTCACCATCTCTCCCGATATACGGGCATCTCGTCCCACAACGATTTTCTTACTGTCCATAGTTGTTGTACGACGCACAAGAGTAGCGTAAGCAGTAGTAAACTTCACGATATCGAGCGGATTTAGGCCATCTCCCACCTTTCCGCCAATAGTACCTCTGATTCCAGAAATAGATTTTATGAGTGACATTTTTCGCAAATATAAATATTATTAATCAAATCCACAAAAAAGAAAACAGACGCCATCAACGGACGGCATCTGTATTTTTCCCGCTCACTTCCCAAGCTGATAACTTATCTCATAATAGTATGGATACACGTATTGAGAGGCTGTGGTTGTGCCTGAGGAGTGAGGTATAATCAGTCTCACCCTGGCTATCTCGCCTGTGTCGCGAGAAAGTCGCACGAAGTCAAGAGGTTTGAGCCATCCGGTAGGAACGACCTGCGAGCCGTATGACGTATACATAAGCCCCTCAGTGAAAGACGCGGTGTATGAGCGTCCTCGGTGTGAGTAGTTCACCAGCATCTTATCCACGAGCCAGTAGTAGGAAGCCCACTTGTTAGAGAGTGTAGTGTCAGCTGTCTCGATATTATACTCGAGGAAGCGGCACAGTACCACCTTATTGACAGTGCTGTCGGCGAAATCCTTAGACATCTCCGGCATCGTCCTGCCTTCTCCCCTCGTTATGACCTGCATGTAGATACCGTCATCCTCGAACAGGACGAACTCATTCTTCGCAGTGTCGGTTATACTATCCTGAGCATAGAACTGGCTTTCCGAAATGACATTTATCTGTCCGACAAACTCATTATCTGAAATAAACTTATTTATCGCATTTTTCTCTTTTTTCTTCTTATCCGCATAAGTCTCCGAGTCACTGCATGAAGCGGCGGAGAACGCCACAAACATAAGTGTAAAGACCATGAGAGTTAAGTACGTTAGTTTCTTCATTTATTTTAACTATTAATTATTCTTAGCCCGACGCGTCTGTATGAGTGTCACAAGCATCTTAGACTCTCCACTCTCTCCTCCGGTCGCTCAGCACCGAAGACGTAACTACCTGCCACCAGCACGTCGACACCCGCCTCAGCGAGTCTGCGCCCTGTCTCAAGATTCACGCCGCCGTCGACCTGAATCAGGGTGTCGGTACCCATTTCATCAATCACACGTCTCAGTTTCCTCACCTTATCGATGGAGTGCTCTATAAACTTCTGTCCTCCGAAGCCAGGATTGACAGTCATCAGCAATATCATATCGGCGTCAGCCAGCACGTCCTCAACGAGTGATACTGGCGTATGTGGGTTGAGAGCTACTCCCGCCTTCATTCCAGCCTCATGGATTTGCTGTATATTTCTATGCAGATGCGGACACGCCTCATAATGCAAAGTCATCATGTATGTCCCAAGGTCACTGAACTGACGAACGAATTTCATCGGATTCTCAATCATGAGATGCACGTCCAACGGTTTCTGACATAATCTAGCAACAGACTCCAAGACGGGGAATCCGAAACTTATGTTCGGGACAAACACACCGTCCATCACATCGAAATGCAGCCAGTCAGCCTTACTTCTGTTTATCATCTCTATTTCCTTTCCGAGATTCGCGAAGTCAGCCGCGAGAAGTGAAGGTGATACTATCATAACAATCCTTTTGAGATTAAACCATCATATAATACTGCGGGGCATGCCGTAAGCGCGATCCGTACCGTGTCACAGGGCAGATCACTTCAGCGAGAACGATGTCTGTCCTATCATCTGGCTGTCACAGAACACAAACACCTTATACGTGCCGGCAACCACAAACTCGTCTATATCCGAGTACATCGTTATCGTCTGCTCCTCTCCATCATACTCCACATATTTCTTTTCAGTATACTCAAGCTGAGTGTCCTCGTACGCGAACGTGCCTTTTTTGCCTAACACGGAGTTGTCCGGCTTAAGAATCCTCGCGTAAAGAATACGTTGTCCGTTTTCCGCTGTCACGTTTTTCACGATGGTGAAGCCGAATGCCAGTTTCTTACAGTCCTTGGCCTTTGACGTGTCTTTACCTCTTTTGTTACGAGGAGAGACCCAGAATCCTGTGGCGTCAAGCTGAGCGGCTATGTTGACCTTGTCCTTGAGTGCGTTTCTCTCTGTTGACAGTGAGTATATCTGGTTGTTAGCCTGGCTCACCTGACTCTTCATCTCACTATTCTCATTCATGAGACTCTCATTGAGTCTGTTGAGGGAATCCACCTGCATGATATAGTTACGCAGTACTTGTCTGAGAGTGGATATCTCTTTCCTAAGTCTTTTTATCTCTCTTGCGTCAGTGGCTTTTGTGTTCTCGAGTTCCTCGAGAAGTGCCTGCGTGTGTCGTCTCTCTTCCTCAATCTGAGCGATGAGCGAGTCGTTGCTCAACTGTTTCTGAAGCTCACCGTATTGAGTGTCGAAGTCACGGTACTGCATTGCCATCTCTTGTCGGTCCAACTCTGCCAGCTCCTGCAGCTGCTCGTTTTCCGTTGATTTGTCTATGAGCATATATGCCATAAAAGCCAGGATGGCAACCAACACTGCCACGACAGTGGCGAAGACCACAAATTTTCTATCTTTCATTACTTTTTTCACAATTCGTATTACAATGCAAAATTACGTTTTTTTCGGGAAAAGAGTGGCATAACTCATCTTAATATTTCTTAAGCGCACCTTTAATGGCACAAATCGTACGTTAACACGTTAAGACCTCTGTGTTCGTTGTCATCCACAGACACCGCATGTCATGTATGGAACACACACGAAAAGGGGTTCGTCGAACACGGTAAAAAAAGACTGCCGGTGACGTGGGTCACCAGCAGTCCATCCCTATCTTAATAAAAAGTTATCACTTAACCAACACAAAACCACCGCCATCGCTCATTGACACTGTCATGACAGAGCCTGAGCACTTGAAATCTTTCCTCTGTGGTTCCCTTGTCTTAAGGTTGTCGCTATACAACACCGCCATGTCACCCTTTTTGAGCATTGGCAGGCTCAGCTTCAGTGTGAGTTCCTTGCCTGTCGCGTTATTTCCCGCAACGAACCATTTATCTCCATGTCGTCTCGCTATGACGCAGTATTTACCAGGATAACCGTCGATAAACAATGTCTCATCCCAAGTGGTAGGCACGTCACGCATATAGTCTATGCACAACTCAGGCGCACCACCCTTTCCGAACTCACCAAGGTTCTCTGGCGTAATGGCGAAATTCTGTATAGGATTCTGGAAGAGTACGGTCGTAGCCAGCTCATGACAGTCTGTCGTACGACGTTTGTTTCCGCGCTGGTCCGGGTTATTGCCTTTATTGAGTGTACGGGAAAGGAAGCATCCTCCGAACTCCATACATCCCACGGTGTTGCGCACGAATGGGTGGAGTGCAGTGTTCTGAGCCTCAGCGTCACAGAAATGCTGATCGAAGAACAAGTTCTCGGAAGCCAACACTGCCTCAGAACCGACATAGTTAGGATACATACGTTCCCATCCTCTCGGCAATGTACATCCGTGGAAGATCACCATCAGTCCGTTGTCATCAGCGTCTGACAATATCGACTCATACAGACGCATCGTCTCCTGCTTGTCACCTCCGAAGAAATCGACCTTGATACCCTTAACACCTATATTCCTCATCCATCTCATGTACTGCTTACGAGTAATCGGATTGCACATAATGTTAATCGGCCCCTGCTCTATGTCGTTCCACCAACCACTTGAGCTGTACCAAAGGAATACGTCCACGCCTTGGCTTCTCGCATAACGCACGAGGTCCTCCATCCTGTCCTTACCGATGTTGTTGTCCCACCAGTTGTCCACGAGCACATACTCGTATCCAAGAGACTTGGCAAGCGAAATGAACTTAACCTGGTCGTTGTAGTTGATTGAGTTGTCTTGCCAGATTATCCAGCTCCATGTTCCGCGTCCGTACTTATACTTGTTAGCGCTCTCATATTGCGGCTTGACATAGTCCCAAGGTATGGTAGTCTCCACAATAGGCTTAAGCGTTGTACCCACTGTGATGGTACGCCATGGAGTCTCACCCGGCAGAGCAAAAGCAGGCTCGACAGTACCATTGCCATTATTCTCGCCTGCCATTGGGAACTCCACAGTATAAAGTCCGTCATTCTTCATGTCAGACAAGCGTGATCCGCAATAGTTGGAACCGACACCTGTTTCACTAATCAACACCCATCCCTCATTCCTCTTCACGTATTTCTTTGATGACTTCTTCTTGTCTTGCGTGACAGCCTCAGCGCCACCGACATGGAAGAGACATGGGAAAGTGTATCCATGTCCATATCTCGACTTTGTCGTCATAGGAGCGTCGAACACATACTCTTCCTCGTAGCTTGGCTTCGTTCCTTTCCATCCGATCATAGCGTCAGACTGAGGACAAACGAATGTGGTTGTGGTGGACGGGAAATCAAATCCGGTTTTCTCACTCATCACCCTCGTGGAGAATTTCTTACCATTATTTCTGTCCGGCTGATTAGGGATGACATATTTGAAAGCGATGTCATTCTTGCTCACTCTGAACACTACGTCAAAAGACTTCTTGTCAGCGTTTACCAGAGTGACCACCAACTCATTTGCATCCACCTGTGCATTAGCACACTTTGTCCTGTCCATGGTATAGCTATAATAAAGATGCTGTTCTTTCTTACCAGTAACAGTCAGGTTAGCTGACAGGTCGGCGAAATCCGTCACCAAACCAAGTGGTGACTCTTCCAACATACGTATCCCGTCGTAAGTGACAGAATAAACAGGTTTTCCGTCTTTCACGTCAAAACTGAGCATCAGCTTGCCATCAGGTCCACTTACCTTCATCTCTTCCGATGACGCCACCAACGACATTAACAATGCTCCACAAAACAAAGAAATTTTTCTCATCATATATGTTAATTTTTATTCTTCATATTACCCTTCACGTGTCACGCTTTTAAGCTGCTCACTATAAGCTGCCAACGCCTTCTTGCATATCTCCTCAGCCGCATCCAAGGTTCCGTCAATATGCCCGCCGGCCGCATTGAAATGTCCTCCTCCGTTGAAGAATTTCTCGGCCATCTCACGTGCGGAGAAATCATCATAGGAACGTACGGATATCCAGACAACTGGCTTCTCAGTGTCTTCCCTAAGCGAAATGGACAGTTTCTGTCCTCTGATGGAAAGAGGAATATTCACGACTCCCTCAAGGTCACCTTTCAAGAAATGATATCGCTGAAGTTCTTCACGTGAGACACAGAAATAAGAGGCGTGGAGTTCCGGGAAGTATCTCAGTTTCTCACTTAAGATATATCCCATCAGACGGAATCTGTCGGCCGTATAGGTGTTGAACAATCTCCTGTAAATAATGTCTTTGTTTATTCCCTTTCGCAACAGCTCCGCTATTATAGAGAACACATCCGGGTCATTACTGTTGTACGTGAATCCACCTGTGTCAGTACACATACCCACATAGAGATCTTCCGCCCCGTAGGTGTTGACGTTCTGTATCTCACCCAGTGAGTCCAACAGACGGAAAACAAGCTCACACGTGCTGCAACAATCAGGTCGTGAGATAGTGAGATTAGCGAACTTGTCTGGTTCCATATGGTGATCCACTAACATCTTACGGGCCTTGCTCTTCGACACCGGCACAGCCAAGTCATCGATTCGTGACAAGGTATTGAAGTCAAGACAACAAATAAGGTCAGCGTAGTTGACAAGGTTATAACAGAGGCTTTTCTGCCTTTCGAATATCACAATCTTATCCGCATCATGCATCCATCTCAGGAAATCCGGATACAGGTTTGGGACAATCACGGTAACTTTCTTGCCCTTCTTCTCCATATACTCCTTCAGCGCAAGTGAAGAGCCCACTGCGTCTCCGTCTGGAGCGGAATGGGTAACAATTACCGCGTTTCGACATTCATCGAAATACCTTTTTGCCTCTGCAGTCTCATTAACCGATATTTTTCTTTTCAGCATATAAATCTCCTTGCATTTAGTTAGTCACACGCCATCATCTTACAGTAAGTAACTTATGGACGCATCAAGACCACGTCCATGACAAATGTCGATGTGTGACATGACAAATGTAACAATAAATCCCCCAAAAACGATGGTCAAACATCTTTATTTGGCTACACGGATAACAGAGTACGCTAAGACATGTCCATCAAGGTACAACACATCCTTTCATCACGCCCTGTCACTCTGTGTCAACATTCTCGTCGAGTTTCAGAGATTCGCAGATTATCTCACGCACCTCTTTTATTAGCACCTTACTACTCTTACCTCTGAAATCCTCGTATGGTATAGGCTTATGTATTATCAACTCCATAGAATGATGGCTTACCATCGTGGCGTTTCTGTTGAACACATTGTAACTGCCGTTAATGGTAATCGGAACTATCGGTCGCTCAAGCTGCGTGGCAAGCAAGAAAGCCCCTCTTTTAAACTCACCCACCTTACCGTCTCTCGTACGAGTACCCTCTGGGAAGATGCACATAGACATATTGTGCTCCAAGTTCTCTCTCGACTCTTCAACAGCTTTCGCTATTGAAGAGACAGACTCGCCTATATAAACATGACCGGACTTATAACAAGCGTATCCGATGAAAGGTATGTTTCTTAGATAGTCTTTCATCATCCATTTGAACTTATGCCCGAGGTAGGCATAAACAAGAAATATATCGAAGTAGCCTTGATGGTTCGGCATGAACACATAGGTCTGCTTCGGATCTATGTTTTCCCTTCCCGTTACAGTTATCGGGATAAGATAAATGAAACACGTGAACCAACTCCAAAACTGAGGCACGTAATGTGCCACGTACTTTCTGTCACCCACGATACCTGCCAACGCTGTAATGCTACCACAAATCACTGACATAATGAGAAACAATGGTGTGGCGATTAGATATGTATAAGTCTTATAAATCATTTATCTTTCTATTTACCTTTTTCCATTTCTACCTAATCCCAACGGAATTCTTCGCAAGGTGATGACGGACAACTCCGGCCATGCGCCAAATCTAAAAGGTCCGAGAAATCCGCCGACGCCTTCTGAGACGTTGAGAACCTGCGTGTCTTTTTTGTATATTCCAGACCATTCGACATACTTCCACGCCACTGGAGACCAACCCCAGACCTTGAACTGTCCAGCATGCGTATGTCCCGATAATGTCAACTGCACGGAGGTATTAGGTACCACCTGCATCCTCCAATGACTAGGGTCATGACTCAACAAAACGACAAAATCATTTCTCGTCACGCCTTTCAGAGCCTTAAAGATGTCACCATATTGCGGGAATGGCGGTGCACCATAATTTTCCACACCTGCCAACACTACGTACTGTTCACCTCTATGTATACGTACGTGCTCATTACACAACGGCTTCCAACCGAAGCCTCTCTCCATGTCAAGCAGCCTATCCACATCACTCTTCTGCTCACTCTCCGACAACTTGGAATACGTGGCATAGTCATGATTTCCCAGAATGCAGAAAACGCCGTCCCTAGCGCTGACAGCACTAAACACGTCGTTCATGCCATCCAGTTCGGAAGACTGTCTATTCACCATGTCACCCGTGAAAACAACAAGGTCACAATGCTGTTCATTTATGGTGTTGATGATTTTTCTCACAAAGTCCTCTCCTCCATCACGGAAAGTGCCGACATGTATATCAGAGACCTGCAGTATACGATATCCGTCAAAATTTTCCGGCAAGTTATCGTAGAAAATCACATGACGTTGAACAACCAGATGTTTACTGCCCCAGAAAACACCTGTCAGGAGCACAAGAACCAACAACATGGCGAATGCCATGCAGGAGACCCTGAGAGCGGTCTTGATGTTATCTTTAGTTCTCACGTCCATAATAATCACAACATATTACCTTCCAGAAATTTACGCATCACGTCAACACTCAGTCCACGTCTGCGTGAATAATCTTCCAGCTGTGTCTGGTCTATCTTTCCGACAGAGAAATATCTCGATTCCGGATGTCTTATCATCAATCCACTGACGGAGGCGTGCGGTCTCATCATTCCGCTGTCAGTCAACGACACTCCGATCGCGGGAAAATCCAACAACCTCTCAAGTATAAAATTCAGAGATATATCCGGAAGGCACGGATAGCCGACCGCCGGACGTATGCCGACAAACTTCTCCTGATGCATCTCTTCTATAGTCAACTTCTCATCACTCGCATAGCCCCATAAATTCTTTCTCACCTCCTCATGAAGACACTCCGCGGCCGCTTCTGCTATTCTGTCTGACAGTGTCTGAACCATCATTTTCCCGTACGGGTCGTCCTTATCATACTGATTCTGCATATCACTATCAACAGATGTGGCGAAAAGTCCAATCACATCAGGCACACCAGATGTGACAGGGCGTATGAAATCGCTCAGGCACCAACAAAAGCCGTCCGTACTAACATGTTGCTGTCGTAACATCGGCAATCGTTCAATCACCTTCGGTGTCTTTGAGCAGCAGGGACAATCCGACGGATGCACAAGCACGATATCATCTCCGTCCGAATTACATCGGCACAGCCTCACCACAGCCCTCGCATAAAAAAATCTGTCAAAACGATTAAGTAATGCAACAGCGTCGGTATATAGTTTCTTACCCTCATCACTCTCAGCACTCACCTTCCATGCGTAGAAAAAATACGTCCAATTTATATATGGTACAAGAGTGCTAATCTGATATCTGAACAACATTTCGCTAAGTGATTAAATCCACACATACTTTACCATACCACCCAATCGTTTCACGTTCCTCGTCAGTTGAACACCAACTCCTTTCCACGAACGCCGTCGATGACAATGCCGTCACAATAGGCTGTCTTACCATTAACTATGGTTCGCATAACCTTCCAGTTAAACGTACGTTCATCCATAGGTGTCCATCCACATTTAGTGTAATACCTACCCTCTTTCACCTGCCAGCTTGAATTAGGTTTCACCAAAACCAAGTCAGCGAAATAACCTGGTCTCACGAATCCCCTTCGGTCGATGCCGAACAACATAGCAGGATTATGACTCATCAGTGCAGGCACTCGCTCCAAAGGGATCACATTCTCATCCACGAGTTCCAACATTGACACAAGTGAGAACTGCACCATCGGCATGCCAGACAAAGCCTTAAGCGCTCCTCCCTGTTTTTCAGAGATCAGATGAGGAGCATGGTCAGTTGCCACGACGTCTATCAATCCATTGTTCAGAGCTTCACGAAGAGCATCCCGGTCCTCAGGTGTCTTCACAGACGGGTTACACTTTATCTTAGTTCCCATGACATCATAATCCTCAGTGGAGAACATGAGATGTGCCACCACGACCTCAGCCGTTATCTTCTTTACATCAAGCGGCTTATTCTCAAACAAAGACAGCTCGCGCGCTGATGACACATGCGCTATATGCAGACGCGCCCCCGTTTCCCTTGCCATTTTCACAGCCAAGGCAGAAGACTGATAACAAGCCTCAACGCTCCTTATTCGTGAATGATACCTTACTGGGAAATCATTCTGACCCTTATATCTCTTAGAGAAAGCCTTAATATTCTGATTAATAATTCTCGTATCCTCACAATGTGCCATGACGAGCAGCGGAGAAGTCTGGAAAATCTTAAAAAGAGAGTCCTCGTTATCCACCAGCATATTACCGGTACTGCTTCCCATAAAGACCTTCACTCCCGGCACTCTATGCGGATCAAGTTGACTCAGCACATCCGTATTATCATTAGTGGCACCGAAATAGAAAGAATAGTTCACTCGACTATTCTCCTTTCCGAGCATAAACTTCTCTTCGAGCAGAGGTATCGTTGTCGTCTGAGGAACCGTATTCGGCATTTCCATATACGAAGTCACACCTCCTGCCGCAGCCGTGCGGCTCTCGCTTGCTATATCAGCCTTATACGTCAGTCCCGGCTCACGGAAATGCACATGATCGTCTATGACTCCGGGAAAGAGGAACATCCCCGTAGCGTCAATTTCCGTGTCATAGCTTTGTGACGTGTCATCACCTCCCTCTATCACCTCTTGTATTATCTCCCCCTCTATCACCACGGAGCCGATGAACTGTCGTCCTTCGTTTACGATTGTGGCGTTTCTTATTATTGTTTTCATCAAATCACGTATTACATTATCATGAGACCTTAGGATACTTCTTAAACCAGCCATCCAAACGCAGACGCATAACACCGAAGAATGCCTCGCCGAATATGCCGCTTGACATCTTGCTTGTGCCCTCCACTCTGTTCACGAAGACCACCGGCACCTCCTTAATCTTAAAGCCGCACTTGTATGCGGTGAACTTCATCTCTATCTGGAAAGCATAGCCCTTGAAACGTATGGCATCCAGATCGATGGTCTCGAGCACCTTTCTCTTATAGCACTTAAATCCTGCGGTAGTGTCATGGACATGGAATCCGGTAACGAACCGCACGTACTTACTGGCGAAGTAAGACATCAGCACGCGTCCTATAGGCCAATTCACCACGTTCACTCCAGTGATATAACGAGAGCCGATAGACAAGTCGTAGCCCTCATCCGCACATGCGGAGTACAGGCGAGGCAAGTCAGAAGGAGCATGTGAGAAGTCCGCATCCATCTCAAAAATATAGTCATAGCCTTTCTCCAGTCCCCACTTAAAGCCTGCGATATATGCTGTGCCGAGTCCAAGTTTTCCTGAGCGCTCAATGATAAAGAGACGGTCAGAGAATTCACTTTCCATCAACCCCTTAACGATATCCGCAGTACCATCAGGAGAACCGTCATCAATAATCAGGATATGAAAACATTTCTCCAAGGCGAACACCGCCCTGATAATCTTCTCTACGTTTTCCTTCTCGTTATAAGTAGGAATAATAACTATGCTGTCACTTTTGTTCATTAAACATCTATCTCTTTACATCCGGCATAACCGGACAGAATAAGTAAGTACAAATCACCACTCACAAAACATGTCAGTAGTCATAACATGCAAAGATAAGTTTTTTAGGCTTACCATGTCGTATATGTCTCATTTTTTTTGTTCTTCTCCGATTATTTCGGACAAGACATTCACACCGTCTCTTATACTTGACACCTTATCGACAATCAGAGAGCGTCTGTCACCCTCTCTCAGTTTTGTCTCTTTCAGATGACGCATCGCATAATCTATTATTTTCGAGAAAGCGTCGCTCTGGTAATACGGGCTGGAGAAATCGCTGACCATATACAGTGTCATCCTGCCCTTTCTAAGAGTCACCTTTTCTATACCCAACTTTCTTGAATACCACTTGACAGGCATGATTCGCATCAGCTCCTCGCCCTCGTCCGGTATATCTCCAAAACGGTCTTTCAGTCTCACTCGGAACCCATCTATCTGTTTGGCGTCCGTCATAGAATCCAACTCACGATACAATGACATTCTCTCTCCGCTTGACGGCACATACTCCTCTGGCAAGAAAGCAGGAATATCCGTGTCGATGACCGTCTCTTCGACGAAATATTCCCATCGTTCACCATCAGTCTCACCACCTCCCGTCTCACCATTCAAATCGGGGAACTCACTCTTCCTCAGTTCAGCCACAGCCTCACTGAGAACCTTCTGGTACGTTTCGTATCCCAGGTCAGCGATGAAACCGCTTTGCTCAGCTCCCAACATATTACCAGCGCCTCGTATGTCAAGGTCTTGCATGGCAATATGTATACCCGAACCGAGGTCAGAGAAATTCTCTATCGCCTGCAGCCGTCGTCGTGAGTCAGGGCTGAGCGATGCGAGCGGCGGTGCCAGCAAATAGCAAAAAGCTTTTCTGTTACCTCGTCCCACACGTCCTCTCATCTGATGCAGGTCTGACAGTCCGTAATTCTGTGCCGAGTTGATTATTATTGTATTAGCGTTAGGCACATCGATACCATTCTCCACGATGGTTGTTGAAAGCATAACGTCATAGTCATAATTCATGAAGTCGAAAACAATCTTCTCCAACTCCTGCGGATTCATCTGCCCGTGTCCGACGCACACTCTTGCGTCAGGCACATACTTATGTATAATTTCCTCGATTGTTGACAATCCGTTGATTCTGTTATTCACAATGAAGACCTGTCCATTTCTGCTCATCTCGAAATTTATTGCCTCAGCTATAATCTCCGCGCTGAACGTATGTATCTCAGTCTGGATCGGATGTCTGTTCGGGGGCGGCGTCTGTATGCTTGACAGGTCACGCGCTCCCATGAGGGAGAACTGGAGAGTTCGCGGTATAGGTGTTGCCGTCAGTGTCAGCGTATCTATATTCACCTTTGTCTGTCTCAGTTTCTCCTTCATCGCAACGCCGAACTTCTGTTCCTCATCAATAATCAGGAGACCGAGATCCTTGAACTTCACATCCTTTCCCACCAACTTGTGCGTACCGATGACTATATCCACCTTACCTTCCGCAAGGTCCTTACGTATCGTTTTAATCTCATTAGCAGAGCGCGCTCTCGTGAAATACTCTATCCTTACCGGGAATTTATCCAGCCTCTTACAGAACGTCTTGTAATGCTGATACGCCAACACCGTCGTCGGCACAAGAACAGCGACCTGCTTATTGTCGCAAGCAGCCTTGAACGCAGCCCTTATCGCCACTTCCGTCTTGCCGAAGCCCACGTCACCGCACACCAGCCTGTCCATCGGCAGCGGTTTCTCCATGTCCGCCTTCACGTCCATCGTGGCCTTCAGCTGGTCTGGTGTGTCCTCATAGAGGAAGCTTGCCTCAAGCTCACGTTGAAGATATGAGTCGGGGCTGAAAGAAAATCCCTTTTCCTTTCTGCGTTCCGCATACAACCGTATCAAGTCTCTGGCAATATCCTTAACCTTCGTCTTAACCCTGTCCTTCAGTCTCTCCCATGCTCCAGATCCCAGCTTGCTCACACGTGGCGGCTCACCGTCCTTCGCCTTATACTTAGACACCTTATGCAGTGCGTGTATGCTCACAAAGATAAAACCGCCGTCAGAGTAGTTTATCCTTATCTTCTCCTGCATCACACCATTCTCATTAACACGCACCAGTCCGCCGAAGCGTCCTATTCCATGGTCAATATGCACGACATAGTCGCCTATGTTGAATTGTTGTATATCTTTGAGCGTGAGGGCAATCTTACCCTTATGTGCCTTGTCCGACTTCAGATTGTACTTATGGAAACGGTCGAAAATCTGATGGTCAGTAAAATAACACCTTTTATTAATGTTATCCACAAATCCCTCATGTATAGCATTGTTGACCGGCTCGAAAGATACGGAACGGCCACCGCGTTGCTCAGCGTCCGACAATATGTCCATCAGTCTTTCTGTCTGCTTCTCGCTATCGGCGAAGACACACACCTTATACCCTTCCGTCGTCAACCTCATCAGCTCGTCACGCAACATATCGAAGTTCTTATGGAACATCGGTTGTGGGCTCATTCGGAACTGCACGAGCGGCGAGTCATGCTCGTCGTCTTGTCCGGCGTCCCCCATTCCGTTCCTCATCTCTATCTCACGGAAACGAGAGAGTCCAGAGCGGAACTCGTCGCCGTCCACCATTATCTTATCTTTTTCCAGACACGCCTCGTCATCTGTCAAGCTGCCATTCTCCAGCAACGCCTGTCTCGAGAATCCGTCATCATAAGCCTTCCGCGCCACGTCACACACAAAACCAAAGTCACGCGACACCATAACAGAGTCATCCGGGAAGAAGCTAAAGACAGATACATATTTAGACAAGTCGCCCGACTGAGGCACCACAGATATCCTGTCCACTTTACCCACGGACAACTGAGACTGGACGTCAAAGATGCGTATACTATCCACCTCGTCACCAAAGAAATCCACACGATACGGATTCTCACACGAATAAGAGTACACATCGACGATGCTACCCCTGACGGCGAACTGCCCCGGCTCGTAGACATAGTCACGTCGCGCGAAGCCAATCGACAACAGTCGTTTCTCAAGGACGTTAACGTCATAACTGCCGCCTTTACACAAAACAATAGTATTCTCATCCAGACTCTCCTTAGAGACGACCTTCTCAACGAGAGCCTCCGGGTATGTGACGATATACAGTCGGTCCGTCGTCACCCTGCTCAGCACTTCCGTTCGTAATATTCCGTTTCCGGCATCTTTCTGGTTATATTTGACAGCCCTCTTATAAGACGAAGGGAAGAATAACACCTCACTATCGCCCAGCATTTGGACAAGATCATGATAGAAATAGCCAGCCTCATCGACATCAGACATCACGAATATCATGGTAGGCACGCCACCACCATCGTCATGGCACTTCAACAATGACGCAAACACCAAAGGAGCAGAAGACCCGATGAGGCCTCCCACTCTGACATTAGGAATATCCGAAGCGGAAACACAATCATACAATCTCCTAACCTCCTTAGAAGAGGCTAAGAGCGACAATATATCAGAAGTATTCAAAACCTTACCATCGCAGGTCTGTATGACCTCGCAAAATATTCAAGACAATCTATAATCTCCTGCCTTGGCAAAAGATTATCAACACGCATTTTCGTCACCATCGCTTTCTCGTTTTTTTTCCGTCGTGTAGAATCATTCATAGGCAATAATATTTAGTCCTTAACATCTCATCACAAAAACCGTGAGAAGCCAATGTCTGCCAGACTTTCCCAAAGTATATAATACAAAACGAGAAAAACGACGATTTATTATTTTTTTATTTTTGTTTTTAAAGGAATAGAGACTTTTTCTTTCCATGTCTCAATATCGGCAAACCATTCTGTTGAGGAGTGACAGCCTTCCGCCTGCTCCTTGTCCGCACAGAAAGACACGTAATAATGGAACGCTCCGTTGTCACAACCATCCACAACAAGCAGATAATTCAACGTATCCTCGTAGTATTTTCTCACGAACCTCTTTGGCACGTACACAGACAAGCCTATAGCCTCAGGCGCCCACATCTGCTTCTTACCCATATCCGGATAGTCGCATCCCCATGACGCCGCCACGCCGTCTTCTCTCACGAATCCGCTCGGTGTATGTCCTCTGCGAACGCTGTCCTCAGCCTCCACACCGACTTTCTGCACTCCGGTACAAAACTGAAGACCGCCAGCATTGTCAAAACTGACATCGACCCTCATGTCCCTATGTCCTTTTACTAATGTATACAGCTGACGCACATTATAATATTTGTCTCCTGAAGCACCGTCATCATATGTGTTATGCAGGTCGTACACCTCCACTATCGTCCTCAAAGGGCCTGTGGTCACAATACGTTGACCTCGGACTCCCACATTAGACCAATTGACAGGAGACACGCCGTCATATCTCTTGAAGGAGCCGCATCCTATCGACTTGCCTGCCCAAAGAACATCAACGCCATACCCATTAGCCAATTGCTCGGAAGACGTGTAGAACTGGGTCACAGGCAACTCAATTCTTCTCTGGCACTTACCATACAAATCGATATTCTGACGCTCATCAAAATAAATCCTGTATCCGACCATCTCACTCTCAAGAGTGATGCCATGCATATATATATCATTGAAGATGTTAGTAGTTCCCGGCGCCTCCACCTTTGTCACGTCAGGATGACGTCCGCTCATATCACGTAGCTGCAGAGCGACATACAAGTCATCACCGTCCTTGTATCTCATCTGATCACGGTACTCCGCCTGCTCATCACACAATGATATCTCAAACACCTGCTTCTCTTGAGACTTGATGTCAGTCAGAAAAAACAACTCGTCCGGCACGAAGTCACCATCCATGTCATCCAACTGACACGGCACCACCTTACCGTCTTTCCTCACCACGGTGCGCCAAGGTTTACCAGTCTGTCTGGTGATATCAGCCAGCTTAATCGCCACCGGCTCGTTGACCTTATCAAGCTTACAGTCATTCACCAACTCAACATGAACCACACGCTCCTTAGCCGCAACGACATCAAAAAAGGCCAAGGCTGACAAAAGTAATAAATGTCTCATACACATTTTTTCTCGGTAAGAAATTATTTTAAGAACATCACATCTCAGAGACGGCCGTCATCAGCACTCACGATAAAAATCCAGCATCTCAAAAATCTCCTTCTTGTCCGCTGTCTGGTTGATGCGGATGTCGCCGACACCACCAAGAAGCGTGAAGTTTATCATACCTGAAGTATTCTTTTTGTCATGAGTCATATACTTGTACAACTCCTCATAGTCATCACATGTCACAGGCAGTTTGCCATAGTTCTCCTTCACGAACGTGACAGTCTGCCTCATCTTGTCAATAGGGAAAGACGTCTTCACGTGAGACAGGTACAGCTCACAGATAAGCCCCCAAGCCACAGCATATCCATGCAGACACGGCTTTCTGCTAAGCGCCCAGCTCTCGAAAGCATGACCCGCCGTATGTCCAAGGTTCAGAGCCTTTCTGATACCCTTCTCGAACGGGTCTTCCTCCACCACCTTCTCCTTAATCTCAACACTCTTACCCACCATGGTGGCGAGAGCCGCATAATCCACGTTGTCAAGGTCGAAGGACAAAAGCTCCAGATAATTCTTCTCGTCAGATATCAGTCCATGCTTGAGCATCTCAGCATAGCCCGAGCAAATATTCTCATGGTTGAGAGTCTTCAGGAACTCCGTGTCTATGATCACGTCCTGCGGAGAGTTGAACACTCCCACCTCGTTCTTCAGTCCATTGAAGTTGATGCCCGTCTTACCTCCCACACTGGCGTCCACCATAGACAGCAGCGTTGTCGGGATATTGACATACTTTATACCTCTTTTAAATGTACCCGCAGCAAAGCCGCCCAAGTCAGTAACCATACCTCCTCCGAGATTCACCATCAGAGAATGACGAGTACCGCCTTTGTTTCCCAGCTCCTCCCACACACGCGCCAACGTGTCAAGATTCTTATGAGTGTCTGTAGCACCTATCACTATCCTCGTAGCTCCGGAGAGACATGGGACATCAGCGACCACAGGGTAGCACAACTCCTCTGTCGTCTTATCCATCAGAAGAAACAACTTGTCATAACTCACGGACTCCACCGCTTTCGTAACACACTCTGAGATGTTAGAAGATATTGTAACTTTATTCATCTTACGCCTTGTTTTTATCGCGAATTTAATACTTTTTCTCATAAAATATAAGCATCTCATCTATAATTACTACCTTTGTGTTATCACAATAATAACATACGGGAAATTATGATAGAGGTTAAAGACACAAGCATTGAAGGTGTGAAAATTATTGAGCCACGTATCTTCGGTGACTCCAGAGGTTATTTCTTCGAGAGTTTCTCAGCGAGAGAGTTCGAGGAAAAGGTTTGCAAGACCACATTCGTGCAGGACAATGAGAGCAAGAGCATTGCCGGCGTGGTCCGCGGTTTGCATTATCAGAAACCGCCATTCACACAAAGCAAACTAGTACGTGTCGTAAAAGGAAGAGTGTTGGACGTGGCTGTGGACATACGCAAGGGAAGCCCCACTTTCGGTAAGCACGTGGCTGTGGAACTGTCAGAGGACAACCACAGACAGTTTTTCGTGCCAAGAGGATTCGCCCACGGCTTCGCCGTGCTGAGCGACGAGGCTGTGTTCCAATACAAATGCGACAACTACTACGCACCACAGAGTGAGGGAGCCATCGCATGGGACGACCCGGACCTCGGCATAGACTGGATGGTCCCGAAGGAGAACCGCATCTTGTCAGAGAAAGACTCTAAGCACCCGAGACTGAAAGACGCCGAGCTGGTATTTGACTATAACGAGAGTCTGTATTAATAGTGCAGCGACATAGTATCGAAGACGCAAGAGGTAAGAGGTAAGACATATACGGACGAGCCCGCCTAATACGGTTACTGAATTGTTGACTTACTCTCTGAAAGCCTGACGGCGTCAAACACAAGAAGTCCATTTCACGACCTCTCACAAGGTCTTGAAATGGACTTTTCACATATCCACAGCCGCTGTCGCTGAGAGGAGTCCATACCTTCATTATGAAGAAATCCGTACGATTTGCGCATGCCAAACAGCAAAACGACACGCACCTGTCATTATTCTGTATTTTTAGTCCAAAACGATTCGAGTCTGCATTTTTTTGACTATTATTGCGCACGAAGAGGAACGAATAAGTCATCAGACTCACACCATTTTTAAAATCCTAAAATATAAAGAGCTATGAAAAGAACAACAAAGACACTGATGGCCGCAACATTGATTTCTATGCCTATAGCAGCAAACGCACAGACAGAGAATCCGCGCGGCATCTACAAGATGACAGCCCTCACAGGCAAGATGGGCGAGCTGCCGCCACTTTTAGACCAGTACAAAATCTGTACCGACAGCGTGACGCTTATGGTAATGGAACGAGCCGATTTCTTCAGCATCGGCGACAATGACCATCAGGTGTTCAACTACACCGGAGAACAGCCGAAGTCGGAGGACGACAAGAGCCCGCTCATTTACGACAGTAACGACAAGCAGTTCAAACTGAAATGGTGGAGCACATATACCGACCATCTCTTTTTCCCAAATAACGACTGGTGCATCGAGAAGTACGAGTCGGGGAAATATACGGAGAACAGCAAGGTGTTTTTCGACGCACTGACCGGTGCGTCAGAGGTGGACACGACCAATCCGCTGACAGGCACGTGGCGAATAATAGGCTACGTGGACGAGCTTCGTGACGTCAAAAAGGAACTGTCTAAACTGCGCGAGCAATATCTGACGGGCAAATACCTCAACAACTTCGTAATCTTCACACCCAAGCACTATACGATGATAGTCAAGAATGGCGGAGTAGTCGCCAAAGTTGAATACAACGGTAAGAAATCCTACAAATACGGCGACAAAACCCAACAGGTGAAATGGCTGGCAAAAGACCGTATAGCAGTGGAAGAGCACATTGAATACCGCACCGACTGGATGATCCTGGAACGCGTCACCGACGGAACTACTCCGTTGAGTCACATCGCCAGCCAGTATGTTTCGACAACACGATAATGATGTTCAAGAGATCACCTTGATGCATATTTCAAGGAACGACATGAACAATCATTAATTGCTGTTATTTCCTTATTAGCTTGGCACTCTTTGCCCGTGGTGTATCTATGCAACAGATGTATGGTGTCTCCAAAGGCAAATAGTGTTATTTTGATTACTTGTCAGCAACTAAGCAAAGACGACGAGACACCCAGATAATTCTAGACACAGTCACATTTTTTGCATTAACGTCTTATTTGGGATGGTTACACATCACCGAAGATATCATAACGCCATATCATAGACAACAAAAAAGTCCCAACTTCTATGTTACTGAGAGTTGGGACTTTCGTATTACGCTTTAAGTACTGCAATATATTGTTATTCATGTGAGACGAAACTAGTGTACGCGACAGGTCTCATCTCACTACTTTCTTACCATTCTTAATATAAACACCATGCGCAGGCTCACTCTGCAGGCGACATCCCGTGACACTATATATGCCGGAGACATAAGAACTTTCTTCCTTAACATCTGTCACTGACGCCGCATCCTTCAATGTGAGGAACTGCTTCAATTTCTTTGCTGCCGCATTAAGCTTATGTGTAGAGTTATCCCATAAGCCTCTGTTCAGCCATTTGGTGATCACGACTTTGGATGCGCTCCAAGACGACCCGCCGTTTCCGTTCTCCTCGGGGAACCAGTAATATAATCCCTGTACGTTATCGTGTTTAGCCAGCTCCTCGCACAAGTCACTGATGAAAGAAGACTGTCCATCAGCAGTCGCAGCCCATGTGTCGGTTGTCACATAGTCCGCTTCAGACGGGAAGTTCTGGTAATAGTACGCTGTCTCCACGATGTGAACCGGCTTGTCCGGGAACGACTCCTCGAGAGCAGACAATGTGGTGGACAAAGACGACAGCTCACCATGGAAGAACGGATAGTATGACAAGCCGATGATGTCATAGTCCACCTCACGGGTCTCCATCCTGTTAAAAAAAGCTTTGGCCACCCCGCTCTGCCCACTTCGCTCTATGTGCAAGATAATCTTGGCAGACGGACACACGTCACGCACAGCGCTGCCAGCCGCATTAAGATACCTAGCGAAACGTTTCCAAGAAGAGTGTGACGCAGAATTACTGGTATAACATTTATCACTTGACGTTCTCCATAGCATACCATAGGACACCTCATTACCGATCTGAACGTAGTCTGGCGCAGCTCCGTTTGCGGAGAGGTACGTGAGACAACGCTTGGTATATGAGTATAAGGAATCCTCCAACGTAGCGTCGGACGGGTTGGTGGATGACAACGTTCCAGTGTACCAGCTCGCCGGCACAGACTGTGCAGACGGGTCAGCCCATGAGTCGGAGTAATGGAAGTCCAGCATAAAACTCATCCCGGCCTCTTTGATGCGCTTGCCCAGCCGCATCACGTAGTCCAGGTCCTGTATCACGCCAGTCTTACTTGATGAGGTCTCCGTAGGATTGACGAAGAGACGCACTCTCATGGAGTTCATCTTCATATCATCACGCATAAACGTAAGGGGAGTGACAGACTTGCCCGTCTCATCATAGTAAGGTGTACTTACACTCTCATAGGCAGACAACATGGATATGTCGCCGCCCATTCTGAACTCAGTCTGCGCACCAGCCTCCTGAACGAGCGCCGTCACACATGAGAGAGTAAACAATAGAAATTTATTCATCCTTGTCAAGTTGCTTATTCTGATTATCCTCAGCGTCCCAATTCATTGAAGTCAAAACGGAGAAGTTAGGCCTGCTGTCCTCCGAGAAAAAACCGGAAATACACACATCAGCTCTCTCTGCCTTGAAAAACTCCCAATTCTTGGCGACAGTATCACTATTGTCGTCACCTATCGCAATGGCTATCCTGACCCCTTTACAGTCAAAGACCTCACGCATTTCCTTTTGGTTACGTAAAAGATGAGAGTCCGTGGACTCACCGGAAAAGAAATTCATCAGTTTCTTTAAAGGAGAATTATTGGAATAGTCCTTGTTTCCAAACAAAGCAATTAACGCATCCATACTTCACATACTTTTAGGTTACACTATGCTTTCCTTTTTATCCTTGTTCCATTTGGGAAGAATATAATCACACCATAATAACTTACTTGTGACGAAATGCAAAGAAAATGTTTTTTTTATAAACAGAAAAAATATTGTTTGTTTTTTTTCAAACACTCAAAAAAAACTCAACACACATATGATAAATATGTCTTATATATTTAACTTTGTACAAAAGACATTAAAGAATCGAAAAGTATGAATATATTATATCCGCTGATGTTTCAGCAGAATTTCTTCGAGTTAGTCTGGGGCGGGCACAAACTCAAGCCACTGAAGGGACTGGACGCCGACGACGCTAAAATCGGAGAGAGCTGGGAGATCAGCGCCATCCCGGGGAAGGAGAGCCTGGTCAGCAACGGCATACTGAAAGGCAAGAAACTTTCGGAGCTGTCCACAGAATATAAGGAGCTGCTGCTTGGCCGCAACGTGGTTAAACTTTACGGAACGACGTTCCCGCTCCTCATAAAATTCATCGATGCGGAGAATGACCTTAGCATACAAGTACACCCTAACGACGAGTTGGCCAAGGAACGTCACAACTGCCTTGGCAAGACGGAGATGTGGTTCGTGATTGACGCCAAACCCGGCGCTTACCTGTACTCGGGATTCGCGTCACCGATATCAAAGTACGAGTACGAGAAACGTATCGAGGACGGCAGCATCTGCGACGTGCTGGCACGACATGAGGTGAAGAGAGGAGACGTGTTTTTCATCCCTGCGGGCAGGGTGCACGCAATATGCGGAGGCATTATGATAGCGGAGATACAGCAAAGCTCTGACATAACGTACAGGATTTTTGACTATAACAGACCGGGACTAGACGGCAAGCCGCGCCAGCTGCACACGGAACTAGCCAAGGACGCTATCGACTATCGTGTCTATGACAAATACCGCACGGACTACGAGTATAAGGTCAACAAGCCTGTGGCCATGACTGAGAGTCCCTATTTTACCGTGAAGAGACATGTCATCAACAGGTCTTTCCACCGCAGACTGTATAAGTATGACTCCTTCATCGTATATATGTGCCTGCACGGCGACTGCAAAATCGAGATTCGCTCATCTGAAGGATTTAACGGGCACATGCCGGAGATAACCACGATAAATGTCTCTAAGGGCAACTCGTGTCTCATACCGGCATCCTGCGCAGACGTGAACCTCGTACCTAACAACAACGAGGGAATAACGGAGCTGCTGGAGGTTTACATCGACAATAAGAATTTCAACAAGGACTGAATACAAAAAAGCCATATGACACACAAACGTGACCATATGGACTCATCTGGCTTCACTCATCTGCCTGAAACACGAGACACATAGCACATGTAACATTAGGTGACGTATGTATCTTATTTCAAAAACGACACAAACAAGTCAACATCCGTATTGACTATCAGCTCTTTCGGAAACTCAGCCTCACGAAGCAGGCGTAAGGCGTTGGAAAAGTCCGCTATCTGACTGGTGTGATGGGCGTCACTGCTCACCACTATTGGGTTGTCGTATCTCTTACAAAGCTCTAACATACGGAAAAAATACGGAACGGCGAGCCGCTTGTGACGTATGGGGTTTAACGAGGAATTATTCAGCTCGAGCAATGTCCGCGTCCTCTTCGCCGTCATAACCACCGCCTCAATGTCGAAGGAAGACGCGGTTCCGTCACAAGGATGGGAGATGATGTTGACGTGCGGGTTCTCCATGGCACCTATAAACGCACTGGTGTTCTGTTCACTGTTGCCATCGGTGTAACATAACTGATGAAGACCGGCGATCACATGGTCGAAACACGGCCAATACACCTCGTCTGTGATATCAAGACTTCCCTCATAATCAATGATGTTAAGCTCTGCTCCCATCAGCAGACGCATGTCTCCATATTGACGAGGCACGACATACATGTTTCTGAAGTATAACGGGTCACACGTTCCCGGTATTCCCGGTCCGTGCTCCGTGATGCCGTAGACTTTCAGATGCTTGTTCCTCGCCTCGGCCACCATCTCATTCACCGTACTGAAAGCGTGACCACTCACGACAGTGTGCGTGTGGACATCTAAGAGAAAGTCTCCTGTTGACAGGAGACTTTCTTCTTCTTTCAAATATTTGTCACTCATTTGACAATTATCTTTTTACCGTTTCTTATGTATAATCCGTTTCTGCTGATCTGACCTACCCTCACGCCATTGATGTCGTAACAGTCGCCTTGTGTCTCCTCATCCGCCACGTCCGTGATTGCTGTCGGCACAGTAGGATTGACGTTCCATCCAAGCACATAGCTGTCAGCTGGAGTGAAGATGGAAGTGGCAGGCATCCGCAAGAATCCGTCACGTCCCGTTATCTGCTTGCCGTCAGCAAGGTAGAATCCGAGTCCGCGCTCACCGTCCCTGAACTCGTAGAAGTAAGCCCTGTCCGTGTTGACAAGCACAGAGTCGCAATACGCTCCACGTATATATGAGGTGTTTACCGTAGTCGTTGTGTTGGTGGTAGGTCTGAAAGAAACCTCCTCAACATCCGCATTGTATATTATTCCGCAATTAGCAGGAATATTCTTTCCCGTGATGCGAGTGAGCTTAAGAGTGTCTGCGTTTATGTCACGTCCCGTGACAGACCAGGCAGTGACGCCGTCAGGTATTGTCACAGGGTAGGTTGTGAAGAAACAGTCCCAATACTTTCCGAGTTTTACACCCTGATTGTCGACCTCCACATTCGGCTCGACAGCAGTCAACGTACGCGTCACAGTCTTGTCCACAATAGGGTCGAAGCTCAAATGAGGCGGCTGGTTATAACAACAGTTCTGGTTCACAACCTGAGCACGGTAGTTACAGTCCTCCATCAGGTGAGGCAATGTGTAGTCCGTCTCGTAACTCGTGGCGTTAATAATCAGGTTATATGAGCCGTCAGAGTTCTGCGTCCAGTTGACGATTTCCTCTCGCCAGTCACCCAGCAGGTCACCCAAGACACAAGGATTATACTTTGTGCCGTTGTTCATCGTACCGAAGGTATAGTTAGTTCCGTTGACCTGCATTCTCCAGAAGGCGTTCGCAGAAGGGTTCCAATACTCAAGCACCGACTTGTCATAATAATCGTCTGCCAAGTCTCCGTTCCAATATATCCTGTTGTTGAGGGACGCTCCTCCTCCATGTGATATGCTTTCGTTCACCACATTACCTTTTATGTCATATATGGCGCTTGAGGCGCTATGTTGGAAATATGAGCTTGTGGCTTCAGGATTGAAGTGTCCTATCAGTCCTCGTCCCGTGTCTGTGCTCGCGGTCTGTCGGACGAGTATCTCACCCGTGCGTGCGTCACGCAGGTCAGCTCCGTAAGGACTATGTTCATGAACCATGTAAACCTCCATACCGTCACGTTCAGTGTCGAAGTCGCCAAGGTGCAGCGCGTCGCCATGTCCAAGACCTGTTCTGTAGAGCAGTGTACCGTCATGATCCAAAGCTGCTGAGCCATACACGATTTCCTGTTTTCCGTCTCCGTCACAGTCACCTATGGATATCCAGTGAGCGCCTTCGCCCCAGAGTCCCTTACCGGAAGTCACGTTTCTTGACAACCAGCGCAGCTTAAGCTCCACGCCATTCCAGTCATACGCTCCCACAAACGCACCGGAATAATATCCGCGCGCGAAAATTGCGCTTGGGGCGCTGTCCTCGCCATCCAGATACGCCAATGCCGCCAAGTATCTCTCTGAGCGGTTTTGCTTGCTGTCTCCCCATATCGACGTGCTCACGTCACCGTATGCAGTATGATAGTAGACTGTAGACAGAGCGGCACCCGTCATACCGTCAAACACCGTCAGATACTCTGAGCCGTGGTCCTGCTTTCCGCGTGAGCTCAACAGATTCTCTGTCGGGCTGTCGTCATCCAACAGCACATAGTTTCCCTCACCGTCCACAGTGCCAGGTGCTGTCTTTACCATGAACTCACCATAGCCGTCACCATCGAGATCCCACGCAATGAACTGTATCGTATGCGCGCTGGCAAAAAAGTTAGGGCCCATGTCGATACGCCAAAGCTGTGTTCCATCCATCTTGTAACAGTCGAAGAACACATTTGACGTGTTGCCATTGCTGGCAGCGTCCTTCTCATTTGACGGAGACCACTTCAGAATTATCTCATACTCGCCATCGCCATCCATATCGCAGAAGGAAGCGTCGTTAGGCGAGTACGTGGCGTTGTACCTGTAATCCTCTGGAGCGGCCGCAAGCGGAATGAGCATATTCTGATTAGCCCATGTCTTCTGGCTGACCATCTCATCGATGAGTTTACCATCTCCGTCGTACACCTCCAGTCTGTAATATGAAGACACAGTACCATTAGCGTCACGGAAATTCGTCTTTCCCGTTATGAATGCACCGTTATTCAGAGCCACTGTCTGGCTTGTCGCTGAGCCGCGGAACAGCTTATATCTCACGTTCGTGCCGTCCGATTTGAACGAGCGCCAGCTGACAAGATTACCTGTACCCATGGACGCACCGGACAGACTGAGTGACATCAAGCCACGGTTCAGAGCCACCGCCTCTGGCTTCGGCTGTCGGTCTGATACCACGAACATCACCTCGAAATAGAACACCATCTCGCCGTCTCTCATAACCTTGACCACAGCCAGATGACCGGAATACTGAATGTCGTACGTATAGCCATCCTTGAGAGACAGCTCGAAATCTGTAGGGTCACCGTATATCTTATTAGGATAATTAGCCACCTCGCCATATCCCAACTCCTTGACATAGCTCAGAAGGTCTATGACACTTGACTCCTCGCCATACTTCAGCGTTCCCTTACAAGTGAACGCCTGCACGAAATCCTTGGTCGAGAAAATCGGCTCATCCACCTTACCCGTGATCTCAACGTTCCTGAAAGCAATAGACTTCGGGTTCTCATTATCCGTACCGTTCAGGTTGTATATGTACAAGTAAACGTAGAACGTGGATGCCTTGTCAGACGTTATCACGTCAGAAAGAGTATACTCATAGTGAGAGAATCCAGTGCTATTGGTTGACGTCACCTTATTTCTCAACGGAGACAGTCCGCTTGCCACACAGACATCCGAGCTGCCAGCCAACTGATAGTACACGTCCACGTTTCCTCCGTCCGTGCCTATCTTGGCAGCGTCGAAAGATATCGTCTGCGCCTTGAACGTGTGTCCCTCAGTCGCTGTCACGGCAAAGCGCACGCAATGTCCAGACGTCTTCGCTGTCACACGTGTCGTCGGCACGAACGCCGTCATAGACGGAGAATAAGTCACAGGCGAATATCCGGTATCAGCGTTTGACCCCGTTATTGTAGATGTCGAGCCTATACACGTTCCCAACGTCAGTCCACCATTTATCTGTTCTGTATACGAGTCATCTCCTGTGATAACAGTTGACGACAGATTATTCATATCAGACAATTCCCATTTCACGCTAACCTGTTGGGCAGACAGCGTCATGGAGCACATTGTCATCACTAAAAGAAATATATTTTTCATAACATAAGGTGTTTTATTTCAATTTATTCACATGGCGTGACGCGTGACCAAGCCTGGCTTACAGCCACGGTTTCCGTCCGCGTCTAAGACGTATAGAATATAGCAAAAAGATGTGTAAGCATGATTATACTCACGTGGTCTCACCGCATCTTCTTCATGAACCATTTCCTCGCCACCGGTAAGAACAGTTCATGTCCCTTTTCGTTCAGATGAGCCTTGTCGTCCACTCCCTGAAAATAATTCCTTCGGAAATTCCTGTCACGCACTTGTATGACACATCTTTTGTCGTAATTATACAGTACTGGAACGTCATACTCCTTGCAGACCGACCTTATTGTCTCGCACACCTTGCGGAAACCCGGACGATCCACGTACCACGGAGTGACGTATCCAATCTTCGCCTTAGGGCATATCTCCCGTATTCCGGAGATAAGGAACCTGAGAGAGTCGGTGAACATATCCAGGGAGTCTTTATTCTCGCGGACCTTGTCGGCATCGTTATGTCCCGCAATTATCAGCACATAATCCGACTCCGGGTCAATAGCCACGTAACGTTTCCACATGGCAGGTCCGAAATTATATTTTCCGTCCCTTGTCCGGTCGAAAGCCACACACGAACCATTACGTCCGTAGTTTTTGTACACGAGCCCCATCTCGTCCGCCAGTTTATAATGCCATGTCTCCTCCTTCGGGCGTCTGTGGTTCGCCACGTACGAGTCGCCGATGACACTCATCACCTGAGCGTCGGCAAGTAACGCCGATGCGCAGAGAAACAAGAACAACACAATCCTTCTCATATCATGACAGACTTTGTATTCTTGCAATATACTTACCGATGATGTCAAACTCGATGTTCACCTTCGTGCCGACCTGTATCTGGTGGAAATTAGTATGCTCAAAGGTGTATGGTATGATATTCACCTGGAAAGAGTGGTCAGTGGAATTGCAGACAGTAAGACTGACGCCATTGACCGTGACACTACCCTTGTCCACTGTCAGGTACCCCTTCTTCGCCATCTCGACATCCTTGTCATACTCGAAGGTGAACTCATAGGAGCCTTGTCTGTCCTTCACGTCCACGCACAAGGCCGTCTGGTCGACATGTCCCTGAACGATATGTCCGTCGAGTCGTCCGTTCATCATCATCGAACGCTCCACATTGACCTTGTCGCCCACCCTAAGCAGGCCGAGGTTACTTTTCTCCAGAGTCTCCTTCATTGCGGTCACGACGTACACATCATCCTTTATGTCAACAACGGTGAGGCAGACACCATTATGCGCAACGCTCTGATCTATCTTCAGTTCACCCACGAATGAGCATGTGAGGAAAAAATGCATATTCTCTTTTTCTCTCTTCACCGCCACGACCGTGGCAAATTCTTCTACTATACCACTAAACATTGTTAATTTAGATTTAAATCTTATTAAATTCGAAGACAAAGATACCTCTTTTATGTCAATTTTCAATAACTTTGCATGAAAACAAAGCAATTAACTTAAAACTGACGGACCTAAATGAGTAACAAAAACATCTATTTCGCTTTCATTCTTATATTATCATCTGTCATGCAACTAACCTCATGCAAAGATGACGAGGCGAAGTTCACGGCACCGACATTCTCTGGCGTCACGGTGGAGCCTAATCCGTGCCACGAGGGAGACTCAATAACCATCACCTTCAACTACGCCGACAAGGGGCAGAACTGGTATTACTTCAAGCAGAACATCAGCATAGACGGTGTCACGGTGTTCAGCGGCACAAAAAGCACCAACTACTTCCTGTCCAGCACTCCATACGTATCTACCGTGGCTCCGACAGCCGGCACCCACAGCGTCAGCATCAGCGGGGCCCTTGCACCGACAGCCGGCACCGCGCTGTACGTGGAGCTACAGCAATACACCACGACGTTTGAGGTCAGCGCCGACGACGAGTCAGAGGAATGACAACCTATTGTCTCACGAGACATAGACAACAACAAGCAAAGCCTGATGATAAAACCAAATAACAAATAATAGTTCACAATGAGACATTTTTTAACGACCGCACTACTTATCGCATCTGCCTCATCATGGGCAAATCACCCAGACTCTGTGTTTGTCAAATCGCATAACACCGATCCGTCAGACGGTTTGAAAGTTTCTTACTCGTCAGACAAGAAGACATGGATCCCGATCGGGAACCATAACCTCTTCAAGAGCGACTACGGCCCATGGGGAGCAGAAAAGAAAATGTACTACCCTGTACTGAGATATGACGGCGAGACATTCATGGCTGAGTTCATACCTAACCCGAAAAATCCTCAGATAGCCACAACACAGTCAAAGGACCTGTTCCTATGGAAACCACAAGACTACCCTACACTCTCCGCAGCGGATTTCGACAAGAAGAAGTCACAGCTGGAACACGAGTCTAAGGAAAACATCATCAAAGTCCCATACAAAGTCGTGGAGGACCTGGTCAACAAGGTTCAGGCCGCTGAACTCAGGGCACAATGGGAGGGCGAGAGAATCACCACCAAGGCTCTCGAAGGATTCAAGAAGGAGATGACGACCGACTTGTCGTTCGACATGAATGACAAGAAGAACATCTCACCCGAGCTTGTCGGCATATTCTTTGAGGACATCAACTATGCCGCCGACGGAGGTCTCTACGCCGAGCTGATACAGAACAGGGACTTCGAGTACACATCGGAAGACCATGGCGGCTGGAACGCAAAAACGGCATGGACGTTAGAAGGTGAGGGAGCAGAGTGGCTCATCTCCGACAAAGAGCCTATCCACAAGAACAACGCACACTACTCAATACTGAAAAGCACGTCCAAAGGCGCCAGACTCGTCAACGAGGGATGGGACGGCATAACAGTGAAAGCAAAAGAGAAATACAACTTGTCAATATTCGTCAAGGGTAACGGCAAGCTGAAGGTGAGCCTGGTCAGCAAGGACAATGTCATAGCCTCAACAACCGTCAGTGCCACAGCGAGATGGAAACAGCAGAAGGCCGTTCTCAGCGCAGCCAAAGACGCTGACGACGCCAAGCTGGTCATCGAGCCGCTGCAGGAAGGCGAGATATGCGTAGACTTCGTGTCTCTCTTCCCGCAAAAGACATTCAAAGGACGCGCCAACGGCATGAGAAGCGACCTGGCACAGACACTGGCAAACCTCAAGCCGAGATTCGTGCGTTTCCCAGGAGGATGCGCGTCACACGGACAAGGCATAGACAATATCTATCACTGGCAGGCTACCGTCGGTGAGCTGTGGGAGAGACAGTCAGACATGAACATCTGGCATTACCACCAAAGCCGAGGCATCGGATTCTATGAGTACTTCCAGTTCTGCGAGGACATAGGAGCTGAGCCTCTGCCAGTGCTCGCGGCCGGCGTGCCTTGCCAGAACTCATGGAAAGGCGGAAGCGGACAGCAAGGCGGACTGCCATTCGAGAAGGACCTCAACGGCAAAGCTTCGCCATACACATACAACGGCAAGCCACTGACCATGGAGTCTTACCTGCAGGAGCTGCTCGACCTTATCGAGTGGGCCAACGGAGACGCCAAGACCAGCGACTTGGCTAAGATGAGGGCAAAGGCTGGACACCCGAAACCATTCAACCTTAAGTACTTAGGCATCGGAAACGAGGATCTCATAGGAGACGTATTCACGGAACGATACCTGTTCCTCATCAACGGAGTGAAGAAAGCGCACCCAGAGATAACCATCGTGGGCACAGTGGGACCATTCTGGGAAGGCTCTGACTACGAGGAAGGATGGAGACTCGCCAGAGAAAACAAAATCGACGTCGTGGACGAGCATTATTACAACTCTGTGGGATGGTACCTGAACCACCAGGACTACTACGACAAGTACGACAGACAAGGCACGAAGGTCTATCTCGGCGAATGGGCAAGCAAGGGCAACCGTATGGAGAATGCGTTGGTTGAGGCTATACACCTGACCAATGTGGAACGCAACGCCGACGTCGTCATAATGTCAAGCTATGCGCCTCTTTTGGCAAAAGAAGGACACACTCAATGGAACCCGGACCTTATTTACTTCAACAATAAGGAGGTGAAGCCGACACCTAACTATTATGTTCAAATGCTCTTCGGTCAGAATGCGGGAGACGAGTACGTGTACTCGTCCGTCAACGTCAGCCCTGACACTAAGGACATCAACAACGGAAGGGAAATCAAACACGATGCGGAGAAGAGAGTGAAAAGCTCCGTCGTAGTGGACAAAGAGACAGGTGACGTCATCATAAAACTCGTCAACGCCATACCTTGCGACAACATGTTCAACATCTCAATGGAGAATCTCAGCGGTTATGACAAGAAAGCGAGATTGACTTATATTAGCGGAAACGTGAATGACAAGTCAATAAAAGAGCCTGTCAGCAAAGACATCGACATCGACAATAGTTTCCAACATAAGATGCCGGCTTACTCTGTCGCGGTAATAAGAATTAAGCAAGCCAAGAAGTAAGCGCACATACTGACTTTGTGATAACACAACAGTACAAGTAACAATCCGCAACACCAGACTCATCAGAAGGCGTTGCGGATTCTTTTTTTATATTCACACACTAATACATGATACAAAAACGTAACCAGATTTCCTATCAGCACTCCCATTTTTCACTGTCCTAAACTCCACTTTTTCCATTGACACATGACAACGGAAAAATGACTTCCGCAATTTTCCCGTGTCTTATTCGGCGTCTGAAAATCTTAGGTTAGGACGTTGAAAAGTTCAGGTTAGGATTTTAAAATTCTCAGACCTGCGTATAGACTATATCCTAACCTGAGAATTTCAAAAAAGAGATACAAGTTTTTTAAATTACTTGTTTTAAGATTATCAGCAAGTTAACCTGTTTTTGGCGAAAAATATGCATAGGAAATTTCGTCACAAGCCAAATTGTCCGTTATTCCACCTTTATTATTGCTGACAAAGGCTTGTGCTTATATGTATAAGAAGCGTCTGAATGTCTAAAGCATAATATAGAGTTTATGTTGTAGATGACAGTCATTTCCTCTTTGCATATTTGCTGCAAAGGAATAAAGTCTTCTTTTGTTATAAATGGTCTGTTAGATGGTGTTATTATCTCGTTATAAATGTGTGACTTATCATATTTATGTATATGTTGTCGTGTGAAAGACGAGACATCTAACGCTCTGTGCTCATGAAGAAATAATGATGATAAAAGTAATATTTTCTATGTTTTATTTTGTTCTTTTTTAATTTAAATCTACACTTTGCAGTGTGAAAGCATTGTCGATTATTACCCCGATGAATAAAAAATATTTTCTATAATTAATTGTTTGATAAATCCACACAAGCTGCATTATTATGCTGATTATGTTGAATATAGTAGTATTTGTTTTTCACGTTCTCCAAGATCCAAGCATTACTATTTTGACTAAATGTGGTATAAATTAAGAGATGAGGATATGTCGTTAAGGCATATCCTCATTTTCAGTGGAAAGCTAATATCACGAATGAGTTCCTTTTCAACGTCAATGCGCCATGCACATAGAAAAACTAATAATGGTTACAACCTTCCGCAGGGGAGTTTTGAGAGAAAAAGAGATGAGCCCGACATAACAAGCGGGCTCATATCATACCTATAATACAAATGAAGTGTGACAGAAAGTCAGTCTCTCATCGTTCCTTCATTTGTTGACCATCGTTTTTAACTCAAGTGAAGAATAGACTTTATGTGTCTGTGTATATTTAGCATGTTTGACATACACATCATTTATCTTGTCATTCTCTCCGAGTCCGTGTGCCAGGACCTTAACTTTAAATCCCTCGTCCTCAAGTTTCTTCTTCCATTTACCAGACAAGTCATTCTTGACGTGCTCACCAGCAGTAAAGAGGAACGGGATAAGATTCACCTTCTTGAACCCCGACTTTCTCAGTGTTCGCACGAGGTTGTCCATAGTAGGGAATCCCTCAATAGTAGCTACCGTCCAGTTGGAGTAGCCCTTATCCTTGACTATATAATCGAGCATAGTATACTGTGAGTTCTTCGCTCCCTTAGACCCATGACACACCAGGACATTCATGGACTTCTTGTCCTTCACTATCTCTTTCTCTGCATCGATGACCGCCTCATAGTCCTCCGGATTTCTCAGCAAAGGCTGGCTGACACGTATGGACTTGAACTGTGTCTTGTAGTTGTTCACCACATAATTAAGATAGTCGTTCTCTGTTCCCTCAATGATGTACGAAGGTTGTACGAGCACATGTGTGAAACCATCCAGTTTAAGTTGGTCGAGCACCTCCTGCGGCGTATATTTCACGATCTGACGCTCACGCAGTTTATAGATAATGACGCTGGATGTCCACGCCTCTCTGAAGTCATAGTCAGGAAACGCTTCCTTGAGACGGTTGTTAAGACGTTCTATGCTCATCACACGAGCCACGTCATTGGAGGTGCCGAAGTACACAGCGACAACGGCGGCCTTATCACCTTTTCTCATGTCGCCGAACATGTCCGACTCCATAACAGTGTTCTGCGCCTGTGCGTTTGTCAAGCAGATAGCCATGGACGCAAGGCAGATGACTCTACGTAAAAAGATTGTCAGTGTGCGTCTCATCTAACTAATATTTTTTTCATTTCCACCCCGTCTTTCATGATGTATACACCTGGGGTGGTTGGCTCTCCCGCTAAGCGGACACCGTCTAAAGTGTAATACACGACAGATGTGTAGGCAGACTTCACGTCAGAGACACCAGCCGCCGCACCACCCATGAAATCGAAGGATATCAGTCCGTCAGTCTCAGTAATATCTGTCACAGGCTTATTCATGTAGTATGTGCCGTCGGTATTTTTATTATACAACTTACCGCCAGCGGAGAGATGTGACGTGTTTGTCAGCTCTTTGACCTTGCCTGTGCCCGGGAACGGGTCTCCAGCATAGTTCGACTCGGACACTGAGTAGTAAGTGCCACTACTAGTCTGTACCAACCTTCCGTACTTTCCGTCCGCAGGGATGATGGTCATCCTCTGGTGTGAGGCTTCAGTATTTACCTGATTGTTTACCCAGATAACCGTATCATGATCCACATGAATGGCAAGCATACCATGTATATCAGTATATTCATTCACGTATGAGAACCATTTCTGGTCTTGTCTGTTCTCCAGAGTGAAGAATTCATCACTGCATCCATCATTGTAAATGACATACGCCACAGCAGTATCCTCAAGAGACGGCATGTCAGTGACGGTGCAAGGTGAGTCCAGCTCTTTGAAATCCAGCCAACCAGCGAACCATCTCTCGTACGCAGAATATCCGCAAGGCACTTCTCCATTCTGGTCAGGTCCATTGTAACTACCAGAATCAAGCAAGTCCCACGAACCCATTCCGAAACCGCCATCATACGATATGTCGTAGAAATCCGGCAGTCCAAGACAATGGCTAAACTCATGACACGCCGTGCCAATGCCGTTCATACTCATCCCATCGGAACCGAGCTCACAGCTCATGGCATAAGTGTCGATGACAACGTTGTCGAGAGTCAGAGGGCCTGTACCGTCACCATTCTCAACGCCGCTTGACAACTCGTACTCGTGAGGCCAGATAGTTGAGTCTGTGCCGCCGCTCGCCTCTCCCATACCTGCATATATGATATAAACCTGATCCACTTCTCCATCGCCGTCCCAGTCATAATTTGAGAAGTCCACACCAAGTTCATCAGCCAACCTACAAGCCTCTATCGTCAGTGCGCAGACATACTTGTCATCTCCCATTCTGTCATTCGCTCCATAGTAAGAGTAAGCCTTTGACACTTTGACAGGTCCTACGACATCGAACGAAAGGTCAAACTGTCCGTAGCTCTGGTCGTAGAAAAAGTCATGCACAGAACCGACGTGGTTATTCTCGCTATAGCCCTCAAGATTGAACATATTGTCGAACACCTTTTGCGTGTGCGAGGTTTTCATGCTCAGGTTTGAGAAGTTGACGAGGATAACAATACCTTTCTTCTTTCCCTTATATGAGGTGTTGAGACCAAACGTCTTACGTCCCTTCGTCTGTGATGCTATATTAGCTCTCTTCTTAGCCAGACGTGTATTATTTCTCTTGTTAAATCGCACTGACCATATAGAGTCTGCTGCAGATCTCACGTTTCCCTGATTCGCTTTTATAAACGTCTTCTCATCCTCACCACGTCCGTCACTGTTGTGCGCCAAAACGTCAGAAGCCACAAGACAGCCGTCCTCAAACAGAGCGTAATAATATGAGTCGTCAGACTTAACGACTGGCACTCCATCTGTAGTAGAATAAAAATGGGAACTCTCATCTCCGACGAGCACAAGACTCAGGCTTGTACCATCGTTTTGTAGGTAAGTGAAAGGATTTTTCTTAGCTGGCACGGCAAACATCGATGTCATCATCGTCAATGCCAGCAGAAACAACAATAATCTTCTCATACTTGTTATATATTTGTAATTCGTTTTTTCCCCACAAAACCACAAGAGGAAAATCACTCGTACTGAGTCATATTAGCTGCCTCTCGAATAGCAGAGATCTGATTCTTTACTATCGTAGGCACAACGGTACCGACAAGAAATTCTATTCTCTCAACATTATAGACCTCAACACCCTTCTCGATGAGTCTGTACGTACCGTCACCCGGTACATATACCTTCACTACATCATCTCTGTCGTCAACGGGTTGTATGCCATTTCTCACCAACGCTCTGCAACACAGTCTGTACTGCAATGAGCTCTTGTCACCGTAAACCACAACTTCACGAGACGTCTCGTGGTCTATATTAAAGGTGCAATGCTCCTTGTCGTACGTTATTCCGTCACGGTTGAAATACTCGTCTATCAGCCCCATGGCAGTCAAGTCCTCGGGAGAGCCAGTCTGAAGACCCAAGTTCTTATCAAGCATCCAGATATGGTCTGCCACCTGCAAGGCGTGCTCCAAGTCGTGAGTTGAGATGAATATAGTCTTATGTAGTGACTTGGCCAGACGATGGAGCAGCAACATAATCTGTATCTTGCTCGTATAATCAAGGAAGGCTGTCGGCTCATCCATAAATATTATCGGAGTGTCCTGAGCTATTGCCTTTGCTATCATCACCTTTTGTTTCTCTCCGTCAGACAGTGTCTGCATCTTCCTGTCCTTCAGCTCAGAGATTCCTACCCACTCCAGGCTCTTGGTGATGACACTTTTATCATTAGGGCTCAGCTTACCCCAGAAACCGGTATACGGGGCGCGTCCCATTGCCACGACGTCGAAGACAGACATATTCTTTATGCTCGAGTTATCTGTCAGTACGACGCTGACCAACCTGGCGAGGCTCTTGCTCTTATATGACTTTATATCCAGCCCGTCAATCTCTATGTTACCGCTTAACGCAGGTTGAAAACCTGCTATCGTACGTAGTAAGGTAGACTTTCCCGCACCGTTCGGTCCCAACAGGCACGTCAACTCATGGGAGTAAACCACGGCGGAGATATTCTCTGAGACCACCACATTTTTCTTACTTGACTTGTAACCTGTCACCAGGTTATTTATCTCAATTGAAGTTTTTTGCATTTATCAGAAGATCTATATAGTAAACAACCTGAACAAAAATAAGCACGAGACCTTCCCATTTGTTTATCTTGAACTGAGTACGTGTGAAAGCCCAGAAAAGCACAGAGGCGAAGATCAAAGTGAGAAGGTCCACCACTGTTATATTACCAATATTCAAAGGATTAATCACAGCTGACGTTCCGAGAATGAAGAAGACGTTGAAAACGACACTGCCGACAATGTTACCGAGCGCCATATCCGTATCACCTTTTCTCGCAGCCATGACAGACGCCGCAAGCTCAGGCAGCGACGTTCCGGCACTGACAATCGTTATTGCTATGACAGACTGACTGACGTTCATGCTATGCGCTATGTTTGACGCACTGTCCACCAACACATCACCGCCAACTATCAGCATGCCTAATCCTACAATGATGAAGAGCACCGACTTCCACATCGCGCGGCGTTCCGTATTATCCTGTCCGTCATTCTCCCGCAATCCGTCATTCTTGTTATCCTTGGCAATGGCAAACGTGTAGCTGAGATACACAATAAACAGACACAGCATGAGCAGTCCCTCAGAACGGCTTATCTCACAAACATCGCTGTCACCTATGTAACTGTCGAGAGCAGCCACAGCCACCACCAAAGAAGACAACACCACAAACGGCACGTCATTCCGCACATTACCATGACTGGCAGTTATAGGAGCAATAAGAGCAGTGACACCAATTATTGAGAGGATGTTGAAAATATTACTTCCCACAACATTACCAATAGCCATGTCCGTGTTACCGCGGACCGCAGAACAAGCACTGACGACAAACTCCGGCATTGAGCTGCCCACAGCGACAATGGTCATACCTATCACCAATGTTGAGATGCCAAAACTTCGCGCCACATCCGACGCACCATCTGTCAACCAGTCTGCACCTTTAATGATGAGACACAGACCGACAACAAACAAGACGAAATCTAAAATCATCACGATACTCTTATCTTAAAATTACTATCTTTTTCACTTACTCCGTCATCGTTTTCTCTCACGGAAAATCACCCATATGACCACAGGAGCTCCTATCAATGACGTCACAGAGTTGACTGGCAGTGAGCCTGCCGCCCCAGGCATCCTGGAGATCAAGTTGCATGAGAGAGCCAACAAAGCTCCAAACACCACACAGCCCGGCATCACGACCCTATGGTCAGAAGAGCGGAAGACACCTCGAACGAGGTGAGGCACAGACAAGCCTATAAATGACACCGGTCCGCAAAACGCCGTACATACCGCAACGAGCAAGCCCGAAGACAATATCACGTACATCCTCGTCTTTCCCACATCCAGTCCGAGATTCTGCGCATAGTAATCACCCAGCAGCAAGATGTTCAGGGACTTCACCATAAGTACGGACAACAGAAGAAGCACTACCATGATGATTGAGAACACACCTATCTGCGAAAGTGAGACGCTGGAGAACGAGCCCATTCCCCAGACTGTGTAGGCGCGAATATCCTCAGCAGGGCTGAACAACTTAAGCACTCCTATTATGGCGTTCGCAATATATCCTATCATTACACCTACAATAAGTAATGTCACGTTACCCTTCACCTTATGCGCCACGATAGCGATGACAGACATGACTACCATAGCGCCAAAGGCGGCAGCCACAGTCATACCAACATTTCCATATATTCCCATACTACTCATCGCGCGGCCTCCTATACTTCCTGACAAGAGAATAAGCAATGCAACGCCCAGACTGGCACCGCTGCTCACCCCTAACACGGAAGGTCCTGCCAAAGGATTACGAAACACTGTCTGCATCTCTAATCCTGCCACGGACAGACCTGCACCCGCCACCACAGCCGTTACAGCTTGCGGCAACCTTGTCTTAAGTATAATATTCGTCCACACATCATTTGTCTCCCCGTCGGTCATCAGTTCATCGAGAATAATTTTCACCACCGTATCAACAGGTATGTGAACAGAGCCCACGGCTATGTTCACGACAAACATCACGATGACACCTACCATTCCAGACAATAATATCACCGTATTCGTCAAATAAGACAAGCGAAAATTCATGACACAAAAGTAATGATATTTATCGGATTATGCTCATCAATCATTACTTTATTGTCTGACAATAAAGATAATTTAAGTCTCTCGGCAGTCTCGTACATCTCTTTGCGGCTTTTCTCCGTCACAGAGTTTATCGTGACATGTACCCCACGTCCGTTACTAAGGTCCGTCACATACTTTATTATCTTCTCGACGATATCAGAGAGACAACCTCCATGCCCGCCGATGAAGACTGCGTCCGGCACTGGCATACCCGTAAGATCCGTAGTCAGGAAATCTCCGATATGGACATTGATACCAGGAGTACCGAAACGTCTCATATTCTCATATATTATATCCTCGCACTCGGAACGTATCTCGAAACTCTCCACACGCAGAGCGGGAAACAGGCGTTTAGCTTCGATGCTCACGCTACCTGTACAAAAACCGACATCCCAGAATACGCGCGCATTACCAAGATCCATAGCAGAGATGGCAGCCAGCCGTATCTGACTCTTGGTGATCATATTGACTCTTCCGTTTAAGAGAGCGAAACGACTTTCCGGTATGCCAAAAGTACGTTCTCTGTCCCTTTCTTTTTTCAGGATAAGGCAGTTGGGAAACTTATATGTCACATTAGCGCCTTCCACATACTCACTCACACGTTCCTCTGTCTCATTACCAAGACACTCACCAATGGTGACGGAATAGTTATCATACCCATAGTCCATCATCCTGCGGCATATCACGTCGGGAGTCTTCGTTCTGTCCGTCAACACTCCTATCAGTTTCTCTCCCGCAATCAGAGCCTCATCGAACCTATCCCACGGGCGTCCCGTAAGTGACACCACCCTCATATCCTGATACGGCAATAACATTCTGTGAGCCAACAGCTGCAATGAGTTGAAGGAAGAGTAAACAATCATCTCGCAGTCAGGCAGCTCACGTCTCACTGTTGACGCGAACCCGTAAAACAAAGGATCGCCTGAAGCGAACACCACGACCTCGTCGTAACGCTTATACTTCTCGAACACATTCGAAAGAGGTGTAGTAATCTCTATCCACGTATAGCCATCCGGTAACATGTCACGCACAGCGTCGTGATGACGTCTACCTCCACTGAACACCTTGCCTCGTCGGATAACATCTGAGACGACGGGGGCAAACCAATGTGAGCGCGAGTCACTAATACCTATAACATAACACTTATACATCTCTTCCCGGATTTAACAGTTCAGCATCATTAAAGGTGAGCACAGAATTCACCAACGTGGCCGCAAGATTGCTTCCGCCTTTTCGTCCCTCCACGATAATTTTCGGGACGTCAGTAAAAGTCTTCAGGGCGTGCTTACTCTCCTCCACATGCACAAAGCCCACAGGAGAGCCAATGACTCCCATAGGTCGACATTTCCCCTTACGCATCAACGAGCACAACTCGAGGAGTGCTGTTGGCGCATTACCGAAAGCATACAAAGCTTCCGGGTACTCACTTGACGCCACACGCATGGCAGCCATGGCGCGGGTGATACCCTCATTCTCCGCCATCTCCTTCACCCTCGGGTCATTGATGTAACACACGACATTAATACCGAGTCTCTCCAAAGCGCCCTTTCTTATGCCACTCGCAACCATCGTCACGTCTGTCACTATAGTGGTTATCTTACCATTCAGCACCCTGTCGTACATAGTCGCCACAGCAGCCTCATCCATCCACAGCAACTTCTCCATCTCAAAGTCAGCGGTGGTATGAATAGCGTGAAGCGTAGGCCACAGTCTCCACAGCGGCACATTCGGGTTACTCATCTCTCTCATTATCGTGGAGAAAGACTGTATCATGATATTCTGCCCCATATTCTTACCCTCACTTGTCGTATCACGATAATAACCGCGAGGAGTGACGATACGACCATTATATCTATACGACTGGCTATTGCCGATGATTACCACAGTAAACATATCCACGTCCGTAGGATTGAAATCAGCGAGAGTAGTGACACACACGGACGAGTCGTCCCGCCCCGCATTACGAACATAACCAACCGGCGTTGCCGGGTCCCGTTCTTCAAGGAAGATCTCAAGCAAACGCTGGAGCTGCCAGTATCTGCCATGGCTGCGGGGATTGTACACAGCCGTGACGAAGTCCGCAGTAGCGGCAGCCTTGACACGTTTCTCTATCACCTGCCACGGAGTCATCAGATCTGACAAGGATATCAGACACACGTCATGTCCTATGGGAGCTCCGAGCAACGCCGCCGCCTTCTGAAACGCAGAGATACCCGGGAGAACGATGATATCCACATCCTCATTCCTCTGCTTCGACATCTCATATATCAGAGGCGCCATTCCATAGATGCCGGCGTCTCCGCTGGAGACCACACATACCACCTTACCACTGGCGGCATAATCGAAGGCAGCGGCCGCTCTCTGCTGCTCTTGTCTCATACCACTATCCACAAGCACACAATCCTCCCTCAACACGTGAGTGACATATTTCAGGTACGGCTTATAGCCTATCACGACGTCACATATTCTCAGTGCGTCCATGACCGACGGCGTGATATCCTCCACACCACCAGGCCCTATACCTGCCACAATGATTTTTCCTTCTGTCATATAAACATGGGGTTTCATGAATGACACATCCCGTAGAAGCCCCGTCCTGCCGAGTCGGCCCTATTCACACTCCCCCGCCGCACAACGGCATTCGGAGTGTTGGACTTCAAGAGATATATCTATCTACCTGATGCGAATTTATAATAAATCCGCGAATTATCAAAACAAGGTCACCCAAATCCATGGCTCAGACAGTCCTTTGTCATTCAGCACATATTATTCCTTCATGAATAAGACACGGAAATGTTCAACGATGTTAAAAGCAAAGACAGACAAGTCATGGTAAGCGTATTTTGCGTAACTTCGCGACAAAACAGAAACCACACATGAAATTAGACATTTGCTGCATCGGTCATATAACATTAGACAAGATTGTGACACCAGAGAAAGAGGTATACATGCCAGGGGGCACCTCTTACTATTTCGCTCACGGCATCAGCGGTCTGCTGAGAGACACACAAGGTAAACGCGTACCTTCTTTCAAACTGATAACATCACTTGGCGGCAAAGAGATGTCTGCCGTTGACGACATCAGGGCAAAAGGCATCGATGTCGAGGTCATACCAAGCAAGAATACAGTTTTCTTCGAGAATATATACGGAAAGAACCAGAACAACAGGAAACAACGTGTCAGGGCGAAAGCCGACCCGTTCACAACGGAAAAACTCAAGGACGTCAAGGCTCGATACATCATACTCGGTTCCTTGCTGGCTGACGACTTCTCGTTAGATGTCATCAAGTACTTGTCACAGAGAGGAACGCTGGTAGTGGATGCGCAGGGCTATCTCCGTGAGGTCAAGGACGAGAAAGTGTACGCTTGCGACTGGAAGGACAAGTCAGAAGCCCTGAGATACATCGACATCCTCAAGGTCAACGAACACGAGATAGAAGTGCTCACAGGATTGAAAGACCCGCATGCGGCAGCCATGAGGCTACACGAATGGGGAGTCAAAGAAGTACTGCTCACCTTAGGCAGCTACGGCTCAGTCATCTATGCCGACAACACGTTTTATGACATACCTGCATACGAGCCTATCAAGGTGATTGACGCTACGGGCTGTGGAGACACATACGTGATGGGGTACACATACAAACGCTCATTAGGCGCCAGTCCAGAGGAAGCCGGCCGTTTCGCTTCTGCCGTGTCAACAATCAAGCTTGAGCATTCCGGTCCTTTCACGGGTAATGAGAAGGACGCATACAAGAGAATGCCGACGGTCAGATAATATAAGGCTGGCGTTACAGCACAAAGCCGTACAAAGCTTAATTATAGACACAAAAAACCTCAACGCATTATGCGTTGAGGTTTTAACATATATCCAAGTCTACGATTATTTCAATCTCTCCTGAATAGCTGCGCTCTCCTTCTCGTATCCCGGCTTATTGAGGAGTGCGAACATATTCTTCTTGTACGCCTCGACACCAGGCTGGTTGAATGGGTTAACGCCAAGAATAATTCCAGAAATACCACACGCTTTCTCAAAGAAGTAAATCAGCTGACCGATGTTGTACTCATCGAGTTTCTCGACAGTGACGAGCATGTTAGGCACGCCACCATCCACGTGAGCGAGCTTAGTTCCGAGCTCAGCCATCTTGTTCACCTCATCGATACGCTTACCAGCGAGGAAGTTAAGTCCATCGAGGTTCTCAGCGTCAGAAGGCACCTTCAACTCAGTATTAGGCTTCTCGACAGAAACGACAGTCTCGAAGATTGTTCTCTCACCATCCTGAATCCACTGTCCCATTGAGTGGAGGTCAGTAGTGAAGTCAACGGCTGCAGGGAATATACCCTTACCGTCCTTACCCTCAGACTCACCATAGAGCTGCTTCCACCACTCATTCAGGTTGTGGAGCTTAGGCTGGTAGTTAACGAGGATCTCGATCTTCTTACCCGCCTTATACAAAGCGTTACGGCAAGCTGCGTACTGTGCAGACGGGTTCTCCGCGAATGGCACGTCGATAGCAGTAGCCTTCTCCATGTCCTGAGCACCCTTAACCAAAGCGGCGATGTCATATCCAGCCACAGCGATAGGGAGCAGACCCACTGGAGTGAGAACTGAGAAACGTCCGCCGACATTATCAGGGATGATGAAAGACTTATATCCCTCCTTATCAGCTGTTGTACGAGCAGCACCCTTCTTAGCGTCAGTGACAGCGACGATTACCTTCTTAGCTTCTTCCTTACCTCTTGTGTCCTCGCACAACTTCTTGAGGAGACGGAAAGTGATGGCAGTCTCAGTAGTCGTACCTGACTTAGAGATATTGATAACACCGAACTTCACACCTTTCAGATAGTCGATAAGCTCAGAAAGGTAATCCTCACCGATATTATTACCCGCGAAGAGAATACGTGGCATGTTTGAAGGCTTAAGCCATCCGAACGTGTTAGAGAGAGCGTCGATAACCATACGGGCACCGAGGTAAGAACCACCGATACCTGCCACTACGACAGCCTCACAATTCTCCTGGAGCACCTTAGCTGTCGCATTGATCTCAGCGATGAACTCTGGTGTTATAGAACTTGGGAGATGCAACCAGCCAAGGAAGTCATTACCAAGACATGTACCATTCTCAAGAGCCTTCTGAGCTTCTGCTACCTGAGCCTCATAGGACTCCACTGTACCTGCGGCCAAGAACTGACCTGCATTAGAAATATTAAGTCTCATATTATATTTATTTATCTAAATGAATCACTAAGAATCTTTATCTCAACCTGTGGACTGATTTTCTCGTATAAGATATTATACACGGCGTCAAGAATCGGCATGTTGACATGATAACGTTTGTTAATCTTTTTCATACACTCCGTTCCGTAGTAACCCTCCGCTATCATCTCCATCTCGAGCTGCGCAGTCTTGACGGAGTATCCCTGTCCGATCATCGTGCCGAACACCCTGTTGCGTGAGAAGTTGGAATACATGGTCACCAGGAGGTCACCAAGATACGCTGTGCTTATCACGCTTCTCTCCTCCGGCTGAACAGCCTTGAGGAAGCGGTCCATCTCCTGAACAGCATTTGACACAAGCACAGACTGGAAGTTATCACCACATTTGAGTCCATGACATATGCCGGCACAGATGGCGTAGACGTTCTTAAGCACCGAGCTGTACTCTATACCCTCGATATCCGTTGACACACTGGTCTTGACAAACTTATTCGTCATAAGGTCAGCCACCACCTGCGCATTGTCGAGGTCACGGCATCCTATTGTCAAGTAACACAATCTGTCGAGAGCCACCTCCTCAGCATGAGAAGGGCCACCGATGGTACATATCTGCTCTTCCGGCACGCCGTAAATCTTCTCAAAGAAACGGCTTACGGTGCACTCTTCCTCAGCCACGATACCCTTGATCGCCGTAACCACCAGCTTCTCCCTCATGCTCGTCTTCAGTTTCTTCAGATGACTCTTAATGTAGGGAGACGGTGTGACGAAGACTAACGTGTCAGAGTTCTTCACCACCTCATTGATGTCGCTTGAGAAATCTATCCTGTTAACATCAAAGTGCAAACCGGTAAGGTAGGCAGGGTTATGACCTAGCTTCTTGAAGTCCTCAATACGATCAGCCCTCCGCATATACCAGTTTATTTTCTCCTCGTGATGCAGTAAAATCTTAGCGATGGCGGTAGCCCAGCTGCCTCCACCAATCACCGCAACACGTCCTGTATTCGTAAATTTCATAACTTCTGTCCTCCTTTCCTTTTCCACAAAGGTCATTCGGATAAAGGTAAACGACCCGAATATGTGAGACATGTGTGAACCCCATGTCTCCACGACAGGCCCACACACGTAACTCTCGTTATTACAACTTTGATATTATCTCATTGAGTTCATCAACAGAAGGTTTCTTTATGTCCAGCTTGTACTTCTTGAGCACCTCACCTATCTGCTGCTGTATCTTCTGGGCGTTACCGTCGGCCAGGTCAGACACAAGATTATATCCTAACTTATAAAGAACCGGAACGATTTCCTCTGAGAAGCCGAGCTCCACGAACTTATCGACACTATCCTTTGGCATCTTCTTCTCCGGTTTCATTGTCGGGAACAAAAGCACCTCCTGTATTGTCGGCTGACCAGTCATCAATATAGCAAGACGGTCGATACCGATACCGATACCAGATGTAGGAGGCATACCATACTGCAAAGCGCGCAGGAAGTCATAGTCGATAACCATAGCTTCGTCGTCACCCTTGTCAGCGAGCTTCATCTGCTCTATGAAACGCTCCTCCTGGTCGATTGGATCGTTGAGCTCAGAATAAGCGTTAGCCAGCTCCTTACCGTTGACCATCAACTCGAAACGCTCTGTCAGTCCCGGCTTAGACCTGTGCATCTTAGTCAGCGGTGACATCTCGACAGGATAGTCTGTGATGAATGTAGGCTGAATGAATGAACCCTCACAAGTCTCTCCGAATATCTCGTCGATGAGCTTACCGCGTCCCATGGTGTCATCCACCTCGACGCCACACTTCTTAGCCACCTCACGCATCTCATCCTCAGACATTGACTCGAGGTCGTAACCAGTCTTCTCCTTGATAGCCTCGAGAATAGGGAGACGACGATAAGGCGCCTTAAATGACACGACGTTATCACCAATCTTTACCTCAGTAGTGCCGTTCACGGCGATACAAATCTTCTCGAGCAACTGCTCCGTGAATGACATCATCCAGTTATAGTCCTTATAGCTGACATACAACTCCATACAAGTGAACTCAGGGTTATGACTTCTGTCCATTCCCTCGTTTCTGAAGTTACGTCCAATCTCATACACACCCTCGAAACCTCCGACTATCAGTCGTTTCAGGTACAGCTCTGTTGCAATACGCAGATACAGGTCTACGTTGAGGGCGTTATGGTGCGTGATGAACGGACGCGCACTGGCTCCACCGGCAATCTGCTGCAGGATAGGAGTCTCCACCTCAGTGAATCCCGCCTCGTCAAACACCTGACGCATGGTACGTAATATAGTGGCGCGTTTGAGGAAAGTGTCCTTAACGCCATTGTTCACGATAAGATCGACATAGCGCTGACGGTAACGCAGCTCCGGATCCTCGAACGCATCGAACACCTGGCCGTCTTTCTCCTTTACGACAGGCAGCGGCTTGAGTGACTTGGCCAACAATGTGAGTGACTTGGCGTGGACGGATATCTCCCCCGTCTGTGTACGGAAGACGAAGCCTTTGACGCCAATGAAGTCACCGAGGTCGAGCAATTTCTTAAACACCACATTATACAAGTCCTTATTCTCCTCCGGACAGATGTCGTCACGAGTTATGTAAACCTGAATACGGCCCTTAGAGTCCTGAAGCTCCACGAAACTGGCCTTACCCATCACACGACGACTCATCATACGTCCGGCGATACACACCTCACGCAATGGCTCCAACACATTACCTTCAGCATCGACTGCCGGGTCCTTAAACTCTGCGATGATATCGACAGAGAAAGCGTCAGTAGGATACTCAGCCGCAGGGTACGCATCAATACCCATCTCTTTCAAAGACTGGAGATTATTTCTACGGTTTATCTCCTGTTCAGAAAGTTCTAATACGTTCATATTTCTGATATATAATTATTTTCTTTTTCTCCTTGTAATACTACTATTGAGTCTGCAAAGGTAATAATTATTATTGATTAAAAACACGTTAGCCGAATTTTTCTTTCCCACACACGCACCGCTTCCCTTTTTTTATTAACTTCGCGGCGTGTTCGGCACAGGCTACGGCATCACGGCGACACGAAACGTCCGTGACTGGTGACAGTCTGCCAACACAATTGTTTTCAGGGTTATAAAATTCATCACAACACATGCAAGAAGTAGAGATAGGGTCGCTTCTCACAAAGACTCTCAGTGAGCAAGCGATGGAGAACCTGGCCAATTACGCCATGAGTTTCGGAAAGAATCTGTTAGCCGCCATTGTCATCTACATGGCAGGAAAGTTCATCATCGAAAAAGTACTGACGATAGTAAGGAAAATGATGATGAAAAGAAATGTCGAGCTGTCACTGCGCACATTCCTTGACAGCCTGATCAACATCACGATGCACTTCATCCTAGCTATCGCCATCATATCTATATTAGGTATAGAGACAAGCTCCTTCGTGGCTCTGTTCGCCTCTGCCGGTGTGGCAATCGGCATGGCTCTGTCAGGAACACTGCAAAACTTCGCCGGCGGCGTGATGATACTCATGTTCAAGCCGTACAAGGTGGGCGACTACATTGAGGCGCAGGGATACAGCGGCACGGTCAGACAGATTCAGATATTCAACACGATAATCAGCACACCAGGCAACCAGACCATAATAATACCTAACGGAGGACTTGCCACGGGAACATTGAAGAACTACTCCACCGCAATGTTCCGACGCGTGGACATCAACGTGGAGGTGGCATACGGCACCAAAACGGACGACGTGAGGGCTGTGCTCAACAAAATCATCGAACAGGACGAGCGCATCATGAAAACAGAAGGTTATGAGCCAACAACGCCTATGACATCTATGGGAGCTTCTTCCATCGTCTTCCAATTCAGAGTCTGGTGCGAGTCAAAACACTATTGGGGCGTGCTTTTCGACAATACGGAAAAAATATATAAAGACCTCACGGATGCCGGAATAGAGATTCCTTTCCAACAAGTCGACGTCCACATCAAACAAAATTATTGCGATTTTTAAAAATAACGCGCAAAATATTTGCACCGCATAATAAAAACAACTACATTTGCACCCGCAAAACAAAAAGGATGGTCCGGTAGCTCAGTTGGATTAGAGCAACAGCCTTCTAAGCTGTGGGTCAAGGGTTCGAATCCCTTCCGGATCACATTTGAAAACGAGGAGGAACCAAGAAGTAACACAACAACAATTACAAACATACCAAAACCACCGACGGTCCTCGTGGCTGGAGGAGCGGGGGCATTGGCTCACATCTGTGTATAAATTTTTAACCACATTTTATAAACTAATTATAGAAAAATGCTTTTTGTTATCTATCATCGCATGTATTTGTATTTCATGTAATAGCAGTTACGATGATAATTATGTTACCTGTTCTGAGTCAGAACATATTTTATTAAAATATGCCAATGTGCACAATTCTGGACTTGATTACATAGAGTCAGACGCACAATATAATGGGAATTTATATTCTGTAAATCGTATGGATTTTGCTGGTGCGGCTATATATTTTGATGTGGCATAAAACATAAGCATTTATATTATGAAAATTATAGTGAACAAGGGATTTGAGCACCTCCTCTATAGTATTATAGTATATAAAAACTGTGAAAAAATATCTGAAAGCTCAAATAAAGAGTATTGTGTTTTTGATGCTGACGAAGGAGATGTCGTGGATGTGAAACTTAAAGCTTTTGACATGTCTCATTTTACAATAGCCTCATTCAAGTGCGAGGGAAATGATGATACTGTGTACATTCATCCTACAAAGTTCAATCAACTCTGCGAAATTATATGCTTTAGATATTTAATTGCTTTTATATAGTCGTCCCTTGAAAACTGTTTAATTATTTAACAATCAACAAAATAATAGTTCGAAAATTTGCATATGTCTACAAAATTTCGTATCTTGTGCACATAAAATCTTGCAATTCAGTTATGTATAAATCTTCTGGTAACGTCCGACAGTCATCTCTTT
>FLNY01001584.1_pt1 | contig 56209 bp, 43 predicted proteins | sample 1140381 | NCBI WGS metagenome assembly FLNY01 (sample SAMEA3878172, study PRJEB12797) | bioreactor metagenome | biome: Moose rumen | place: Sweden | collected 2011-10
GATTGTTGAAAACTTTCAAGGCAACCTATCGCCGGATTCCATAATTATGTGTACTTTTGTACTGCATTTAAAAACCCAACTATGGGTGCAAAAGTACAAATAAAAAAAGATTCCATACACAATTTCGGCGGATTTTATTTCTGCATAGACCATTTTCGCAACTCAGGGCTTGCCAAACTCATGGATAATGCATTGGGTATCAAGAGTTAGCTTGCAAGAAACAGTTATGTGGACATTGTGGAATCCATGATGGCGATTTATCTTACAGGAGGGGCGAGAATAGAGGACGCAAAGCGGCTTTCGTGCCAATTCCCAAAAAAACGCAGGGTTATGGGCTGTGCAGTCCCGACACGATACTGAAAATGCTGTCGGACAAAGCGTCGGAGATCAACTACCAGAAATGCTGGCTGGCCAGCATCCTCTACCGCTGCATCCGAACAAACGACAACGGCACAGGTCTGAAAGAGATTGTGGAGTCCTACAACCAAAGGGCGTCCACCGAACGATGTTTCGACTGCATGTGCTACGGCTGCCGAACTTGATGAGGCAACAACGACTTCGATTGGGCCTACCTGCCCTGTTCTGAGATGAAGGCAAACGCCGTTTTCATGATACTCACTGCGTTCATACACAACTTCTACCGCTATTTTCTCGGCCTTGTCGCCGGTGCGGCTTTCGGACTGGGGGCCACTTCCCGGGTGAAACGTTTTGTCTTCTCGTTCGTCTCCGTCCCGTTCAAGTGGGTGAAATGCGGCGCAAGAAAGATGCTGAGGCTTTACACCGATAACAGCTCCTATCTGCGCCTGCAGGTGTAGGCGATTTGTTTTGCGGACTCCTCCCATACCCCCTTCATGGGGAGGGGAAAATTATGCGATAATAAATGGTTGTTACTGATTTTCAGATAGAAAACTTCAGCGATTGCCAATTTTACCCCTTATGTTTTTTTCTCGATACCATTGCTAAAATGGTTTGCGGATTTTAGGTATTGGCAAAAAATTTCGTAACTTTGCCAAATATTATAATATAACGAAAAAACATCAAATTATGGCAAATCAAGAAGATATATTCAAAAAAGTAGTATCGCACGCCAAGGAATATGGCTTTATTTTTCCTTCCAGCGAGATTTACGACGGCCTGGGTGCCGTGTACGACTACGGGCAGCTGGGTACCGAACTGAAAAACAATATCAAACAATACTGGTGGAAGGCTATGGTGCAGTACCACGAGAACATTGTGGGCATCGACTCTGCCATCTTCATGCACCCTAAGATATGGAAGGCCAGCGGTCACATCGACGCCTTCAACGATCCTCTTATCGACAACAAGGATAGCAAGAAACGCTATCGTGCCGACGTGCTCATAGAGGATCACATTGCGAAGATTGAGGACAAAATCAAGAAGGAATGCGAGAAGGCGGCCAAGCGTTTCGGCGATGCCTTCGACCAGCAGCAGTTCGTCAGCACGAACGCCCGGGTGCTGGAGCAGCAGAAGCAGATTGACGAAATCCGCACCAAATACGCCGAGTTGATGAAGGACAACGACTTGGGAGGGCTCAAGCAGCTTATCCTCGATTTGGGCATTGTATGCCCCATCAGCGGCACTCGCAACTGGACCGACGTGCGCCAGTTCAACTTGATGTTCGCCATGAGAAGCGGGAACGTGAGTGACGGGACTTCGCAAGGCGAGAAGACGGGCAGAGACATAGACGACAGCGACACGCTGTACTTGCGTCCCGAGACGGCTCAGGGCATCTTCGTCAACTTCCTGAACGTGCAGAAGAGCGGGCGCATGAAGATACCTTTCGGCATTGCTCAGATAGGCAAAGCATTCCGCAATGAGATTGTGGCGCGGCAGTTCATCTTCCGGATGCGCGAATTCGAGCAGATGGAGATGCAGTTTTTCGTGCGTCCCGGCACGGAGCTGGAGTGGTTCGAGTACTGGAAAGAGGAACGCATGCGGTGGCATCTCTCGCTGGGCATTCCGGCGGAGAAGTACCGCTATCACGACCACGAGAAGCTGGCCCATTACGCGAACGCTGCCACGGACATTGAGTTCGATTTTCCCTTCGGCTTCAAGGAGCTGGAAGGCATCCACAGCCGCACGGATTTCGACCTGAGCCGCCACAGCGAGTTCAGCGGCAAGAAGTTACAATACTTCGACAGCAAGCTGAACGAGAGTTACACGCCATACGTGATTGAGACATCCATTGGAGTGGACCGCACGTTTCTGGCCATCTTCAGCCATGCTCTGAAGGAGGAGACCCTAAAGGACGGCAGCGTACGCACGGTGCTGAGCCTGCCGACGACGTTGGCACCCTACAAGGCGGCGGTGCTGCCGTTGGTGAAGAAGGACGGCTTGCCGGAGAGGGCGCGCGAAATCGTGGACATGCTAAAATATGACCACATGGTGCAGTACGACGAGAAGGATGCCATCGGTCGCCGCTACCGCCGTCAGGACTCGATTGGGACTCCGTTCTGCATCACCGTGGACAACGACACGATTTCCGAACGCGATGCCGAAGGGCGAGCGAACGAGAATTATGGCACCGTCACAGTGCGGCACCGCGACACTATGCAGCAGGAGCGCGTAGCCATCGAGGGGTTGCGGGCATATCTGAGCGAGAGGATATGATGGGTGTTATTCTTCTTTTTTGATATTCGGTTCTTCGAGTCCGAATCCTTTCTTGCGGTCTTCCATTTTAAGGAGCAGGCTGAAGATGAAGGCGAGGATACCAAAGGAAGAGAAGATAATCATTGGAGCGACATAGCCACCTGTAGCTGCGAGTACCTTGCCAATGAGCAGAGGGACGAAGCAGAGGCCGAGATTTTGGACCCAGAATATAAGGCAGTAGGCGCTGCCGAGTATCTTCTCGTCGATAATCTTCGGTACCGAGGGCCAAAGGGCGGCCGGCACGAGCGAGAAACTGACACCGAGAACAACAATGAGTAGGACTGCGAGCCATTTGTATGGTGCGACGGGGAGTAGGAAGGCGAAACTGAGATGGCAAACAATCATGATGATAGCACCAATCATAAGCATGGAAGCGCCTTTGCCTTTATGGTCGAGGAATATGCCGAGAAGAGGAGTAAGACACATGGCGAGGATGGGAAAGACGCTGAACAGTCGAGCGCCAGTAGCGGCATCGACGCCGAGAGTTACTTCGAGGAAGTTGGGTGCGTAGCGTTGGAAGGGGAAGATGGCGCTATAGTAAAGGACGCAGAGCATAGCGACGATCCAGAACATCTTTGAGGAGAATATTTTTCCAAGATCTTTCAGATGGAATTCGTCTTCTGGGGATTTTTCGTCGGTAGCCATACCTGCGGCGACGAGTTGTTTGTCGAATTTACGATCCATAGCGCAGAATACGAGGAAGAATATGAGGCCGATGCAGAGAAGAGCACCGCAGAAGGCGACGGGGGCGACGATAGACTGTTGCTCATTTGTGCTGAATTTGACGGCAATGATAGGGGCGATCCACATGACGGCGAAGACACCGAGACGGGCAATAGCCATTTCGAGACCCATAGCGAGTGCCATTTCCTTTCCTTTGAACCATTTAGCGATGGATTTAGAGACCGTAGTACCAGCCATTTCGCATCCACAGCCGAAAATCATGAAACCGAGCGAGGCCATTTTAGCGCTAGCCGGCATTGTAATCCACCAGGTATTGAGCCAGTTGGCGAAGCCTGTAGTCTGAAACCAATCACTTACGCCGATGAACTTGATGGCGGCACCAAGTACCATAAGACTGGCTGAAAGGGTGCCTGTAAAACGGATACCCATCTTGTCGAGGATGATACCTGCGATGATAAGGAAACCGCAGACATTGAGGATGTATTCCGATGCGGCGTAAGTTCCGAAGACACCGCTATCCCATCCGCGAGCACTTTCGACAAGAGTTTTCAAAGGAGACATTACATCGACAAACATGTAGCCGAAGAACATCATTAGAGCAATCAGGACCAGCGCGGTCCAACGCGCCACTGGATTGTCATTCAATAGTTTTGCAACTTTTTCTGCCATAATGTATTAAGTTTTAAATTAATTTTTCTAAAAACGGTGCAAATATACAGTAAAAAATCCGTTTGAGCAAAGTTCTTCCAAAAATAAATCATATCATACAAAATACCATGTAATTAGGGTGCGAGCTTCGATAAATAATTTTTTTAGGAAGGATTATTCAATATTAAGGAGATAGTAATTTTTCTTGCCTTTTTGAATCAGGATGCTGCCGCAGTTGAGGATATTTTCTGCAGAGAGGGTGCAGTTTTCATCCACCTTGCATTTGTTTACAGAGATGGAGTTTTGTTTCAGTTCGCGACGTATTTCGCTTTTTGAGGCGAACATGCCGGTTTCAGCAGTAATATCGATAAGAGATGGATGTTCGTCAATGCGGATGCGACTGACAGAGTATTGGGGGACTCCTTTGAAAACGCTGAGTAGGGTATTGCGGTCGAGAGTATTGAGTTGTTCGGTAGTGCCTTTCCCGAAGAGTAGTTCAGAAGCTGCGACAGCTGTTTTGTAAGCGTCATAGCCGTGGACGCGGACGGTGATATTTTCGGCCAAGGCTTTCTGCAACACACGACGCTCTGGAGCTTCAGCATGCTGACGTTCAAGTTCTTCGATTTGTTCTTTGCTGAAGAGGGTGAAGATTCGGATGTAGCGAGCGGTGTCGACGTCGGTGCAGTTGAGCCAGAATTGGTAGAATTTGTAGGGGGAGGTTTTTTGAGGGTCGAGCCAGACGTTGCCGCCTTCAGTTTTGCCGAATTTAGTTCCGTCGGCTTTAGTAATGAGGGGGCATGTGAGAGCGAAAGCTTCACCGCCTTCGATGCGTCGTATGAGTTCGGTACCGGTAGTGATGTTACCCCACTGGTCGCTACCACCCATTTGCAGTTTACAGCCTTTGGTGCGATAGAGCGTAAGGAAGTCATAGCCTTGCAGCAGCTGGTAGCTGAATTCTGTAAAAGAGATACCCGTTTCCATACGTTTTTTTACGGAGTCTTTTGTCATCATATAGTTGACAGTGATATGTTTGCCGATATCGCGAATAAAATCGAGGAAGAGGTAGTCTTTAGTCCAGTCGTAGTTGTTAAGTATTTCCGCTCCATTGGTAGGGTTGTCGAAATCGAGGAAGCGTTCCAACTGCTTGCGAATAGAGTCGACGTTGTGTTGTATTTCCTCGACGGTGAGGAGTTTACGTTCAGCGGACTTGAAGGAGGGGTCACCAATCATGCCTGTTGCGCCGCCGACGACGGCGAGGGGTTTGTGTCCGGCCATCTGGAGGTGTTTAAGGAGCATGATGCTTACGAGGTGTCCTATGTGTAGGCTGTCGGCGGTAGGGTCAATACCGACGTAAGCGGTAGTCATTTCCTTATTAAGTTGTTCTTCGGTACCGGGCATGATGTCGTGAATCATTCCGCGCCATTTCAATTCTTCTACGAGATTGCTATTCATCGTTTGTTGTCGATTGGTGTTATATTAAGATGAGATTTGTATTATATATTTATGGAATCAATTATAAAAAGAGGCAGTAAAAAAAAGAGGTACCGCTTTGAAGTCAGTACCTCCTTCTCTATTTAATTATTATTATCGAACAATCAGTTTAGAGGTTGCTGACTCTTTGCCAATGTTGACATTCATGAGATACATACCTTTATTGAATTTGGTGCAGTCAATGCTATACTGATGGACACCTTCGTTTAGGTAGCCGAGTTTTTCGGTGCGAACCATTTTGCCGTTGATGTCATAGATGCGGACGACAGCGTTGCCTGCGTTGACGATAGAGAGTTCGACGGTTGCATGGTCGACAGCGGGATTAGGATAGATTACGACGCGGTTGTCGCCTTTGTCGACGGTGTTGATACCGGTCCAGTCGTCAGAGTCGCATACTTCGGCGATGTGGTCGACTACGTAGGTAGTATCCATGAATATGCCACGTCCGTAGGTGCCGAAATAGATAGCGTAGGGGTATTTAGTTTTTGCGAAAATGTAAGTTTCGGTGTTAACGCCGTCATGAGCGTCGTAGCGCTGACGTTGCAATGACTTTGTTTGTTGTACTATTGAAGTGACAGGCACACCGTTGAAGGCGCCGTAGGGTTGCCAGGAGGGGTTGTTGGCGGAGGGGGAGACGAATACGCCTTTTTCGGTGCCTGCGTAGATAGCTCCGGTGGTATATTCGACGAGAGCTGAGTAGACGGGGTCAGCAGTAGCCATACCCGAGGTACTTTCAGATATGCTCATGGGGATGATGGTACGGGTGTCGGGGTCGCTTGCATTTCTGATGTAGACCATATTAGGTTCGAGGGTTTGGTAGCCGCCAAAGGTGAGGATGAGGTTATCTTCTGCATCGCGTGGGTCGACGGTAATAGAGGTGATGGGGCGTTTGAAGAGGTTTCCATTGGCGTCGAAGATGGTATCGAAGTGAGTGATACGTCTGCTGCCAGCGTAGTCTTTAGTGAAGCCGAGTTGCATTTTCATTTCTTGGATGTTGTTGACGTTAGCGCCGACGAAGTCGTAGAGGCGGAAGATGTAGCTTTCGCCGGTTGAGTCGAGGATGACATTGATGTAGATGCTTTTACCGTCCTGGCTGAAGGCGATGTTGCCTACGGAGTAGTTGTAGTCAGAAATATATATTTGAGCCCAGTTCATGAGTTTTTCTTGTGTAGCGTCGTCGGTACTGTTAGCTTCGTTAGGATCCCAAACGTTGCGGTAGTAGTTAGGAGTCATATTCATGCAGACGATGCCGTACCCTTTAGCGTTGCGTCCGTTGACGATAGCGCGGCTGACAACGGGGTTGTGAACTTTGTGCTGCAATTGATCTTTGACTGTGAAAGATTTGTTGAAGGTGTAGTAGAAGGGGTAGGAGAAAGTGGGCAGCGAGGCGACGAGTACTCTATCACCGCTTTCGATGACGGTGTTGGAGGTGAGGGGCATTTCCTGGTTATTGTGGAAATAAGTTCCGAGGGTGTCGAGAGTGAAGGTGATGCTGTCGTTCCAGATGTTGTTGTTAGTAGTTTCCCAGAGTTTGACTTGAGGTATTTGGTTGCTGCTGGGGACTATGTCGGAGAGGAAGCGTTCAGCGGTAGTCCAGGTCTGAGTGTTTGTATAGTCAGCGTAGTCGGCGCAGGCGCGTCCGAAGCTGGCGGCATTTCCGACGGTACCCATAGCGGTTTCAAAGATGAATTTGTCAGGTTCCGATGAGACGAAAATGCCTCTTCTGGTGTGAGGTACAAGTTGTTGGAACATAGAGGCTGCGACGCCGCCGCCATTGCCGGTCCAGAGGATGTTGCAGAGGTGGTTCATGAAAGAGTTAGAGTCGTTGTCGTACCAGGCGTTGGTAGCGGCGGTACCTTCGTGAGCGTTACGAGACTGGATGAAGGGGCATCCGTTGTCGACGGCTCCACCGATAATAGAACCATCGGGGCAGACAGCGATGTGGTTGAACTGAACTGTATTGAAGCCTTTGTTGAGAGATTTGTATTTTATAAGAGAATTTTTATCTGCATTGGTGTAGATACCGCCGTCGGTGGCGAGATAAATCACCCAATTAGTGTCGCCGTCATCAACGCGGAAGGTGCGGACGATTTGGTGGATACCGGAGTGCACGAAATAAGAGTTCATGAATACGTCGCCCATGTAGTTACCGTTATTGAGGGTATTTTCGTTGTATGAGAGCATGGTCCACTGGTAGTAAGAGTTTTCCACATAACCTCTACCCGAATAGAGGTAAGAGCCGCCGATGTAGATTGTTTTATAGTCTGTTGGTTCAATAGCGATAGCGGCATTGAGGTAGCCAGGGTTTTCGGAGTTGAAGGGGACGACGGTAGAGGTAGTGAGACGACTCCAGCGTTGTTGGTCGTGAGTAAGGTAAACGCCTTCGAGGAGACCGTTAGTATCAGCAACGAGGGCGTAGAGGTATGTAGTATGTTCGTAGCTGCCCGTTGTGGAGTCGAAGGCGTGAGCTGTTGCGGCGGCGAGTTCGATGCGGCTGGAGTTAGCGAAAGCGCTGTTAGAGGAGGTAACATCGACGGCTGCGCTTTGAGCAGTGACATTACCGATGCGGTAGAGTTTACCAGGGGTAGAGGCGTATGCCACGTTATCCGAGGAGATGATGATTACATCTTGGAAGTTACCGCTTTTTACTTTAGAGGGGGCTGCGTGCCAGTTAGGATCGTCGGTATCAAGGTCCCATCTGAAGAGACCTTCGCTAGTAGCTGCGTAGATATAGAGATGTCCGTCACGTTCGAGGCTAGCGAGTCGATTGACATAAGTCCAGTCGGGGTAGGATTTAGGATCGGTTCCGGCCATCATTTCGAAGGAATTGAATTTAGGATAGAAACGATAGACGCCACGACCTTTAGGGGACATACGGTCTTCGTTGTATCCGTGCATATCGACAAAGCCCTCACCGGTAGCGATAAGGATAGAGTAGTCGGGCATTTGTATCATGTGAGTGATGGGGAGAGTGATTTCGACACCGTTTTTGAAGAAGGGGATGTATTCCCAGTTTTGGTCGCCGACTTTCTTGTAGAGGCCACCTGCGACGCCTCCAGCGTAGAGAGTAGTGTGGTTAGGGTCTTGTTCGTCAACAAGGATAGTACGTACACGTCCACCGATATTATCGGGACCTATTTCGATAAGATTGTTTTGGAAATTAGCCTTTGTTTGGGCGGAAGCAAAGTGAGCACCGCCGACAAAAGCAGCAACAATTAAGCCGATTAGTACTTTTTTACTTTTCATAAGATATTAATAATTAATTAGATTTTTGATTTCGCGACAAAATTATAACATGCAAAGATATATTTTTTTTTTTGAATAATGCAAAAGTGGTATTAAAAAAACTAAAAATTTTATACAATCTACAATTTTTTAAGATGCGGTGCGTTTAGAGAAACAAAAAATTCGATAACGAAAAACAAAAAAACACACATACTAATGAATGAATCTGTAAATATCCAAGAGTTAAACGAGCGCATAGAGCGCGAGAGTGCCGTTGTGGATGCTCTTATCATGGAGATGCGTAAAAACATTGTTGGTCAGAAGCATATGGTAGAAAGCCTGATGATAGGGTTGCTCTCGAACGGTCATGTATTGCTTGAAGGTGTTCCCGGTTTAGCGAAGACACTGACCATTACTTCGTTAGCGAAAGCAATAGATGCGCGTTTCAGTCGTATCCAGTTCACGCCTGACCTGTTACCTGCCGACCTTATAGGTACGATGATCTACAGTCAGAAAAGTGAGACATTTCAGGTAAAGAAAGGACCTATTTTTTCGAACTTCATTCTTGCCGACGAGATCAACCGGGCACCTGCGAAGGTGCAAAGCGCGTTGTTGGAAGCAATGCAGGAACGTCAGGTAACCATCGGCGAGACCACCTTCAAGTTAGAGGAGCCTTTTCTAGTTATGGCTACACAGAACCCGATAGAGCAAGAGGGTACCTACCCCCTACCCGAAGCACAGGTTGACCGTTTCATGCTGAAATGCGTCATCAGCTATCCTGAGAAAGACGAAGAGCGTCAAATCCTACACCAGAGTCTCAGGGATGGATTCAACCGTCAGACAGCGTTGATGAAGCCTGACGACATACTGAAAGCGCGAGAGTTAGTTCGCGAGGTATATATGGACGAGAAGATAGAAAACTACATCACCGACATTGTTTTTGCCACTCGATATCCCGAACAGTACAATCTTGAGAAGATGAGGGGGATGATTAGTTATGGAGCATCGCCGCGTGGTTCCATAAGTTTAGCGATAGCTGCCAAGAGTTATGCATTCATGAAACGTCGCGGATACGTCATTCCCGAGGATGTACGAGCCATAGCCATGGATGTGTTACGTCACCGAATAGGTCTCACTTATGAGGCTGAGGCAGAAAATGTGAAGAGCGAGGAGATTGTGAACGAAATATTGAATCGCGTAGATGTTCCTTGATAACATAAACGAAGAGGAAGGACATTGGTGATGCAAGAGAAAGAGATAATAAAGACGGTGCGTCGCATTGAGATACGAGCGAGAGGGTTGTCACAGCAGATGTTCTCGGGTGAATATCACAGTGCTTTCAAGGGTCGCGGTATGGCATTCAGCGAAGTGCGCGAATACCAATATGGTGATGATGTGCGCAGTATAGACTGGAATGTCACAGCACGTCTGAACCATCCATACGTAAAGGTGTTTGAGGAAGAACGCGAGTTGACGGTTATGTTACTTATAGATGTCAGCGGTTCGCATCGTTTTGGAACTACGAACCAGTACAAGTCTGAACTGATTGCAGAGATAGCGGCGACGTTGGCATTTTCTGCCATACATAACAATGACAAGGTAGGTGTTGTGATGTTTAGCGACCGAATAGAGAAATTCATTCCCCCAAAGAAAGGTAGCAGTCACATCTTACGTATTATCCGTGAATTGATCGGGTTCCAGCCTGTGGGACATGGAACTAATATATCCGAAGCATTACGGTATTTCACCAATGTGACTAAGAAGCGATCCACTGCATTTTTGCTGAGCGACATGTATGATGACAACTACGAAAATGCGTTGAAAATTGCGGCTGGTAAGCATGACCTTGTTGTGCTACACATTGATGATCCTCGCGAGCACACGTTACCCAAGATGGGTTTGGTGTCGCTTCAAGACTTAGAGAGTGGAAAGGTGAGATGGGTTGACACCTCATCTGCAACTGTAAGGTCAGCTTACGAGAAGCATTTTAGTGACTACAATATCCGCAATGCAGAGTTGTTGCAGAAATACGGCATAGACAACGTCAATATCACTACCGGTCAAGATTACGTAAAACCCCTGATAGGGTTATTTAAACGAAGAGGTCAATAAGAAAAAGGGTTAAACATGTCAAGTTTTTTCAAACATATACTGTTGATTGCCAGTTTAATGCTATACATATCTGTATGTCAATCCCAGACGCTATCCGACACGGTGGGGTCTGTTAGATATCCAGACAGTTATGGAGATGTGAAGATACGAGCGCGGATAGACACCACCCTGATGCTAATTGGAGACCAGCAAACACTCCACATACAGATTTCCAATGCGTTAAAGGGAGAGATAACGATTCCTAAAGAAGAAGAGTTGACGCTTGGTGCGTTGGAAGCATTAGAGATAAGCAGCGACACTACGGGCGACGACATTGAGATAAGGGTCACCGTCACGTCGTTTGAAGCCGGTCATCATAGCATTCCCGCCATTGCCATAAGTGTTGCTCTCGATGGTCAAGTTGTAGAAATCAGTCCTAGCGACAGTCTTTTTGTTGAAGTAGTTTACACGTCCGATGCCGACACAGTGAAATGCGAGACACGGGGTGATGTTAGTGCGATACGCGAGCCTTATACCTTCTGGGAGATAGCACGATGGGGTGTGTATGCACTGCTTGCGGCTGTTGTGATTGCAATTATAGTATGGGTTGTGAAGCGTCGCAGGGAGCACAAGCCCATTGTAGTGTTGCCCAAGTCTAAACCCGTATCGGCCGACCGTCGAGCCATCAGCGAGTTAGAGGCGTTGCGTCGGAAAGAGTTGTGGCAAAAAGGTCGTATCAAGCGTTACTATACTGAGTTGACCGACATAGTACGTCGGTTTCTCCAGAATATGTATGGCATTACAGCGCGAGAGATGACCACACGTCAGATATTGCGGGCCTTTCACGGCATCAGGGACTGGAGTGAAGAGAGTGAGAACAAGCTGAAGCAACTGTTGCAGCAAGCCGATATGGTGAAATTTGCGAAATCGCAGCCAGAGGCATACGAGCATGACAAAGCCATGCAGTTGGCCGTTGACTTTGTGAAGAACGTAGCAGAGACACACTGGGTCAACAACCCCGATGAGAGTGCAGAAAAAACAGAATAAAATAACATTGTCAATAAAGTGACAGATAGTAATTAAAAAAATCGACCATATAATAATGTTTGGTAATTATAGTTTCGCACATCCTTGGATTTTGCTACTGCTTATAGTAGTAGTAATTATGATTGTGTGGTACATCACGCGTCACAAGCAAATCAAGGCGCCCATACACATAACCAGCAACGAGATGTTCGGCAGTGATACGAAGACGCTGCGACAGAGGATATATCATCTGCGTTTTGTTTTGCGTTGTTTTGCAGTGACGATGCTGATTATCGCCTTAGCACGACCGCAGAGCAAGCTAAGTCGAGAAGAGATGGAGATAGAGGGGATAGACATAGTTTTAGCTGTCGACGTATCCGGAAGTATGAAAGGAGAGGACTTCAAGCCAAACCGTTTAGAAGCCGCCAAACAGGTAGCATCGAATTTCATCGAAGGACGTCGTAACGACCGAATTGCGTTGGTAGAATTTGCAGGAGAAGCATTTACGCAAACTCCATTGACGATAGACCACAATGTGCTTGAGCGGCAACTTGCGGCAATGCATACCGGTTTGTTAGAAGATGGTACTGCCATTGGTGACGGGTTAGCGACTGCCATCAACCGTATTAAAGATAGCAAAGCCGTCAGCAAGGTCATCATTTTGCTCACCGACGGAGTAAACAACCACGGTTCGATAGATCCCGAAACGGCAGCGGAGCTGGCAAAAGAGTACAATATCAGGCTATACACCATTGGAGTTGGCAGTCGAGGAGACGTATTGTACCATGACGAGTATGGTCGTCCGTTCCATGCACAAGCCGACTTAGACGAGAGCCTTCTGACACGAATGGCTGAGACCACCGAGGGCGGTCAATACCACCGTGCTACCGACAAGAACTCTCTTGAGAATATATTCTCACAGATAGACGAAATAGAGAAAACGCGTATCGACGTCACACAATACCGCCAAACGAAAGAAGAATTCAAGATATTCCTATTATTAGCAATGTTGGCGTTGGGCATAGAATTACTTTTGAGAATAGACAACTAAACTAACACTAAACTAAACCACACCAAGATCCAAATCTAGAATCGACAATGCATTTTGAACACATAAAACTACTGTGGCTGCTCAGCCTGATACCTATTATGGTTGTAATCTTTTTGTTGAGACAACGCCACAAGAAAATACTCATGTCTGAATTTGCAAGCGTTACGATGTTGCATCGTCTTCAGCCCGATGCCTCACGTCGTCGTCCCGCCATCAAGCTGGCAATGCTATGTATAGCGGCAACGTTTTTGATAGTAGCGTTAGCCAATCCCTTAGCTGGCAGCAGCATCAATGAGGGCGAGCAACGGGGTATCGACATGGCAGTATGTATAGATGTAAGCAACAGCATGTTAGCGCAAGACATGAAGCCCAACCGCATGGAGCGTAGCAAGCAGGTGGTACAAAACCTCATGAGCCAGCTGGGAGGAGACCGAGTGTCGCTTGTAGTCTTTGCAGGGAGAGCATTCATAGAGATGCCTTTGACCAACGACTACAGTGCCACGAAGATGTTTCTTGACCAAACCGGTACCGATCTTATCAGCGAGCAGGGGACAGCCATTGGAGATGCTATAGAGAAAGGAATGGCCACATTAGGGTACAGTGAATATAGCGGTGAGGGTACAGCGGCTTGGGAGCCCAACAAAAGTCGTGCGATAGTCATCATCAGCGATGGGGAGAATCACGAAGACGATGCCGTTGAAGCCGCAAAGAGGGCTGCGAAACAAGGCATAATGGTTTGCACCATTGGTATTGGTTCCACGTCAGGCAGTCAAATACCCATAACCGACAGACGTGGTAACATAACCGACTGGAGGAGAGATAATAATGGAAACATAGTGACTACCCACCTTAATGAAGATATGTTACGAGATGTGGCCAAAGCCGGCAACGGTATATATGCCCATGCTGGGAACGGCAATGCCGCGGTAGAGAGTATTGTGAAACAGTTGTCGTCGTTGGAGAGTCAGAAATTCGGAGCACAGAAATTCTCATCGTACAAGTCTCAGTTTCAATATCCACTTGCGGTAGGCTTGTTATTTTTGATACTTGAGTTTTTCATTTTAGAGCGTCGAAATCCTCGAATAAATATCAACAAACTTATCAGCAGGAAGAGTAAAGGCGTTCTTGCCTTACTGATAGCGATAGTGTTTATGCCTATGACAGCATCGTCTCAAAATGACGACCGCCAACAGTCACCTATATCAATATATAAGAACGAGAAAACGAGTACGCCGTACAAAGTAAGACACAGCGTTGCGAAGCAGCGACGTGTTGCGACCCGCAAGGGCACTAAAGAGCTGAAGAGAGACAACATAAGTACCGCTGTGACTCGTTTTAGGGAAGCGTTGACAGTCGATAGCAGTTATTCGAAGGCTCAATTCAATGTCGCCTATGCCCATAGTCGTCTGAACCAGAACGACACTGCGTTGAGTTATTATAAAAGAGTGTGCGACAATCCGTCGTCGACGCGTGAACAGCGAGCCAGTGCACACTACAATGCTGGCAATATCCATTTGCGACAGGCTCTCGCCGTTCGAGATACCGGAGGGTATGATGCTGCAAACCTTATGGCATCCATCGAGCAATATAAGGCGTCGTTGCGTCTTGACAGCAAAAATGAAGATGCCAAGCATAATCTTTCGTTGGCCAAGCAGCTTGTGCGCCCCACGCAAGGAGGCGGTGGAGGTCAAAACCAAAACCAAAACCAAAACGATAACGATAACCAAAACGATAACGATAACCAAAACCAAAACCAAAACCAAAACGATAACCAAAACGATAAACAGCAGCAGCAACAACAACAACAACAACAACAACAACAACAACAGCAACAACAACAACAACAACAGAATTCCAAAGAGCAAGAGCAACGTCGCAGAGAGGCAGAGCAGATGCTGAATGCGATGAAGAACAACGAGCAGCAGACAATGAGAGCTGTCCGGATGAAAGAGGCAGAGAAAGAGCGCAAGCAAGGGAGGCCGTTACGAATAGAAAAAGACTGGTAAAAAATCCAACATATCATCTTCAGAAATGAGGCATTATTTTTCATTAATACTTATAGCGATAATATTGATACCCATTGCGGCCAATGGTCAAGATGCGGTGATGAATGTTCGTTGTCGACAGAGTGCGTCGGCGGGTCAGGCGTTTCAGATTACTTTTGAGGTCAATGCGAAGGCGTCGAATTTCAAGATGCCGACGATGAATGGGTTGACCTTATTAGGTGGGCCGAGTACGGGGTCGAGCAGTCAGATTTCCATTATCAACGGGAACATGACCCAGTCGGTATCCACCACTTTTACCATAGTAGTGCAGGGTGATGCGGAGGGAACAGCAAGTGTAGGGGCAGCATCATGTACAGCAGATGGGAAGCTTGTAAGCAGCAAGCCATTCAATGTAAAGATAGAGAAGACCAACGCAAACAATAATAGCCGGCAATCGGGCAGTACTTCGAACGGCTGGGGCTGGGGTCAGCCAACGCGTCCGCAGCAGCAACAGCAGCAGCAGCCTGTAACGAGAGAGATAGACAACAACACACTTTTCGCGCGAGCGTCGATAAGCAAGAGCAACCTATATCAAGGAGAAGAGGCCATTATAGTATATAAAATATACACCCAAGTACCTTTGACACAGTTTCAGATAGAAAAGTTGCCACGCAACAAAGGTTTTTGGAGTGAAGACTTGAGTGAGAACATGACGCATGTGAAGCAGTACACCGAGACCTATAATGGTCGTCAGTACCAAGTGGCCGAGATTCGTCGAGGTGCGTTGTATCCCCAGGAGAGTGGCAAGCTGAACATAGCACCCTTGCAGACCGATGTTGTAGCGATAATACAGAGTCAGCAGCAACGTCAACGGACCGGTACGATATTAGATTTCTTCATAGACGACCCGTTTTTCAACATACCCCAGCAGCAAGCAGTAGTGAAGTCGCTGACGAGCAATGCCATCAATGTAACTGTGCGACCGTTGCCAGAGGCTCCTGAAGGGTTTGCCGGAGGTGTTGGTAATTTTACGGTCAGTGCGAAGAGTGACCTTAAAGAATTGCGTGCGAACGAAGCGTTGACTTACAGTATCACCATCAGTGGTCGTGGCAATTTGAGTTTGTTAGAGACGCCGCAAGTAGAGTTTCCGAAGGGCATGGAGGTGTATGAGCCGCGCGTGATAGACAATATACGGAAAGGAGATAACGGGTTGAGTGGTAGCAGGACATTTGAATGGATAATCACACCCCAAACACAAGGCGATTACGAGATACCGGCATTAGACTACGTATATTTCAATCCTGCCAGCGGGCAGTATGAGACGAAGCATTGTAATGCGATACATGTCAAGGTGCTGAAAGGTCAGCATCAGAGTACCGCCAAAAGCGATGTTAAGGAACTCAACAGCGACATCCATTATATCCGCAAGCAAGCCAAGTTGCGTCAATACGGCAATAGTGGGGAGCCGTCGTTGTTATTCTGGATACTGCTTGCGGTACCCGTCGTGATAGCTGTTGTCGTGATAGTAACAATGCGTCGTCGTCAGGGGATAGCAAGTGATGAGGGAAGTATGCGTCTGCAGCGAGCCACCAAATTAGCACGCAAGCGTTTACGCAATGCTGAGCGTCATCTGGATGACGGCAATGACGAGATGTTTTACGAAGAAATTTACAAAGCCTTGTGGGGAGGTATCAGCGACAAGTTCAACATTCAGTTGTCGCTACTTTCGAGTGACACCATACGTCAACACCTAGAAGAGAAAAAAGTTGACGAAGAGTTGCGCCGGCGTATACTTCAGACCCTGAGTGATGTTGACTTTGCACGTTTTGCACCTGGAGACAGCAGTGTGAAGAAGCAGACCATTTACGACGAGGCCATGAATACCATAGTACAGATTGGCAAAGTAAAATAAGAGATACAAGCAATTAGCGATATGAATAAAGAGACACTAAAAAGCTGGGGATTGTTGATGGCATTATTGATAAGCGCGTTAGCAGTTATTCCCCTGCATGCTGAAGACACACAGAGGCTATTCATAGAGGCCAACAATGCCTATGACAGCGGCAATTACGAGGTGGCAGCGGAAGGTTATACATCATTGATAGCCGGAGGCAATGAGAGTTGGGAACTGTATTACAATCTTGGCAATGCGTATTATCGTCTTGACGAGATCGGGTTAGCCATTTTGAACTACGAGCGGGCGTTGCGATTAGCTCCCACAAGAAGAGAGATAAAAGACAATTTGGCCCTTGCGAGCAGCAAGACCGTTGACAAGATTGAGGAGCTTCCGCGTTTATTTCTTGTTGATTGGTTTCATGCCATTGTGAATCTGAGCACGCCACGAGGATGGCGAGTTGTCGTATTGGTTTTAGTTGTGTTGCTCAGTGCGTTATTATGCATATTTTTTGTTGCCAGCGATTACCATCTACGGAAGAGCATGTTTATCATCAGTTTTGTAGCAGCCTTCTTCTTAATCATTTCAATTATCAACGCAACATTTTCGGCTCGAAATGTGACTAATAGTAAAGAAGCAATCATTACGGCACCGATGGTTGTGGTTAAAGGGTCGCCCGACAGCAAGAGTTTAGACAAATTTGTTATTCACGAAGGTACCAAGGCGACAGTGACAGACCAGCAAGACGAATGGTGGCAGATAACATTAGCCGATGGCAAGAGCGGATGGATCAACGCAGGAGCAGAAAAAATATAAAAATACACCCATTGAAGATAGGAAGACATATTTTCGTTGTAATGGCATTATTAGCCATTGCAAGTGTGCCAGTAAAAGCACAAAAAGAGAGTGATGGAGAGAAGGTCGTAATAGTTGATGACGAGTCGTGTGGATGTGAGTTGGTATTCATTGATGGCATACAGACCATAGAGCGAGGTGGCTTGTTTGGATTCAAGCGAGAGGACGGTACCGTGTTTGTCGAGCCAAAGTACAAATTTGTCGACAAATTTAATGGCGGGTACTGCAAGGTATTGTTAGACTATAACCGTTGTGGGCTGATTGACCGCGAGGGGCGAGTTATTGTGCCAGCCGAGTACGACGATATCAACTATCCGAGTGACGGGATGATACTAGTACAGCAAGGCGACCTGTATGGTTATTATGACACTGCCGGCGAGAAAGTCATCGACTTCCAATACCGTGCAGCATCTGGTTTCAGTGAGGGTTTGGCTGTTGTCTTGATAGACTTTGACAGTTTTTCGATGGGATATGGATATATTGACAAGTCCAACACCCTTAAGATAGCAGCCGAATACGAGTATGCGTATCCTTTTGAGGAGGGTTATGCCATAGTGAAGCAGTACGACCGGTTTGGCATGATAGACCACAACGGCAACACGGTATTCACCATCAAATATTTAGAGCTCACACCGATGCATGAGGGCTGTTTTCTTGCTGTTGACAGTTACAGTGGCAAGATAGCGATATACAACAACAAATTCAAGCAAGCCAGTGATTTCATATATGACAAGGCAATATACTATAATGACGGCGTATTTGTTATGGAGCGAGGAGGTGAGATGGTGATGGTAGACCGCAGTGGCAAGGAGCGTTATGGGAGTTGCGACAACACGTCTGGATTTTTTGACGGTTATGCGTGGATAGAAAGGGGTGGCAAATACGGGATTATAGATAAGCGAGGTCGGGAGGTGTTGCCAATAGAGTACGACAACAGTGGGTTTCGGTCGATGGAGTATCGTTATTCCGAGGGTTTGTTTATGGTAGAGAAAGGAGGCAAGTTTGGATTTATCGATGAAAGAGGAGATATAGTCATACCGTTAGAGTACGAGGATGCACAGCATTGTACCGAGGGTTTGATTCCATTGAAGAGAGATGGATTGTGGGGACTTGTAGACGTTGAGGGTAAAACCATTCTGCCATTTATTTTCGATGCAATCTCCTATTTTGAGTGGGGTCGAGCCGAGGCGGTATATAATGGGGAGACTTTTAAGATTAACACAGATGGCAGGTGTGTAAAGAACTGCCGTCATTTCCCAAAAATATAGCGATGTCACAGATAGCAACGCATGATGGTATAGTAAAGCTGGTTGAGCCAGGAAAGATAGTAGTAGAGATGCACGTCCTTTCAGCGTGCAGTCAATGCAAGGGCCATGCCAGTTGTTCGTTTGTCGATAAGGCAGACAAGCTAGTAGAGATCGAGACACCAGAATGGGAGGTCTATGCCGTTGGGGACCGGGTGATAGTGAGTGTGAATGAGAGTTTAGGACTTGTAGCCGTTTTGTTTGCGTATATCCTTCCTGCGGTGATATTAGTTGTGTCGGTAATAATGCTATCCGTTTTAACCGAATCTGAAGTTCTTGCGGCGGTGATACCATTATTATTGGTTGTTGTATACTTTTTTATTTTATACCAGTACCGCACGAAGCTGCAGAGACGATTCACGTTTGGTATAGAAAGAGCGTAAGTGTCCATTATTTTCAATTATACATTATGAGAGGCGATGAGGGTGTTTTTGGTGAGTGGGAAAATAAAAGGTTATAAACATTTTATTATGTGATATGATTATTTTTGTATTTTTGCATTTTAAAAAGGGGAAAATATATGATGCAAAAATTACATTTACAAAAGATTAGTCTTACACATACATTATTTTTTGTCATTCTTCTGTCGGTGGTGATGCCCTTGCGGGCTCAACTGTCGGAGTCGGTTGTCAACAGCGAATATAGGGAAATCATTCTTCAGCAGTTGCAAAAAAGTGTGGATCAACGCGAGAAGGTTATGCAAAGCAGGGCTGAACGTTATCTGCTCTCGCTGCCCAACGAGCGGAAGCTGTACGACGAGTCGAAAGTAGGAATCAAGGCCGACCTTATCAGCGGGGTAGACAGCGACGGTCATGCCGAGTTGAACTATCACATTGCCATAGACTACACTTGCCGCCACATTGAGAGTGTCACTGACAACTATCCTGCCGGACAGTACCTGTGCGAGCAGTCGAACGCGAGCATGGCTGTGTGCGAGCTAAGCCGAATAATGATTGACGAGCTTAGCCGCGATGCTTTCAAGAGCGGGAAACGGGTAACAATAAAGATTAAGGCATCTACCGATATTACAGAAGTGACCCACCTGAGCTACGGTGGAGAATACGGAGAGTTTCAATACGTGGCTACGCGATACAACAATGAACCTGTCAGGATATCGGTATCCACAAAAAGTGGAATTACGACAAACGCACAGCTTGCATTTGTGAGGGCGCAAGGCATAAAGGATAACATAACGGGCAATATCAACTTGCTAAAAAACACGCAAAACGAGTATCTGTACGAGACGCAAAGCTATAGCGAGACCGGTTCACAATACCGCAATGTAGGCATAGAGATTACAGTACACGGAGCCTTTAACGAGGAGATTGTCGAGATGAACGAACGGCTAATCAACGATGAATTCATCGACTACAATATTCCCAAGAATGTTGAGAACAGTAATGAGACCACCTATTTCCTTATCATAGCGAACGAGCGATATGATGCTCCGCTGCCGAATGTGCCTTACGCCTACAACGACGGCGAGGTGCTTTCACAGTACTGCATCCGTACGCTCGGCATTCCTTCACGTCATGTCAAGATTCTGGAAGATGCCACGATAGGCGACATCAAGAGAGAGGGTGTGAAATGGATGAAGGAGATAGCGATAGCGCAAAAGGGGAAGTGTAATTTCGTGATATATTATGCGGGTCTTGGTTTCTCCGATTACGACAACAATCCGTACCTTGTTCCAACAGGAATTTCATACAAAGGTATCCATTCATTCAAGGGTACCGACATTGACATTGAATCGCGCATGTCGGGCAGTGACACAAAGAAGCTTCTCAATCAATGTGTGAGGATCGACACGTTGTGTGCGTGGTTCAACAGAGTACCCATGAAGTCGATGACCCTTATTCTCGATGCTTCATTCAATAACAGCGGGCGTGACGGAGAGACTATCGTTAACATGAAGCACAATACCGACAAACGTTCGAAGGGTTTGCGGATTCGTAACGACGTTGTCATCATGTCGGCTGCACCATTTGAGAAAACTGCATTTGCTTTTGACGAGCAACATCATGGTTTTTTCACCTATTATATTCTCAAGGAGCTGAAATCGCGGAAGGGCGATATTGATTACGAAGAGCTCTTCAAGAGTGTTGACAAGAATGTACAACGCGAGTCGTCCTTGCAGGGGAAACTGCAGGAACCCACTGTCACTGTTGGCGGCAAGCTTAAAGAGAGTTGGGGAGCTCTGAGATTCATGTAATGCCTTCACAGTTACGCCGCCACTGGTTATAGCTTATCCTGTTCAGTGCCGAATGGCGAGTAGTTTTCAAGAAGACTTCTTCGTCAGCATCTTTCAGATTCTCTAAACGATTTTTTTGGTCGTCGTTGAGAGAGAATGCGGGTGATACGTGAGCATTTGCGGGGCAGACGAGCTGGCAGATATCACAGCCGAAAAGATAGCCTTGTCTGTCGAGACCTTCGGGCAAGAGGGTGTTGCGATTTTCGATAGTATTATAAGATGTGCAGCGTCGGGCATCGACTGAATAAGCAATGTCAGTAAGTTTTACTATGGCATGATTGGGGCAGCTATCCAGGCAACGGCGGCATCCTGCACAGGGTTCAGAGAAAGCATCCGGTTGAGGTTTGTCATATTTGTCGACTTGTGCTGTTGTAACTATTTCGCCAATGAAACAATAAGAGCCATAGAGTGGGTGAATGAGCAGACCGTTTTTCCCTAGACTTCCAAGTCCGGCCATAACAGCCCAGTGTCGGTCTGAAATGGGTGCGGTATCGACGAAGGCACGACCTTTGAAAGATTTGTCAATATCCTTGATACTTGAAATCATCGAATGCATCAATTGTTTGAGGCGTTCGTGATAATCATCGCCATAGGCATATTGAGCGATTTTTGCCTTGCCCTCCATAGTACGGTCTGGTTTGTAGGCAATAAGGAGAGAAATGACAGTTTGAGCGCCGTCCATGAGGAGGCGCGGGTCGCTACGTTTGTCGGTGTTGCGTTCCATGAAGAGCATGTCGGCATGGAGTCCAGCGGTGAGCCAATTAGTCAGAGGGAAGAAAGAATCGTTGAGTCGTTGAGCTTTTGCGATGCCGCAGTCATCGAAACCGACTTGCGATGCGATACGTTTTATTTCGATCGAGTCAAGCATCAGTTGTTTTTTGCTTTCTTGCTGCCATTGTAGAGTTCGTATTTCAAGAAGCGGCAATCTAGCGGACCGTTGAAGAGTTGGATTTTTCTGGATGGATGCAGACCTATATGTTTAATAGCTTCGAAATCAGAGGTGATGAGCCAGACTTCGCAATTTTCCCCATAGAGGTTTTTGAAAGTATTGCCAAGTCGTGAATACATATCGTTTAGATCGTCAATCTTGATACGTTCGCCGTAGGGTGGGTTGGTGACGATGATGGTGTGACCTTGAGGGGGTTGTTGGTCTTCGAAGGAGCCGTTATAGAGCATGACGTCCTTGTGCAGTTTGGCATATTGCAAGTTTTTTTCGGCCTGTTGCAATACTGACATATCGATATCGTTGCCCCATATTTCATATTCGAAGTCTGTTGAGCCAATCTTGCGGTCTTCTTGTTCCTTGATGTATTTCCATTCACCGATATTAAACTCCCTCCAACGTTTGAAGGCGAAGTTTTCGTGTCGGTAGTATTGAGCTGGGATGTTGTTGGCCATCATAGCGGCTTCAATCAGCAGGGTGCCGCTGCCGCACATAGGGTCATAGAAGTTGCAGTTGCAATTCCATCCTGAGAGTTTAATCATGCCTGCTGCGAGCACCTCATTGATAGGAGCGATACCGACGGCCTGTCGGTAGCCACGTTTATGGAGAGAGTCACCCGAGGAGTTGAGGAGCAATGTAACGTGGTTGTCAGCGATATGCAGGTTGATTTTGAAATCAGGAGTTTCCGTATCGATGGTTGGTCGTTGGTTGAACATGCGTCGAAAGCGGTCGACTATAGCGTCTTTTGTTTTCAATGCAGCGTAGTACGAGTGGGTGAAGATTTCGCCCGAGGTAGTAGAATCTATCATGAAAGTACAGTCAACATCGATAAGTTTTTCCCAATTGATGCGATAGACATTGTCGTAGAGTTCCTGTTCATTGTCGGCTGTAAACTCGGCAAAGGGTTTGAGTATAGCCAATGCGGTGCGGCAAGTGTAGTTGGCACGATAGAGGACACGCATATCGCCTTTGAAGGCGACGGCGCGTTGCAGTATTTCAATATCTTCGGCACCGCAGTCATTCAGTTCTTCGGAGAGGATTTCTTCGAGTCCGGCCATTGTTTTGGCCACCATATTGAATTTTTGGTTTTTTGATTCATCGAGCGGCAATGTTTTGCCATGTGATTTTTGGATAATCATAGTAGTTTAGTTATTAGAGGATGATTTTCCCTTGAAATTAGCGACTCCCCAGGGGCTGTGATAGATATTGCTTCCGTAAGGTTGTCGTCCGTTGCTGTTTTGAGTTGAGAGCCGATAGTGAGGTTGTTGTTCTTTGAGCATACGCTGACGTTCTTTTTTCTGTTGTCGTGAAGGTTTGTAGCCTTTGTCCCTGTTGTCAGCGATAGCGATATTCATTGCATAGCCGGCGAGGATGACTACACAGTTGGCATAGACCCAAAGCATGAGGACAAGGAGGGTGCCAATGGAGCCATAAAGAATATTGTAGTTATTGAAATTATTGATATAGACCTGAAAAGCCCAAGAGAGGCCGAAGAAGAGGAGAGTTGAGAACGTGGAGCCGAAGGAGAAGAAGTTGATTCTTTGTTTTTTTACGGGTGCGATATAGTAGATGAGGCTAAGAGTCAAGAGGGTAAGAAATACGAGAAGAAGCCAGCGTCCGAAGCTGAAGGCGAAGAGAGTGATTTTAGTTTCGGCGATGAAATCCCGGTTTATCAGGAACTGCAGGAGGAATTTGTAGCCGATGAGTAGAGAGAGAATAGCGACGACAAGCACATAGAGGATGAGGACCATTAGCAGACAGAGCAGGTAACGATGGATGAACGAACGCCATTCGATGCTGTGGCTTACGGAGTTGAAGGATTGTAGCATACCATGCAGACCGTTGGCAGCGAGGATGATAGAAGAGATAAAGCCGATTGAGAGGAGGCTGCTATGTTTGTGGCTCATGACATCGGTGATGGTAGAGGCAACGCGGTTGAAGAGTCCTTGAGGAAGTATAGCTTCCAGTTGAGCGAGCAGTTCGTTATAGAGTCCTTCGATGGGGAGATAAGGTATCAAAGTGAAAAAGAAAATCAGGAGTGGCGGCATCGCCATAAGGAAAGAGAAAGCGAGAGCTTTAGCACTTTGCCAGAGATCACGATTAGAGAAGCTCTTCAATATTTGGAAGAGAGGGACACCCGAGCAACCCGGGAGGACGATTTTTTTGGCCACAGGGACTACATGCAGTCCCCAGAAACGCATCAGGGACTGGTAACGTCGATAGGACCATGTACCGAGCCGAGTATTCTTGAACTTGTCCAGCAGTTTCAAAACAGAAATCAATAATCAGTTTTTGAGTAAGCTAAGGTCTAAGCTTTTGATATGATGAGTGAGGGCTCCAACAGAGATGAAATCCACGCCAGTTTCAGCATATTGTCGCAGAGTCTGATCAGTGATTCCGCCGCTTGCTTCCGTTTCAAAGCGATAATTAATACGGTTCACTGCAAGTTTCAGAGTGTCGACGTCGAAATTGTCGAGCATGATACGGTCAACACCACCGTGAGCGAGGACTTGGTCCAGTTCGTCAAGGTTACGCACTTCTATTTCTATACGGAGTTTTTTGTTATTCCGCTCAAGATAGTTGCGAGTGCGGTCAATAGCTGCTTCGATGCCACCTGCGAAGTCGATATGATTATCTTTGAGCATAATCATGTCGTATAGTCCGATGCGGTGGTTAGTACCACCGCCGCAGGCGACTGCATATTTTTCAAGCAGTCTCATGTTTGGTGTAGTCTTGCGAGTGTCGAGCAGTCGTGTATGCAAACCGTCAAGGAGAGAGACCATGCGATGAGTTTCGGTGGCAATGCCGCTTAGGCGCTGCATGAAATTCAGAGCCGTACGTTCAGCGGTGAGGATGCTAGCCGAATGGCCTTGAACAGTCATGACGATGTCGCCTTTAGAGAGCGAATTGCCATCGTTTTTGTGGAGAGAGACGTTGAGGTCCGGGTCGACCAGGAGGAAGACTTTTTTTCCGACTTCGGAGCCACAGAGGATGCCGTTTTGTTTGGCGACCATTTTTGCCGATCCAAGAGCTGTAGGTGGAATGCAAGCCAGAGTAGAATGGTCGCCATCGCCTACGTCTTCAAGCAAAGCCATACGAATCAATTCGTCTAAATTGGGTATTACAGTCATCATGTCAATGAATCTAAATAATTTGCAAAAGTACGAAGAATTTCATTAATGAGACAAAAAAAATTGCCAATCAATGCAACTTTTGTAAATTTGCAAACAGGTCAAAAGTCTAACAATCATTATAAAACACTAATCCAATGAATATTAGCATAATCAATATAGGAGACGAACTACTAATAGGCCAGGTGATGAACAGCAATGCAACCACGATGTCTAGGATACTCATTGCAGCTGGAATGGAGATAAAAGAGGTTGTGATTGTTGCAGACGACGGGGAAGCCATAAAATCAGCGATACAGAGGCTGGCATCTAGTAGCGATGCGGTACTGATAACCGGCGGTCTTGGTCCGACGAAAGACGATGTAACGAAGAAGGTGTTATGTGAGTATTTCGGAAGCGAACTTGTCGAGAGCAAGATGGCACTAGATAATGTGAAGCGGATTTTCCAATCGAGAGGATACGAGCTCACTCCAGTCAACAGAGAGCAGGCTTTGGTCCCTGTCTGTTGCGAAGTGCTGAACAATGACTTGGGGACAGCACCGTGCATGTGGTTTGCGACGGAAAGTACGGTTGTTGTTTCGATGCCCGGGGTTCCATTCGAGATGGAGTGGCTTATGCGGAACAGAGTCATTCCGAAGCTCCAACAGAGGTTTGAGACAGGCGACATTGTCACAAAAAGCATTCTTGTACAAGGTATAGGCGAGTCCTTTCTGAGCGACCTCATAGAGCCATGGGAACTGTCACTTCCGAGCAATGTGAGGTTAGCCTATCTGCCGTCAGCGGGGATGGTGAAGCTAAGGCTGACCGCCAGATACAGAGAGAATGAGAGGCAGTCTAACCTACTTGCGTCGTATCTGCAGGGTTTGTATGAACTGGCGGGGAATTACATTGTAGGCGAGGACTGCGAGACCTTAGCAGAGCTGGTTCACAAGCAGATGACGGAGAACGGCAGCACGTTGGCGACAGCAGAGAGTTGCACAGGTGGCAACATAGCAGCGTTACTCACTATGCAAGCCGGAGCGTCAAAATACTTCAAGGGAGGAATCGTTGCATACAGTAACGAAGTAAAAAAGAATATTTTAGGAGTACGTCACGAGACGCTTGAGAGTTATGGAGCCGTCAGTGAGGAAACCGTACGCGAGATGGCCGAGGGTGTACGAGTGCGTCTCGGCAGCGACTATGCCATAGCGACCACCGGCATAGCGGGTCCCGATGGCGGTTCAGAAGGGAAGCCCGTGGGGACGGTATGGATAGCCGTTGCGTGTTCAGAAGGTACAGAGGCTCAGTTGTTGCAATTCGGTGCGAATAGGCGTCAGCAGAATATAGACCGTTCCACGAACCAAGCTTACGCGATGTTAATCCGTTTGTTAAGCCGGCAGCATTGAGAAAGGTTTTGTTTACAATAAAAGACATAATTACATGAGAAGAGCTGTTGTTGTTTTCCTATTGACGGTGTTTTTAGCGGCGTGTGTCCAAAAACCAAAGACAGTAGAGTTGACCGACTGGGTGCTAGACTACGGTGGTGTGGACTATCCTGCCACAATCCCCGGCTTTGTACATACCGACCTGATGACCAACGGCATCATCCCAGACCCTTTCTATGGCACCAACGAAGACAGCGTGCAGTGGGTTGGTAAAAGCAAATGGACCTACACCTTGAAACTCGACCGCAGCAAGCTACCTACGAGCGACTCGCTATGGATAGTGTTCGAAGGACTTGCAGGACATGCTGACATCGTATTCTATGGCAAGGCAACACCTGAAGGCATCGGACTGACGGAGATACACCAGTCTGACAACATGTTTGTCAGGTATGTCTATCTCCTACCCGACTTTGCAGAGGAAATCATGGTGCAGTTCTCCCCCCTTTACGACTCATGCTTAGAGGCGGAATACGGCATCGTATTGCCTGACCGTCGAGCATTTACCCGGATAGCCCCCTACCAGCAAGGATGGGACTGGGGTCCGACGTTGCCCACGTGCGGGATCTGGAAGAAAGTATACGTTACTATAGAGCATCCCAAGCAGGAGTATAGCGAGAGAGTTGCGACGCCATTGCCGGTCACGTTGCGTCGTGAGCAAGACAGCATAGGAGAGAGTTTCACATTCTACCGCAACGGGAAGCCCGTGTTCATGAAAGGAGCGAACTGGATACCTGTTCACAGCTTTCCCGTAGACAATGCGGCAAACCAAGCACAATACCGTATGTTGCTTTGTTCAGCGAAGGAGGCCAATTTCAACATGTTGCGAGTCTGGGGAGGCGGAATATACGAGCACGACTATTTCTTCGACTTATGCGATTCCTTAGGCATAATGGTATGGATGGACTTCAATTTCAGCACAATGTTATATCCCGACAACGAAGAGATGCTAGCGAGCATAGATCATGAAGCGCGGGAGAATATACGTCGGATAGCGCGTCATCCGTGCATAGTGTTATGGTGTGGCAACAACGAGGTAAAGAACGGTTGGGAAGACTGGGGTTGGCAGGAAGAGTACCGCTGGAATGCCGAGGAGCGTCGTCGACTTGAGCACGGCATAGACACCATTTTTGGCGAAGACGGAATACTTTGCCGAGCCGTAAAAGAGTGCGATCCACTACATCGTCCATATATCAGCACATCGCCGTTGTACGGATGGGGTCATGACGAGTGCGTGACATGTGGGGACAGCCACTATTGGGGAGTCTGGTGGGGCGAAGAGCCTTTTGAGAGATACAAGGAGAAGACAGGGCGTTTCATGAGTGAATTCGGGTTCCAGAGCTATCCAGTTACAAGTTCAGTTATGCAGTTCTGTCCCAAGGAACAATTAGAGATAAACTCCCCTACCCTGCGCAGTCATCAGAAACATGCTCGTGGTCGAGAAATCATAGACAAGGCGATGCTTCATTATTATGGTGTCGACAGCCGGAGTCTGTCGTTTGATGATTATGCATACGTGAGTCAGTTGCTGCAAGCCTGGGGGACAGGTTACGGTATCTATCAGCATATCAGCCAACAGCCGCATTGCATGGGGACACTATTCTGGCAGCTCAATGACTGTTGGCCGGTAGCATCGTGGTCGTCGATAGACTATTATGGCAACTGGAAGGCTCTTCACTATCGAGTACAAGCCCTATATGCCGACAGCATCAACCTAGACTATTGGGGTCATTACTATTCCGTTCTGCCCAAGGATCGCGAATATCCGCACTGCAATGCCAGCAACGGCTGTAAGGCAGAAATTGTCGACGGTAAATTGACGGTTTGTTTCGATGCTGCCGTCGACATGTACGATGTATTTTTCGACACTGAGCCACACATCAACGGGCATTTTACACGTAACTTTTTCGATATCAAGGCAAGAGAACGAGTGACATCAACTTTTGTACCATCAGAGAGTACAGCCGATGTAAGAAAGGTTAAAGTCAAGGTGAGGTGCCTTAACGAGATAATGCAAAGACGGAGGCCATAAGGCCTCCGTCATATTCCGGAAAGGGAGAAATAAACTATTTCAAAGTCCGAGAACTTTAGCACCTTGTTTGTAAACTATGTCGCGAGGGATATTTGCATCGCGTATAGCATCGAGGTCATTCTGGAGCCTGTCGCCGATTTTACCGTTGACATCGCTATAGGCTTTAGCTGCTGCCATATCGCCGTCGCCTTCCATCTTGATAATTAGGGCGGCCCAACCGCGTGCTGCTTCGCGGGCCTTGTCAACATTGATGACATACTTGCCGTCGTTGTTGCGCGAGAAGGCGCCAGCCTGTTCAAAGTAGTTGTAGCACATAATATTGGCCACACCGTGAGCTTCGGTAGCACCAAAACGGACACTGCGTAAGATGCCAGCAATGAAAGTGATATAGTTCTGGTTGACAGTAGTGTTGGTGATGAGTCCACGTTCTATAAGTTGTTCCGTGAGGAAGAGACCGCATACGTCAGCCTTAGCCTCTTCCCATGCACTATACTGAGCACCGAGAGCCTGTCGACAGGGGATGCCCGAGGTGATGGTGTTCTTGATACCCAGACCGTGGGCAACTTCGTGGTAGCAGGTGTTGCCGAAGAAGGCATTGAAAGTGACGCTGTCAACCTGTTCGTCGCATACCATTAGATGAGCAATAGGGAGCATAATGTTGTCGAATTTAGCCTTCATAGCGTTTTTGAGTTGCAGGCGTCGGCTGCCTTTAGCCAGCTGAACCCGTTCATCGTTCGGGAGATTGATGGCGATGGTTTTAGAACCCGCATTGCAGTCGCCTGCATAATAGACAACGTCGTAGACATTGATATCACAGTCTGTACCTGGCACTTCCTTTTTATATTTTTCCTCGCATGGCAGGAGCGTTTGCATTTCAGGCAGGAGGGCGGCGAATTTGCTTAGGTCGTTGCTCCATTGTTCGTCTTTGACAAGAACGAAAGCTTCATGCGAGCATTTGAGTCCGTTGATGCCATCGTCGTAGTTTTCGATTGGACCGACGACAAAGTCCAGTTTAGAATCCTTCATGTCCATCCAGACCATGTCGCTGTTGAAGTAATCGTCAGTGCGGAAGGCTTCGCGACGAGCCTCGAGGTATTTTTTTAGTCCGCTGTTTTCAGCCAGACTGATAGCTTTGTCAAGGAGACTGTCGACTTTAGCCAATTGGTCAGCGTAGGCTTCGTGATAGGGAATCACATACAGTTGGCCTTCGTTGTTGCGTCGTATGACGCTGTACTGATCGTTTTTGCGGGGATCGTTGAGAGTGTTGAATTCCTCTTGTGTCATATCAACCGGGTAGAAGTTGCACCCTGCGGGTCGTTCGCCGAATCCCGGAATAAAGGGTTTTTCGCTGTCGAGTCGGTCCCAGGCGCCGTACTGAATGCGAGCGAAGGCTTTGATAGCCGGATCAGCGAGTGTGTCGAGGTTTTTACGGTTTTCATTGCCAAAATACTCGTCCCAATAGATATCGTCCATAATCTCACCGATTTGGATAAAAATTTTGACGAGTTCCTTTTCGTTAGTGGAGAGCGAGGCGATGAGATCCGAAGTAAGCTCGAATTCAGCGTATTCATCGACTTTCTGCTGGATTTCAGATTTTTCCGTTTCCGTCTTAGATTGGCAGGCGGAGAAGGCTAAAAAGGATAAAGCCATGATTGCAAATAATGTTTTTTTCATGAGATAAATAACTATTTTTTATGATTAGATGAATTATTTCAGTCTATTCAGTGCAGCTTGAGCCGGTTCGAAGCCAGCGGCGGCTGACTTTTGGTACCAAGATTTTGCTTTTTTCAGGTCTTTAGGGAAACGGTATTCGTCCGTGTCGCCTTCTTCGTAAAGAGAAGCCAGCATAAACATAGCTTGAGCGTCACCGATGTCGGCTGCTTTAGAGAGCCATTCGACGGCTTTATCCGGATCAGGATCACCTGCGACGTTGTCGAGGTAGCATTGGGCGAGCATTTTCATAGCCCGCGAGGATCCAGCGTTGGCAGCTTCGGTGTATAGTTCTATAGCTTTTTTGATATTCAGAATCACCCCTTGTCCTTTTTCGTAGCAGTAAGCAAGGTTGCAGCATGATTCGATATTTCCGAGATCGTAGCCCAACTGATAGTAGCGTAAAGCATTTTCGTAATCTTCCTGTTGTTCGTAGAGGTCACCCATGAGGTTGACAGCATTAGCGTTGCCGTTGTCGGATGCACGATTGAGCCATTCTATGGCGATAGTACTGTCGGCGGTGCAACCATAGCCTTGCAGGTAGCAAAGACCGAGGAGGTACATTGCCTGCACATTGCCCATAGACGCGGCGGTATCCAAATAGAGTTTTCCGAGAGTTTCGTTTTGTTTGCATCCGTTGCCTTGTAGTCGAGCCTTACCCATGTACATGTAGGCACGTGGGTCGTGAGCATTGTTGGCAGCAAGTTCAAAGAGTTGGTAGGCTTGTTGAGGATCGGCATCGATAGCAATACCTTCCTGGATGAACAAAGCGAGCATGACGAGAGCGTCGATGTTACCGCGTTGGGCTCCCGAGTAGATATATTGCAAAGCTTGTTCGTAGGCTTCTTCCCTTATAAGTTTGACACCGACATGATAAGAGGCGTCGCCGTTGCCGTTTTCATGTCCAGAGAGGTAGTAGTAGAGAGCCGAGTCCGGGTCGTTTGGGAGGCCGCCTTTTGCGTAGTCGTAGAAAGAGCCGAGAAGATAGGCGGCACGTCCGATACCCCTGTTGGCGGCATTACGCAGATAAGGCAAAGCGGCAAGGGTGTCAATAGGGACGCCGCAACCTTCGAGAAAAGAGCGTCCGATATAGTAGGTACCTATTTCCTCACCGGCTTCGTCGGCCATAGAGTAGTATTTAAAGGCCTGTTGAGGGTCTTTATCGACGAACTGTCCGATGCGGTAGAAGTCGCCGAGGTAGCACATAGCCTCACCGTAGCCCTTGTCAGCAGCGGTCTGATAGAGTTCGAGAGCTTTGATTGAATCGACCTGAAGGTTACCGACACCGTTTTCGTAGTACTGTGCTAATTTAAAGTAACCAACGGGCACATCATAGTTTGTGAGAGTTTCGTAACATTGCATAGCCTTCGTGTAGTCAATGTTGCCGACAGCGGTACCAGTCTCGTAGCAGTAGGCCAAAGCAAGATAGGCATCGACTTGTCCCATGTCGCAGGATTGGTGGAGATAGTCCAATCCTTTCTGAATATCCTTGTCAGCCGATTTGCCTAGGTCACCATTCAGGTAGAGGAGAGCAAGTCGGTAGTAGCTCCATGCGGTAGCGGATTTGAGGTAATACTTTTCCGCCTTCTTATAATCCGGTGGGTCATTTCTTTCGGACATACGTCCGAGAGTTGCGGAGCAGTCTCGGCAGCCCTTCTTATCGCCGGTTTCGAGAGTTTTCCTTGCCTGTTCTTCGAAATTCAATTCCGCCAAAGTTACAGCCTTCTTGTAATAGCCTTCCATGTCACCATTGTCAATCATTGTCTGGTAGCAGTCCATAGATTTTTCGGACATACCGTTTTCGGAGTAGAAGCGAGCCAATTCGTCAAGAGCCTCTTCGTACCCCAAGTTGTAAGCTTTGGTGTAGTATTTTACGGTCATTGCGGCGTTATCCTGATTGTCGTTGAAATAATCTTGTTCATATAGAGCCGCCAGAGTCATTGCGCATTCAGAGTTATTGAATTCGTCAGAGCCACGTTGCAGCCAGTAGCGGACAGAGTCTTTGTCGGCGTTGCAACCGAGTCCTTGATAGTAACGACGCGATAGGTCGTAACAAGCTTCAGGTTTATAGTCGTTGTCGTTGTTGTTTCGAACGATTTTGAGGAGGAAACCGAGAGCTTCAGAGTATTCTTCGATTGAGGAGAGATAGCCGACGAGGTTCCAATTGCAGAGGTTGCTGCCCATATTGCTGCCTTCTTTCCAATAATGCATAGCGAGAGTGCTGTCGCGCAGATCTGGATTGTCGGCCACCATGAAGAAGTGGCCGGCCACAGAGTGCGGATACTGTAGGCGTTTGTTATTGTCAACGACATCCTTAACTATTTTGATAGCTTTAGCCTCGTCCATTTCATATATGCGTCCATAGAAATATATTTCAGCGAGGGTAGTGCGGCATAAGGGGTCGTTCCATTTCAAGCCTTCTTGAAGAGAAGTAATGCTGGCATCATAGTCATCTTTGCTATAGTAGTAATCGCAGAGTCGGACTGCAGCCATTGTTTCGCCACCTTTTAGGGCCTTCTTCCAGTAGCTGACAGCTTTTTTTTCGTCGGGATCAATATCCTTGAACACCTTCCAAAAACAGGCGTCGCCAAGGATTAGGAAAGCTTCCGGAGAGCCTTTTTTTTCTGCTTTTTTCAGCCATTCGAAAGCTTTAGTTGTATCGCATTGAATTCCGATACCCGACAGATAGGCGATGGCAAGTTTAGTCATAGCATTGCCGTTGCCTTTTTGAGCCCATTCCCTGTTTATTTCAAGGAATTGAGAGGTATCCTTAGGCATGAGAGTTCCGTGAAGGTAATAGTTAGAGATATGAGTCCATGCATCACCGCTACCTTTTTCGGCTGCACGTTGGTACCATTGGAGAGCTGTTGAGGAATCTTGAGGGACTCCGGCACCCTTTTCGTAGCACCATGCGAGTTTGACCATTGCTTGAGTATTGCCGTTCTCAGCTTGAGTTATAAGTTTTTGGTCAGCCTGTCCAATCGCCAAGAGAGGCAGAAAAGCGAGGAAGAGAGATAAAAACCTTTTCATAAAACAGTTAAAGTTTGATATAAATGATTTTTTTTGTTTCGAACCAAGGTTCAGAGAAAAAGTCGGCAATATCATAGATACGTGTTTTCTTTTTTATGGCGGCTAGTTCATCCTCAATGTCTCCACCTTTCAGATAGAGGATACCATTATCCAGTTTATGGTATTGAGTTTTCGATACTTTACCTTTGACCCAATTGATGAACTGCGGCAAATCGGTGACAGCTCGAGAGACGATGAAGTCGAAGTCGCCTTTGACGTTTTCAACCCTTATCTGTTCGGCCTTCACATTTTTCAGTTCGAGTTTTTGCGCCACGTCGTGAACGACTTTTATCTTTTTACCGATAGAGTCGACGAGGTAGAAATTGGCATCCGGAAACATGATAGCGAGAGGGATTCCGGGGAATCCACCGCCAGTACCGACATCCATAATATCGGCCATGGTCTTGAATTTAATTATCTTTGCCAGCGCGAGAGAATGCAGGACATGATGTTCGATGAAATTATCCATATCCTTGCGCGAGATGACATTAATTTTGGAATTCCAGTCTTCGTAGAGCTGCGGGAGAGCTGAAAACTGTTCCTTCTGGTAATCCGTAAGGTCAGGGAAGTATTTCAGTATGAGGTTCATGGTAAGGTAGTTAAGCGAATCAGATATTGTCCAGAGCTGCGGTGATAGCTTGACGGTCCATATTCTGACCTATGAAGACCAGTTTCTGCATTCGGTCGCCATAGGTTTCGTCCCAATCACGTTGCAGGTCAGGGTTACGGTTGATAAAATCGAGCAGTTGGTCGTCGGGCATTTCCGCATACCATTGTCCTGCGTCACGGAGAGAGACTTGTCTTCCAGCCTGTTCGAAGAGGTAGCAGGTCTCAGGTTCCGAGCGAAACCAGCAAATACCCTTAGCTCTAATGACCCCTTTGGGCCAGTGTCGGGCGACGAATTCGTCAAAGCGTCCCAGATTAAAGGGTTCGCGTCGGTAGTATACGAAAGAGCTTATGCCATATTCTTCAGCTTCACCGTGGTCGTGGTCGTGATGGTGGTCATGTTCGTGGTCGTCGTGGTCGTCGTAGTCGTCGTGATGGTTTTCGATAGCGTCGATCCAAGCTGCGGAGGTGGCAACGGTGTCGAAATCGAAGGAGTGAGTATATAAAATACGGTTGAAGTCAATATTGCAGTAGTCACAGTCGATAATATCGGCGTGTGGTTGTATGGCGCGGATGATTTCACGGATTTTGTTGAGTTCATCATTGGAGACTTCCGAGGCCTTGTTTAGGAGTATAGTGTTGCAGAATTCGATTTGCTGAATAACGAGGTTTTCAATGTCGTCCTCGTCCAACCCTGGTCGTAGAAGATCTTTGCCGCTTCCGAACTCATCTTTCAAGCGGAGAGCGTCAACGACAGTGACGATGCAGTCCAGTACTGGGATACCCTCAATGGTGTATTCGTTGTCCATTGCAGGGATAGAGCAGATGGTCTGTGCAATGGGTTGAGGTTCGCAAATGCCGCTGGCTTCGATGACGATATAGTCGAAACGATGTTGTTTGATAATGTCACGGAGTTGTTCGACAAGGTCGAGTTTGAGTGTGCAGCAAATGCAGCCGTTTTGTAGAGCAACGAGGTTGCTGTCCTTTTGATTGACAATGCCCCCTTGTTCAATGAGGTCGGCGTCAATGTTGACTTCACCAATATCGTTAACGATGACGGCGAATTTGATACCCTTTTTGTTGAAGAGGATGCGGTTTAGGAGAGTAGTTTTACCGCTACCAAGATAGCCTGTGAGCAGTAGTACAGGAGTGTTATTCATAAAGAGTCAAATTATATATACGTTAAACAAAGATTCGAATAATGATGGAGAAGAGTCCTGTGTTGAATTATTTAAAAAATTGTACACCCGATTCAAAGATGAGTTGGTTGTTTTGGACGTTGATATTCTGCATACAGTCGGGAGTAATACGTTCGCTGTGAGCCATTTTGCCGAGGATGCGTCCGTCAGGGCTTGTGATACCTTCGATTGCGCAATAGGAGCCATTCATATTATATTCTTCATCCATGGTGGGAGTTCCGTCAATGGTGCAGTATTGACTGGCTATCTGTCCATTTTCGAAGAGATGAGTGAGCCACTGTTGCGAGGCGACGAAGCGTCCTTCGCCGTGAGAGACAGGGATGGCGTAAACGCCGCCGAGATCGGCCTGTCGGAGCCACGGGCTAAAGTTGGAGGAGATGCGAGTGTAGGCAATTTTGCTCTGATGTCGTCCGATAGTGTTGAATGTGAGAGTTGGTGCATCGACTGTTTGCGGTCGTATCTCGCCGAAAGGCAGTAGTCCTAGTTTAACAAGAGCTTGGAAGCCGTTGCAGATGCCGAGCATGAGACCGTCGCGTTTGTTGAGGAGTTGCATGACGGCATCGGCGATTTTGGGGTTTCGGAAGACGCTGGTGATGAATTTGGCACTACCTTCTGGTTCGTCTCCAGCGCTGAAGCCACCGGGAATCATGATGATTTGGCTATTGTTGATAGCTTGGACATAGGCATCGACGCTTTCTCGAATCTGTTGTCCATTTTGGTTGCGAAATACGACAATGCGGCTTTCGGCGCCGGCACGATTGAAGGCTCGAGCGCTGTCATATTCGCAGTTGGTACCCGGAAAAGCAGGGATGAAAACGAGAGGTTTAGCTACTTTGTGTCGGCATATGAAGATATCCTTGAAAGCGAGAGGTTGGATGGGTTGGATGGGTTGGATCGCTGTATTAGTGCGAGTGGGAAAAACACTTTCGAGAGGTTTCAGCCAAGCGGCGACGGCGTCGTCGATGGATATGCATTCGTTGTGTATTTCGAAATAGGGTTGCTCTATGAGGTGTCCTATCTCTGTGCAGCGGAAGGGCATCTGAGCGGGAGAGTGCGTGTTGTCCACTTCGACAACGATATTGCCGTAGTGACGAGCTGTGAGCTGTTCGGTGGTAAGGGAGTCGTTAAGTCTGACACCTGTTTTGTTGCCAAAGGCCATCTTGCTTATAGCCTCGATAAGTCCACCATAGCCGACAACATATGTACTGAGTATCTGGTTGTTGAGAATAGCTTTATGCAGATTAGCATATTGCTGCATTACGTCGTCGTAGTTGGGCATTCCGTATTGGTCTTGTTGTACGTCGAGGAGGAGAATGAGTCCGTTGTGGCTTTTGAAGTCGCCGCTGACGGTGTGTTGGAGGTCGGTGGTACCAACAGCAAAGGAGCAAAGAGTCGGTGGAACGTCGATGTCATTGAAGGTACCCGACATAGAATCTTTGCCACCGATAGCAGGGAGTTTGAGCCCCATTTGAGCGTTGTAGGCACCGAGAAGAGCGGCGAAGGGTTCGCCCCAACGAGAGGGGTCGTTGCCAAGTTTTTTGAAATACTCCTGGAAGGTAAGCCTGACGCGGCTTGCATCGCCACCTGCAGCGGCGATTTTGGCGACACTATTGACGATGTTCCATGCAGCGCCGTGGAAGGGGCTCCAAGACATAAGGTAAGGGTCGAGTCCGTAAGACATGAGAGTGACGAGGTTGCAGTGACCGTCAAGGAGAGGGAGGCCTGCGGCCATAACCTGCGAAGGTGTGAGCTGATAAAGTCCGCCGAAAGGCATGAGGACGCTACGCGCACCGATGCTGCTGTCGAACATTTCGACGAGACCTTTTTGAGAGCAGACGTTGATATCGGCGAGTATGGAGAGCCAGAGTTCCTTGATGGATTCAACAGGTTTAGTGGTATTTATGGGCTCGGTAGGCATTTTGACGCGGACATTAGTTTCCTGGTGAGCACCGTTGGTGTCGATGAAGCGTCGACTGAGATTGACGATAGTTTTTCCGCGCCAAGAAATGACCATACGAGGTTCTTGAGTAACGGTGGCTACGACAGTAGCTTCAAGATTTTCCTCGTCGGCATAATGCAACATTTGGTCAACATCGTTGGGGTTGACGACGACGGCCATACGTTCTTGGCTTTCGCTGATGGCAAGTTCAGTGCCGTCGAGTCCGGCATATTTTTTGGGCACACGGTCAAGATTAATGTTGAGTCCGTCTGCCAATTCGCCGATGGCGACGCTAACGCCCCCTGCACCGAAATCGTTGCATTTCTTAATAAGCTTGGATACTTCTTCACGTCGAAAGAGGCGTTGAATCTTGCGTTCGGTAGGAGCGTTGCCTTTCTGGACTTCGGCGCCGCATGAGGTAAGCGACTGAGAAGTGTGGCTTTTAGAGGCACCGGTGGCACCTCCGATACCGTCTCGGCCGGTGCGACCGCCGATGAGAATGATGATGTCACCGGGGTCGGAAGAGAGTCTTTGGACCGCGCGTCGAGGGGCGGCAGCGATGACAGCGCCGATTTCCATGCGTTTTGCGACGTAGCCCGGGTGGTAGATTTCGTTGACAAGACCGGTAGCCAGTCCTATCTGGTTACCATAACTGCTGTAGCCGCGAGCAGCGGTGGTGACAATTTTGCGTTGAGGAAGTTTACCTGGGAGAGTTTCGTTGAGAGGTCTGGTTGGGTCGGCTGCACCGGTGACTCGCATAGCTTGATAGACGTAGGTACGCCCTGACAGCGGGTCACGTATGCACCCTCCGAGGCATGTAGCAGCACCGCCGAAGGGTTCGATCTCGGTAGGGTGGTTGTGAGTCTCGTTTTTAAAATTAATGAGCCACTCCTCCTCTACCCCATCGACGACTGTGGGTACGACGATTGAGCAGGCATTAATTTCGTCGCTTGGTTCCTGGTCGTCGAGGATTCCTAATTTTTTGAGGCGTTTCGCTGCGAGAGTACCAATATCCATAAGGCAGACGTATTTGTCGTCACGATTGGCATAGTGTTCATTATGGTCTGCAAGATATTGCTTGAAGGCGTCTTCGATAAGCGGGCGATAGAAGCCATCATCGAACTGAATGTCTTTTAATTCAGTAGCGAAGGTTGTGTGTCGGCAGTGGTCGCTCCAATAGGTATCGAGAACCCTGATTTCGGTCATAGTTGGGTCGCGATGCTCGTCATTTCGGAAATAAAGCTGAATATGTTTAAAATCCGCGAAAGTCATTGCAAGTCCGAGGCTATCATATAGGTTGTGCAAGTCAGACTCAGCCATGTCTTTGAAACCGTTGAAAATGATTACGTCGGCCGGTTCGTCGAAATGGTCAATGAGACTATCAGGTTTTGTTTTGTCGGTGATGCGACTGTCGACAGGGTTGATACAGTGTTTTTCGATAGCTGAACGTTGTTCGAGAGAGAAGGAGCCAGAAAGGACGTAAGTGGTAGCCGACTTGATGATAGGTTTTTCGCTGTCGTTGAGGAGGCTACAGCACTGTTGTGCACTATCGGCGCGTTGGTCAAACTGTCCTGGGAGGTACTCGACCGAGAAAAAGAAGTCGTCATCATTGTGTGGAAAGTTTTCCTCATAGACTTCGTCTACGGGAGGTTCGGAAAACACGGTCATCAAGGCCGTGCGGTAGGTTTGTTCTGAAAGGTTTTCGATATCGTATCGAATCAGCACGCGTACTTTGTCGACGGGTATATTCAAGTAGTTTTCCATTTCGCTTTTCAGCTCATCGGCTTTGACCGCGAAATCAGGTTTCTTTTCAACATAGATTCTTCTGACTGACATATTGAAGTTTAAAGTTTAAAGTTTAAAGTTAAAAATATTAAAGGTTATAGTTTTTTTTCAGGAGAGAGATATTCCAGCCATTGGGGTTGCGAGGGGTAACGTCGGTGTAGAAATCGAGTATACGTCGCATGTCGGCATTGAAGTCGCCAGTTGGCTGGATGAGAGGTCCTACGCCCATGTGGTGCGTCTTGTAGTTAATATAAGTAAGTGCGACAGGCACACCGGCTTGTAAAGCTATTTCGTAGAAGCCACGTTTGAAACGTCGTACTGATTTACGAGTTCCTTCCGGTGTGATGATAAAAGAGATGTCATCATGTTCTTTATAAGCTTTTACGGCACTTTCCACCATGTGGTTGGCTGGATTGCCTCGGTCAACGGGCAGAGCACCGCAACGGAGGAGGATACGTCGAATGGGGAAGACAAAGAATTCTTTCTTGATGAAAAAGCGTGGATTAAGTCCCAGTCTCCACACACAAGCAGCTCCGAGCAGGAAGTCGTAGATACTAGTATGAGGAGCTTCAATCAGCACGCAATGGTGGAGTCGTTGCCAGTCGTCGAGCGGAGGGAGGTCGAACTTCCATCCGAAGAGTCTGACGATAGATGTCCAGAGTTTTTTCATAGTCCGCCGTTCAATTGTTTACGAAGCTGAGCTGCAGTATTTTTGTCACCTTTTTTTTCGAGTCCGTTGGCATAGGCATTATAGAAGGTGTAGAGTGCAGTATTTTGGTCGATACCTTGCGAAGTGCGGATTTGCAGATAGAGGTTGAGAGCCTCCTGATCCATAAGTCCACAGTCGAGCATGGCATTCAGTTCGGCAAGTGCGGCACTTGTGTTACCCTGTTGAGCATAGAGTTGAGCTGTCAACGTGAAAGCAAAGGCATCGGCAGCACGTGCTTTTATCTTGTCGAGAAGGGCTGCTGCCTCTTGCCGGCGTCCGCTGTTTAGGAGAGCATATACTAGCAATTGGTTGCCCTGCGAGCTATTGGGGTCGATTGTCAGCAACGTGTTGCAATAGTTGACAGCGTCATCGTACTGTTGACGTTGCAGGCTGATATTGGCGAGATTGGAAAGAGCCGTTTCGTTGGTTGGGTTATTTTCGAGGACTTTTTTGAAGAGAGAGGTCGCGCTGTCAACATTGCCATTGCGCAGTTGTTGCACTCCGTAGTAATCGTCCATAGTCTGACGTTTCAACACCAATGCAATAGGGATGCCGTCGACATCGACAGTGTGTATGCAATCCTGAGGCGGGAAGTTTTTGCCGAGCAGGTAGTCACCAGAAATGCCTGTAATAGGGAACACCAAATAATCCCATTCGTATTCGTAACGTTGTCCCCATCGTACAAAGCGAGTGCCGAAACGAGCCGTGTCGCTACGTAAGAAATAGCGGGTTGACTCGAGGTGCCATGATCCGATGAGGGTCTTTTCTCCATCGCTACGCGGTTCGGCATTGTCGATTACCCACTCAGTAGCTTCTCTCATGGAGTGATAGTAATAATCAAGTTCATAATGACCGAAAGCCTTTTTTACGCCACCTTCCAATTCGTTGAAATAAACGTATTCATACGGATGGTTGCGAACAGTATGTATTGCTGGAGGCAAGAGGAGTAGAATCGGTACAAGCGAGAAAAGAGTGCCAACTATTTTCTTGCCGCTCTTGTGTCCTGCCCAAGCGGAGAGGGCATCGTAGCCGAGGGCAGCAGCCACTGCCATTGGAGGATAGGTAAAGAGAGAATGACGCCACCCTCCGTAGACGTTGGCGCCGGTAAATATAATCCATATCACAGGGAAGAGGGTGCAGAAATAAATCATTATGCTGTCGATACGACGTTCTTTACTGAAAGCTCCGAAGATTGGGTATAAAAGCCATCCAAGCAGGACAGCCAAGGGAATTGTCATCAGCATGTACTTAGGAGTATAATACCATGGCAGATTGGAAGACATGACCATTGTACCCTCGAAGAGTTGACGTAATTGCACATCGAATTGCGACATGAGCTTGAAACTATTGATACTGTTCTGTATGGGGTTCTGTAAGGCATATGGCCATAGGAGCAGTGCAGCAAAAAATCCTGCAAGGCAGATACCGACCGCTGTAACAACGGCTTTGGTCACGGTAGCACCTCCGATATAACGACCATAGCGAATGAGCCATAAGAGGCCCCACAGTCCCATATAACCGACAACGATGAGTCCTCCGATACGATTGCTGACAGCAAGGGCCAAGGAGAGGGCGAGCATCAGCAAGGTTAAAGGATTGAATCTGGGAGTGTTTTTGATGCACATGGCGATTACCAGCAATGCCAAAGTAATCAAGGTATACACTACCCCACCGGTTTTGAAAAGCAGTGGCAATGAGAGAGACAACAATACAATACTGAGGATACGTGTGGTCTTTTCGTTGAAGGCACTATCCGCGTAGGTTATCTTGTAGCTGTTTTTTTTACCTTTGGCGGATTGTTGTTCCAATGTCGGTGTCAACTGACGGAAGAACATCATGATGTAATAGATACACATAATGACACCTGCGGCCAAAGGAATATCCTTGGGATTGTTGAATGAATGTCCCAAAAGTCGCGGAGAGAAAAAGAGCAGAAGCATAGCTAAAACACCTGCACGCCAACCACCCATACGATAGGCTATAAGTCCACCGAAAAGCACTATGAGCCAACCAAGCAAAGCGTTGCAGGCGTGGCGAGTACGAGCGATGTCCTCTATGCCGAAAGAATCGTTAATCCACTGGGTAACAACGTCGAAGGAACATCCATAGTATTTCAGGTTCCAATTCTGATTCTGGCCGTTGAGGTTGACCACATCCTGCAAGCAGGTGGTGTCGGCACCGTTGCTGCGGAAATAGTCGATAACAAAACGGCCTTGCGGGATTTGGAATTTATCTTCATCGCCGCTGTTGCCCGCACTTCTGCTCATTAGCGGAATAGCCACAAGCAAGATGAGAGCCAGACCTATGAACAGCCAAAACCAAGGGTTGGATTTATTTTCGGAAAAAAGTTTTTTCATCTGATAATAATAGGATAGAAAAGTAGTTTTGCCTTATTTGTATTTTCGACGAATCTTCAAAAGTTCGACAGGTGCCTTGATAAAATCGCGGCTTTTCAACTGCGAGCCGTCAATATCCTGCCACTGAAAGAGAGGGAATTCGTAGATGTATTCTTTGGCTCGTTCCACACCGTAACGCTGTTTGTAGCGTGCCAACAGTTCTACATCGAAAAGCCATCGAGTGATAAACTGTTCTTTGAAAATCTCTTTGACGACTTCGGTGCGAAATAGTTTTGCTCCGCATTGCGTGTCGTAAACTGGCAAATGCAGGATAGTGGAAGCTGCAGTGGCAAAACAACGACCCAGATAATGGCGCATTGTTTTGCGACGCACTTTGGCACCAAGACGCATAAGACGAAGTCCCATGACCACATCGTAGCCTCGGTCGGCCCAATCCACCATAGGAGCAATTTCGCCGAGAGGTGTAGCAAGGTCGGCGTCCCAGAATGCGATATATTGAGGGCTGAACTGTTCGGCTGCATATAGAATACCTTTTCGGACAGCTTCTGCTTTTCCACCATTGGGTTGTATGTCAAGCAGTAGGAGTCGTTCGTGGCGTGCCGTAAGAGACTGGAGTACTTGGAGCGTATTGTCGCGACTGCCATCGTTGACGAAAAGGAAAGCCACATCAGGGTTTTGCTGCACATAGGCAAGAAAGTCGTCTTGTCTGAGGCGGCGTGACTCATTGTAGCATGGTACCACTATTATCGTTTTCATGCAAAAGAGAGGTTAGAGAGAGAAGCGTTTGCAGTAGGCTTTGAGGGTGTTTTGGAGTAAAGAGACGATAGTAAGAGGTCCTACACCACCAGGTACCGGAGTAACCCAGCTGCAAAGTGAATCAACTTCAGAGTGTTTGACATCGCCGATGATTCGGTAGCCACTTTTCTTTGAGGCATCCGGGATGCGATGGATTCCGACATCAACAAGGACTGCATCGGGTTTGACCATGTCGGCTGTAACAAATTCTGGCTTTCCGATAGCGACAATCAGAATATCGGCTTGACGAGTGATTTGAGCCAGGTTACGAGTGCGACTGTGACAGATTGTCACGGTGCAGTTGGCACCTTTACGGTTGCGCGACAAGAGGTTGGCTACAGGCGTGCCTACGATATTGCTACGACCGATAACGACGCAGTGTCGTCCTTCAGTTTCAATATTGTAATGTTCCAACAAGGAACAGATGCCCATAGGGGTTGCAGGAATGAAGGCATCCTCACCGAGTACCATATGTCCGATATTGATAGGTGTAAATCCGTCAACATCCTTGTCTGGAGAGATGGCGTTGATTACTTTCTGTTCATTGATTTGCTTTGGCAAGGGCAGTTGGACTATAAAGCCGTCGATATCAACATCATTGTTGAGGAAATCGATAGCACGAAGTAGTTCTTCTTCGGAAGTGTTGGCCGAATAGCGATAGACCGAAGAAGTGAAACCGACCTCGTGTGAGGATTTTTCTTTGTTGGCTACATAGGTCTGGCTGGCTCCGTCGTCACCGACAAGAATTGCTGCCAGGTGAGGTGGACGCAATCCTTTGGCTGTGAATTGGCGAACCTGGTTGGCAATCTGATCTTTGATTGCAGCAGAAGTGAGTTTTCCGTCAAGAAGATTCATTATGTGTGATATTTGATATGTTTTTTTTATGATGTTATTTAGAACATTATAGCAGTGTTTAACGGCGTCGACGAGGAATTGCAGACATTTTTCCGCCCTTGGAGGAGACCTGCTTCATCATGCGGCGGGTGTCTTCGAACTGTTTCACGAGTCGATTGACTTCTTGTATGGAACGACCGCTGCCGGCGGCGATGCGCTGACGACGGCTACCGTTGAGACACGACGGATTACGGCGTTCGTACGGAGTCATTGAGCCGATGATGGCCTCGATAGGCGTAAATGCGTCGTCGCCTATTTCGACATCTTTTGTCAACTTGCCTAGGCCGGGTATCATTCCAAGAAGGTCTTTGACATTGCCCATTTTTTTGACCTGTGCTATCTGCGTAAGGAAATCCTCGTAGTTGTACTCGTTTCTGATAAGTCGTTTCTGGATTTTGCGTGCTTCCTGTTCGTCGTACTGTTCTTGTGCACGTTCGACGAGAGAGACCACATCGCCCATACCGAGAATGCGATTAGCCATGCGGTCCGGGTGAAAAACGTCAAGTGCATCCATTTTTTCGCCGATTCCGACAAACTTGATTGGCTTCTGTACTGCATAACGAATGGTAAGGGCTGCGCCACCTCGAGTGTCACCGTCGAGTTTAGTGAGGACTACCCCGTCGTAGTCGATGCGTTCATTGAAGGCTTTTGCGGTGTTGACAGCATCCTGACCCGTCATCGAGTCGACCACAAAGAGAGTTTCTTGAGGGTTTAGGTTTTGTTTAAGGCTGGAAATCTCATCCATCATTTCCTGGTCCACAGCCAGTCGTCCTGCAGTATCGACAATGACGACATTGATACCCTTTAGGCGTGCTTCAGCGACGGCATCCTTTGCTATTCGTACGGGGTCGCTGACTCCTAACTGAGCAAATACGGGGACACCGATCTGCTCACCGAGTACCTGTAACTGGTTGATGGCGGCAGGACGGTAGACGTCACCAGCGACAAGCATGACACTGCGAGCCTTCTTGTTTTTGAGATAGTATGCGAGTTTTGCACTGAAAGTCGTTTTTCCGGAGCCTTGCAGTCCTGCGATGAGTACAATAGCTGGATTGCCTTTGATATTAATGTCGACAGCTTGTTCACCCATAAGTTTTGTCAGTTCCTCATGAACTATCTTGACCATGAGTTGTCCCGGTTCGATAGACTGTATGACGTTGCGTCCCATGGCCTCCTGCTTTACACGGTCTGTAAATTCTTTGGCTATGGGATAACTCACGTCGGCATCGAGCAGGGCCTTGCGGACTTCTTTTATCGTCTCTGCAACATTAATGTCGGTAATGGAGCCTTTGCCTCGCAGGGTATGGAGGGCTTTTTCTATTTTGCTGCTTAAATTTTCAAACATTATATTTATTATTTATTTTTTTATCAAAAAAGATACTTCGCCATGGGAGTCCGCACAACACACAATCTCTAAAATTTATACTAAAAACCAACGATTTAGTAACAATACTATGACTCGATTTGCGAATATAAAAAATATGTTTACGGACTGCAAAAATAAGAATTTTTCAACTACTGAAATATTTTTTTTTGAGGCTGTGAAACTTTTTTTTGTTTTTCACGTTAATGAGAGCAATTCTTGTTGTAAAAAAATGAAAATCCATATATGAGACAACTAAAAATTACCCATTCCATCACAAACCGAGACATCAAGTCGCTCGACAAGTACCTACAGGACATTTGCAGCGAGGAGTTGTTGACGCCCGAAGAGGAAGTGCAGCTGGCTCAACGTATAAAAGCTGGAGATCAAGCTGCGCTTGACAAACTTACGAAGGCTAACCTGCGTTTTGTGGTGTCAGTTGCCAAACAATATCAAAATCAAGGACTTAGTCTTCCAGACTTGATAAACGAAGGGAATGTGGGATTGATAAAAGCGGCCAAACGCTTCGACGAAACACGAGGATTTAAATTCATTTCGTATGCAGTGTGGTGGATTCGCCAGTCTATATTGCAAGCTATTGCAGAAAACTCGCGCATTGTACGACTGCCGTCGAACCAGTTAGGTGCTCTCAACAAGCTAAAAAAAGAGATTTCAAAGTTGGAACAGAAGTTAGAGCGTCCCCCATCGGAGGAGGAATTAGCTGAATTACTTGACATTCCGGAAGATAAGATAAAGAGTATCCTTGGCATTTCGGGTCGTCACATTTCAATCGACGCCCCCCTTGTTGCCGACGAAGATGTAAATTTTGTCGACGTATTGCCAAACGAAGACACTCCAGCTACTGACGAAGCTCTGATGCAGGAGTCGCTGTCTCTCGAAATCGAACGTGCGCTCTCCACACTGACTGAAATTGAGCGTGAAGTCATAAGGATGTACTTCGGAATAGGAATGCCTCATGCGCTGAGTTTGGACGAGATAGCCATGAAATTCGGACTTACACGCGAACGTGTACGACAAATCAAGGAAAAAGGATTGAAACGACTGAAAAACAGTTCAAAAAGCAAACATCTTATAGCTTATCTATAAAAACGGCGGTCAAATGACCGCCGTTTTTTTTTACATGTCTGCATCTTCGTCGGTTTCGGGAATGATATTGGACCAGTCAAGATGTATTGGATACACGTTCTCACGGACAATTGTTCCGGGATATTGGTCTTTGATGCGTTGCATGAACACAAAGGCATCCAACTTGTTTGTGAAGTCGCCGACCTTGATACGGAAATTCGGCTCGGTGAAAACGATATAGACTTCTACTTCAGGAAACTCCTCCTTGAACTTACGCTTGAGGTCGAAAGCCTGGTTACGTGAATTGGGACCCGACAAAGCAGCGATTTGGACACGATAGCCTGGTACAGTCTGGATATTCTCGTTAAACTCTATATGCTTCTTTACCAATTCACCCACTTGAGTATCGCCTGTAATTTCAATTCTTCCCTTTTTCTGTTGGGAGAAGGCAGCGACAGAGAGGGACAGACAAAGAGCTAGAAAAAGGAGATGTTTCATGATTATCGCGACTGTGAACCTATTTGTTCCGGACGAATGGAGAGAATAGGATGCTTTGAGAGATGAAGCATCTGCTGCGCATAGTTACCTATTAACCAACTCGTCAATGCCTTTTCCTGCTCTGTCATGATAACTATGAGATCTGCATTGACACTATCGGCATATTCGAGGGTGGTGACTGTGAGGTTTTTCCTAGCATCGACAAATTTCGTAACATGTTCCACTTCATATTTGTCGAGGAATTTCTCCACCTGATCCACATAACCGTTAACCAAATTTTTAATATCCTTACTATCTGATGTGTAAAGTCCTAACAGATGTATTTCGGAGCCGAAAGTCTTGGCCATACGTGCTGCGAAAGGAACCTTTTGACGGGTTTCTGTTGTACTGTCAAGAGGTATGATGATACGCTCGAGATCCTTCTTGAAATTAAAGTCTTCACGGACCGAAAGGACCGGTACAGGAGATTCGGTGATTGTTCGATAAGTGTTTTTCCCGATCCAATTAGTTTCGAACCCCGACATGCCATTGGTTCCGACCACAATCATGAGAGCCTGATCTTCGATAGCTTGAGCCACCAGTTCCTCGTACACCTTGCCTGAACGAATCACATATTCGAGTTTGATTCCATTGAGCAGATGAGCCACTCCAGCATTACGACGTTCTATTTCAGAACGTATCGGATCCTCATCTTCATTTTTTTCTTTTACATATACCAAACGAACATCTACTTGCCAGCGATTTGCTATGTCTATTGTCAAATCCACAGCATTCGCCGAACCTGTAGAGAAATCGAAACCAACTATAATATTGTTCATAATAACGGGAATTAATGGTGATTATTCGGGTACAAAGATACACCTTTTTTTTTTATTGGCAAAAAAATCTTAAGAAAACAAAAAAAAAGTATTGTTTTATAGGTACTTTTCAACTTATGAAAACAGGCTTAACTCCAAAAGATTTCACCGTTTTACAAACTGATTTAAAAACATTTGGCAAAGAACTGTCGATAACATGATAAAAAAATTGCAATTAATTAGAAAAAAATGTGTAAATTTGCAATTTATAATATAAAGAATAATCCAAAAACTAAAATATCAACAACTATGACAGAAATTTGGTCAGCGGTTTTAGTCTTAACGATTACCGGAATAATCTTCGCAGTGGTATTATACATTGTCGCTCAAAAGTTTAAGGTAGTCGAAGACCCTATGATTGATGAGATTGCCGAGGTACTTCCAGGTGCCAACTGCGGGGGCTGCGGAAAAGCCGGCTGCCGTGCTATGGCCGAAGCTTTTGTTAAGCAAGGCAACATGGACGGTCTAAGCTGTCCTGCCGGAGGTGCCGAAGTCGCAAAAAAAGTGGCCGAACTACTGGGATGCGTACCCGAAGAAAAGGAACCTCAAGTGGCTGTTGTGCGCTGCAACGGCACATGCGCAAACGCTACCGCAAAGACGCACTACGACGGCATGCAAGATTGTGCCTTCGCCAACAGCCTTTACACTGGCGAGAGCGGTTGCGTGTTCGGTTGTCTCGGGCTGGGCAACTGCGTGAAAGCCTGCCAATTTGACGCTCTATGCATGGATGCCGAGACAGGATTGCCTGTCGTCAATGAAGAAAAGTGCGTCGCCTGCGGTGCCTGTGTGAAGGCCTGTCCTCGGAGTATCATCGAGTTGCGCAACAAAGGCATGAAAAACAGACGTGTCTATGTAGCCTGCCGTAACAAAGAGAAAGGCGGAGAGGCTCGCAAATCATGTACTGCCGCCTGCATAGGATGCGGCAAGTGTGCAAAGGCTTGTCCTTTTAATGCCATCACTGTAGAAAACAACTTGGCTTACATTGACTTCACAAAATGCAAAATGTGCCGAAAATGCGTTGCCGAATGTCCTACAGGAGCTATTCACGCCGTAAACTTCCCGCCTAAGGTGGAACGTGCAACACCAACGGAAACAAATAACGAAACCAGCAACAAGGATTAATACCATATTAGCAAGATATGAAGACATTCGCAATGGGTGGTGTTCACCCTGAAGAAAACAAAATATCCACCTCGGCCGTGATAGAGGAATTTCCACTCCCAAAGACTGCCGTGATACTGATGAACCAACACCTGGGTGCCCCAGCCACTCCATGCATGGCTATTGGTGATAAAGTAAAAGTAGGTCAACTCATTGGAAAAGCAGAAGCCTTTATGTGTGCCAATGTTCACTCTCCATACAGCGGCACCATAGCTAAGATTGACAACTGCAAGGACGCCTTTGGTTTAAGCAAACCTGCCATATACATCAATGTCGAGGGCGACGAATGGGAAGAAAGTATAGATCGGTCTCCTGACATCAAGCGCGAATGCGACCTGGAACCCAAACAGATTGTCGACAAACTGAAAGAGATGGGTATTGTCGGCCTGGGTGGAGCAACATTCCCGACACACATAAAATACTCCATAGCTCCCGACAAGAAAGCTGAATACCTTATTATAAATGCCGTAGAATGCGAGCCTTATCTCACAAGCGACCATCGCGTGATGATGGAACATGCTGAGGAAATATGTATTGGAGTGAACATTCTGAGAAAGGCATTAGGAGTCCCCAACGCATATATCGGAATTGAGAACAACAAGCCTGAACCAATAGCAGTCATGAAAGCTATGGCTGCCAATTTCGAAGGCATCATAGTAGAACCTCTCAAAGTCAAATATCCTCAAGGAGCAGAGAAGCAGCTTATTAACGCCATTACTGGCCGTCGTGTTCCAAGCGGCAAATTGCCTATTGACGTGGGGTGTGTGGTGAGCAATGTAGGAACCACACTTGCAGTGTATGAAGCCATACAAAAGAACAAACCTCTGATTCAAAATATACTAACCGTAACAGGCAAGAAATTGCCGTCACAACATAACTATCTAGTTCGTGTAGGTATTACCTACAATCAACTGATAGCACACGCCATAGGGACATTACCTGAATGTACAGGAAAAGTTATTAGCGGCGGACCTATGATGGGCAAGGCCATAAGCAACTTGGACGGTCCGACAACAAAAGGCGCTTCAAGCGTACTGGTTATCGACGAAAGCGAGGCTGTTCGAGTACAGGAAAGCAACTGCATACGTTGTGGCAAATGTATGAACGCATGCCCGATGGGATTGGAACCCTATCTTTTCTCGTCATTGGTAAAAAACCGTCGCATTGAAGAGGCTGGCGTACACAACATTCTGGACTGCATTGAGTGCGGATGTTGCTTCTTCTCCTGCCCTGCCAACAAACCTTTACTCGACGAAATTCGCTTGGGCAAAAACCTGTACAGAGGCATTTTGATGGCAAAGAAAAAATAATTACGGAATTAGAATTTATTTTTAAAGAATACAATAATAAAAAAATGAAACTGCTAAACGTATCAGGATCGCCGCATGTACATAGCGACGAATCGACGAAAAAAATCATGTGGCGAGTCAATTTGGCATTGGCACCGTCGCTGATTGTTGCAATAGCATTTTTCGGGCTGAACGCCCTACTCATCAGCCTTGTGTCGGTTGCTTGCTGCGTACTGTTCCAGTGGTTGATTGAAAAATACATCATGAAAGTTCCATCGACTATCTGCGATGGTTCGGCCGTAGTGACAGGTCTGCTCCTGGCATTCAACGTACCGGCTACAAGCCAAATGATATGGCTCGTGGCCATTGGAGCTCTTGTTGCCATCGGCATTGGAAAGATGAGCTTCGGCGGATTAGGTAAAAATCCGTTCAATCCAGCATTGGTAGGACGTGTATTCCTGCTCATCTCTTTCCCTGTTCAGATGACCACCTGGCCTCAGGTCGGCAAGTGGTTTCCGATGAGTCTAGATACCACGACTGGCGCCACGCCACTTGGAATCATCAAAGAGGGACTGACTCAAGACGGAGCTACGATACAAAGTGTCATAGAGGCTAATAATCTGCCGTCGCTGACAGAGATATTCCTTGGTCACATGGGCGGCTCGCTAGGCGAAGTATCTGCATTGGCAATCCTAATCGGAGCCATCTACCTGCTGTGCAAAAAAATCATCAGCTGGCATATCCCCGTCGCCTTTATCGGCACCGCTTTCATTTTCAGCGGAATACTTTGGCTATGCAACTGTGAGCAGTTCATCGACCCCGTAACGACTATTCTTTCGGGCGGTATCATGCTTGGTGCATGCTTTATGGCTACCGACATGGTGACATCACCTATGACAAAGAGCGGACAACTGATTTTCGGCATCGGTTGCGGCCTTCTGACAATCATCATCCGCAACTGGGGTAACTACCCTGAAGGTGTGAGTTTCGCCATACTGCTGATGAACTCTATGACTCCGCTACTGAACCGCTGGTGCAAACCAAAACGTTTCGCTAACTGACTTCTCTTCTATCAACTTATCATCTAACAACATTTCAACAAGAAAGATTATGGCAAAGAAAGCAGAATCAACATTGAAGAATATGCTTCTGGCACTGGCGCTGATAGCCTTTTTTGCAAGTTTGGCACTAGCCTTGGTGAACAATGTCACTAAAGGCCCCATAGAAAAAGTAAACCAAGAGAAAGTGGCCAACGCCATCCGTAACGTACTGCCTCCTTTTGAGAGTTATTCCATCGATACGGTTGAGGTTAACACCACTAAAGGAATGGTTAACATGACCCGCTACACAGCTGTAGACAATGAAGGCAACTTGATTGGCAAAGCCATTGAATCATGGGATGACAATGGCTTTGGCGGACGATTGACGGCAATGGTGGGTTTCGACAAAAGCGGAAATATCAGCGGATACGAGATCCTTGCATCGAGCGAGACTCCCGGACTTGGAGCTAAAGCCGACAAATGGTTTCAGAAAGACAACAGGGGCGATGTCATCGGCAAGAACCCCGCAACCGAGCAAATGACTGTCAAGAAAGACGGTGGCTCTGTCGACGCCATCACAGGCAGCACAATCACATCACGCGCCTTCTGCCGCCTGATAGCAACTGCATTCAACGCATTCAATACCGAGAAAGGAGAATCAAAATAATGAAAGCAACAGATATCATCAAAAACGGACTTATCAAAGAAAACCCAACATGGGTACTTGTACTTGGTATGTGTCCCACCTTGGCTACCACCACATCTGCCATCAACGGCTTGTGTATGGGATTAGCCACAACTTTTGTGCTTTTGATGTCGAATATAGTGATATCGCTATTGAAGAGCCTAATACCCGACAAGGTCAGAATTCCATGCTTCATAGTGGTCATTGCAACATTCGTAACCATAGTGCAAATGGTAATGCAAGGTTTTTTGCCCGACTTGTACGCCTCTTTGGGACTTTTCATCCCGCTGATTGTTGTGAACTGTATTGTATTGGGACGTGCCGAGGCCTTTGCATCAAAAAATAACGTTTGGCACTCTCTGCTCGACGGTCTATTCATGGGATTAGGTTTCACCTGGGCTCTGACACTGCTTGGCATTGTGCGGGAAGCTCTGGGGGCAGGCAGCTTCTTTGGCATCAACTTTATTGGTGGAGCCGACGGAATGTTACTCTTCATCCTCGCCCCCGGCGGATTCATCTGCTTAGGACTTTTGATGGCTCTAATCAACCATTTGAGAAAAACCAATTGAATCCGTTAATAGATTTAACACATTTTAACCATTACAATCTGACTTTTTTGATTTCAAAGAGACACTTACCATCAGAAAAAGAAATTAAATAATTGAAATAAAATGAAAAAGGCAATTTTTATTGGATTGTTCATCATGACAACCTTATTCGGAAGTGCTTATGCTCAAGATTGTGAGTACATCGTAGCCGGTAAATACCACTACAATATGGAATTAGTGCAACAGCTTCCAAGAGCAAAAGTGGATTATCACTGCCGTTTTTCCCGCAACAATCTTTTTGTCACCAATGAAGTTCCTAGGGGAGCAAAGGTATACAGCATTACCGAATTAAAGAACCAATACACCGGCGATTACCTGCCATCATCATTTGTAGTGAACCTGGATTCGATAAGCTATTATGCTTACGATTTCGCTAAATTTCAAGATTTTCGCTATAATGAATCTGTTTATTTCTCAACCCCCGGTTCTCAATATCACTACTTGGGGCTTAGAGCCTACAGGGTGGCCTGCGACATGACAGGAGAGACGAATGTGGAGATGATGGAAGAAGAAATGAAGTCGAAAAATGATAGATAATTAACTGAAAAACATTACTACCATGAAAAAATATTTTCTTTTATTGCTATTCACAGTATTAGTATTTGCAGGTCGCAGTCAGGACGATGGAATCAGATACATGACCCAGGAAAACAACGACTCGACTTTCTCTATGATACTGCTGAACAGCGGATGGACGTTAAGTATTGTACATGAGACTGACAGTTTAGGAAACTATACCGACGGTCCCTACGACAGACATCTTACTGTTACCGGTAATTGCGATTCGACAACAGGCAACCAGACAAAACTCTGTCTGTACTTCGAATCGTTCAACGTAGACCCGCATGACACCTTGTTTGTATATGACGGACCGACAATAAACAGTCCTCTACTTGCAGCATCGAATAACAATCTTAATCCTTTGTCAGGTGTTAAATTATTCCCTGGAGGATTCAATACGTCGAACAAATTAACCATTCGCTTCAAGACTAACGGTGACGGTATCACTGGTGGTGGATTCACTATATCGGTAATGTGCAGTATGCCGTGTGAAACAGTGATACCGGTTATCGATTCATTCTTCTATAAGACCAACCGTGCCGGAGAAATTATTGACACCGGCTTCACCAAAAATCTGACACAGATTGATACCGTATATAATGCAGACTCGTCAGATTTTACACTGGAATACCAATACTACTTAGGTGTGCATCTGTGCCTGGGTGAAGGTGTGATTTTAAACGCACACGGCGAATACACAAACAACTACGGTATCCCTGTTGACGACAGTTGGTCGATTTTCAGTTGGAACTTCGGAAATGGAGACACATTAACCGGTATCAGTGCCACTCAAGCTCAGACCTTTTATCGCGACCTGGACTGCTACGATGTCACTCTGCGTATTACAGACGGTATGGGTTGCCGTTCGATGACACAGGCTACAGTCCGCGTGCGCTTGGCTCAAAATCCAATCAAGACTATCTACGACTTGAACCCTATATGCTCAACCGACTCTAACATAGTACGTGTGGGATACGGCGAGGGTGCAGCAATTACACTGCGGAAAATTTCATTTGAAAAAATGAAATCGAAGACTATCGACTGTAAGACATTCATCCCTGACGGAAACACATATTCTTGTGCAGCTGCAGACGAAGATGGTGGTTTCCGTGCTCCGATTTTCTTCGACGACTTCCCTGCAGGCAGAAGCGTGACTTCGAAGGGTGACATCTGTTCAGTATGTGTCAACTTCGAACACTCATATATGGGAGACTACCGTATGTCGCTTATTTGTCCTACAGGGAAAAAAGCTGTTTTGAAATGGGGAACACCAGGTAATGGTTCAAGTTCTGACACTGATGCACAAACATTGAAGGACCAAGGTAAATTGCCAAACGGAAGTTATGGCGGTGGTAGCAGATATACCGGTATCCCTTACGGCGGTGGTTCCGATGGTACCCACGATGGAACTACACTTTGCCCCCTATCAAATTACACTAATTACAACCGGTATTGTGACTCTATATGCAACAACTACGGTTATGGTTTAGATTACTGCTTCTCAAGAAACGGTGATTATATACTTAATTCGGGCAAACCATGCGACACCGAAGAGGCTGATCAAGATGATTACATTGCATCATCCGCGTGGGTAGACAACTATGTCGACTTCCCCTTCTACACAGTTCCTGCGCCATACGTCAACGCCGGATACACTGCAAGCAACAGTACCTTTTCAACAAAACACCCTAGCAACCATGAAGAGAAACTTGACTACTACCTGCCGGCACAAGACTTTGATGAACTAATAGGATGTCCTCTTAACGGCGAATGGGCTATCCAGATTAGAGACTTCTGGGGTGCTGACAACGGCTGGATTTTCAACTGGTCGCTCGATATTTGCGGCATCAACCAAGGTTTGGGTTGTGAATATCAAGTTGACATCGACAGTGTTCTATGGACTCCAGACTCGAATTACGGCGACTTCCTCACAGGACAATGGCGAGGTCTTAACATTGACAACGCAGACCCGATGCGAAGCGTAATCTTTTCACATGATACAGCTGGAGTATTCCCCATTATCGTCAGGATTTTCGACGAATTCGGATGCGAATGGGATACAACAACAAACGAAACAGTCGTTTGGGCTCCTGAACCTAATTTAGGAGAAGACAGAACAATCTGCGACATCGAGGAAGTCGTACTCCGTGCTAGCGACCGTCACACTCGCTATACAAACCAGTCATTCAAATGGGAACCTTTCGGACAAGAAACCGATACTATCCATACAAAAAATCTAATAGGACAAAAGACTCTGTATATTGTCGAAGTAGAGAACTTCGAATACGACAGACGATGCCCAACCCGCGATTCAGTATGGATCTACATTCATCCACAACCGTTACCGAACTTCGACCCGGGCATATATCCACTTGAAGGATGCGAACCGTTCACCCTTACCTTCGATAATACAAGCCAAAACAGCGACAACTACCTATGGGTATTCGGTGACGGAGACAGCTCGACCACAATGAATCCAACCCACACCTATGGCACAGGTCACTATGATTTTAAATTCTATGTATCGAGCAATGAAGGCTGCCGCGACTCGTTAGTATATTCAGACCTGATTACTGTATACTCAAGTCCCGTGGCACGCTTCTCATGGGAACCCATGAACCCCACAGTGCTACATCCTGAGGTGACATTCCAGAACATGACCATTCCTCAATCGGATAAGAACAAATATTATTGGGAAATTCAATACGACCGCGACAACAATATTTCTTACCATACCTTAAGAGATGTCAACCCGACCTTTGAATGGTACACCGACGGAGAGGATATTTCCGGAACATACATAGCCCGTCTCATTGCTATGACCGAAAATCTCGGTCCGAGCGGATATGTGGTGGAATGCCGTGACACTATTGAAAACAATATCCTGCTTGTCAACGACTTCCTACAGTTCCCAAGTGCAGTTACACCTAACGGTGACGGCGTTAACGACCGTTTCGAGATAAAGAATCTTATCAACGGTTTAGGATATCCCAACAATTCACTGGCGATTTACGACCGTTGGGGCAAGAGGGTATACTATAAAGAAAATATCTCGAAAGAAGAAGACTTTTGGGATCCTTCGAACGTACCTGCAGGTACATACTTCTGGAGATTTGTGGGCAAGGGCTACCTAGGCGACATCCAAAGAAACGGAGCCGTCGAGGTGCTGAAATAAAGCCAAATCACTATAAATCGAGTAGGAGGAAAATGAAGTAGTTTTCCTCCTACTTCATTTTCCGACCTCTCACACCACCGTACATGCGGTTCCGCATACGGCGGTTCTTAACACGGATGCA
>FLNY01002438.1_pt1 | contig 56187 bp, 35 predicted proteins | sample 1140381 | NCBI WGS metagenome assembly FLNY01 (sample SAMEA3878172, study PRJEB12797) | bioreactor metagenome | biome: Moose rumen | place: Sweden | collected 2011-10
CCCGGCCACTCGCCCTGCAAAATCGGCCCCAAACGCCGGTCCGTTGGCTCGCCCCGGCCACTCCGTTGGCTTGCCCCGGCCACTCACCCTGCAAAATCGGCCCCAAATGCCGGTCCATTGGCTCGCCCCGGCCACTCGCCCTGCAAAATCGGCCCCAAATGCCGGTCCGGTGGCTCGCCCCGGCCACCCACCCTGCAAAATCGGCCCCAAACGCCGGTCCGTTGGCTTGTCCCGGCCACTCCATTGGCTCGCCCCGGCCACTCGCCCTGCAAAATCGGCCCCAAACGCCGGTTCTGTGGCTTGCCCCGGCCACTCACCCTGCAAAATCGGCCCCAAACGCAGGTCCGGTGGCTTGTCCCGGCCACTCGCCCTGCAAAATCGGCCCCAAACGCTTGCCGACCTACTACTGCCACCATTCCGTTTGCATACAAAAACTAGTGGTAAACGACAGAAACACATGTAAAAACATGTAAAACAACACTTTCTTTTTTACGATGCTTGGATATTGCCTATAAAACCGGTATGTTTGTACACTGCATCACCAGTCGGTGCACTACGGATTCATGGCAAAGCGAAGAAGAAAAGAGCGGGAAGAATACCGCAGTTGGGCCAAAGGCTATTATCATTTGAGTACCGATGGATGGAAAGAGGGGAGGTTGTTCCATACACAGGCGCAGTATGCATATGGTATGATTGTCATCGGCCTCATTACTCTGTTGTTCGGGGTTAAAATATATGATTTCTGCCTCATGCCCAATCATGTCCATCTTATAATAAGCGGAACGGGGGCTGCTGCTTTGTCTGCTTTTGACTATTTGAAGCGGAAAATATCGTCCCGTCTGGTGAAGGACGGCTATTCGCCCTTACCGGAAGATTATTGGTTCAAGTTGGTTCCCATCGAAGATGAGGAGCAAATGAAGAATAATATTATTTATGTGGACCGAAATGCCCTTGAAAAACAGATTTGTGTTCCGAGCGGCTACCCATGGAGTTGTGGTTCCTTACATTTTTCCTTGTATGGTTCTTTAATCAAAGGTTATCGGGCCGATACATTCTCCAAACGGAAACTCATAGCCCTGACTGGAACGGAAATTCCCATTCCTCCCGAATGGGAATTTCATCCACAGATGGGCCTTTTACCGGTTTCATTCGTGGATAACCGTCTCTTTTACAAGTTGTTCAAGAGTCCGAAAGAATATGAGAGCCGATTGGTGAAAGACTATGAGTCCTTCGTCCAGATAGCCCGGATACTTGACGAAGGCCCGGAGTATTCCGCAGAGGATTATACCGACATTGTCAATCAGTTACTGCTGAGGTATTATGAGGGACGCTACCTCTCCCAACTATCCTCCGACGAAAAAGGAAAAATGGCCGTGCAACTGATAAAACAATACGGGATGAGTGCCAATCAAATAACACAGGCCATCAAGTTACCCGTGCATTTGGTGCAACAGTTCCTCCGTGCCAAGGATTATGGCAATAGGCAATAATGTTATGGGCCGATGTCTCTAAGCAGCCACCCACCCCGCAAAATCGGCCCCAAACGCAGGTCCGGTGGCTTGTCCCGGCCACTCACCCCGCAAAATCGGCCCCAAACGCAGGTCCGGTGGCTTGTCCCGGCCACCCATCCCGCAAAATCGGCCCCAAACGCAGGTCCGGTGGCTCATCCCGGCCACTCCGGTGGCTTGTCCCGGCCACTCCGTTGGCTCGTCCAGGCCACTCCATTGGCTTTCGTTCGAGATTCCTCAGAAGGCCGCCGACCCGCGGCTGCGGTAATTCCCTCCGTTTGGCAGAGCAGAGCCTAGCCCTCACTGCCAGCAGACCCTACAAGTACCCCCGCGTGACGGAGGCGGGGCAGGAAAGCATGCCGGAAGGAGTGCCGGCATAGACCACCGTGCCGCCATCCTCGCCGGCGCCGGGGCCCAGCTCCAGCACCCAGTCGGCACTGCGGACAACGTCCATGTTGTGCTCTATCAGGTACACGGTGTTGCCTTGAGCCACCAGCGAATCGAACAGTCCCAGGATATGCCGCACATCCTTTATGTGCAGGCCGTCGGTGGGTTCGTCCACAATGAATATTTTCCCCTGCACCCCCAGGTAGGAGGCCAGCTTGAGACGCTGGAGCTCGCCGCCGGAAAGGGTGGAAAGCGCCTGGTTCAGGTGCAGGTACTGCAGGCCCACGTCCACCATCGGCTTTAACTTCTGCTCAATCACTGTCCCCCGGAAAAAGGCCGATGCCAGCCGCACGGAAAGGTCCATCACCTGGGCAATGTTCAGCGTCTCCCCCGTGGCGGGGCTGGTGTATGTGTACGAGAGCGCCTCCGGGGCATAGCGCAGGCCGCCGCAGGCCTCGCACACCGTTTCGATGGAATCCATGAAGGCCATTTCTGAGACGATTACCCCCTTGCCGCCGCATACCGGGCAGGCGCCCTTGCCGTTGAAGGTGAAGTACTCCTCCTTCATCTTGTTGGCCCTGGCAAAGGCCTTCCGGATGTCGCCCGCAACCTCCATATACGTGGCCGGGGTGGAACGGAGACTTACGCCGATATCTTTCTGGCTGATATAGACCACCTTGTCGGCCTCCGGGAAGCTACGGCGGAAGCACTCCATGAGGGAGCTTTTCCCGCTGCCGGCCACGCCTGCCACAACCCCGAAAACGCCCAGCGGGAAGTCCACGGAGACGTTTTTGAGGTTGTGAAGCTGCGCATCGGCCACCCGGAAAACGCCGCTGCCCGGGCGGGGATTCTGCTTGAAGGGGACGTGCTCCTCTATCAGGAGGCCGGTTTCTGTTCCGCTGCCCAGAAGCTCCTTGTAAGAGCCATGGAACACGATGCGCCCGCCGTCAATGCCCGGGCCGGGACCCATGTCCACGATGTGGTCGGCAATGCGGATCATTTCCTTGTGGTGCTCTACCAGCAGCACGGTGTTGCCGTGGTCCCGCAGGCGCTGTACGGAGCGCTTCATCCTTTCTATATCCCTGTTGTGCAGGCCCACCGACGGCTCGTCCAGGATGTACAGGACATCGGCCAGGGAAGAATTGATGTATTTGGCAATCTTGCAGCGCTGGGCCTCGCCGCCGGAAAGCGTCCCAACCGGGCGGTCCAGGCTCAGGTATCCCAGGCCGATTTCCTCCAGCGCGGTGAGCCGGGCGCCGATGGCTTCCTTCAAATCTACCGCCAGCGGGTCCTGCAGGCCCTGGATCCAGGCATTGAGGCGGGTAATGGACAGGGCGCAGGCTTCGGCAATGTTGAGGCCCGCTATCTTGCAGCTTAACACCTTGGGATTGAGGCGCGTTCCGCCGCAGTCCGGGCAGGTGCCCATCCGGAGCATGGGGTTCAGGACCGCCGCATGCAGGAGGCCTTCCTCGGAGTTGATGATGCTGCGGTACATGCGCGGGATGATGCCCTCGTACTTGGCGCTTTTGGGCCAGCCGGCGGGCGGGTTCTTGAGGCGGATCTGGGGGCTGTTCAGGAAGAGGTCCAGCTCCTCCGGCGTGTAGTCCCGGATCTTTTTGTCCAGGTCGAACAGACCGCTCCTGGCATAGCGGATCCACCGCCAGCCGCCCTTGCCGAAGGCGATGTAGTGGATGGTGTCTTCGTCGTTGAGGCTCTTGTCGAAGTCCACCAGCTTGTGGATGTCCAGCTCACGGATTTCCCCCAGGCCGGAGCAGCGCGGGCAGCTGCCCTGCGGGTGGTTGAAGCTGAAGGAATCCGAGTATCCCACGAACGGCTTTCCCACACGGGAGAACAGCAGGCGCATGAGGGCGTAGATGTCCGTGTAGGTGCCCACGGTGGAACGGGAGTTGTTGGCGGGCTTTTTCTGGTCTATTACGATGGCGATGGGAAGGCCCTCTATGCTGTCCACATGCGGCCGTCCGTACTTGGGCAGGTACTGCTGCACAAACGTGGGGAAGGTGTCGTTGAGTTCCCGCCGGCTCTTGGCCGCGATGGTGTCCAGCACCAGCGAGCTCTTTCCCGAGCCCGAAACGCCGGTGAATACGGTAATCTTGTATTTGGGAATGTCCAGGGAAACGTCCTTGAGGTTGTTCTCCCGGGCCCCCTGAATGTGGATGGTATCTGTGGTCATACTGCAAATTTACAATTTCCGGGGCTTCTTTGCAAGCTGGCAGTTGGCCGTTCCAATCTAATTGCGTAACTTTGAACATTATTCTGCATAATCATGAGAAACCTTCTCTTAACCGCAGTTCTGCTGCTTTCCGGAGCCCTCGTTTACGCACAGAGGGACATAACATTTGAAGACATCCTGAATGGGGAAAGGGTCACCGGCGTGGAACTCTCGCACAATGGCAAACTGGTGCTGGAGCATTTCACCGTCACGGACGGTCCCAAGACCACCCGTTTCTCCCTGGTGAAGGACCTCCAGAGCGGTAAACAGCTGGCCCGCTTCGACTCCGTGGCGGTAAGCTGGATGCCTGTTACGGAGGCCCTCCTCCTGCAAAGGGGCGACTCCCTGGTCAAGGCAAGCCCCGGCGGAGGGGAAGAAGTCCTGGCCTGCGGGCTGCCGGAAGGCCACGTCCAGATGGCCCCAACGGAAGATTACCTGGTCATAACCCGCATCCGGAAGGGGCCCCGGGAAGACCCGGACGTATTCCGCATCTGGGAGCCAGACGATCGTCAGCCCGGCTGGCGGGACCGCAGTTACCTCCTGAGCTATGACCTGGCCACCGGAGACACCCTCCGCCTTACCCGGGGACCTCATAACCATTACCTGGAAGACTTCAGCGCCGACGGAAGGAAACTCCTCATCGGCAGCGCCCGCACCCGTCTGGAGAAGCGCCCCACCACGGTGAACAGCCTCCTGCTGCTGGACCTCAAGACCATGAAGGCCGATACCCTCCTCAGGGACGAAGGCTTCCTGGGCGGCGCCTGCCTGTCTCCGGACGGGAAAACCGTGCTTCTGAACGCGTCCCCGGAGGCTTTCGGAGGCATCGGCGAGCATATCAAGCCAGGCCAGACTTCCAGCATGATTTTCCAGGTGCTGTACACCCTGGATGTGGCCAGCGGCAAGATTACCCCCATTACAGACCGCCTTCCCCAATGCATCCAGACCTACAACTGGTCCCGCTCCGACGGCCAAATCTACTTCCAGGCCGAAGACCGGGACTGCCAGGCCCTTTTCACCATCAACCCCGAAACCTGGAAAATCACCCGCCTGCCCGCAGAGGAAGAGTTGGTGACGGGCTACAGTGAGCATGCCGGCCGTATAGCCTACGTGGGAGAAGGCACCATGAACTCCATGCGAGCCTGGTGCCTGGACCTCAAAAAAGGCAAGACCACCCTGTTGGAGGACAGCTCGGCCAAACTGCTGGAGGGCATCACCCTGGGGGAAGTCCACGACTGGAACTACACCCACAGCCGCGGGGAAACCATCTATGGCCGATATTATCTGCCCCCGCACTTCGACCCTTCCAGGAAATATCCCATGGTTGTGAACTACTACGGCGGGTGTTCCCCCACCGGCCGCACCTTCGAAAGCCGCTATCCCCACCAGCTGTATGCCGCCCAGGGCTATGTGGTGTATGTGGTGCAGCCCTCCGGTGCCACCGGCTTCGGCCAGGAATTCGCCGCCCGCCACGTGAACACCTGGGGAGAAGGCGGGGCCGAGGACATCATCGAGGGCGTGCAGAAGTTCTGCGAGGCCCATCCCTTCGTGGACGCGGAGCACATCGGCTGCATCGGCGCCTCCTTCGGCGGGTTCATGTCCATGTACCTGGTAACCAAGACGGACCTCTTTGCCACGGCCATCAGCCACGCCGGCATCTCCGACATCACCAGCTACTGGGGAGAAGGCTACTGGGGCTACTCCTACTGCGAGGTCTCCACCGCCAACAACTACCCCTGGAACGCCCAGAAGATGATTGTGGAGCAAAGCCCGCTGTTCAACGCCGAAAAAGTGAACACCCCCATCCTGTTCCTCCACGGGATGGCCGACACCAACGTCCCCGTGGGCGAGAGCATCCAGATGTTCACGGCCCTGAAGCTCCTTGGAAAAGATACGGCTTTTGTGGCTGTCAAGGACCAGGACCACCATATCCTGGAATACAGCAAGCGCGTGAAGTGGCAGGACACCATCTTCGCCTGGTTTGCCAAATACCTGAAAGAAGACCCCAGCCTTTGGGATGCCATGTATCCTCCGCTGGACTTGTAAACTGCGATGGCTCTCATTTTTGATATCAAGCGTTACGCCATTCACGACGGCCCCGGCATCCGGACCACCCTTTTCACAAAGGGATGCCCGCTGCGCTGCGTGTGGTGCCACAATCCGGAGAGCTGGAGTTCCCGGCCCCAGCGGCTGTACAAGAAGAGCAAATGCATAGGCTGCGGCACCTGCGTGGCCGCCTGTCCGCAGGGGGCGCTTGTGCTCACCCCGGACGGCATCCGGTCCAGTGGGGCGGAATGCACCCTCTGCGGGGCCTGTGCCCGGGCCTGCCCTGCCCTGGCCCTGGAAATCTGCGGCCGGCAGTGGACGCTGGAGGAGCTTCTTGCCGAAGTGGAGAAGGAACGCGGCGTGATGGAGCACGGCGGAGGCGGGGTCACCGTCAGCGGCGGGGAGCCGATGCTGCATCCGGAATTGCTGCTGCCCCTGCTCCGGGAGCTGGGGGCGCGGGGGTTCCACCGCACCGTGGACACCACCCTTTATGCTTTGCCGGAGCTGGTGCGGGAAGTGGCCGGGGAATGCGAGCTGTTCATGGCCGATCTGAAAACCATGGATCCGGCCACGCACCGGCGCTATACCGGTGTTCCCAACGAGCTCATCCTGAGCAATATGCGCCTGATTGCCTCCCTGGGAAAGGCCTTCTGGATCCGGATTCCGCTCATCAACGAGGTCAATGCCTCGGAAGAGAACATAGCGGCATCGGCCCGGTTCCTCTCTTCCCTGGAAACCCGTCCGGAGGTGGTGGACCTGCTTCCGTACCACGACATCGGCAAGGGCAAGCACCAGCGGATGGGAACCACGTACAATCCGGAAAACCTGCCCATGAGCGCTCCGTCCCAGCAGGTTCTGGAACGTTGCACCCGCCAGCTGGAGGCCGCCGGCCTCACGGTCCGGATAGGTGGATAATAAGGATTTTTTTGTTATATTTACGGGCTAAAAATCGAAAACCATGTCCGAAAAGATTCAGAAACTCATGAATGACAGCGCCGCAACCCGCTGGACGGCGCTCATTCTCATTGCCCTGATGATGTTCTTTGCGTATCTGTTCGCAGACATCCTGTCTCCCCTCAAATCCCTGCTGGAGACGGAGCGGGGCTGGGACAGCGCCACCTTCGGCACCTACGCGGGCGGTGAATATTTCCTGAACGTTTTCTTTTTCTTCCTCATCTTCGCCGGCATCATCCTGGACAAGATGGGGGTGCGCTTCACGGGCGTCCTGAGCGCCTCCCTCATGGTGATAGGCGCCCTCATCAAGTACGTGGGCGTAAGCGCCTGGTTCCAGGACACGGCCCTGATGGCCTGGCTCAACAGCTGGTGGACCTCGTTCCCCGGCAGCGCAAAGCTTGCAACCCTGGGCTTCATGATTTTTGGCTGCGGCTGTGAAATGGCCGGCACAACGGTGTCCAAGGCCATCGCCAAGTGGTTCAAAGGCAAGGAGATGGCCATGGCCATGGGCGTAGAGATGTCCATCGGCCGGCTGGGCGTGTTTGCCGCCATGTGGCTTTCGCCCGCCGTTTCCCGGGCTTTCCCGGACGTCGTGGGTTCCCCGGTGCTCTTCGGTGCCCTGCTGCTGGTAATCGGCCTCATTTCCTTCTCTGTCTTCTGCGTGATGGACCGCAAGTTCGACGCCCAGCTCGCCGCCGTGGGAGAGTCCGACACTTCCAAGGCCGACGAGTTCCAGATCAAGGACCTGGGAAAAATCTTCTCCAGCAAGATGTTCTGGATTGTTTCCATCCTGTGCGTCCTGTACTACAGCGGCATCTTCCCCTTCCAGAAGTTCGCACCCAATTATTTCGAAGTGACCCTGGGCATCGAACCAGCCCTGGCGGCCCGCCTGTTCAGTGTGTTCCCCATCCTGGCCATGATCCTAACGCCTTTCCTGGGCGCGTTCCTGGACACCAAGGGCAAGGGCGCCACCATGCTCATGGTGGGGGCCGTCATCATGATGGTGTGCCACCTGTGCTTCGCCTTCGTGCTGCCGCTGTACAAGGCACAGTGGCTGGCCGTGGCGCTTATCCTGGTGCTGGGCCTCAGCTTCTCGCTGGTACCCGCCGCCCTGTGGCCGTCCGTCCCCAAAATCATTGACGAAAAGATCCTGGGCAGCGCCTACTGCCTCATCTTCTGGGTGCAGAATATCGGCCTGTGGGGCGTTCCGCTGCTCATCGGCGCCACGGAAAAGGCTACCGGCGGTTACACCGTTCCCATGATCATCTTTGCCAGCTTCGGCCTCATCGCCTTCTTCATTTCCATCCTCCTGAAGGTGGAGGACCGCAAGAAGGGCTACGGCCTGGAGCTCCCCAACATCCGGTAAGATGGCGGTTCCTGCCCGGAAGTTTTACAGGTCGGCGGCTTGGTTGGCGCTGGCCTGTTTGGTAGTGCCGATGTTCGCATCGTACTACTTCGACGACATGTTCTCCAGCATCTCGTACCTGTTCGAGGACCCTTCGCTCACCCAGCTGGGCTGGGATGCGGCGGGGTACGGGCTGTATGCCAGCGGCTACAGCGTGCTGTGCGTGTTCGGCGGCCTGGTGGTGGGTGGCATCCTCCTGGACAAGTGGGGGGTGCGGGTCAGCGGTTCCCTGTTTGTGGGGATGATGGTCCTGGGCGCCGGGATGGTCACGGCGGCGCTGCTTCATGGCGGCGCCGGCGCTCTAACCTGGGCCTATGTGGGCGTCATGCTCTTCGGCCTGGGCAGTGAAATTGCCGGGACGGCCGTTACAAGGAGCATTGCCAAGTGGTTCAAGGGCGGGCCGATGGCGCTCGCGATGGGCCTGCAGCTGGCCATCGCCCGGCTGGGCACCGCCTTCGCGCTGGTGCTCTCGCCGGTGCTGGTAAAGCAGCAGGCCGGCCACGTTTACACCCTGGCCGAAACCGCCCGCCCCGCCGGGGTGGGCATGGCCCTCATGGCTGCCGGCCTCATCCTCTGGGCCCTCTTCGTGGCTCTGGACGCCCGTGCCGACCGCTCCGCCCGCGCTGCGGCGGCTGCAGCCGGTCCGGTCGGCCGGGATGCCGCAACGGACCAGGACGACGAGGCCTTCCGCTTCAAGGACGTGCTGGGGGTGCTGGGCAACCGGAATTTCTGGCTGCTGGGCCTGCTGTGCGTGCTGTTCTACAGCAGTATCATCGCCTTCAAGAAATTCGCCGGGGCCATCCTCATCCCCCGCTTCGACATCCCCGCATCGGCCGCCGGCTGGATGGTGAGCATGCTGCCGTTCTCTACGGTCGTTTTCGCTCCGCTCTTCGGCATGCTGGTAGACAAGGCCGGCAAGGGAACCCGCTGGATGGTGCTGGGCGCCGTGCTGGCCCTGGTGGCCCACCTGCTGCTGGCTTTCGCCCCCGCCGGCATCCCCTTCTGGGGCTATCTGGCCATGGTCTTCTTGGGCTTCGGCTACTCGCTGGTCCCTGCCGCCCTCTGGCCCAGCGTCCCCAAGATTGTCCCCGACAAGGTGCTGGGAACCACCTTCGCACTCATATACTGGGTGCAGAACCTGGGCCTGCTGTCCTTCAAGTGGCTCTCCGGCATCATCCTGGGCACCGCCGGGGTCGCATCGGCCGCCGGGGCTGCTGGTGTTGCTGGGGAAACTGCCGCCACCACCGCCGGGGTCGCATCGGCCGCCGGGGCTGCTGGTGTCGCCGGGGAAACTGCCGCCACCACCGCCGGGGCTGCATCGGCATGGCTTACCGGTCCTGTGCGGGTAGAACTCATGTTTGTGGCCCTGTGCATAGCCGCCGTGGCCGTCGCCCTGCTGTTCCGCCGCACCTCGGCCCGCAACCCCTCGCTCCACCTGGACACCCCCAACCGCTAAGTCCCTCCCACGGCCCCCTACACACGCACTCTGCGTCCTCCGGTACGTCCCATTGCACGTTTCCAGCCCTTTTCGCGTAACGCCATGCCCTCAGATCGCTTGCGTCGGTATAAAGGCTTAATATTTGTGGAGAATAAATGATTGATTATCGGCTAATTATGCAAAATAACCCAGGCTGGAAGCGCCCGGGTCGTTTTACGTAACAATCTACTAATTAGCACATTAGCTCCACGCAATGCATGGTGTCCCAGAGGGGGGCCTTTGGAAGAATTACCAATTATTCAAGGCCGGGACCCAGCACCCGCAGCGTGTTGTTTCGGGAGCGGTCGTCCATGAAAACACCCCATTTCCGTGGACGAACCGGGCCGGCAGTTCAGTTCGTCCATGAAAAAGCCGGTTATTCGTGGACGAGATGTTGTTTCGGGATAGAAAACGTGTAGCGACCTTAGCAAATTTGAAGATTCGGGACAGAAAGTTGCAGAAAGATTTGGTAAATCTAAAAATACGTTCTATATTTGCAGTGTAATAGCATACTAATACAGCAGAAACTACGGCAAACGTGGCCGGAACAGTTGCTAAACACAGCAGAAACTACGGCAAACGTGGCAGAAACAGTTGCTAAACTCAGCAGAAACTACGGCAAACGTGGCAGAAACATTTGTTAAACTCAGCAGAAACTACGGCAAATACGGCGAAGACAAGGCTTAGATAGCAGAAACAGTTGCTAAACACAGCAGATAATTAATACAGAGGAAGAAATGTTGATAGAACTGAAAGGCATACACAAGACTTATAATAACGGGCAGCCGCTCCATGTGCTCAAGGGGATAGACCTTAATATAGACAAGGGCGAGTTCGTGTCCGTCATGGGGGCCTCCGGTTCCGGGAAATCTACACTTCTGAACATTCTGGGTATCCTGGACGGCTACGACGAAGGGTCGTACTGCCTGGACGGCACCTTAATCAAGGACCTGAGCGAAAAGCAGGCGGCCGACTACCGCAACCGCATGATAGGGTTCATCTTCCAGAGCTTCAACCTCATCGGCTTCAAAACGGCGGTGGAAAACGTGGAGCTGCCGCTTTATTACCAGGGCGTCCCCCGCCGGGAGCGCCGCGCAAGGGCCATGGAGTACCTGGAGAAGCTGGGCCTCACGGAGTGGGCGTCGCATTTCCCCAACGAGATGTCCGGCGGCCAGAAGCAGCGGGTGGCCATTGCCCGCGCCCTCATTACCCATCCCCGGATTATCCTGGCCGATGAGCCCACGGGAGCCCTGGATTCCAAAACCAGCGTGGAAGTGATGCAGCTCCTCAAGCGCCTGAACCAGGAAGAGGGCATTACCATCATAGTGGTAACCCACGAGGGCGGCGTGGCCAACGAGACCGACAAAATCATCCACATCAAGGACGGGCTCATCGGCGAGATTGAAGAGAACACCTTGCACGAATCCTGGCAGGGGCCCATCATGAAATAGACGCTTAAAAAAAGATTCTTCGCTTCGCTCAGAATGACAGAACTCATCCATGAAATAGGCAGCACCCTGCGCACCAACAAGCTGCGTACGGCCCTCACGGGTTTTGCCGTGAGCTGGGGCATCTTTCTGCTGATTGCCCTGCTGGGTGCCGGGAACGGCCTTATGAACTCCTTCATGGGCAACATGGAAGACTACATAAGCCAGAGCGTTACGGTAGAAGGCTGGCGCACGTCCAAGCCCTACGCAGGCTACAAGGAAGGCCGGAGCATCCAGCTGGACCAGGGAGATGTGAACTATACCGCCGGCTCCCGCTGGGAAGGGGTTGTAGAAAACGTCTCGGTTTCCACCAGCCGCACCAGCGTCACGTTCACCCTGGACGGGAATTCGGTGGGCGGAGCCTTGAGCGGCGTCATGCCCGACCACGGGCAGCAGGCCAAGCTGCGCATGAGCGCCGGGCGTTTCCTGAATGCCAACGACCTCCAGGAACGCCGCAAGGTGGTGGTCCTGAGCACGGCCCAGGCCAAGGAACTCTCCCCCGGGAATCCGGAGGCTCTAGTGGGCCGATGGGTCAATGCCGGCAAGGTCTCCCTGCGGGTGGTGGGCCTGTACAACACCGACGAGTCCAGCTTCACGCGCGGATGCTTCATCCCGTATTCCACCTACAAGGGACTGTACGACCCTTCCGACAAAATCGCGTCCATCACGTTCACGGTAAACGGCCCCCGGAACCTGGAAGAGCACAAGGCTTTCGAAACCAGTTACACCCAGGGGCTGAAGGCCCGCCACGACATTGCCCCCGACGACAACCGGGGCCTCTGGGTAGAGAACGGCTACACCCAGAACCTGCAGATGACCAAGGCCATGCGGATGATCCGCACCGCCCTTTGGATCCTGGGCATCCTCACCCTGGTGAGCGGCATCGTAGGAGTTTCCAACATCATGCTCATCACCGTGAAGGAGCGCACCCACGAGTTCGGCATCCGCAAGGCCATCGGCGCCAGGCCCCGGGAAATCCTGAAGCTCATCATTGCCGAGAGCATCACCATCACGGCCGCCTTCGGCTACGTGGGCATGTTCCTGGGCATGGTGGCCTGCGAGGTGATGGACAAGACCGTGGCGCAGAAGGCGGTGACCATCGGCGAGGAATCCATCCAAATGCTGGTGAACCCTTCCGTGGGGCTGAACGTGGCCCTGGAGGCCACCCTGCTGCTGATTATAGCCGGAACCCTGGCCGGTGCCATCCCCGCCTGGAAAGCCGCCAAAGTGAAACCCATAGAAGCCCTCCGTGCCGAATGAAATGGTTTGATACAGATTCTTTCCGGGAAATCCTGGACAGCATTCTCCGGAACCGCAGCCGGAGCCTCCTCACCGGCTTCGGCGTGTTCTGGGGCGTGTTCATGCTCATGCTCCTGACCGGCGGCGGACAGGGCTTCAAAGAGCTGCTGGTGAAAAACTTCGAGGGTTTCGCCCAGAACACCTGCATCATAGCCACCAGCCAGACCACCAAACCCTACAAGGGCTTCGAGAAAGGCCGGTCCTGGAACCTGGACTACAGCGACGTAGATCGACTTAAGAGCATGATTCCCGAACTGGAAACCGTAACGCCATCGGTAAGTCTCTGGGGGAAAAGCGTTTCCAGGGACGAGCACACTTCTTCCCGCGCCGTGGTGAAAGGCGCCCGGGCCGACTACGCCAACATCGAAACGCCCAAGATGAAATATGGCCGATACATCAACGATGCCGACAACCTGCAGGAACGCAAGGTGTGCGTCATCGGCAAGCGGGTATACGAAGAACTCTTCCCCGAGGGAGGGGACCCGCTGGGCCAGCGCATCAGCATAGACGGCAGCTATTACACCGTGGTGGGCGTGGATTGGAATGACGCCGGAGGCATCAGCATCAACGGCAGTGCCGCCGATGCGGTGACCATCCCCATCAACCAGGCCCGGAAAGCCTACAATCTGGGCAATACGGTGCACCTGCTGTGCTTCACGGCCAAACCCGGCATCACCATGAGCGACATAACGCCCCGGGCACGGGAAGTTATTGCCAGGAAGCACTTTATAGACCCCACCGACGAGCAGGCCCTGTTCCTGCTGAACACCCAGCTCATCTTCGGCATTGTGGACAACCTGTTCGGCGGCATCAACTTCCTCATCTGGCTCATCGGCCTGGGAACCTTGCTGGCCGGCGTGATCGGCGTGTCCAACATCATGATGGTAAGCGTGAAAGAGCGAACCACGGAGATTGGCATCCGGCGGGCCATCGGCGCTACGCCCCGGCAAATCCTGGGACAGATCATTTGGGAGAGCATGGTGCTCACCCTGGCGGCCGGCCTGCTGGGCATTGTGTTCAGCGTGCTCATCCTCTCGGGGGTGGAACTGGGCATGACGGAGGACGGCATACTGAAGGCCGCCTTCCAGGTGCCCTTCGGAACGGCCCTGCTGGCCGCCTTCCTCCTGGCGGTCCTGGGCGTGGTGGCCGGCCTGATGCCCGCCGCCCGCGCCATGCAGATAAAACCCGTAGATGCCATGAGAGATGAATAATTCAAGTTTCGCAAGATGCACAAGCCCTTGAATATTAACAGAATTTGACTTGCGAAACTTGAGTGAATAATTATAACTAAACGCAATATGAAAAAATTTGGTAGAATTTTGATGATTGTGCTGGCGGCGGCCGTTTTTGTGGGCACTTTCCTGTACCTGTTCCAGCGGTCGCGCCCCAAGGAAACCCGGTATCAGGAACTGACGGCCCAGACCGGCACCGTGATACGGTCCACCGTGGTCACCGGCAAAATCCAGCCCCGGGACGAAGTGAACGTGAAGGCCCAGATCAGCGGCATCGTGGCCGAACTGTACAAGCAGGCCGGCGACATGGTGAAGGAGAACGAGGTGATAGCGAAGCTGAAGGTGATTCCGGAAATGAGCCAGCTTTCCAGCGCCCAGAGCCGGGTGCGCCTGAGCGAGGTGAACCTGAAGCAGGCCCGGACCAACTACGAGCGTGAGAAGACCCTCTACGACCGGCAGCTGGTGAGCGCCGAGTCCTTCGAGCAGGTGACCCAGGCCCTGCGGCAGGCCGAAGAAGAATACGCCGCCGCCCAGGAGTCCCTGGAGATAGTGCGCGACGGCGTTTCCTCGTCCAACAAATCGGGCAGTTCCACGCTGGTGCGCTCGTCCGTGGCCGGGCTCATCCTGGACGTGCCGGTGAAGGTGGGCAACACCGTAATCAACGCCAACACCTTCAACGACGGCACCACCATCGCCACGGTGGCCGACATGGAAGACCTTATCTTCGACGGCAACATAGACGAGACGGAAGTGGGCCGCCTGCAGCTGGGCCTGCCGGTGAAAATTGCCGTGGGAGCCCTGCAGGACGTGCATTTTGACGCCGTGCTGGAGTATATCTCGCCCAAGGCCACGGAATCCGGCGGCACCAACCTCTTCGAGATCAAGGCCACCGTGCAGGTGCCTTCCGGGGTTACCATCCGCTCCGGTTACAGCGCCAATGCCGAGATTGTGCTCCAGCGCGCGGAAGACGTGCTCACCATCCCGGAAAGCGCCCTCCAGTTCAATGGGGACAGCACTTTCGTGTACCTGGTCAAGGCCGATGGCTCCTACGAGGAGCAGTCGGTGAAGACCGGCCTGTCCGACGGCGTGAACATTGAAATCCAGGAAGGCCTTTCCCAGGGGGACAAGGTCCGCGGACCCCAAATCATCGGTTGAGTATGAAAGCTTTGTTGTTAGTTATAGGCCTGGTGGCCGCCGGTGCGGGCAGCCCGGATTTCTCCCATCCCTGGTCGCTTGAAGCGTGCACCCGATGGGCCATGGAACACAATCTTACGCTGGCCCGGGAACGGGCCAATGTGGAAGGCCGGGAGATAGACCAAAATACGGCCCGGTGGAGCTGGCTCCCCGGGGTGAGCGCATCGGCCAGCGAGAATCTGAGCTTCGGGCGCGGCCTGGGCGGGAACAACACCTACGAGCAGGGCAATTCCACCACCACGGGCTTCTCCGTGGGGGCCAGCATGAACCTGTTCGACGGCGGGGCCACCTACAACCAGGCCCGCCTGTCCAGCCTGAACCTGGAGGCCGCCGTGGCCGACCTGGAAAAGGCCCGGGACGATATCCGCATCGCCGTGGCGCAGGCTTACGTGCAGATCCTGTACAATTACGAGATTGTGGAGGTGGCCCGGCAGCAGGTGGCCATCGACTCGCTGCAGGTGGAACGGCTGAAGCAGCTCTGCGACGCCGGACGCTCATCGGCCGCGGAAGTTTCCCAGCAGAAGGCCTCCCTGGCCCAGAGCCGGGTTACGCTGACCCAGGCCGGCAACAACGTCCGTTCGTCCCTGCTGGATCTGGCCCAATTGCTGGAACTGGACACCTGGGAGGGCTTTTCCGTGCAGCGTCCCGCCGTATCCATGGCCCAGGTTGCCATCGGCCTGCCGGACGACATCTATGCCGACGCCCTGGAGCTCCGGCCTTCCATCCGGGCCGAGCGGCTTCGCCTGGAAGGGACCGGCCGGTCCCTGGCCATTGCCAGGAGCGCCTACCTGCCCACCCTCAGCCTGAACGGGGGAGCCGGCACCAACTACTACTCCAACTTTGGGTCTGACGGCTTCTGGAAGCAGCTGGGCAACAATTTCAGCCAGTACGTGGGGCTGTCCCTGAACATTCCCCTGTTCAACCGTTTCGGCACGCGGAACCAGGTGCGGACGGCCCGGCTGAACCAGTCTGCGCAGCAGCTGGCGCTCCGGCAGGCGGAACAGACCCTTTACAAGGAAATCCAGCAGGCCTGGACAGCGGCCGTGAACGCCCGTGCCAAATGGGAGGCTTCGCAGGAAGCCCAGGCCGCCGCGGAAGATGCCTTTACCCTGGTCCAGGCCAAGTACGAGAACGGCAAGGCCACCGTCACCGAATTCAACGAGGCCCGCAACCAACTGCTGAAAACCCGCTCCGACGCCGTCCAGGCCACTTACGAGTACCTTTTCCAAACCCACCTGGTGAACTTCTACCGCGGCGCTCCCCTGGATTTCTGATGCGCTTTCCGGAGATGGCCGATATTCGGGAAAAATGCTTATCTTTGCAGTTACGGAAGTCCCCGTTCCGTGCAAGAAGCAATGTACGAGCTACTGGATAAGATCAATTCGCCGGCCGATGTGCGCAAACTTTCCCTGAAGAAGCGGAAGCAGCTGTGTGCGGAAATCCGGCAGTATATGGTAGAGTGCTGTGCGGTGAATCCCGGTCATCTGGGCAGCAGCCTGGGCGCGGTAGAACTCATTGTAGCCCTGCACACGGTGTTCAAAACCCCGGAAGACAAGCTGGTTTTCGACGTGGGCCACCAAGCCTATGCCCACAAGATCCTTACCGGCCGGAGGGAACTTTTTAAGAAAAACCGCATGCGGGACGGCATCAGCGGCTTCCCCAAGCGGGAGGAAAGCCCGTACGACGCCTTCGGCTCCGGCCACTCTTCCACTTCCATATCGGCCGCGCTGGGCTTCGCAGAAGCGGCCCGGCTCCGGGGAACCAAGGAAAGGGCCATCGCGGTCATCGGGGACGGCGCCCTCACCGGCGGCCTGGCCTGGGAAGGCCTGAACAATGCCGGCGCCTCCAAGGCCAATATCCTGGTTGTCCTGAACGACAACAACATCTCCATAGACCAGAACAAGGGCGGGCTGCACGACTACCTGCTCAAAATCACCACCAGCTCCCTTTACAACCGGATCAAGAACAAGGTGTGGAGCTCGCTGGGGGAAGGAAAAACGCGCGACTGGCTGCAGAAGCGGGTCATCGACACCAAATCCAACCTGGTGCGGCGCAGCGGCGGCGCCCTGTTCGAAAGCCTGGGCTTCCGCTACTTCGGCCCGGTGGACGGAAACGACCTGGAGCAGGTGACCGCCACGCTCCAGCGCCTGAGCCACCTGCACGGGCCGCGCCTCCTGCATCTGCATACCCGCAAGGGTGCGGGCTATGCGCCGGCCGAAGCAGACCCCACCACCTGGCATGCCCCCGGCCGTTTCAACCCGGAAACCGGGGAACGCATCAAAACCGTCTATCCGGCCAGCCGGTACCAGGATGTCTTTGGGGAAGTGCTGGTGCAGCTGGCCTGCCAGGACAAGCGGGTGGTGGGCGTCACCCCCGCCATGTCCACGGGCTGCGGCATGAACGCCCTGGAACGTGCGCTGCCGGAGCGCTTCTTCGACGTGGGCATCGAGGAAGGCCACGCCGTCACCTTCTCGGCCGGACTGGCCGCCGGCGGGCTCAGGCCCTTCTGCAACATCTACTCTTCCTTCTCCCAGCGGGCCTACGACAACATAATCCACGACGTGGCGCTGCAGCGTCTGCCCGTGGTCCTGTGCCTGGACCGCTCCGGCCTGGTGGGGGAAGACGGCGCCACGCACCACGGCTGTCTGGACCTGGCCGCCTACCGCAGCGTCCCGGACACCATCCTGTCGGCCCCCCGCAACGAGTGGGAGCTCAAGCAGCTCATGTACACCGCCCTCAAGGCCGACAGGGGACCGTTCATCATCCGCTATCCCCGCGGCATGGGAGAAGGCGTCTCCTGGGAGGACGCCCCCTTCACGGAGCTGCCCCTGGGAAAGGGAGAGAAGCTCATGGACGGGAAGGACGTGGCGGTGCTGGGCATCGGCCCGTGCGTGAACCGCGCCCTTGCTGCCGCCCGGCGCCACAAGATAGATTACTGGGTGGGCCCGGCCGTGTACGACATGCGTTTCCTGAAACCGTTGGACACCGCCATCCTGGAAGAAGTGGCCAAGTACAAAGCCATCCTTACCCTGGAGGACGGCGCCCTCAAGGGCGGCCTGTACAGTGCCGTGTGCGAGCATTTCTCGCTCCGCAGCGGCGCTCCGCTCATCAAGGGCCTGGGCATTCCGGACAAATTTATACCCCAGGACACCCAAAAGAACCAGCTCTCCGACATCGGCCTGGACGAGGAATCCATCTTCGAAACCCTGCGCGGAATGATGCAACTGTAGGGCACGGCTACATTTCTGGCCCGGATTGGCAACATTCCGGTAGGGTATTGCCCCGGCGGGTTTGTCGTATACATACAGGTTTTTTGTACCTTTGTATGTGCCAAAGCCCGCTTTCATGAAAAGAGTTTTTACAGCAGTCCTGCTTTTCCTGTGGATGGCCCTTCCGCCGCTTCGGGCGCAAGAGGGCTACCACTGGTTCCATCATATCCAGGCGCCGGAAGACATCCGGGCCGTCTATCCGGACCAGACCGGCCGGGTGTGGTTCGGTACCTCTCGGGGTTTGTTCCGCTACGACGATTTCCCGTATGAAATCCATTATGAGCTGTATCCGGAAGAATTCCAGAACGGTATAAACGATGTCAGCTCCTTCGGCGACGGCCGGCTGGTGGTGCGCACCCGCCGCGGGCTCCTCTATGTGTATGACCCGGAATCCAACCAGGCGGAAAGTCTGGAGACGTACGTGAACCGGTGGGGGGTAGAAGCCCGGGTGTCACGGGAAGACCTCTTTTTATTGGACCCGCTGGGCGGAATCTGGCTGTCCTGCTCATCGGCCCTGTACCGGAAGCTGCCGCAGGAAGACAAGCTGGAGTTGATGGCCCGTCTCCACGGACCCATCCAGCGTTTTGACACGGACGGCGACCGCTTCTGCGCCGTTACGGATTCCCTGCTTTTTGTCTCTTCCGTCAACCATCCGGAAAAGGCCTGGGAATTGCCCCACGGCATGGATCTGAGCCGTTCGCATGCGCGCCTGTCCCTGGACCGGGAAGGGAGCGTTTGGCTGGGCGGCCATGGCCTGTATCGCTTTTCGGCCGAAGGACAGCGGAAAGAGCAGCTGCTGGAGAACGTCACCATAATGGATGTGCTCAGGAGCCGCTCCGGGGACATCCTGGTGGCAAGCGGCATCGAGGGCGTCTATGTCTTCGGTCCCGACGGCCGGGAACGCCAGCATTTGGTGCACCGTTCCTTCGAGCCGGGTACCCTGTCCAGCAACAATGTCCGTTCCATCCGGGAAGGGGCGGACGGTGCCCTGTGGGTGTGTTATACGAAGCCTTTCGTGTCCGTGAGCATGCCTGGAAGCACCATCACTCCGTCCCGGCACATCCTTCCGCTGCTGCAGGCGGGCCTGGAGGAAAATGTGATTGCCATGGCCCAGGCGCCGGACGGAAAAGTCTGGTACGGGACCGACGGCCAAGGCCTTTTCTGTCTGGACGGACGGAGCGGAAAATTTGACGTTCCGGCCATTTCCCTGTCCCAGGCCTCTGTGACGTCCCTTTTCTTCGACTCCCGGGGCCGAGCCTGGGTGGGAACCTTCATGGGCGGCCTGTACTGCCAGGACGGCGGGAGAGTAACCCGCTTCCTTCCCGGCACTTCCTGTTCCACCATCATGGAAGACCGCTCCGGAACCATTTGGGCCGGGATGTCGGGCCAGGGTGTCTTTCGGATTCCGGGAGACCTGAAGGGGGAGCCGGTCCAGGTGGACCTGAAGGAGTACCGTTGGGTGAACCAGATCTTGGAAGGGAAGGACGGCCAAATCTATGCTGCCACCATCAACGGCATCGTGACCATCCAGCCCCAGACCCTGGAGACCAGTCCGGTCACGGGTACCCGTTCCGGCCGGCAGACCCTGTCCAATACCTATTTCACTTCCCTGGTCCAGGACAGCCGCGGACTCCTGTGGGCTTCCGGCACCCGCAGCGACTTCCCGTTGGAAATCATCGATCCGGTACGGGACACCATCCTGTACATTCCCGGCCTGGAGAAGCAGAACATCAAGAGCATTGTGGAGGACGCAGACCGGAACATCTGGCTCTCGGCCGAGCAGAGCGTCATCCAGGTCATCGTAAATTTCAGTTCCCGCCGCCAGCAATATACCTTCCACCCCTTCGAATACCGGCTGCGGGAGACGGAAGCCCTGTCCGGATCACACAATCTCCGTGCGGCCGTACGGCTCTCGGACGGCGCCCTCCTGTTCGGCAAGACGGCCGGCTACCAGCGGATTGAACCTTCGGCATTCCCGCCGCACACCCCGTTGCCGGCCCCGCCGGTGCTCTCCGTCACGGCCTACAAGGCGGGCGACAGCTACCATTGGGTGAACGACGCCGTGCGCCGCCAGGGTCTCCGGCTGGGGCCCAACCAGAACAACGTTTCGCTGATTCTGTCGGCCCAGGACTACACGTCTCCCTTCCAGACCAGCATCCTGTACCGGCTGGGAAATGACGATACGGGCTGGAAGCCGGTGCGCGGAAAAGTGATTGAGCTCATGCACCTGTCCCCGGGACATTATAGCCTGGAAGTGAGCAACGGCAACCCGGACGGAAGCCTGGCCGGAGCAGTTCTGCCGTTTTCTATCGAAATCAAGGCCCCCTGGTATCGGACGCGGTGGGCTGCTATCCTGTTTGCGCTGCTTATCGTAGGGTTTGTGGGCCTGATTGCCTATTATTATCTGGACCGCCAGCGCAAGCAGATTTCCCTGGCGCAAATCCAGCAGGAGGCCGAGCGCCAGCACCAGCTGAACGAGATGAAGCTGCGTTTCTTCACCAACATCAGCCACGACTTCCGCACCCCGCTGTCCCTCATCATCACCCCGCTGGAGACCTATCTGAACGACGACGCCCACAAGGCCGAGGAACCTTTCCTGCGCCCGGTGTACCGCAACGCCGTCCGCCTGCTGAACCTGGTGAACCAAATCCTGGACTTCCGGAAGCTGGAGGCCGACAATGTGAGCCTGCACTTCTCTTACGGGAACCTGGTTCCGTTCCTCAGGGACATCTGCAGCTCCTTTGTCCAGTTTGCCGACGAGACGGGGAAGAAGATTGTCTTCCTGCCGGAGCAGGAGGAAATCCTCACGGCTTTCGACAAGGACAAGCTTTCCAAGATCCTGATGAACCTCCTGTCCAATGCGTTCAAGTTCTCTCCGGAGAAGGGGACCGTCACCGTCCGCCTGTCGGCCACGGATGCTTCGTACACCCTTTCCGTAGAGGACAACGGCCCCGGCATCCCCGATGGGCAGAAGGAGGAGGTCTTCCAGCGCTTTTACCAGTACCAGAGCGGTGAATCCACCTACATCGGCTCCGGCATCGGCCTGCACATTGTGCGGGAATTCGTGAACATGCTGGGCGGGTCGGTTACCGTGACGGACAACCAGCCCTGCGGATCGGTCTTTACCGTGAACCTGCCCCTCAGGGACAAGGAGGAAGCCCGGGCCGATATCCCGGAAGAGACGGCCGGAGAAGAACTTCCGGACAAACCGGTCCCGGCCGGCAAGCGCCTGCTGCTGGTAGAGGACAACAAGGACTTCCGGGATTTCATGCGGGACCAGCTCTCGGACGAGTTCCAGGTGTTCACGGCCCGGGAGGGGAAGGAAGCGCTGGACATACTGGAGAAGGAAGATGTAGATATCATCATTTCCGACATCATGATGGAAGGGATGGACGGCCTGGAGCTCTGCCGGGCGGTGAAGAACAACCTGGCCACCTCCCACATTCCGCTTATCCTCCTCACGGCCAAAGCCCTGGCCGAAGACGAGATCCAAGGGCTCCAGCTGGGCGCGGACGACTATGTCACCAAGCCTTTCCACATGCAAATCCTGCGGCTGCGCATCCGGAAACTGCTGGAGGCGCGCCTGCAGTCCCAGCGTCAGTTCAGCGAAAAGCTGGAAGTGAATCCCTCGGAAATTACCATAACTTCCCTGGACGAGCAGTTCCTCTCCAAGGCCATCCATCTCACGGAAGAAAACATGGCCGACCAGGGCTTCTCCGTGGAAAAGCTCAGCTCCATGCTGGGGCTCCACCGGGCCAACCTTTACAAGAAGCTGCTGTCCATCACGGGCAAGACCCCGGTAGAATTCATCCGCACCATCCGCCTCAAACGGGCGGCGCAGTACCTGCTCAAGAGCCAGCTGTATATCTCGGAAATTGCCTACGAGGTGGGCTTCAATTCCCCCAAGCTGTTCTCCCGGCACTTCCGCAGCGAGTTCGGCATGACCCCGCGCGAATATCAGAAACAACATGGCATAGGGACCTCTCCGGAAGAGGAGGAGGATCTTGACGAAACATGGAGAATACAACTATTATGAAAAAGCAGCTTTTATCCGTTCTGTTTGTACTCTTGGGAGTCTTGACTGTCTGGGCGCAGGGGCCCTCGGCCCTGGACCAGCTGAAGGCCGACCCCAAAAAAGCCTATGGCACCGACTACCCCTACCTGTTCCAGGATGCGGCCATGACCCGTGCGCCGCGGGGCTACAAGCCCTTCTATATCAGCCATTATGCCCGGCATGGGTCCCGGTATTACTGGAACGAGACGCTTTACCGGAACCTGGACACCCTGCTGGACGCCGCCTCCCGGAAGAACCTCTTCACCCCGGAAGGCCAGGCTTTTTATGAACGTTTCATGGAGCTGCGGCCGGAGCTGATGACCGGCATCAGCGAGCTCACCCAGGTGGGCTGGGACCAGCACCAGCGCATTGCGCGCACCATGTACAACCGCTTCCCGGAGGTGTTCCGCAAGGGCGGGAACGTCCTGGCCATCTCTTCCCTGTCGGGCCGGTGCATGCTTTCCATGTCGGCTTTCTGCCAGGAGCTGGTGCAGTGCAATCCGGCCATCGAAATCCGGGAACAGGCTTCCCGCTTCACCCTGGACGGGGTGGTGCCGCAGGACAAGCAGAATCCCGTCAAGCACCAGTTCCCCAAGGCTTCGCCCCGTTTCATAGCCAATATGGAGGGCTTCCCGCGGGACACCCTGCTGTACCGGAATGTCATCTCCCGCGTGTTTACTTCAACGGAAGGCCTTCCCGGCAATATCCGCCGCATAGCCGACGACCTGGTGAGCCTGTATACCTCCCTGCCCAGCATCTCGCATGAGGGGATGATGGACGGCCTGGTGACGGACCAGGAACTGGTGGACCACTGGGAGACTTCCAACCTGGACGCCTACATCTGGGTGTACTCGGACCAGTACCAGATGATTCCCATCCTGGAAGACTTCATCAAAAAGGCCGACGATGTGCTGGAAGGCCGCAGCGACAGGGTGGCCGACCTCCGCTTCGGGCACGACAGCTGCATCGGCCCGCTCACGGTGCTGATGGGCCTGGGCGGGGCCGACCGGGATCCCGAAGACCCCGGTGAGGTAAAGGAATGTTACCGGAACTGGGAGACCTGCAAGGCCGCCAACATCCAGCTGGTCTTCTTCCGGAGCCGGAAGGCGTCGGATCCCGTCCTGGTCAAATGCCTCCTGAACGGAGAAGAGGTGTCGCTTCCGGTACAGACGGACTGCTATCCGTTCTACCGTTGGGACCTTCTCCGGGCTTTCTACCTGGAACGTTGCCAGAGCGTACAGTAAAAGGAATATCCCATGAAAAACAGCCACACCCTTTTCCTGGCGCTGCTTCTTGTTGCGGCGCCAGTCGTTTGCCCTGCCCAGACCCGTGAACAGAAGGAAGCGCTTTGCCTGTCCGTGGGGGCCGACCTCACGGAGAACGTGCTTCCTTTTTGGATGGACTATACCGTAGATCCCGACGGCGGCTTCTACGGAACGGTCCTGAACGATGGCACCCCCATTCCAACGGACAAAGGCGCCATCCTGAATGCGCGCATCCTGTGGACCTTCTCCCGGGCCTATCGCATTTATGCGCTGCCCTCCTACAGGGAAATGGCCGACCGTGCGGCCGGATATTTCAAGGCCCATTTCGTGGACAGGAAATACGGCGGCGTTTACTGGACGGTGGACTGCGAGGGCAATATGCAGGACGGCACCAAGCAGACCTATGCCAACGCCTTCGCCCTATACGGCCTGTCGGAACACTTCCGCGCCACCGGCGACCTGTCCAGCCTCCAGGCTGCCATCGACCTCTTCAAGGCCCTGCAGGAACATACGCACGACCCCGTGCGCAAAGGGTACCGGGAGGTGTTCAACCGCGACTGGAGCCCTTCCGATGCCGACGGCATTGACGGGAGTCGGTCTTCCTCCAAGACCATGAACACCCACATCCATCTGATGGAGGGCTTTACCAACCTCTATTTCGCCTGGCCGGATCCGGAGGTGAAGGCGGCCGTCCTGGAGCTGCTGGACATCCTGCAGACCCATCTTTACAACGCCGACACCAAGCATCTGATCCTTTACTGTGACGACAACTGGAATGTCGTGGGGACCAGCGACTCCTACGGCCACGACATAGAGACCTCCTGGCTCCTATGCGAAGCGGCCGAGGCGGTGGGCGACGAAGCCCTGGTCCGGAAGATCCGCCGGCAGGCCGTGGAGATGGTGGATGTGGCCCTATCCGAAGGCCTCAGACCCGACGGCGCCATGAAATACGAGGGCCGGCACCTCCAGTGGTGGCCCCAGTGCGAGACCGTCATCGGCTGCATCAACGCCTGGCAGATTACCGGCGAGAAGAAGTATTTCGATGCGGCCTGCAAGTGTTGGGAATTCACCCGAACCCACTTTGTCGATGAGAAGGTGGGGGGCTGGTTCAAGGACATCTCGGCCGACGGAACCGCCTTTCCCATGGGGGCCAAAGCCAGCGTCTGGAACTGTCCTTATCACAATTCCCGCATGGGATTCGAGGTCGCCGCCCGCCTGGCCCATCCCGCCGTGCACACGGAGGTGATGGCCTGGAGCAACATCACCGGCGTGCGCAGCGGGGGGGAACTCATCGACTTCGAGTCTTCGCTGCGTGTGGGCACGCCCGGGGGAGACATCGAATCCAGCGGCCGGGAGAAGCAGGACCGCATCCGCTACCGGCGGGAGGGCTTTACCCAGACCACCGTCACGCCCATGAAGAAGGGGGTGACCTTCACCCAGAGCGTCACGGACGTGGACCTGTCCACGGTGCGCCTGAGCTGGGAGGCGGTGGCCGATACGTCCTCCAAAGGCGCCGCCTATTTCTGCATGCGCTTTTCGCCGAAGTATTACAGGGACGCCGTCATCGGCATTTCCGGCAAGACCGTTACCGTTACTGCTCCCGAGCGCAGCATCCGGCTCACCTTCGGAAAGCCTGTAAAGGCCGCCGTCCGGGAGGAACAGGGAGACAAAGTCCTTTATGTCACCCTGCTGCCCAAGCTTAGGAAGGGGGCCAAAGCCAGCTGTTCTGCCGAGATGAAAGTTTCCGGCGTGCAGCACCATGAACCCGTGAACATCACCCTCGATGCCTCCAACCCCGGCCGCGTCTTTGCCGGATTCGGGGGCAATTTCCGCATCCAGAACGTCCGGAAGGACCCCGAAGTCATAGACTATTGCCTGGAGAACCTGCGCGTCGCCTTCGGCCGTGTAGAGTTCCCTTGGTTCCAGTGGGACCAGATGCAGCATCCGGAACAGTATGTAGGCCAGCAGCAGGGCTTCTTCGGCCGGGGAGACCCCGCCGACCATGTCCGCCGCAGCGCCGAAATGGCCCGCCGCCTGAAGGAAGTGGGCATGCCCGTAATCGTGAGCGCCTGGTTCCCGCCGATGTGGGCCGGCGACATGACAACCCGCTCCGACGGCACTTCCCACGCCGTTTCCCTGAAGCCCGGGGAGCAGGACCGCATTTTCCAGTCCATCGCTTCGTACTTCCTCTTCCTGAAGAAGGAGTATGGCGTAGAGCCCGACTATTTCTCCTTCAACGAATCCGACCTCGGGATCAACGTGGTGCACACGCCCCAGGAGCACTGCGACTTCATCAAGGCGTTCGGCCGGTATCTGGCCGACCAGGGATTGAAGACCCTGATGCTGCTGGGAGACAATTCCGACGCCACCACCTTCGACTTCATCGTCCCCACCTTGAACGACCCGGAGGCTTTGCGCTATGTGGGCGCCATTTCCTTCCACTCCTGGCGGGGCTGCGACGACGGGACGCTGCAAAAATGGGCCGGCGCCGCACGCCAAATCAACGTTCCCCTTATCGTGGGGGAGGGCAGCACCGACGCGGCGGCGCACCAGTATCCGGGCATCTTCAACGAGTCCACCTTCGCCCTGTACGAGATTAACCTCTATACGCGCATCTGCGCCATCAGCCAGCCGTTGAGCATCCTGCAATGGCAGCTCACCTCCGACTATTCGCTCCTGTGGGGCGACGGCATCTACGGCTCCGAGGGGCCGCTCCGTCCCACGCAGCGCTTCTTCAACATCAGGCAGCTGGCCGCCACGCCCGCCGATGCCTTCGCCATTCCCACGTCGGCCGACAAGGACAACGTAAACGTGGCGTCCTTCATCCATGTCGCCCGCGGCGAGAGCGCCGTGCACATTGTGAACAACGCGGCCTCCTGCCCGGCCGTCATTTCCGGCCTGCCGGCCGCATCGGAGCGCGCCCTGGTCCAGGTTACCAACGCCGGAGCCCATTCCGACTCCGTGTGCCTGCCTGTCGTGGACGGGAAGGTGACGGTGGACCTGCCGGCCGAAAGCTTTGTAAGTGTATTCGTGAAATAGAAAGGCCTCAAGACCCGGGGAATGCCGCGTCGGCATCTCCCTGGGCCGGCATCCGGTCCCGGATCATCAGGTAATATCCCCAATAAGTGCCGTCTGCAGCTTGCTGTATGGCGGCCTTGTCTTTTTCCAGCACGGCCCGGGAGAAGGCATTGAAGCGTCGGACGGTGGCTTGGTCGATGCCCGGGGTGGAAGCATCGGTCCCGGCAATGAGCAGCGCTTCCTGGAAATGGACGGGTATCCTTCCGCCCGGCCAGGAGGCCGACTCCATCAGCCGTTGGAAACCCTCCAGGTTGCCGTAGAGGAGCTGGTAGCAGAGAATGCGGTTGGCCGAAAGGGCCGTGCCCAGTCCCTCCGCATCCGTCAGCGCCAGGTTCAGCACCGGGTCTTTGGTAAGGACGGAGGCGAATGCGCTGGAATGTCCGGCGGTATCGGCCACGTCGGGGGTGGAGGCATATGCCTTCAGGACAGCCCGGGCCGCCCGCCGACCCTTGGGGTTGCGCTCCAGGATGCGGGCATATTTGCGGGCCAGCGTGTAGTCTCCCTTCTCTATGTTGTATTTGATGAGCTGGTACAGGGAGAGGTGGCTCATGCCGTGGGGGAGGTGGGCCGAATACTGGAAGATTTGGTGGATGGCTTCGTTGGGGAGGTGGAGACATTCGCTCAGGAGGCTGTTGAACAGGCAGGCTTCGGGGCTGTTGTCTCCTTCCATGCCGAAATCCTCCGGGCCCGAAACGGGGTAGCGGAAAAGCCGGTCTCCCAGGGTCCCGGTCTCCCCCAGAGCCAGGAAGGCGTAAGGCAGGAGTTGGGGGTCTGCGGCGGACGTGGCCGGAGAAGCCGCCTCCAGGACCTTGTCCCAGCGGTGCAGCCGGGTGTTCACCAGGGCCTTGGCCCGGCGCTCCTGCAGGGTGGTTCCGGGCCGGAAGCCAATGAGGACAGCTACACAGACTGTCAGGATAACGGCCGCCGGGAGCTCCCAGCGGGGAGCGGACTTCCCCTCCTTTTTCCCGAGCAGCAGCGACAGCAGTGCCGCCGCCGTAGCGATGAGAAGCAGCATCACCGGAAGGAGGTTGGATTCGAGCTGGGCGGTGAAAAACCACACGCCCAGCGCTGCGGCCAGGGCCACAAGGCGGTGGAACGGCAGCCCGGTCCTTTTCAGGCCAAAGCTGAGCGCAAGATAAGTAAGGGTGACAATGGCTGCAGAGATCAGCGCCCCGGCCAAAGGAAGGTCGTAAAACTGGACCAGCAGCGAGGCAAGCGGCTCAGAGACGGGATGGGGGCCGGACAGCACTTCCCGCAGCCAGTCCGGCGTGAGCAGGAAGAGCCCGCGGTTTTCCATCCGGATCAGGGAATAGGGCTGCAGGAACGCTCCGACACAGAACACGGCCACCATCGCAGCGGCAGGGATGAGGGCTTTGTTTTTCATTTTGCGAAGAGTCTTGCGATGGCTTTCTGCCGGGAAGGGGCTTCGGCGCGGATGAACTCCGGAACATTGTAGGATTTGAGCCGGAGGTCGTTGTGGGAAGGGTCTTTCTGCGGCAGCAGGAAGGGCTTGTCGAAGTGGCCGTCTCCGGCGTAGTGCGCCAGGTACAGCCGGGTATAGCGCCCGTCGTCCCGCCGGCTGCTGAATACAATCCATTTCCCGTTGGAGGACCAGGAGTGGTAGCTGTCGGCCTGGTTGCTGTTCAGTTCCTCCACGGGGGCGGCCTCTCCGCTGCGGGGGTCCAGCATCCACAGGTCGGCCTCCTTGTGCCAGATGGGGAAGGTGCCGAAGGCGGAGTGGGTGAAGAGGATGCGGCCGTCGCGGCAGCGGGGGAAGGAGACGGAACCTTCCGGGTCTTCCCAGACCAGCCGCGGCTCGCCTGTGAAGCGGCCGTCTTCGAAGCCGATGGCCATCAGGCGGTAGTGGACCTGGCTGCGGTTGTTCACAATCTCTTCCACGAAGGGGGCCGAGCAGAAGTACAGCGTCTTTCCGTCCTCGGACCAGGCGGGGAAGGTTTCCAGCGACTCGGGGCCGGACAGGGCCGGGCAGGTGGTCACGGAGTCGGTCTGGAGGTCCATGAGGATGATGTCGGAGCGCGTGTCATACACCTCGATGGGCTGGCTGTCCCGGAGGGTGAAACTCTGGTGGGTGGTGTTGGAAGAGAAGGCTATGTAGCGTCCCCCCGGATGCCACGCGGGGTACGTTCCCTGGAGCTTCGGCCCCAGGGTGGCGATGTTCAGGAGCCGGACCTGGTCGCCGTCCGTGAACACGGTGCCGCCCCCCTTGCCCCTGGCATGAAGGATCATGCGGGCGGGGTCGCCGCCTTGGAAAGTGTGGCAGTTCATGCAGCCCTTCGTGTCGGACTCGGAGGAGACGATGTGCTTCTCTTTGTAGGAGGAGAGCCGGCGCTGGGTGATGGAGAGGGCGTGCCAGCTCTGGTAGCCGGGGTCGATGAGGCGGTAAACGATGTAGGGATCGATGGGGTCTTCCGAACGGAAAACCGGAAAGGGCTTGTAGGCGGTGCCCTGCCGGTCCCCTTTCTTCCAGGCCTTGACGGAAATCCACTCCACCCCGTCGCGCAGCTCGCGCGTCTGGGTGAAGGGACGGCCGTCGGACATCCGGAAGGTCGGCGGCGCCAGGTCTGCAGGGACGGTCACGCCCACATAGTCCGGCCAGATGGGGGGATACTCTTCGCTTTCGGCGAAGGTGGACGGGCGGCAGCAGGACAGCAGCAGCGCAGGCGCAAGAGCCAATATCAGGATTTTGGCAAAGGGGCTCATACGGGTAAAAACCCGCGATACCGCCGCCAGGCCGTATCGCGGGATCATCTTAATACTTAACTGTTATTCATACCCCTCGTTCTGCGTACACAGCGGGTTGGCAGTCAATTCGGAAGTGGGGATCGGGTAAACCAGGTGGATGGGGTTCCAATCCCAGTCGCGTCCCTGGACCGGAATCATGTTCGCGCGCTCCTCTGCCGAAGCGTCGTCCCAGGGCTGGTTCTTGTCCGTACCGGTGGGAATGTAGTACTTCTTGGTCACTGTGTTGTAGAAGCTGGCGCCTCCGTTCTTGGGATATTCGCAGTCGAGCCACTCTTCCACAAAGTTCATGCGGCTCAGGTCGTACCAGAGGCAGAACTCGTAGGTGAACTCCTTGCGGCGCTCCTGCATTAAGGCCACCTTCCACAGGTCGCTCTTGTAGCCCTTTTCGGCCTTGTACTGGGTATAGAAGGTCTTGGCATCCGGAACGGTAACCGTGGCCGTGTTCAGCAGCTCCGTCGGGAACGGGATGGAGGACTTGTTGGTGACGTTCGGGTCGTATCCAACCTCCAGGTTACCCCAGGCACGGTTGCGGATTTGGGCGATGATGTCCCAGCCGGCAGCCTCTTCCCCGGTACGGAAGCAGCACTCGGCATAGTTGAGCATCACCTCGGAATAGCGGTACAGCTGGACGGAGAAGCCGTTGTAGTTGGCGTTGACCTTCCACCACTTCATGCTGTGGTTGTTGGGCGTACCCTTGTCCTGCCAGTAGCGCTGGTAGTTCTCCTTCGTGCCGATGGCGTCTCCGGTGTAGGGGTTCACGTCGCCATAGTCGCCGTGCCAGCCGGCAATGTTGTAGGTAAGGCGCTTGTCGCCGGGCTCGAAGGAACGGACTAGTTCGTAGGACATGCAGGAGTCGCCCCAGCCGCCGTACTCGTTGGGCTTGGTCTGACGGGTGAAGTAACGGACATCGTCGCCCTGGGAGTTTCTGTAGGCCTTGTAGCCGGAGTTCATGTCCGGGAACAGCGGGAAGGAGATTTCCCAGATGGTTTCTTCGCTCTGCGGGTTGCCTTCCCAGTGAAGCATGCCGTGCACCGGGTTCAGCTTGCGTCCGCTGTGGTCGATGACGTCCTTGAGCTGGGTCTTGGCCGTTTCAAAGTCGCCGATGTACATGTTGGCTTTGGCGGCATAGGCCAGGGCGCCGGCCTTGGTGAAGCGGCCGATCATGCCGTCCGCCGGCCACCAATCCAGGTACTTGGCCGCATATTCGAAGTCTTCGCGGATGGTCTTCCAGGCCTCCTCGTCCGAATCCGGACGGGCCTTCTCCGGGCAGGTGGCAAAAGTCTCGCCGGTCATCAGCATCGGCACACGGCTGAAGTTGATGGTGAGGTAGTAGTAGGCCGCGGCGCGGAGGCAGCGGGCTTCGGACTCATAGATGCGCCTCGTGGCCTCGGGGACGACGTCGTCGGAGACTTCCTCCAGGTCGGCCAGGAAGAGGTTGGCGCGGGACACCACCTGGTAGGAGTAGCGCCAGGCCCTCTCGAAGAATTCGGATTTGGATTCCACGCCCCAGGAGTGGGTGGACATTTCGGCATCCCATCCGTCGGCCTGCAGGTCCAGGGTAGGAAGGTTGGCCAGGGCGGGATGGGGTTTCACATAGAAGTTGGTGGGTTGATACAACATGCTGTACACGCCCGTAAGTCCCATGAATACATTGTCCGCATCCTCATACACGCCGTCGGGGTTGACGATGGTGTAGTAATCGACATTGAGGAAGTCGTCAGTGCAGGAGACAGCCGTAAGGGCCGCGCTCAGCGCAATCAGGAGATATAATGCAATCTTTTTCATATTCTTCAATGGTTTTTAGCGATTACAGACCCAGCTGGATACCAAGCATAAAGGTACGCGGGAAAGGATAACGTCCCTCGTCATAACCCGTCGTGATCACGTCGGCAGCGACCTCGGGATCGCCCCACTTGTTATACGGGGAGAGGGTAAGGAGGTTCTGGATGCTGAATGAGACGCGGGCGCTGCGGAAGACTTTGCCGAGCATGTCACTGCTGAAGGTGTAGCCCACCTGGAAGTTGGAGATCTTCAGGTAGTCGGCCTTCTCTACGTAGAAGTCGGACACACGCATGTTGCTGCCGGCGTCGGTGCGGCTTATGCGCGGATAGGTGCCGTTGGGGTTGGAGGTGCTCCAGGCATTCTTCGCCACCTCGGAGAGCATGTTGTAGTAACCGTTGTGCTCGCTCCGGATGGAGATGAGGGTGCACTTGGACCAGGACAGGAGGGTCTGGCCGAGGGCGCCGTACATATACATGGAGGCATCCCAGTTGCGGTAGTTGGCGCTGAGGTTGAGACCGAAGTTCAGGGCCGGGAAACCGTTGCCCAGATAGTCCTTGTCTTCCACGGTGATGTGGCCGTCCCCGTTGAGGTCCTTGTAGAGGAAATCTCCGGGGGCCGTACCGGCATAATCATAATAGGAACCGGGTCCGTAGAGCTCGACGGCCTTCGCGTTGAGGGCGTCGATTTCGGCCTGGCTGGTAATGATGTGGTCTACGCGGTAGCCATAGTAGGTACCCAGTGCGAAGTCGTTGTAGGAGACCTGGCAGTTTTCCCAGCCGGAGCCCTTCGGGCCATCGACGGTGGTGCCGGCGCCGATATCCACGGCCTTGTTCTTGTTGGTGGAGGCCGTTGCGTTGGCCGAGATGAACCAGTCGCGGTTCAGCTGCTTCTTGTAGCCCAGGGCGAACTCGAAGCCGCTGTTGCGGATGGAACCGAAGTTGGTGGTGATGTTCTCGAAGCCGGCCGACGGGCGGATGGTCTTGTTCAGGATGAGGTCCTTCGTGTCACGGATGTAGTAATCCACGCTGAAGGTCAGGGCGTTGTTGAGGAAGGCCATGTCCAGGCCGACGTTGGTCTGAACGGAGGTTTCCCAGTGGAGGCCTTCGTCGATTTCGCTGGTCTGCATGATGCCCACTATGCGGTTGAGCGCTCCGGTGGAGGTGTAATAGTCGAAGGAACGGTTGGCAGCGAGCTGCGGGACGGAGGCGGTCGCGCTGACGTTGCTGTTACCGGTGGTGCCCCAACCGGCGCGGAGCTTCAGGACGTCGAATACGCCCAGGTCCTTGATGAAGCTCTCACGGCCGATGTTCCACGCGGCCGAGAAGGACGGGAAGGTACCCCAGCGCTTGGTCTTGCCGAAGTTGGAGGAACCGTCCCGGCGGATGGTGGCCGTGAGCATGTAGCGGCTGTCATACGCATAATTCAGACGGGCGAAGTAGGAGGCGTTCCTGGTCTGGATGTTGGGACCGCCGTCACCCTGGTCGTAGGCATTGGGATCGGTGGAATAGAACCCGCGCAGGAAGGAGAAGGTGAGCCCCATCGTGGAGGAGCTGTTCCAGGAGGAGTGGTACAGACCGGCGGACTGGCCCACCATCGCGGTGATATGGTGCTTGTTGAACTCGCGGTCCCAGGTGAGGTAGTTTTCCGCGTTGACGCTGGTGCTGGCATAACCGCTGGTGCTGAAGGAGTCCAGGGTGCTGGCCTGGTCGTACTCGTAGAAGTTGCCGTACCAGACCGGGGTGTAGCTCCAGCTGTTGGAACCGGAGAAGTCGTACTTGAGGTTGGTCCGGAAGGTAAGTCCCTTCAGCAGGGTTATCTCGGCCCAGAAGGCGTTGCGGATGGTGCCGCTGTCCTTGTCCCAGTCTTTCTTGTAGGTGGTCTTGAACATCTCCGCGTACGGATTATAGGAGTACATGCCGGCCGAACTCTCCACGTCGGAGTCGAACATATAGTGGCCGAACGTGCCGTCGTCATAGACCACCGGCACATTCACCAGCTGCCCGGTCTCACGTACCAGATAGTCCATGGTGGGAACCAGACGTGCATAATCCCGCATGTTGCCGCCGCTCTTGCCCTTGGACGTGTTGAAGTTCATGGACAGGCCGGCCTTGAGCCAGGAAGTGATGGTGAAATCCGAGTTCAGGCGGAGGAACAGGCTCTTCTGCCAGGTGTTCACCACAATACCGCGGTTGTCCACGTAGCCCACGGAGAAGTTGGTCTTGACCTTGTCCGAACCGCCGGAGACGGAGACGTTGTACTGCTGGCGGAAAGAGGTTTGGGTCATCACATCCTGCCAGTCAATCTCGTTCAGGCGGCTGTCATAGTTGCCGTCGAATGCGGGGAACGCCGTGCGGCCGTCGGCCACCAGCGACTCCCTGTAGGCACCCAGCCAGTCTTGCAGGGAGGCCATCTTCATCTTGCTGGCAAGGGTGGAAACGCCGAAGTTGGCGGTGAAGTCCACGTGCGGCTGGCCGGATGCACCCTTGCGGGTGGTGACCAGGATGACGCCGTTTGCACCGTTGGAACCGTAGATGGCGGTTGCGGAAGCATCCTTGAGGATTTCGATGCTGGCAACTTCCTGCGGGTCCAGCCAGCTGAGGTCGGAGGAGGTGCCGTAATCTACACCGTCCACCACCCAGAGCGGGTTCGTGTCACCGTTCACCGTGGCGACACCGCGGATGCGGATGTTGTATCCGCCCGTAGGGTCACCGCCGGCCTGGGTGATGACAACACCGGCCGCAGCACCCTGGAGACCCTGGGTGACGGTCAGCGGGGAACGCTTGAGCATGGACTCGGAGTCCACGGAGGCCACCGAACCGGTCACGTCGCTCTTCTTCTGGACGCCGTAGCCGATGACCACGGTCTCTTCCAGCAGTTCCAAATCTTCTTCCAGGGTAATCTGGAAATTGACCTGGGAGCCGATGGCGATTTCCACCTCCTTGTAGCCGATGGAGGATACGACAATCGTTGCGCCCGGGCGCACTGTCAGGGCAAAGGAACCGTCGGCATTGGCAATGGTACCGTTGGAAGTTCCTTTCTCGATGATGCTGGCACCGAACACCGGACCCTGGGCATCGGTCACGGTGCCGCTGATCCGCGTCTGCGCCAGGAGCGAGAGGCCCAGCGACAGAAACAGAAATACTGTAAACAGTTTTTTCTTCATACTGTTGTCATTTAAAGGATTTATAGAAATAGGTTATTTAAGAGTTGTCGCTTGTGTTTCGTATGTGTGCGTCGTCCGCCAGACAGCTGCCGGCCCGCAGGCCCTCTGTGTGGTCATGGGCAAAGATACAATTGTTTTGCCGGCGCTGGTTTCCGGAATGTTGCGGAAAAGGGGCTGATTTGTCATGGCAGACATCCCGGGTACAGGCCTGCAACAAATGCGTCCCGCCCGGCATTTTCCTGCTGGCGGGAACAAAAAAGGGCGGCCGAAGTCGGTATGACTTCGGCTACCCCGTTTTTGGGGTGGGCCCAGCCCTATTTGAAGGTGTAAGGCAGGTCTCCCTTGGCCCAGTCGGAGGAAGAGTCTTCCCAGCCCGGGTTCTGCTCCAGGACGCCCTCGGAGAGGGTAATCTGGCTTTCCGGAATCTTGAAGAAGCCGCCGCCGGTGGCCGTGTAACGCTGCATGAAGTCCACGGTGAAGGCGTAGGTCCCGGTAGCCGCTTCGTTAAGGATGTAGTTGCCCACCTGGTTCTTGACAATCTGGCTCACATCGCCCCAGCGGCGCAGGTCGTTCCAGCGGATGGCCTCGCAGCAGAGCTCGTAGCGGCGCTCCTTCTTGAGGAGGTCCAGGCTGTAGCTCTTGTCCGGAAGGCCCGCACGGGCGCGGACGGCGTTCAGGCCGCTCTTGCCTTCGTAGATGGCCTTGCCGTCGGTGAGCTCGGCGTGCATCAGGAGCACATCGGCGAAGCGGAGCCACACCAGGGACTGCGTCAGACCCAGCTGGTGGTCGCTGGAACCGCCGTAGAAGTAGCTGTACACCTGATAGAGCTTGTCGCCGTTGGCGTGGTCGTAGGCGCCGGCGCCCACGTACTTCTTGCCCAGGTAGTTGGTGTTTTCCACTTCCTTGGCCTTGTCGCCTTCATACTCGGGCAGTTCCACCAGGCGGTCGCAGATGGACCCCGTGCGGCGGTAGTCGCCTTCATAGTCCGGGTCGGCGCCCCAGTCGGTCCAGAGCGTGGAGCACACGGGACCGTTGGAGTAGCCCTGGTTGTTGAACGGGAAAGCCTTGCCGGAGGTCTTGCGCAGGCCGTAATATTCGGGAAGGCGGTTGTAGCGGATGTCGGGAGCCTTGTATGCGGTGCCGTTGCCCATCTTCACGGCGAACATGACTTCCTTGTTCTCGTCGGTGGCCCACTCCAGGTTGTTGTCGGTGTCGTAGGCATAGTCCTGGGCGGTGTACGGATTGGTGTAGGGCCAGAGGTTCCGCTGGTCGGGCAGGAGGCCGAAGCCGCTGTTCTGGATGCAGTCTTCCAGCCAGGATACCACCTGGGCCTTGGAGACGGAGCCGCTTATCTGGCCGTCTTCTCCCATGAGCGGGAGTTCACTCTTGCCGAAGAAGCCGGTGTAGAACAGCCATACGCGGGCCATCATGCCCTCGGCGGCCCAGCGCGAGACGCGGCCTTCGCCAAAGGCATCCACCGCGTTCACGGCCGACAGCTTTTCGCCGGTCACGTTCACCGTGGATCCGGTGACCAGCCGCTTGCGCTGGGTACCGTAACCCACCACCACCACTTCGTCCAGCAGCTTGGCGTCCTCGGCAAGGGCCACCGACAGCGGCTGGCCTTCCACCGGGGTCACCGTCACGGTCTCGTAACCGATGCAGGAGATCTCCAGGCTGGAGCCACGGGTTATCATAAGGGAGAAGGAACCGTCAGGTCCGGTGAGCGTCCCGTTCCGGGTGGCGCCGGTCTCTACGACGCCGGCCCCCATGATGGGTTCACCTGCGGTATCCATGACGATACCGCGCACCTGAATGAGCGTCCCGGGTGCGTTCCGGGTTTGTCCGGCTCCGGATGCCGATGCTCTCACCGGCAACGCGGCCACCAGCGCAACTGCGCAGATGACAGACAGAAACAAAGGAAATTTTTGCATAGATTTAATAAGGTTTTTTGTTTGGGATTGTCCCAAACGTGAAGATACATACATAGTATGTACCCGCCGTGCCGATATGTTGCCGGTGGGGGTCTGTTTTGTTACGCGCAACAAAACAGACCCATCGGCGCAACAAACGACACCGGCCGCCGTCTCGCGACGGTAGCCGGGCCAGTTTCACCAACATATTAACCAATTTGGAAGAGGAGCGAACGGAATGCTCCCTTTATTATCTGATGCAAAGTTACCGGGACTGTTTGAAAGGAGGTTGCCGGAATGTTGCGGGAATGGGCCTTTTGCGTCCCCGGCAACAATGCCGGCCGTGTTCGGCAACATCGGAGGAAGGCGGAAAGCGGTGGGAAAGAAAAATGTTTAAAAAAGTTTTGCGAATTCAAAAATAGTTCATACCTTTGCAGTCCTTTCAGCGATTGAAGGATTCAAATGAGCTGCCGATATAGCTCAGTTGGCCAGAGCACGTGATTTGTAATCTCGGGGTCGTGGGTTCGAATCCCTCTATCGGCTCAAAGGAGCTTTGAAATATTGGAAAGCTATCTGGGAGGATCGCATAGTGGCAATTGCGGCGGACTGTAAATCCGCTCCCTCAGGGTTCGGTGGTTCGAGTCCACCTCCTCCCACTCATCTTCGATCTGCGCGCGCTTGCCGCGCGTCGGCAGGCGGAGTTCCGGTGCAAGCCGAGTGAAGAGAAAGTTTACTTTCTATTCCGAGGCGCAGCCCGGAAACCCGCAAAAAATCGGAGATTTTTTGCGGAAGTAGCTCAGTTGGTAGAGCATCAGCCTTCCAAGCTGAGGGTCGCGAGTTCGAACCTCGTTTTCCGCTCCAGAACATACTGTAAGCCGGTGTAGCTCAGGGGTAGAGCGCATCCTTGGTAAGGATGAGGTCATGAGTTCAATTCCCATCACCGGCTCTCTTTTTGGGCTACGGCCCTTAGACGGACAACAATTGTTTAAACAATAATATTATTATGGCAAAAGAAACATTCCAGAGAACCAAACCGCATGTCAACATCGGTACTATCGGCCATGTTGACCACGGTAAGACCACCCTCACCGCCGCCATCACCAAAGTGCTCGCAGAGCGCGTAGCCGGCAACGCCGACAAGGTGAAGTCCTTCGACCAGATCGACAATGCTCCGGAAGAGAAAGAGCGTGGTATCACCATCAACACCGCTCACGTAGAGTACGAGACCGAGAAGCGTCACTACGCTCACGTGGACTGCCCTGGCCACGCCGACTATGTGAAGAACATGGTTACCGGTGCTGCCCAGATGGACGGTGCTATCCTTGTAGTGGCTTCCACCGACGGTCCCATGCCCCAGACCCGTGAGCACATCCTGCTCGCCCGTCAGGTCAACGTGCCCAAGATCCTCGTTTTCATGAACAAGGTGGATCTTGTGGACGATGAGGAAATGCTGGACCTCGTAGAGATGGAAATCCGCGACCTCCTCGCTTTCTACAAGTTCGATGAGGACTGCCCCATCATCCGCGGTTCCGCTCTGGGTGCTCTGAACGGTGAAAAGCAGTGGGAAGACAAGGTCATGGAACTCATGGATGCCGTGGATGAGTACATCCCGCTTCCGGAGCGTCTGGTGGACAAGGACTTCCTGATGCCGATCGAGGACATCTTCTCCATCACCGGCCGTGGCACCGTGGTTACCGGCCGTATCGAGTCCGGCACCATCCATGTGAACGACCCCGTGGAGCTCGTCGGCTTCGGCGATGAACCCCGCAATACCGTCGTTACCGGTGTGGAAATGTTCCGCAAGCTCCTCCCTCAGGGCGAGGCCGGCGACAATGTGGGTCTGCTGCTCCGTGGCGTGGACAAGAAGGATGTCAAGCGTGGCGAAGTTGTTGCCAAGCCCAAGTCCATCACTCCCCACACGGAATTCAAGGCTCAGATTTATGTGCTGAAGAAGGAAGAAGGCGGCCGTCACACGCCGTTCCACAATCACTATCGTCCCCAGTTCTTCATCCGTACGCTGGATGTGACCGGTGAGATCATGCTCCCGGACGGCGTAGAGATGGTGATGCCTGGCGATAACGTGGAAATCACCGTGAAGCTCATCACGCCCGTTGCCATGAACGAAGGCCTGCAGTTCGCTATCCGCGAAGGTGGCCGTACCGTAGGCGCCGGTCAGGTGATCAAGGTCATCGAGTAAGAGGCTCGAAGGGGAATAGAACAAGGGTAGTTCAGCGGTCTCCAAAACCGTCGATGTGGGTTCGAATCCTGCTTCCCCTGCAAAAATATCAAAGGTTACGATTTGGTAAATGTTTAACGTTAGGCCGGAGGATTCCCGCTTCCAATTTTCCCCCGGTCCATTGTAAGCAAAGATGAGAAAGTTCATTAACTATCTGAAGGAGTGCTATCAGGAGCTCACGAAGAAGGTTACCTGGCCCACCTGGCAGAAGCTGCAGGACTCTGCGCTGCTTGTGCTGGTCGCCACCGTTATCCTGGCCGTGGTCATATTCCTGATAGACTTTGCTTTCCAGCATCTGATGGAGTTTATTTACGCCCTGTAACTGATTGACAAACCATGGCTGACAAGAAATGGTACGTGCTGCGTACCGCGGGAACCAAGGAAAAGAAAGCCGCTGAATACCTGGTCAAGGAAATTGAGAGACACGCCGATCTGCAAGCCATTGTAGATCAGGTGCTTGTGCCTGTCAAGAAGGAAATCGTCACCAAGAACGGCAAGCGCAAGGAAGTGGAGCGTCTCCTCTTCCCCGGCTATGTCCTCATCCATGCCGAACTGAACCCGGACCTGGAGTATGTAATCCGCAACGGCATTCCCGGCATGTCCGGTTTCCTCACGGAAAAGACCGGCAACGGCCCCACCGAGCGTGTCCCCGTCCCCATCCGGGACGAGGAAGCCCAGCGCATCCTTGGCGTGCAGGACCAGAACGCCGTCAATGCAGCCGAAACGGAGGTGAATTTCACCCTGGGAGAGAGCGTCCGCATTACGGACGGTCCTTTCAGCGGTTTCAGTGGCACCGTAGAAGATATTCTCCAGGAGCGTAGCAAGCTCAAGGTAGTGGTTGTGATCTTCGGAAGGAAAACCCTTCTGGAACTCAGCTTTACACAAGTAACTAAAGAGTAATTAGAATCATGGCAAAAGAAGTTACCGGATTCATCAAGCTCCAGATTAAAGGCGGAGCTGCGAATCCTGCGCCCCCGGTAGGACCTGCACTGGGTTCCAAGGGCCTCAACATCATGGACTTCTGCAAGCAGTTCAACGCCCGCACCCAGGACCAGGCCGGCAAGGTTCTCCCTGTGGTCATCACGGTGTTCTCCGACAAGTCCTTCACGTTCGAGGTCAAGCAGCCTCCCGTGGCCGTATCCCTCAAGGAAGCCGCCAAGATAAGCAAGGCTTCCGGTGAGCCCAACCGCAAGAAAGTGGCAAGCGTGACCTGGGACCAGGTCAAGGAGATTGCCCAGTCCAAGATGCCGGACCTGAATGCTTTCACCCTCTCCAGCGCAATGAAGATGGTGGCCGGTACCGCGCGTTCCATGGGTATCAAGGTGGAAGGCGAATTTCCCCAGAATCTTTAAACACGTAAGCGACTATGAGCAAACTGACCAAAAACCAGAAAGACGTCCTTGCCAAGTTTGACAAGACGCAGGTTTACTCCCTCTCCGACGCTTGCGCGCTCCTGAAGGAGATTACCTACACCAAGTTCGACGCTTCCGTGGAAATCACCACCAACCTGGGCGTCGATCCCCGTAAGGCCAACCAGATGATCCGTGGCGTTGTCACCCTTCCCAACGGAACCGGCAAGGTTACCCGCGTGCTGGTGCTCTGCACCCCCGACAAGGAGAACGAAGCCAAGGAAGCCGGCGCCGACTACGTGGGCCTGGACGACTACATCCAGAAGATCAAAGAAGGCTGGACCGATGTGGACGTGATCATCTGCACCCCGTCCGTGATGGCCAAGGTGGGCCAGATCGGCCGTATCCTGGGTCCCCGCGGCCTCATGCCGAACCCCAAGACCGGCACCGTGACCATGGAGATCGGCAACGCCGTCAAGGAAGTGAAGGCCGGTAAGATTGACTTCAAGGTGGACAAGACCGGCATCATCCATGCCGCCATCGGCAAGGCCTCCTTCTCGGCCCAGCAGATAGAGGAGAACGCCCGTGCGTTCGTTTCCGCCGTCCTGAAGCTCAAGCCCCAGACCCTCAAGGGAACCTATTTCAAGGGCTGCACCCTGTGCACCACCATGAGCCCGGCCGTAAAGGTAGATACCAAAGGCTTCACCGCCGAATAATCTGTAGGAGGAAGTGTTATGAAAAAGGAAATGAAAGCACAGGTTATCGAGGCCATCAAGGCCAACATGGCTCAGTATCCCAACTTCTACATCGTGAACATCGAAGGCCTGAATGCAGAACAGACTGCCGCCCTGCGCCGCGAATGTTTCAACGAGGGAATCAAGCTCACCGTTGTCAAGAACACCCTGCTCCACAAGGTAATCAAGGACGCCCAGAATCCGGAGATGGACACCCTGGTGTCTGCCCTGGAAGGCAACACCGCCCTCATGTACACGGAGGCACCGGCCGTTCCCGCCCGCCTCATCAAGAAGTACAACAGGGCCGGCAGCGAAAAGCCCGCCCTCAAGGCTGCCTATGTGCAGGAGTGCGCATTCGTGGGTGCCGACAAACTGGAAGCCCTGGTCAACATCAAGTCCCGCGAGGAACTCATCGGGCAAATCATCGGCATGCTCCAGAGCCCGGTGCAGAACGTTATCTCCGCCCTGCAGAACGCCGGCGGCCAGACCATCGCCGGAGTGCTCAAGACCATGGAAGAAAAGAAAAACTAATAATAACAATTTTAAATATTTACAATTATGGCAGACGTTAAGAAACTCGCAGAGGAACTTGTAAACCTCACCGTCAAAGATGTCCAGGAACTTGCTAAGATCCTGAAGGAAGAATATGGTATTGAGCCCGCCGCTGCAGCCGTTGCAGTCGCTGCTCCCGCCGCCGCCGGCGAAGCCGCCGCTCCTGCAGAGCAGACCGAGTTCGACGTGGTGCTCACCAGCGCCGGCCAGGCTAAACTCCAGGTCATCAAGGCCGTCAAGGAGAATGCCGGGCTGGGTCTGAAAGAGGCCAAGGAACTGGTCGACAAGGCTCCCGTTGCCATCAAGGAGAAAGTATCCAAGGCAGAGGCCGAGGCCCTGAAGGCCGCCCTCGAGGAAGCCGGCGCCGAGGTTGAACTCAAGTAAGTTCTTCCCGCTCCCTCTATTGGGAGGCCCTACACAGGTTTAGAGCCCATAGCCGGCTCTAAACCTTTTTTCCGTCTTTAATTATTTTCCCCATAACGAAGGCAGAACATGTCTACTGAGACTAGCAAAAAGAGAATTAACTTTGCAACATCCAAAATTCTGGAATATCCTGACCTTCTGGAAGTTCAGCTGAAGTCTTTCCGGGACTTCTTCCAGCTGGAAACCACCCCGGACAGCCGCCGGAGCGAAGGGCTCTTCCAGGTATTCCAGGAAATTTTTCCGATTGAAGACACGCGCAACAACTATGAGCTCACCTTCATCGATTATTTCATCGATCCGCCGCAGTATTCAATCGAAGAGTGTCTTGAGAGAGGACTCACCTACAATGTTCCTCTGAAGGCTAAACTCCGCCTTTCATGCACGGACCCGGAGCACGAGGACTTTGACACCCGCGTGCAGGACGTTTACCTGGGCAACATCCCTTACATGACCCCGGCCGGAACGTTCATCATCAACGGCTCCGAGAGAATTATCGTTTCGCAGCTTCACCGCTCCCCGGGCGTTTTCTTCGACCAGAGCATGCACGCCAACGGCACCAAGCTCTACAGCGCCCGCATCATTCCTTTCAAGGGGTCCTGGATCGAATTCGCCACGGACATCAACAACGTGATGTACGCCTACATCGACCGCAAGAAGAAGCTGCCGGTCACCACCCTCCTGAGAGCCATCGGCTACAGTTCCGACAAGGATATCCTGGACCGCTTCGACCTGGCCGACGAGGTCTCCTCGGATGCGCAGGTGCTGCAGGAGAACGAGGGCCGCAAACTGGCCGCCAACGTCCTGAAGACCTGGATTGAGGACTTCGAGGACGAAGACACCGGCGAAGTCATCCCCATCGAGCGGACCATCGCCATCGTGGAGCGCGGCGAAATCCTGAACGAGGATACCATCGCCCGTATCGCCGATACGGACGTCAAGACCATTCTGCTTCAGAAAGACGAGGCTGTCTCTGCAGAGAACTCCATCATTTACAACACCCTGCAGAAAGACCCCACCAATACGGAAATCGAGGCTGTGAACTACATCTACAAGCAGCTCCGCAATTCCGAACCGCCGGACGAGGCCACCGCCCGCGACGTCATCGACAAGCTGTTCTTCAGCGAGAAGCGTTACGACCTGGGCAGCGTGGGCCGCTACCGGCTGAACAAGAAACTGAACCTGGATACGAATCCGGACGTGCGGGTGCTCACCAACACGGACATCGTAGAGATTATCAAGTACCTGATCCAGCTCATCAACTCCCGCGCCACGGTGGACGACATCGACCACCTGAGCAACCGCCGTGTCCGCACAGTGGGCGAGCAGCTGGCCAACCAGTTCTCCGTGGGACTCAGCCGCATGGCCCGCACCATCCGCGAACGGATGAACGTGCGCGACAGCGAGCAGTTCAACCCCATCGACCTCATCAACGCCAAGACGCTGTCTTCCGTCATCAATTCCTTCTTCGGAACCAGCCAGCTGTCCCAGTTCATGGACCAGACCAACCCCCTGGCCGAGATTACGCACAAGCGCCGTCTCAGCGCCCTGGGCCCGGGAGGTCTCTCCCGCGACCGCGCCGGCTTCGAAGTCCGTGACGTGCACTACACCCACTACGGCCGCCTGTGCCCCATCGAGAGCCCGGAAGGTCCCAACATCGGCCTTATCAGCTCCCTGTGCGTGTATGCCCGCATCAACGGTCTGGGCTTCATTGAAACCCCGTACCGTGAGGTGCACGACGGAAAGGTGGATCTGTCCGACACCGGCTGGAAGTACATGAGCGCCGAGGAAGAGGAAGCCCAGCACGTGGCCCTGGCCAACGTGAGCATGGCCGACGACGGACAGCTCCTGGACGACCGCATCCAGTGCCGTCTGGAGGCCGACTTCCCGCTGGTAACCAAGGAAGAAGTGAACTACATGGACGTGGCCCCCAACCAGATGGCTTCCGTGGCCGCCTCCCTCATTCCGTTCCTGGAGCACGACGACGCCCACCGCGCCCTGATGGGTGCCAACATGATGCGTCAGGCGGTTCCGCTCCTGAGCCCGGAGAGCCCCATCGTGGGCACCGGCCTGGAGGAACGCGTGTGCATAGACTCCCGCACCCAGATCATCGCCCTGCGTGAGGGTGTGGTCACCTACGTGGACGCCAACGAAATCCGTGTGAAATACAGCCGGACGGAGGACGAGAAGTTCGTGAGCTTCCAGCCGGAAGAGACGGTCTATAAGCTTCCCATCTACCGCCGCACCAACCAGAGTACCACCATCATGCTCAAGCCCCTTGTGCGCAAGGGCGACAAGGTGAAGGGCGGACAGGTGCTCACGGAGGGCTATGCCACCCAGGACGGGGAACTGGCCCTGGGACGCAACCTGATGGTGGCTTTCATGCCCTGGAAGGGTTACAACTACGAGGACGCCATTGTCCTGAGCGAGGAAATGGTGAAGTGGGACGTGCTCACTTCCATCCATGTGGACGAATACCTCACGGAGGTCCGCGAAACCAAGCGCGGCATGGAGGAACTCACCTCCGACATCCCCAACGTGAGCGAAGACGCCACCAAGGACCTGGACAAGGACGGCATCGTGCGCATCGGCGCCCACATTGAGCCCGGTGACATCATGATCGGCAAGATTACCCCCAAGGGCGAAAGCGACCCGTCTCCGGAAGAGAAGCTCCTGAAGGCCATCTTCGGCGACAAGGCCGGCGACGTGAAGGACGCCTCCCTGAAGGCCAATCCTTCCCTGAGCGGCACCGTCATCAAGACCGCCCTGTATGCCAAGGTTTCCAAGGAGACCGGCAAGCGGGGGGCCAAGAGCGAGCAGAAGACCCGCATCGAGATGAAGCAGGAAGAGTTCCAGAAGCAGGCCGAAAAGCTTCGCGCCGGCTTCATAGAGAAACTCTGGAGCCTGGTCAACGGCCGCAAGAGCGCCGGCGTAAGCGACCTGTACGGCGTGGAAATCTTCCCCAAGGGCAAGGAGTTCACCCTCCAGGGCCTCAAGGATGCCGACTACCAGAACATCTCCACCGCCAAGTGGTGCAACGACGCCAAGACCGCCCAGATGGTGCGCGACCTTATTGGCGGCTACTGCATTGCCTACAAGGAGGCCGAGACCCGCGCCCGCCGCGAGCTGGACAAGATCAAGGTGGGTGACGAGCTGCCCAACGGCGTCATGCAGATTGCCAAGGTCTATGTGGCCAAGAAGCGCAAGATTACCGTGGGTGACAAGATGGCCGGCCGTCACGGCAACAAGGGTATCGTAGCCAAGATTGTGCGCCAGGAGGATATGCCGTTCCTGGAGGACGGTACGCCGGTGGACATTGTCCTGAACCCGCTGGGTGTGCCTTCCCGTATGAACCTGGGCCAGATTTATGAGACCGTGCTGGGTTGGGCCGGCCGGGAGCTGGGCCTCAAGTTCTCCACGCCCATCTTCGACGGCGCCTCCATCGAGGAAATCTGCGCCTACACAGACAAGGCCGGCGTGCCCCGCTTCGGCAAAACCCATCTCAGGGACGGCGGAACCGGCGACTGGTTCGACCAGCCCGCCACCGTGGGTGTCATCTACATGATCAAGCTGGGCCACATGGTGGACGACAAGATGCACGCCCGTTCCATCGGCCCGTACTCGCTCATTACCCAGCAGCCTCTGGGCGGCAAGGCCCAGTTCGGCGGCCAGCGTTTCGGCGAAATGGAAGTGTGGGCCCTCGAGGCCTACGGCGCCGCCAACGCCCTCCAGGAGATTCTCACCGTGAAGTCCGACGATGTGAACGGACGGTCCAAGACCTACGAAGCCATCGTCAAGGGCGACCCGATGCCTACTCCCGGTATCCCCGAGTCCCTGAACGTGCTGCTGCACGAACTCCGCGGCTTGGGCCTCAAGGTCACACTGGACTAATCTCGGACAAATTGAAAGAAAAGAACTATGCCTGCTTTTAACAATAAAGAAAACAAGGTAAAGAGCAATTTCTCCCGCATCTCCATCTCGCTCGCTTCTCCGGAAGACATCACGGCGCGTTCCTGCGGCGAGGTCCTGAAGCCGGAAACGGTGAACTACCGGACCTACAAGCCGGAGCGCGAAGGCCTGTTCTGCGAGAAGATCTTCGGCCCCACCAAAGATTACGAGTGCTACTGCGGCAAGTACAAGCGAATCCGCTACCGTGGCATCGTGTGCGACCGCTGCGGGGTGGAAGTGACGGAGAAGAAGGTCCGCCGTGAACGCATGGGCCACATTACCCTCACCGTTCCGGTAGCCCATATCTGGTACTTCAAGAGCGCCCCCAACAAGATCAGCGCCCTGCTGGGCATCCCCTCCAAGCGGCTGGAATCCGTGATTTACTACGAAAAGTACATCGTGGTGAACCCGGGCCTGCTGGGCACCCAGGAAGTGCCCGAGGAACTGCGCATCCAGAAGATGGACCTGCTGTCCGAGGACGAGTATTTCGCCGCCCAGGACCGCCTGTACGAACTCCGCCGCAAGAAGGAGGAAGAAGGCAGCTGGGAAGACAGCATGGCTCTGGTGGCCAAGATGGGTGCCGAGGGCATCTACGACCTCCTGAAGGAGATAGATGTGGACGCCCTGGGCCGGGAACTGCGCCATGCCATGCGCGGCGAGGGTTCCCAGCAACGCAAGGCCGAACTCCTCAAGCGCCTTTCCGTGGTGAAGTGGTTCCAGGAGTCCAAGGACGTGAACCGTCCGGAATGGATGATCATGAAGGTGATACCCGTCACCCCGCCGGACCTGCGCCCGCTGGTTCCGCTGGATGGCGGCCGTTTTGCCACCAGTGACCTCAACGACCTCTACCGCCGTGTCATCATCCGCAACAACCGGCTCAAGAAGCTCATCGAGATCCAGGCTCCGGAAGTGATCCTGCGCAACGAAAAGCGCATGCTCCAGGAAGCCGTGGACAGCCTCTTCGACAACTCCAAGAAGTCGTCGGCCGTCAAGAGCGAGAGCAACCGCGCCCTCAAGTCCCTGTCCGACTCCCTCAAGGGCAAACAGGGCCGCTTCCGCCAGAACCTCCTGGGCAAGCGCGTGGACTACAGCGCCCGTTCGGTCATCGTGGTGGGTCCGGAACTCAACATGCACGAGTGCGGCCTGCCCAAGTTCATGGCCGCCGAGCTCTACAAGCCGTTCGTGATTCGCAAGCTCATCGAGCGCGGCATCGTGAAGACGGTCAAATCGGCCAAGAAGATTGTGGACCGCCGGGATCCGGTGATCTGGGACATCCTGGAGAATGTGATGAAGGGCCATCCGGTGCTGCTGAACCGCGCACCCACCCTGCACCGCCTGGGCATCCAGGCCTTCCAGCCCCGCATGATCGAGGGCAAGGCCATCCAGCTGCATCCGCTGGCCTGTACGGCCTTCAACGCCGACTTCGACGGGGACCAGATGGCCATCCACCTGCCCCTGGGCAACGCCGCCATCATGGAGGCGCACCTGCTGATGCTGGGCTCCCACAACATCCTGAACCCGGCCAACGGTTCTCCTATCACCGTGCCCTCGCAGGACATGGTGCTGGGCCTGTACTACATTACCAAGGAACGTCCCGGCGCCAAGGGCGAGGGCCTCAAGTTCTACGGTCCGGAGGAAGTGATCATCGCCCATGACGGGAAGGTCATAGACATGCACGCTCCCATCTGGGTGCGGCTGCCCAAGGACAAGCAGGACGCTTCCAAGGGGACGGAGATGGTGAAAACCACCGCCGGCCGCATCATCGTGAACCAGTATATGCCGGATGAGGTCCCGTTCGTGAACGAGGAGCTGGGCAAGAAGGCCCTGCGCAGCGTCATCACCACGGTCATCAAGTCCACCGGCGTCACCCGTACCGCCCAGTTCCTGGACGACATCAAGAACCTGGGGTACGACCAGGCCTTCCGCGCCGGCATTTCCTTCAACCTGGGCGATGTGCTGGTGCCTCCGGAGAAGAACGCCCTCATAGAGAAGGGCTACAACGAGGTGGAGTCCATCAAGGCCAACTACGCCATGGGCTTCATCACCAACAACGAGCGTTACAACAAGGTCATCGACCTGTGGACCTCCATCGACAACCAGCTCACCGGCATCGTGAAGAAGCAAATCTCGGCCGACCAGCAGGGCTTCAACCCTGTGTACATGATGCTGGATTCCGGCGCCCGTGGTTCCACCCAGCAGATCAAGCAGCTGTGCGGCATGCGCGGCCTGATGGCCAAGCCCCAGAAGTCCGGTGCCGCCGGCAACGAAATCATCGAGAACCCCATCGTGTCCAACCTGAAGGAAGGCATGTCCGTGCTGGAGTACTTCATCTCTACCCACGGCGCCCGTAAGGGTCTGGCCGATACCGCCCTCAAGACGGCCGACGCCGGTTACCTCACCCGCCGTCTGGTGGATGTGTCCCACGACGTCATTATCACCGAGGACGACTGCGGCACCCTGCGCGGCCTCATCGCCACCGCCATCAAGAACAAGGACGAGGTGGTGGAATCCCTGGGCGAACGGATCCTGGGCCGCACGTCCGTGCACGACATCATCAACCCGCTCAACGGAGAGCTCATCATTGCCGCCGGCGAAGAAATCCGCGAGGATGTGGCCGCCCTCATCGACACCCTCCCCATCGAGCAGGTGGAAATCCGTTCCGTGCTCACCTGCGAGTCCCGCAAGGGCGTCTGCGCCAAGTGCTACGGCCGCAACCTGGCCACTTCCCGCATGGTGGAAACCGGCGAGGTGGTGGGCGTGATTGCCGCCCAGTCCATCGGTGAACCGGGCACCCAGCTCACCCTGCGTACCTTCCACGTGGGCGGTACCGCATCGGGCTCCGTGGCCGATTCTTCCATTACCTCCAAGTATGAGGGCAAGCTGGCCTTCGAGGAACTCCGCACCATAGAGCGGACCAACGAGGACGGCAGCGTGAGCCAGGTGGTGGTGTCCCGGATGACGGAACTCCGCATCCAGGACGAGCGTACCGGCATGAACTATTCCCAGTACGACATTCCCTACGGCTCCGTGCTGTACTTCAAGGACGGAGACAAGGTGCACAACGGAGACCTCATCTGCGAGTGGGACGCCTACAATGCCACCACCATTGCCGAGACGGTCGGTACCGTCCGCTTCGAGAACATGGTGGAGGGCGTGACCTTCCGCGAAGAAAGCGCCGATGAGTTCTCCAACGCCACGGACAAGGTGATCATCGAAGGCCGTGACAAGACCAAGACGCCTTCCATGCTCATCCTGGATGCCGAAGGGGCCATCCTCCGCCAGTACAACCTGCCGCTGGGTGCGCACATCATGATCAGCGACGGCGCTCCCGTCAAGGTGGGCGACGTCATCATCAAGATTCCGCGTGCCATCGGCAAGTCCAGCGATATCACCGGCGGTCTGCCGCGTGTGACCGAACTCTTCGAGGCCCGTACCCCGTCCAATCCGGCCATCCTGTCGGAAATCAACGGAGAGGTGCGCATGGGCAAGATCAAGCGCGGCAAGCGGGAGATCATCGTGAAGAACCGTTCCGGCAAGGAGTGTTCCTACGAGGTTCCCATGACCAAGCAGATCCTGGTGCAGGAGAACGACTATGTGAAGGCCGGCACCCGTCTTTCCGACGGCGGCACTTCGCCTACCGACATCCTGAACATCCTGGGCCCGGTGAAAGCACAGGAGTACATTGTGAACGAGATTCAGGCCGTGTACCGTCTGCAGGGCGTGAAAATCAACGACAAGCACTTCGAGATCATCGTGCGCCAGATGATGCGCAAGGTCCAGATTGGAGACCCCGGCGACACGGAGTTCCTCCAGGAGGAGCTGGTGGACAAGTGGGAGTTCATGGACCGCAACGACGCCATCTTCGGCAAGTTCTATGTGGAAGATCCCGGCGAGAGTCTCCGCTACGAGGAAGGGGACATCATTTCGGCCCGGGACGTCCGCGGGGAGAATTCCTCGCTGGAGCGTCAGGGCATGAAAATGATGGCTGTGCGTCCGGCCCGTCCGGCCACCGCTTCGCAGGTGCTGCAGGGGATTACCCGTGCCGCCCTCAAGACCGGCTCCTTCATCAGTGCGGCCTCCTTCCAGGAGACCACCAAGGTGCTCTCGGAGGCAGCCATCCGCGCCCGCGTGGACTATCTGGAAGGCCTCAAGGAGAATGTCATCTGCGGCCATCTGATTCCGGCCGGCACCGGCCTGGCCCGCTACCAGGACATTGTGGTGGGATCCAAGTCGGAAACCCTGGACGTGATGAACGATCTGTAAAGGTTACAAACTCCCGGCCCGGTTTGCCGGCAGGAACAGAAAAGATGAAAGGTCCGTGCTTCCCAGCAAGGACCTTTCGCAATTCTAACCTAAAACTTAACCTATGAAAAAACTATTCGATTTTTTATATTGCGAATTCTGTGCCATATTCAGTTGGCATCGGCAGTTTTTTCATCATTTTTGTTCATTTCCGGGTCCAGTCGGACAGACAGGATGTAAATGGGGGGCGTGGGCCTGTCGTGACGGTCGGTTTCGGAGGCGGCTATCTTGTCAATGACGTTGAACCCGGCAATGGTTTCCCCGAAGACCGTGTACTCCCCGTCCAGGTGCACACAGTTGTCCGGGTTCTGCACCAGGTAGAACTGGGAGCCGGACGACTCTTTGTAGGGATTGGCCAGGTCGCCCCTCCTGGCGGCTGCCAGGGCGCCTTTCTTGTGGCGGTGCAGGGGCTTTCCGTCCCCGTCCCGCATTTCGGCCGGGATGGTATAGCCCGGACCGCCCTGTCCCCAGGAGTCTATGTCCACGTCGTTGCGGGAGTTGGGGTCTCCGCCCTGGATCATGAAGCCGTTTATTACGCGGTGGAACTTCATCTTGTCGTAATAGCCGCCGAGGGCAAGCTTCACGAAATTGTCCCGGTGCTGGGGCGTGTCCTTGAACAGGCGCACCTTGATGGTGCCCAGGCTGGTTGTGATGTCGAACACCGGTTCTTCCGGCAGTACCTGCGGGACTGCCTGCGGGACTGCCTGCGGGGCCGTTTCTTCGGGTTCCGTGGCCGCTTCGGCCGATGTGTTCCGGTTCTTGCAGCCGCCTGCCAGCAGGGCCAGGGCCAGGGCGCAAATGACAAACTTCTTCATACTAGTATAGATTCTTTCTGCAAAAATAACTAATTTTGCAGTTAATATGGCAAGTCCGTTGAAACAATTGGCGGGAGAAACCGCCATCTATGGCTTCAGTTCCATCCTGGCCCGGGTGCTGAACTTCCTGTTCGTCCCCATTTATACCCGCATGCTCACGCAGGTGCAGTACGGGGTGGTGACAGAGTTCATGGCCTACATTGCCATCCTGCAGGTGGTGCTGGTGCTGGGCCTGGAGACAGGCTGCTTCCGCTTTGCCAACAAGGAGGGGGAAGACCCCCGGAAGGTCTATTCCGGTGCGCTCCTTACCGTTACGGGCCTGAATCTGGCTTTCCTGGCCTGCATGGTGGCTTTCTCGGGCACCCTTTCGTCGGCCCTGGGGTATGCGGGCTACCGCAGCCTCATCATTTACGTGGCGGCCATCCTTTTCTGCGACAGCGTCACGGCCATCCTTTTCGCCAAGCTCCGGCAAGAGCACAAGGCGGTGAAGTTCGCCATATTCAAGACCATCAAGATCCTTACGGAAACGGGGGCCAACCTGGTGCTGTTCTTCGTCTATCCTGCCAGGCCGGACTTCACCTACCCCATTTTCGCCGTTCTGGTGAGCTGCGTGGTGTGCCTGGCCCTCTTCGTCCCGGACATCCTGCGCCTCAGGCCCGTCTGGGACGGCGCCGTGGTACGCCGCATGCTGGCCTATTCGCTCCCGCTCATGGTGGCCTCGCTCCCCGGGGTTGCCAACGACTTCCTGGACCGGGTGCTCTTCCGCTACTTCGACACATCGGCCGAAGCCTGGCGGGCCTCCCTGGGCGTGTATCAGGCGGCGGTGAAACTGGCGGTCATCATGAACCTCTTTATCCAGATGTTCCGCTATGCGGCCGAACCGTTCTTCTTCCAGCGGGCCCGGGACAAGGGTTCCAAGGAGCTCTACGCCACCGTCATGGAGTACTTTACGGCCTTCTGCGGCCTGGTGCTGCTGGCCGTCGTGGCCTACATAGACATCATTTCCCTCTTCCTGGGGAAAGACTTCCGGGTGGGCATCGGCGTCGTTCCCATCATGCTCCTGAGCTATATGCTGCTGGGCATGCTCTTCAACGTATCCATGTGGTACAAGCTGTCCGGAAAAACCAACATGGCCATCTGGATTACCCTGGCGGGGCTGCTGGTCACTACGGTGGTCAATGTGGTGTTCATGCCCCGTTTCTCCTATTGGGCGTCGGCCTTCGGCCACCTGGCCAGCTATCTTACCATGTTTGTCCTGAGCGCCGCCCTGGGCGCCAAATATTATCCCATTCCCTACAAGTGGACGCGCATCGGCGCCATTTTCCTCCTGATGGGTGGGGCCTATGCCCTCATCTGGTGGATGCAGGGCCTGTTCCCCTCGGGCGGCGTCCGCTGGGCCTGCATGGGCCTGAATACGCTGGTGATCGCGGCCTATGCCGCCCTCTGCTGGTGGGGACTCCTTAAAAAATCCTCTGTATATGGAAATCAAAATCAATAGCCAGGAAGTTCCGGTGCTTCTGCTCACCGGGTATCTGGGCAGCGGGAAAACCACGCTCCTGAACCGCATCCTTGCCAACCGGAAGGGCATCAAATTCGCGGTCATCGTCAACGATATCGGCGAGGTGAACATAGATGCCGACCTGATAGAGCAAGGCGGCATCGTGGGCCAGACGGACGCGTCGCTGGTGGCCCTGCAGAACGGCTGCATCTGCTGCACGCTCAAGATGGACCTGGTGGCGCAGCTGTCGGAAATCATAGCTACCCACAAGTTCGACTACATTGTCATAGAGGCCAGCGGCATCTGCGAGCCGGCGCCCATCGCCCAGACCGTCAGCACCATGCCCATGCTGGGGCCGCAGTACGTGCAGGACGGCCTTCCGTACGTGGACTGCATTGCCACCGTGGTGGACGCCCTGCGGATGAAGGACGAATTCGCCCTCGGCCGGGCCCTGGAGAAGGACGACATTGGGGAGGAGGACCTGGAGCGCCTGGTCATAGAGCAAATCGAGTTCTGCAACCTGGTTTTGCTGAACAAGGCGGCCGAGGTCTCCCCGGAGGAACTGGGCACGCTGAAGGGCATTGTAAAAAGCATCAACCCCGGCGCCCGGGTGCTGGAATGCAACTACGGCGACGTGGACCTGGACGAGCTCATCTACACCGGCCTGTTCCGCTTTGACGAAGTGGCCACATCGGCCGCCTGGATTGCCGCCATCGAAGGCGAGGAAGAGGAAGACGGGGAGGCCGAGGGAGAAGCCCTGGAATATGGGATAGACACCTACGTGTACACCCGCCGTCCGCCGCTGGACCTGAACAAGTTCGACCATATGGTGGCCCGCCAATGGCCGGCCAACATTATCCGCGCCAAGGGCCTGTGCTATTTCTCCGACGACCCCGACAAATGCTACCTCTTTGAGCAGGCGGGCCGGCAGAAGAGCCTCAAGGACGCCGGCCTGTGGTTTGCCACCATGCCGGAAGACGAGCTGCAGGAGATGATGGAACGGGACCGCAAACTGCGGAAGGACTGGGATCCCCAGTACGGGGACCGCATGCAGAAGCTGGTATTCATCGGCCAGCATCTGGACAAGCCCGCCCTGGAAAAACTGATGGACAACTGTCTGGCCCTATGAGAAAGCGTTGGCTCCTGCTGGCAGCTGTGCTGCTTCTTGCCGGGAAAGGCTTCGCCCAGGAGGGGGACGCCCTGCCCTTTTCCCGCATTGACAGGAACCCGGTGACATCGGCCTTTGCCGGGGCGGGCGCCGCCTATAACGGAACCGCGGCCTACAGCGCTTTCGGCAATGCGGCCCTGCTGCCGTTCTATGGCGGCACCCTGGATGCCGCCCTGTCTTACCAGCGCTGGTCGCCCGGCCTGTCGCTTTCCAACAACGTGAGCGTGGGCGCTGCCTGCAAGATTACGCCCCGCCTGGGGTTTTCGCTGGGCTATACGCTGGAAAACGGTGCCTCGTACGAGGTTTACGAAGGCCCGGGGGAGGCTTCCGGGGTGTTCTATCCCAAGAATCACGTACTGGCTTTCGGCCTGGGTGCAGGAATAACGGAGATGTTTGGCGTGGGCGTGAATGTGCGCTATGTGAGGGAAGTGGCGGCGCCGGAGAGCATCTGCAGCGGGGTGAATGCCGATCTGTTTGCCGCCTGCCAGCCAAGCCCGGGACTGCGCCTGACGGCCGGCCTCTCCACCCTGGGTACCCGCGTGGACGGGACATGGAAACAGCCGGCTTCCCTGAAGGCCGCCGCAAACTGGGGCACCGTCCTGGGCGGGGACCATGCCCTGGACCTGATGGCCGATGCCGATTATTTCTTCTCCGGTTCCTTCTCGGCCGCCGCCGGAATCCAGTACGCCTGGAGACAGCTGCTCTATGTGCGCGCCGGATACCGTCTGGCCCCGGCCGCCTGCGTCATTCCTTCCCACCTGGCCCTGGGCCTGGGTGTCCGCTACCATGGTTTCGGCCTGGATGTGAGCTGGCTCACCGCCTCTGTTCCGCTGGGCCATACGCTGAACCTGGGCCTGTCCTACAGCTTCTGAAGTTTTTTTTGGCGAACCCGGAAAAAGTACTTATATTTGCAGTCCCGTTTTCGGGAACTTTCTTCTGGAGAGATGCTCGAGTGGCTTAAGAGGCACGCCTGGAAAGCGTGTATACTCCAAAAGGGTATCCCGAGTTCGAATCTCGGTCTCTCCGCTTCAGTGCCTCCTGCAACAGCGCAGGAGGTTTTTTTGTGGAAGCTTTGTTTCGCTTTTTTGTGCTATCTTTGCCGTATGGAACGGAAAGTGTCATTGTGGCAAATTTTTACCGTGTTCGCCAAGATAGGGGCGTTCACCATCGGCGGGGGTTACGCCATGATTCCCATTATCCAGGCCGAAATGCAGCGCCGGGGCTGGATTTCGGAGGAGGAGCTCCCGGACATTGTGGCCCTGTCGCAAAGCGCGCCCGGGGTAATGGCGGTGAACATTTCCATCTTCGCCGGGCATAAGCTGCGGGGTGTGAAGGGCAGCATCGCCGCCACCCTGGGCAGCATTACGCCTTCTTTCCTGATTATCCTGGCCATCGCCATGTTCTTTTCGGCCTTCAAGGACAACCCTTATGTAGAACGGGCCTTCAAGGGCATCCGGCCGGTGGTCATTTCCCTTATTGCCATACCCATGGTGAACATGGCCAGGAAGTCCTGCAAAAGCTGGTGGATGTGGTTGCTGGCCGTGGCGTCGCTGCTGCTGGTGGCCTTCCTGAACGTGTCGCCCATTTACATAATCCTCTGCGTCCTGGTGCTGGGGGGCAGCGTGACTTATTTCAGGGAGAAGAAAGATTCTTCGCTTCGCTCAGAATGACAAGGTAATCTATGACAAGGGTATCGTGACGGTGGTTTCTCTCATACTGCAACTGGCCTGGACCTTCTTCGTGATTGGGGCGTTTACCATCGGCGGGGGCTATGCCATGCTGTCGCTCATCCAGAACCAGGTGGTGGTGGTGCACCCCTGGATTTCGGAGGCCACTTTCACGGACATTGTGGCGGTAAGCCAGATGACGCCCGGGCCCATCGGCATCAACAGTGCCACCTATGTGGGCTACGACGTGCTTTACAATGCCACCGGTAGCCACCTGATGGGCCTGTGCGGATCGGCCACCGCCACGCTGGCGCTCATGCTGCCGTCGTTTATCATCATGCTTCTGATTGTGCGCTTTTACATGAAGTTCCGTTCCAGCCGCCTGTATGCCGGCACCATGGACTGGCTCAAGCCGGCGGTGGCGGGGCTCATCGGCGCTGCGGCCGTCATCCTTATCGTCAAAACCACCTGGACGGGCGGTGTCCCTTCGGTCCGGGTGGTCTCCGACAATTTCCCCGACTGGAAAAGCTGGGTGCTGCTGGGCGGCGCCTTCGTGGCCGGTTACTGGGGAAAGGTGAACCCCATTTACATTATCCTTGCCGGCGCCGTACTGGGCTTGCTGCTGTACTGACACTCACCAGTTTGCCGGCTGGGCTTCCAGGTAGGATTCCATTTCGGCGGCGCTGCGCTCCATCTTGCGGTCCAGTCCCACCAGGCCCCGGCAGTCCAGGGAATAACGTACGCCCATCTGATCCAGCAGGCCGAAGGTATGGTCCAGCGAGGCGTTGAAGCGGTCGTAGTCCTTGCGGTCGGGGTTGCACCACTGAACCTCGCTCAGGGCGCACAGGCGCGGCAGCAGCATGTATTCCAGATGCTCCGGCCGGGAGATGTATTCCGTCCACAGGTTGGCCTGGACGCCCAGGACATGCTGGCCGCCCTGGGCCGTAAAGCCCTTGAGCGGCTCGTAGCTGTACACCCGTTCCATCGGCAGGGGCCCG
>FLNY01000168.1_pt1 | contig 56152 bp, 55 predicted proteins | sample 1140381 | NCBI WGS metagenome assembly FLNY01 (sample SAMEA3878172, study PRJEB12797) | bioreactor metagenome | biome: Moose rumen | place: Sweden | collected 2011-10
TTCTAATCGCCAAATTTTCAGAGCATCTCGAATAAATAGCAAACGCTGTTGGTTTATGTATGTATAGTTAATCTACTCTTTTGTATATTGTGTGTTTTTTAGATATTATATATTTTAATGCACTATTTGTTTTGCCCATTCTGGCAAACAATCAACGTACTTCTTTGCTATCTCTCAATTAGAATTTTCTAACTATTGATGTCTTAGAATCTTGCTTGTTTGGGTTATTTTTCCAGAACCATTTGGTCCTGCTATTACTATGAGAACTGGCTTCTTATCGCCCATTTTCTTCGTCGTTTCCTTTGCACATATCGGCAATTTCATCGAAGAATTTACGCATAGCCGTTTCGTTGCTTTCGCGCACCTCCTCCGCAGCTTCGCGCATCTATGTGGACCAACATTTCATCTGTTGGTTCGTCAAAACTTATTAGCCTATATTTATTTCATCTCCCATAAGATACTATTCTTTTGCTACGGAGCCAAGCAACGCGCGAGCATTAGCCAAAGCGGCTTCGCTCACGTCGGAGCCACTGAGCATCTTGGCAATTTCGGTCGTGCGAGCTTCGGCCGATAGCTTTTCGATGTGCGATAGTGTGCGCTCGACAGTGTCTTGCTTAAAGACGCGATAGTGTGCCATGCCATGCACTGCCACCTGTGGCAAGTGAGTAATAGTAATCACTTGCATATTTGCAGCCATACGTCGCATTATGCTGCCCATGCGCGAGGCCACGTCGCCACTGACGCCCGTGTCTATCTCGTCGAAAATTATGGTGGGCAACTTCTTGCTTTGGCTCAGCAAAGCCTTTATGCTCAGCATGACTCGGCTAATCTCGCCACCCGAAGCGACACGACTAATCTCGGTGGGCTGACCATTCTTGTTGGCAGCAAAAAGGAAGCGTATGTCGTCGGCACCCGTGGGCGAAAGCGGTTGTTCAGCTCTGCTGACAACGAGTTGTGCATTGGGCATTCCCATGCCACGAAGCATCTCGCAAACGCTACTGGCAATGTTTTCAAAAGCGGTTGCACGCTTGGCACTGAGTGCCTCGGCCAGTCGAAAGGCTTCGGCAGTCTCGGCTTTTAGGCGGTCGGAGAGCTCGCGGAGCGTCTCGTCGAAGTTTTCGGCTACAGAAACTTTCGTGCGAAGCTCTTCGCGCAGTGCTATGAGTTCGGTAAGTGAATCTACCGAATTTTTCTGCAAAAGCCCGTCCAACATATTAAGACGATCGGTCAGCACACGCGCTTCTTCGGGGTCGAAGTCTACTTTTTCGTACACTTCTTTTAGTCGACCTGCAATGTCGTCAAGGTCTATGCGTGCGCTCTCTATGCGTTCTACGATATTGTCTTCGGCAGGCAAAAAATCGGCAATCTTATCGAGTTGCCTGCGGCTATCGAGTAGCATGCTAACGACGCCCGACTCTTCTGTCGACAGGTGTTCGACGGCCGTGGCAATGTGTAGTTTTATTTCTTCGGCACGCTCTGCCATTCTGACTTTCGTTTCGAGCAATGGCAGTTCGTCAGGGTCTTTTAGCTGTGCTTTGTCGAGCTCGGCAAGTCGATGTTTGTTATAGTCGAGTTCGCGTCGCAAGCTGTCGTTTTGTTGCTTGAGTTGGGCAAGTTCACGCTCGGTGCGTCGCACGGCAGAATATGCTGTGGCGTAGCTTTGCAACTCGGCTGTCGTGCCAGCCATGCTGTCGACAACGTCGAGCTGAAAATCGGCTTTCGCAAGTAGCATATTCTGGTGTTGCGAATGAATGTCGATAAGGCTCTGCCCAATCTGTTTGAGGAAACTGACGTTTACGGGTGTATCGTTGACAAAGGCACGGCTCTTGCCACCTGGCAAAATCTCGCGACGAATGATTGTTTCGTTGTCGTAGTCGACACTTTCGGCTTCAAAGACTTGTTGCAAGCCGTAGCCCTCGATGTCGAATGTTGCTTCGACGACACATTTTTGTGTCTTGTCGAGCAAGACTGCCACGTCGGCTTTCTGACCGAGAAGCAGCGAAAGGGCTCCGAGCAAGATTGATTTGCCTGCACCTGTCTCGCCCGTTATGACCGACATGCCATCCTGAAAGTCGATGTCGGCACGCGCAATGAGTGCGTAGTTGCTTATGTTTAGTTGCCTGAGCATGTGGCAGTGCTTACTTTTTCAGTTTCTGATATTTACTTATGTTGGCAGGGTCAGCGACGCGCATTATTTCAATTACCTTGTCGCGCTCTATTTGTGGGGCTTCAGAAAATATGTTGACTATCTCGTCGCTCTTGGCCGTGAAGAAAAGGCTGAGCAGATAGGGGTTGCGCGAAATCTTTCGGCGAATGTCTTTTATCTTGTCGAGGCTACTCTGCACAGCGTCTCGTGCCGTCTCGAAGTTGTCGGCCATTTGGTCGAGTCCGAGCCTATGATAGTTATATAGTTGCGTATGGAAGGCTCGATGGTTTTCGTCCATAGCATTATTGATGAGCCAATAGCGGTTGGTGGTGCCATCGTAGGACTTCCAGCCACCGAACTGCGAACTGGCAGCCTGATTTACAATATTTTCGGCTTGCTTAAAATATTGGCTACCGCCATTGGGCGAAAAGCTGTCATAGTCGAGCCCAAGCATGAAGTTGACGTAGAAAGCTATGATGGGCACAAGGTTGTCGGAGTCGTAGTTGGCGGGGTTGTAGGTCAGTGGTTGCCCCTGATTGTAGCGGAACTGGATGTCGTTGTCTTGCAAATTGAGCATGGTGGTCGTGTAGGCCGAGTTGTAGACTGGACGACGCAGTTGCACTGTCAGTGTCCCCTTAAACTCGTTGCTGGAGACTTGTGTGGTTATGTTGAAGTTGAGGCTACACTCTATTCGTTCGCGAGTCTCGAACTTATCGGTCGTCCAGACTTGCGTATTCATGAAGTCTTGCAGCACTGTTCGCATTTCGTCGTAGACCTGCTTGTTGGTGCCTTGCACCGAAGCTGAGGTAACGCTTATGGCACACTGCAGCTCTTGTGCACTAACGATGGTGGCAACGAATGCGCAAAGGCTTGCTATGACGTATCGTATCATTCTCTTGTTTGCTTGTTGTTCATGGTGTCGGTGAGTCTGTCGGCGATGTCGGCAGCTACCTCGACTTTTGTTTTTAGGGGATATTCGGTTGCCTCGCCGTCGGCACCGATAATGGTTATTTTGTTAGTGTCGACCATGAAGCCAGCACCTTTGTCGGCAAGCGAGTTGAGGACGATGAAGTCGAGATTTTTAGCTTGAAGTTTGCCCTGAGCGTTGTGCATTTCGTCGTTGGTCTCCAAGGCAAAACCGACGAGTGTTTGCGACGCTGTCTTTTGTCGACCGAGCTCAGCAGCAATGTCGGGATTTGGCACAAGATGTAAGGTCATCTCGCCATGATGTTTTATTTTTTCGTCGGCACATTCGGCAGGTGCAAAGTCGGCTACTGCGGCCGACAATACTGCAGCATGGCACGTCGGGAATATGCGAAGAGCAGCTTCGTACATTTGCCTTGCGCTCTCAACCTTGGTCAGCTTTATAAGACTACTTTGCACGCTGAACTTTGTAGGACCAGAGATGAGCTCTACCTCAGCACCACGACTGGCAAGCTCTTCGGCAATGGCATAGCCCATCTTGCCACTGGAGTAGTTGCCAATAAAGCGGACTGGGTCTATTTTCTCGTAGGTTGGCCCGGCAGTAATCATGATTCGGGAGCCACACAACAGACCTTCGGTACGACTGAAATAGTCTTGCATGGCAAGGACGATGTCGGCGGGTTCGGCCATACGCCCTTTGCCCGAAAGCCCGCTTGCGAGTTCTCCTTCGGCAGCATCAACAACGACAACACCACGCTCTTGAAGAGTAAGCAGATTGAGACGTGTGGCAGGGTGTGCCATCATATCGAGGTCCATGGCAGGAGCTACAAATACGGGGCAACGAGCTGAAAGGTAGGTTGTCAGCAACAGATTGTCGGCAATGCCCGTTGCCATTTTGGCAAGCGTGTTGGCCGTGGCAGGAGCGACGACGTAGGCATCGGCCCACGTGCCGAGGCTTACGTGACTATTCCATGCGCCATTTTCGGGGTCGAAGAAATCGACAAGAATGGGGTGCTTGCTTAGCGTGGCAAGGGTTAGCGGAGTGATGAATTGCTTGGCCATTGGCGTCATGACGACTTGCACCTCGGCACCTCGGCGGATGAGCTCTCGAATGAGCATTGCAGATTTGTAGGCTGCAATGCCACCGCTTACGCCCACAAGAATGTGTTTACCCTTAAGTATCATCGGTATGAATGTTCGTTAGCAAAGGTAACGATTTAGCCTCGGAATAGTTTTATGAGGTCTCAAAATCTTTATATATCAGGGTTTTGTGTCGGCAGGCAATAATTGCGAAACACAAAGAAATGACTATTTTTGTTTATAGTGTCGAATGTGCATAATTTAAAATATTTTGTATAGGGAAAGAATATATGTGGTCCTTGCATGGCTACTTACTCTTGCCACAAACGTAGTGGCAGCAGATGTAGTGATGACCGTAAACGCAGACAGCCTAAACATGGTGGCAGAGGGTTTGCCAGACTCGCTACGCTGCAAGATGTATAACGACCTTTGCTGGACATACAGACACACCTTTCCAGAAACAGCGCTCTTGTTTGGTAAGAAAGCTCTTGAAAGTGCCGAGCGAATAGGCGACTATAACGAAGAGGCAAAGGCATGTAGTTTTTGTGGCATTTGCAATAGAAACATGGCCAATTATGATGCTGCATTTACGTATTACAAGAGGGGACTTGACGTGGCCACACGCCATGGGCTACGCGACCAAGAAGCCTATTCGCACGTAGACATTGGCAACCTCTATTTGTATCATGCCGACTATGCTCACGCCGAAAGTGAGCTAAAAAGTGCTGTGCGGATTGCCACAGAGATTGGCGACCATGAGATACTTTCGTTTTGCTACCTCAACTTGGGGCGCGTGGCTCTGAAAATTGGCAAGTATAATAATTCGCGTGCCTACCTGACAAAAGCGTTAGACTTGCGACAGAAGCACAACATGGAATATTCGGGCATAGCAGTGGTCAAGAAATATTTGGGCGACCTGTCGATGGCAACGCAAGACTACACTACAGCACTGAAATATTATACAGAAGCGGTGGATAAACGTAGTGGCCTACGCGACGTCGGGCTGATAGCAGGCATTTGCGAAAACGTGGCACACTGCTACATGGCCACCGAGAAGTATGACAGCGCAAAAATATTTGCCGATAGGTATCTGAATCTTTCATATCAGTTGGACATTGGCAACAACATTAACCGAGCGCATCGTATACTTGGCGATATATGCGTCAAGCAAGGACTACTTGACAAAGCATTGGAATATTACGATGTTGTGTTGGCATATTCCGACACGATATTGGCAAAAGAGACTACGGCACGCCTGACGAACATGGAGTATAAGTTCGACAAGCTCTTGAAAGAAAAAGAGATAGACTTGCTGAAAAAAGACGAAGAGCTACGTCGGACTCACCTCTACTCGGGGCTCATATTTGTTGTTTTGCTCATGACATTGGTGGGTGTTCTGGTATGGCGCAACGTGCAGTCGAACCGCATGAACAACATTCTGCGTGAGCAAAAGAGAGAGATTGAAGACCGGAACGAAGAAATATTGCAGCAACGCGACATGCTCGAAAAACAAAACGTCAGTCTTGAGCGCCAACGGACGTTGCTCATAAGCCAGAAAAAGGAGATAACCGACTCCATTGCCTACGCCAAGCGCATACAATATGCATTGCTACCGAGCGAGGCCTTTTTGCAAAAATATTTTGCCGATGGCTTTATCTACTATCGCCCACGCGACGTTGTGAGTGGCGACTTTTACTGGATGTTCAACGACGACGACTACTTTGGCTTGGTCGTGGCCGACTGCACGGGGCATGGTGTTCCGGGAGCTTTCATGAGTATGTTGGGCGTAACGTCGCTCAACGACATCGTTATCCGCGACGGCATACGCGATACGGGCGTAGCCATGAACCGACTACGAGATGACCTAAAAGAATTGCTACACCAAGACATTGAAGACGAAGACACGCCTCACGACGGCATGGACGCAGCTCTCATGATTGTAGACAAGAAGAACAATGTACTCTCTTATTCGGGGGCTTTCATTTCGTTGCTATGCATACGAGGCGATGAAGAGATTGCACTCAAAGCAACGCACAACCCCATTGGAGTGTATGTACACGAAGTGCCTTTTGAGACACATACGCTACAACTACAGAAGGGCGACAAAATATATTTATCGTCGGACGGATACCCGTCGCAGTTTGGCGGACCCGAAGGCAAAAAACTAAAACCCTCGGGCTATAAAAACATAATTCGAAAATATTCGGGGCTTGGCATGCACGAGCAGTGCACAAAAATAGACACTGCACTAAACGAGTGGCGAGCAGACAACGAGCAGACCGACGACGTGCTGGTGATAGGCGTAGAAGTATAACAAACAAAGACAATCGACACACAGATGAAAGAATTTTGGCGAAACTTGTGTGCTTTTCTGGTCGTGGTGCTGATGTGCATCGTGGCAAGACAGACAGGAGAGCGCGACATAATATTTCCTGAACTGGCAGCACTATGCATAGGCTTATGGGTAGTGCCGAAGCAGGTGTGGCATGTGGGCAAATTGCAATTGCCAATAATAATGACACTATCGGCCACTATTGGTGTGCTGCTGAATCAGCAGTTGCCGTCTTTGAACTTTAGCATACTTGTATTGATAGGCTTTGTTGGCGTGGCACTGGCAAGCATGGCACTGGGTGTATATGTGCCGCCAGCTTTTGCAGCGTGCATATTGCCAATACTGACAGACATCAGAAGCCTTAATTTTCTTTGGGGCGTATTGGCGATGAGCATAATCGTTGTATTGGGTCAGGATATGATGAAACTTGTTGGTATTCGCCCACAAGCTATGCCCGTGTACGCCAGTCCTAAATGGCCAAACAAAAAAGTACTTAGACGCTGGTCGATGATACTGGCAAGTTTGTTGCCACTTGTGATTGTGAGCGGAGTGGCGCACCTACCAGGCATGCTTGTGCCCCCACTAATAGTAACACTTGTAGAATTCTCGATGTCGGGGAGTGGATTTCGCACGCGTCCGTGGCAAGTTCTTTTCCTGCTTGTCTTTGCGTCTATGCTTGGTAGTTTTCTTGTCCTATTGAGCCACGAAGCAGGGTTGCCGATAGAGTGTGGTGCTTTATTGGCCTACATGATTATGCTGGGCGTGTTTGGACTGTTTAGCAAGTCGTATGCGCCCGCAGCAGCCATGAGCCTTATAGCCTTGGTTTTGCCAATATCGCATTTGTGGTATTGGCCAGTGGAGGTGTTTATAAGCGGTGCGTACGTTATACTCGTATCGGCATTCCCCTATTTGAGCCGAAGTCGCTAAGCACAATGATATGCCACGAGACCTTCGAGCGGTCGACAACAGACTCGCCCCATTTTAAGACCTACAGAGGCACACTCACCTGCTAAAATATCTTTGAATGCATTGGCAACGCCACCTACAAAATTTACCTCTGCGCTTAGGTATTCGGAAGAGTAGCGCAAGACATTGCGTTGCAGAAAAAGACGGAAACGAGCACTAACAATATCAGCTATTTGAGGGTCGGACATATTGTCGAGTGCAAAGCGTGCGAAGCGAGCAAGATAGGCATTAGCTCCTTTGTGCCGATAGATATTTTCGACTATTTGTGCATAGCCGACAGAAGCGAATGCAAAGAACTTATTGGTGATGTCGGCAGACAAAAAGCCTTTGAGAGCGTCGGCAACGAGAGCTTTGCCGATGTCGGCACCGCTACCTTCGTCGCCAAGGATGTAGCCTAATGGGCGGATACTCTCGACTATTTGCGAACCATTGTAGGCGCAAGAGTTGGCACCTGTGCCGAGAATGCAGACAATGCCCTTATCGTGGGCAAGCGTGGCACGTGCAGCGCCAAGCATATCGCTCTCCACACAGACAGACGAAGGCTGACAGACTGAATCGAGAGCATGCACAACACGAGCGTTGACTTCAGCCCCTATGCAACCAGCACCATAGTAATATATTGGCACACGCGGTGAAAGCCTAAGGAAATCGGCAGGCAAGAGAGCTTTTATTTCGTCGACAGACAGAAGTGCAGGGTTGACTCCGACACTCTCGATGGTATGGACTATCTGACCAGAACGAACAATGGCCCACTGGCATTTGGTGGAGCCAGCATCGCATACGATGAAATCGTGCTGTATGCTACTCTGCGCCATAAGAAAGTTTGCCCTTCCAACTGAGGATGCCCTTGTCGAGTTCGAGAACCTCAAAACCCATGTCGGCAAGGATGTCGGCAGCTGTCTTACTGCGACGTCCCGAACGACAATAGACACAGACGGGGCGTCCCTTTTGGAGTTTCTCGGCACAATGCTTGGCGAAGTCTGGCATCTTGACATCGATATTTAAGGCATTTTCGATGTGTCCGCGAGCATATTCGTCGGCAGTACGGACGTCGAGCACTTGATTTTCTGCGATTTGCACTTGTTGCTCAAACTCTTGCGCTGTAAGACTGGTGTAGTTCTTGCGCGAGTTGCTACACGAAAGCATGAGTACGAGACACGCACAACTGATAAGAACGGATAGTAGGGTTTTCATAGTGGTGAGTTGATTGGTTTGTTCACTTATTCGACGGTAAAATATTGCTCCATTGCAGCGCGCACGTCGGCTGGTATGCGAGTGGGACGCCCTGTTTGCATATTAACGAAGACGAGTGTCGTTTGCCCATCGTTGAGGAGATCGCCTTGTTCGTTACGGATTTCGTAGAAGAAGACCACTTTGGCCGTTGGCATTTGGCGTATGGAGACTTGAACGTTAAGGAGTTCGTCGTAGTGTGCCGACTTGTGATAATGGCTTACGAGTTCGACCACTGGCAAAGCTATTCCCTGCTCCTCGAGAGAGGAGTAGGGAAAGCCTATGTGGCGAAATAGTTCGGTGCGAGCGACTTCGTAGAAGACTGCATAGTTGGCATAGTAGACCACGCCCATCTTGTCGGTATCGGCATAGCGTACGCGGATTTGAGCAGTATAGCTGAGCATGTGTACAGAGAGATTTATTTGTTGATCATGGCATCAACGAGCAAATTCATTTGCTCTTCGGACTGCCCATTGAGCGTTGTCTTGATTGTTACGACAGGGTCTGCAATGCTGACCCCTTTGAGGGTTTCGAGGATAGACTTCATGACCTTGGCAGCTGAGGGAGCCCACGAGCCATTTTCGATAATGCCCACTTTCTTGTTGCAAAAATTTTTGGACTTGAGATGAAGCAAGAAATTCTCCATTGGAGGGAAAAGTCCGGCATCGTAGGAGGAGGCAGCAACTATGAGAGCTTCGTGGTCCATGGCTTCGGCAAGGGCATAGGAGACTTCGGTGCGAGTGAGGTCGATAGATAGGACCTCTACGCCACGTGCTCGCAATTTGTCGGCAAGCTTTTCGGCGGCTGTGGCAGTGTTGCCGTGTATGGAGGCATGAGCGATGACGATGCCCTTTTGCTCGGGAGTGTAGGAAGACCAATTGAGGTAGTGACCTACATATTCGCTAATGTTGGAGCGAAGTATTGGTCCGTGGAGAGGATAGATGGTCTGAATGTCGAGAGCAGAGGCTTTTTTAAGAAGTGTTTGGACGGGAGCGCCATATTTGCCACAGATGTTGTAGTAGTAGCGACGAGCACCGGATACCCAGTCGTCATCATCGGTGCCGTCGTCGGTGGTGGCGCCAAACTCGCCAAAAGCATCGGCAGCAAAGAGCGAATGCGAATGACTTTCGTAGCTGACCATTACTTCGGGCCAATGAACCATGGGCGCAAGAATAAATTGGAGTGTATGAGTGCCAAGCGAAAGGGTCTCGCCCTCTTTTACGGTCTTAATCTTGAAAGGTATGTTGCTAAAAAACTGAGGTAGCATAGTGGCAGCCTTTGCAGTAAGGACTATTTCGGCATCTGGCCACTGAGAAGCGAACCAACCGATATTGGCTGAATGGTCGGGTTCGAGATGTTGCACGACAAGGTAGTCGGGACGGCGACCATCGAGAGCTTTGAGGAGGCGACTTTGCCACTTCTCGCTGACACGACAGTCGACAGTATCCATTACGGCTACTTTGTCGTCGAGGATGACATATGAGTTGTAGGCCATGCCTTCGGGCACAGGGTATTGGTTTTCGAAGAGGTCGATGTCGGTGGAACTGGCACCGACGTATATTATGCCTTTATTCATAGAGCGCGTTTGTTTTTCGTGGGTTAGTAATTAAAGCCGACGATGTCTTCGGACTTATGAGTGTGTCGGGAGACAATCGTCGGCTTATTTTTATCAAAGTTATGTATGGGTCAATCTGCTTATGTATGTCGGAAGACTTGTTAGCCCAAGAATTTGATGAGGATACCTGCAGCTACGGCAGAACCGATGACACCAGAGACGTTGGACGACATGCAGTAGTTGAGGACGTGGTTGCGAGAGTCGTACTTGAGAGCGATGTCGTTGGCGACGCGGCTTGCCATAGGCACTGCACTAAGTCCGGTTGCACCAATGAGCGGATTGATTTTCTTCTTGCTGAAAAGGTTCATTATCTTGACGAGCAAGATGCCGCCAAAAATTGAGAATCCGAAGGCGAGGAAACCACCTGCAACGATTCCGATTGTTTGCCAGTTGAGGAAAGCATCGACAGTCATGGTGGCACCCACGCAAAGCCCGAGGAAGATTGTGGCGGAGTTCATAATGGCATTGGAGGCGGCATCGTAGATACGGCTGGTGTTGTTGCCGATTTCCTTGATGAGGTTGCCAAACATGAGCATACCAACGAGCGAGACTGCATCGGGGACAATGATTGCAACGATGGTTGTGGTGGCAATGGGGAAGATAATTTTAAGAGCACGCATATTCTTGAACTCAACTTTGTTGGGAAAGAGTTTGTCTTGCTCTTTCATATTGATTTTGAGTTCTTTCTCGGAGCACGTCAGACGGACGACAAGCGGCACGATGACGGGCACAAGTGCCATATAAGAATAAGCAGCAATGGCAATGGGACCGAGGAGGTGTGGCGCAAGCTTGATGGTGGTGAATATGGCTGTTGGACCATCGGCACCGCCAATGATGGCAAGCGAAGCGGCTTCCTTCATGGTGAAGAAATTGCAAGCAACGAGCAGAACGGCAAAGATGCCAAACTGAGCACCAGCACCGAAGATGGCGAGCTTAAGATTGCGGAGCATGGGTCCGAAGTCGGTGAGTGCACCTACGCCCATGAAGATGATGGGTGGGAGCAGACCGCTCTTGATGAGGGCATAGTAGAGGAAGTTCATTATGCCCATGTCGTGAGCGATTTCAGGCAGAGACATTTCGTAGACTGCTTTGGCGACTTCGTGTCCGTCTTTCATATAGTGGACAAGTCCGTCGCCATCGGCACCGATGACACCCATATTGCCTCCGGGGAAGTTGGCAATGAGGACACCGAAAGCGATGGGGACGAGAAGAAGTGGCTCAAACTCTTTCTTTATGCCCAAATAGAGCAAGAGAAAGGCGAGAGCATACATGATGAGGAACTGAGGCTGGTCGATGATTGCACCGATAGCCGTCATCTCATATATTTTCTGAAATATTTCAGACATTGTCTTGTTCCTCCTATGGTTTTATTTAATCTTCATGAGGACATCGTCTTCGGCAACCGAAGAGCCACTTGTGAGGCATATTTCAGTTACGACACCATCGGATTCGGCTGCAATGGCATTGAATGTTTTCATTGCCTCGATGTAGCAAACTGTTTGACCTTTCTTGACCGTGTCGCCCACTTTGACTGGGACATCGCCCGTGTTCTTGACGAGATAGAACTTGCCTTCGAGTGGGGCGATGAGTGGTTCTCCTTCGCCAGCGGCTGTGGGAGCTGACGTGGCACTACTTGCAGCGGCAGAGGCTGATTGTCCACCTGCGCCGATGGTTACACGATATTTTTGTCCGTCGACGTCTACTTCGACAGTCTGTGGAAGCTTAAGGTCGGCACCCTTGACGGCCGATTGTTCGGCTTTGCGCTTAGCAAGGTCGGCTTCAAAGTCGGCTTTGGCTTTACCGCTCTTGTAGGCGCGATATTGCTGCGGGTGCATGGCGAGTTCGAAGAGTTCTTCGTCGTCTTCGCCAAGAGGCCAATTGTTTTCGGCCATTTCCTTGCGAAACGCATCGAGTGCGTCGGGATAGTTGGACTGTGGGTCTTCGTCGTGGAATTGGCGACCTTGCTCCTTGGCTTTCTCGATGAGTTCGGGAGCGAGAGGACCAGGCAACTTGCCACTCTTGCCAAGCATCATGTCCCAAATGTCGTCGGCAATCATACTCCAACGCTCTTTGCCTTTCTCCATCTGAATTACGTTCATGAGTGCCATATTCTTGACATACTGGCTGAACGGAGTTACGAGGCAAGGGTAGCCCATCATTGGCCATACGTAGGATACTTCGTTGAAGAGCTTGACGAGGAGTTGGTCTTGCGTAAGTTTGGGTTTGCCGTTCTTTTCTTTCCACTTATTGAGGCTTTCGAGATTGGTCTCGAGGTCGGTCATGAGCGAGCCCATCATGCCACCAGGGAGTCCGGGACCGATGAGCAGAGAGTTCATGAGTCGGTTACGCTTGGGTATGTAGTAGCCAAGGAAGTCGTCCATCATCTCGAAAATGAGGGTGCGTACTTCCATGTAGGCTTCCATGTTGATTTCGGGGACTTGGAAGCCTGCGTCTTTGAGCATGGCTTGAACGGCGAGCACGTCGGCATGTGCGGTACCCCACGAGAGTGGCTCCATACCGACATCAACGTAGTCGCAACCGGCTTTGCAGACTTCGAGAATGGAAGCCATGTTGAAGCCCGGACCTGCGTGGCTATGGTATTGGATTGTGATGTTGGGGTATTTGTCTTTTATGTTCTTGACTATCTGACCGAGCGAGACTGGGCGTCCGATGCCTGCCATATCTTTGAGGCAAATTTCGTCGGCACCAGCTTCGATGAGTTCGTAGGCCAAATTGGTGTAGTATTCGACGGTGTGGAGAGGCGAATAGGTTAGGCAAAGACAGCACTGCGAAATCATGCCTCCTTCGTGAGCATAACCGATGGAGGGGATTATGTTACGAGTGTCGTTGAGACCACAGAATGTGCGAGCGATGTCGGTGCCTTGTTTTTTCTTGACCTTGTAGAAGAGCTTGCGGACATCGGCAGGTACGGGGCTCATGCGGAGACCATTGAGAGCACGGTCGAGCATGTGAGTCTGTATGCCAGCTTCGTGGAAAGGTTTGGTCCATTCACGCACGGCACGATTGGGGTTTTCGCCGTAGAGGAGGTTTACTTGCTCGAAACCGCCACCATTGGTTTCGACGCGGGCAAAACAGCCCATTTTGATTATAGCAGGAGCTACTTTGACAAGTTGGTCGACACGGGGTACGTATTTACCAGACGACTGCCACATGTCTCGGAAGACGAGACTAAACTTTATCTCTCTTTTCACAGTTTTATCTTGGTTGTTTTGCTATTATATTTTTTCAATTTTTTCTACTTTGCCCTTACCACCCGTGATTTGGCTTACGGCAAGTTCGACGGCACGTAGCACGTTTTGCGGAATGGCTTGCGCAGCAGGGGCTGCTTGGCGTGCTGGTGCTTTTTCTTCTTCGGGTACGTATTTGTTGACAAAGCGTATAAGGAGCTTGCCAAGACCGATAATGATTAGCAATACGGCAAAGACGGTTGTTAGACCGATTACCATTAGTTTGAGTGCTTCTAACATTGGGTCAATGTTTATGGTTTTAGAGCGTAGAGATTCATTAATGTCCACAAAAATAACTAAAAAACATTTAAAGAATGCATTATGACATGCTAAAATGGGCAGAAAGAGAGTATGGCATAAATAGACTAATTTTATGCTGAAATAATCAATAAAAATAGAGCAACAAAGATGACGGACGACGTATATGACAGGCACGAAAACAGGGAAGCATGGACGGCTTGGCAGTGCATAATGAAGACAGATGTAAACCTATTCTTGACGGGGAATGCAGGGACTGGCAAGACAACATTTTTGAAACGGTTGCGCGAGAGGTGTCATAAGCGGATGGTGGTCGTGGCGCCGACGGGTGTGGCAGCTATTAACGCTGGCGGAATGACTATACACTCGTTTTTTCAGATTTCACCGGGTCTGTTTCTGCCGAATAGACATGCGAGGGAATCTTTTAATATGCGAAAGAATAAACTGGCTCTTATTCGCTCGCTGAATCTTTTGGTGATTGACGAGGTAAGCATGGTGAGAGCCGATTTGCTGGACGCTATTGACGATAGGCTACGTCGCATTAGGCGATCGAGCATGCCGTTTGGAGGGGTACAATTGTTGCTTATTGGCGATTTGCGTCAGTTGTCGCCCGTGGTTAGCGATGAGGAGGTTGAACTTTTGAGACCATATTACTCGACGAACTATTTTTTTGGTAGCAAGGCATTGCAACAGACTCAGTTTCAGACTATAGAACTTAAAAAGATATATCGTCAGACGGACGTGGAGTTCATTAGTTTACTCAATAAGGTGCGGACAAACGACGTGTCGGCAGAAGACTTGCAGAGGCTCAACAGTAGGTACAAGAACAACTTCATTCCACCCCGAGATACACACTACGTAAAACTGACGACACACAATGCAAACGCCGAAAAGATAAACAATTTGGAAATGGCGATGTTGAGTGGGCGAGCAACGACTTTTAGGGCTAAGATAGAAAACAAATTTACAGAATCGAGTGCACCTGCGGAGAAGGAGCTTACCCTTAAAGAGGGTGCGCGAGTGATGTTTATAAAGAACGATAGTCAGACGCCACGACGCTTTTACAACGGAAAGATGGCGAGGGTGAAAGAGATTGGCAAAAATAGTGTAACCGTGGTGTGCGACGACGACAATTTGGAGGTGGAGGTAAGCCCTGCGACTTGGCAGAGCATACGATATGAGATAGACAAGAAAACTGGCGAGATGGAGGAGATTGTGGAGGGAACATTTACACAGATTCCACTAAGGTTGGCGTGGGCAATAACGATACACAAGAGTCAGGGTCTGACGTTTGACAGGGCGATAATAGATGCGTCGAATGCATTTTCGTCGGGTCAGGTGTATGTGGCACTTAGTCGATGTCGGTCGTTTGAAGGGCTTGTGCTGAGTAGCCCGATTCCGGCACAGTCGATAATGTCGGACTTGTCGGTTGATAATTTTTTGGACGTGCAAGAGCGGAACGCAATGAGCGAAGAGACGCTTGAGCATTGCAAGGAGATGTATGAGTATAGGGTGGCAGATTCTTTGTTAGATTTCCATTTGGTATATGGCGCTGCATATAGGGTCATTAGGGTTATCGACGAGCACTATGTGCAGACCTACGACAAGTGGCTGCAGGAGAGTAAGTGTTTGCTTGGCGCAGCGACACAAGAGGTTGACGAGGTGAGCCGACGTTTTAGGTCGATATGTACACAGCGACAGATGAGTGGCATGGCTATGGACGACAAATTGCGACAGAGGATAGTAAGGGGTTGCAAATATTTTTTGCAGAAACTGAGTTCGACATACGAGGCCATCGAGAGAAAGGCAGACATGGACGTGGGCAATAAGGCCATAAAAGAACAGTATGACGAGATGCGAAGTCAGCTGAGTGAAGCACTTTCGGAGAAGCGAGCCGAGCTACGAGCCGTGGCAGAGGCGGAACAATATACGATAGACTTGGTGCTTGAGGCGAGAGCAAACTTTTTTGCATCGGAAGGGAAAAGCGACAAAGAAACGGCTAAGAAAGAGACTAAACCCAAAGCACAGAAAGGCGACAGCGCAAAAGAGTCGGTTGAAATGTTCAAACAGTTGGGGTCGGTGGATGCCGTGGCGGAGACTCGAAACTTGAAGAAGGCAACCATCTTGACACACTTGCTGGAGGGTTTGCCAGACAATGGACTTTCGATTGACAGCATTATGGGCATAGGGCGATATAGAAAGTTGCGAAAAAAACTTGCAGGAGCAAGCGAAGAGGACTTGAAATATGGGTCGGACTTCATGAAAAGCATCATCGGCGAGAAGTTTTACTATGCCGAAGTGAAATATGTCATAAACGAGCTAAAAGCCGAACGGGAGTAGAAGAGCTGCTCAAATCGTTTATTTACTTGAAAATCTTAACTTTGCGAAAAAAATTTGCCCACGAAATAAAAAATGGAAAACATAAGGAATTTTTGCATCATAGCACATATAGACCATGGTAAGAGCACACTTGCAGACAGACTGCTCGAATATACAAAGACAGTGAGTGCGAAAGAGATGCAGGCACAGGTATTGGACGACATGGACCTTGAACGTGAGCGAGGGATAACCATAAAAAGTCATGCGATACAGATGGACTATGAGCTTGATGGGCAGAAATACGTTTTGAACCTAATTGACACTCCGGGGCACGTAGACTTCTCGTATGAGGTGAGCCGAAGCATAGCGGCATGTGAGGGTGCGCTTTTGGTGGTGGACGCAAGTCAAGGCATACAAGCTCAGACAATATCGAATCTTTATCAGGCGATAGAGAATGACCTTGTTATCATTCCAGTGATTAACAAGATAGACATGCCAAGTGCAAACCCAGAAGATGTCGAAGACCAAATAATAGAACTTGTGGGCTGCGACCGAAGCGAGATATTGCGAGCATCGGGCAAGACGGGTGCTGGTGTGCCAGACATCTTAAAAGCTATCGTGGATCGCATACCGCACCCTGTGGGCGACCCGAAAGCACCATTGCAGTGCTTGATTTTCGACTCGGTATTTAACTCGTTTAGGGGCATAATAGCGTATTATAAAGTTGTAAATGGCGAGATTGGCAAGGGCGACCTCGTAAAGTTTGTGGCAACAGGGCGCGAGTATGACGCCGACGAGGTTGGCGTGCTACGGCTTGAGATGGAGCCACGCACAAAAGTCAAGACTGGCGATGTGGGCTATATCATATCGGGCATTAAGAGTAGTCGAGAAGTTAAGGTGGGCGACACGATTACGCACAAAGACAGACCGTGTGAAAAAGCTATTGACGGCTTTGCGGAAGTGAAGCCGATGGTCTTTGCAGGCATATATCCTATAGACACGGCAGACTACGAAGAGTTGCGAGCCTCGATAGAAAAGTTGCAGCTTAACGACGCTTCGCTAACCTTTACGCCCGAAAGCAGCATGGCACTGGGCTTTGGATTCAGATGTGGATTTTTGGGCTTGCTACACCTCGAGATTATCCAAGAAAGACTCGAAAGAGAGTTTGGCATGAGCGTGATTACGACTGTGCCAAACGTTACGTACAAGGCGTTCACGAAGAAAGGTGAGGTGGTGGAGGTGTACACGCCATCGGCACTACCAGAGCCTACGGTGATAGACCACGTTGAAGAACCATACATAAAAGCACAGATAATAACGAAGTCGGAATACATTGGGGCAATAATGAAACTTTGCCTTACGAAACGTGGCGTGCAGACGGGTCAGACGTACATAACAACAGACCGAGTGGAACTGAATTTCGACATGCCACTTGCAGAGATTGTGTTTGACTTCTACGACAAACTGAAAAGCATATCACGTGGCTATGCGTCGTTTGACTACTACCCGATTGGCTATCGCGAGAGCCGACTGGTGAAGACTGACATCTTGCTCAATGGCGAAAGAGTGGATGCGCTGTCGGCACTGACATATATAGACAATGCCGAGACGATTGGAAGAAAGATGTGCTTAAAGCTCAAAGAGCTCATACCACGCCAGCAGTTCGACGTGGCAGTACAAGCTGCCATTGGCGCAAAGATTATAGCACGCGAGACGATAAAGGCAGTGCGCAAAGACGTGTTGGCGAAGTGCTATGGCGGCGACGTGTCGCGAAAGCGCAAACTGCTTGAAAAACAGAAAGAAGGCAAGAAGCGCATGAAACAGATTGGCAGCGTGGAGGTGCCACAGAAAGCGTTCTTGGCTGTGCTGAAACTTGACGATTAAAGAATACAGAAATAGGGCTTGCAAGACGTGCAAGTCCTATTGTTTTTAGTGTTGCAGTGGTTTTACCATTACGGGAACGATTCGACCTCAGCTGTTTTTTTTGCCGTGTCTAGTTAATTGCATCGTTGGGTTCTTGTCGTATTCCTGTTTCATTTTGTAGAGTTCGGAATCCTTTTCGATTATAGATTTGCGATTATTCTTATAAAACGATAACAATTTCTTTATTAATGAGCCATTGAATTTATTGCTCCATTTGTCGAATTCGTTTTTATGGATGAACATCAATACGTCATTCCAATCTTCATTCGGAAGTGTTCTTTTACACTCATTAAAACATTTCCTCCATGCCTGTGTCGAGAAGTGTTCCATACTATGTCCCAAAATCTCTTTTGCTTTTGTTATTCCCTTTTCATCTCCCAACCACTCGAAGAAAAATCTGTAAATAACCATAGTTTCGGGCATTTCAAGTAGCATATTGTACTCGTCAATATTATTGCCGAACGACTTATAAAAAAAATCAGCGCCACGTCCTATTTTCCCTTTTGTACTATTTAGAATTGCTTGTATGGCACGAATATATTTTCGATTCCAATGAACACCAATAAAATCACGATTGTGCGAATAGTCTTCATCCATATCATTCGTTTTACGAATAGGATGAAACTTCATAGGGAATGAATAGATGCTTACATTTAATTCTTCGCACAGATCGACATTAATTTGTAGTCGTTTGTACAAATCGTCAGGATAATCTTTGAAGTTGTATAACAAGTAATTAGAAAAATCTCGCATCCCAGATTCCACACACATTCTAATAGCAGCACAATATTTTTTCTCTGTGCGAATATCATCGAAAGCGATACGCACAGGACGAATAGCTATTTGCCCCATTAAACGTGCTTTTTCGGGTGTAAACAACCGTGCATCTAAGCCTTGGTTGAAATCGACAATGCGAAGTTTGCCTAATCCTGGTTTGTGATGCTTTTCGTAAATTGGTTTTATTTCTTCGTATGCGGCAATTAGATTTTCTTTTGTGGTTGTTAGATATTTCGTAATGTGGTACTTTTCACAAATTTTATATAACGTGTATGACTCCTCACCTTTGAGCAAATTATATAATTCATTAATCAGACGCCATGCCTTAATGGTATAGGCTCGATCGTTAATATTATTTTTCAGATTGCGGATCGCAATTTCCAACAAGTTTGGCTGTACGAATTTTGCTCCTTTTTGAAATCCACAATCAATAATTTCTTGAATAATTTTCGGATAGTCCTTTGAGGCCAACACATTATTGTCCATAAAAAGCAAATCCTTCTGCTCGCCATACAAATCATTGATTCGTTCGATACGTTCTTTCAATGGTATATAAGGCATATAGTCGGGTTCGAGAGTTGGAACAGCACAGAAAGCACATTTGTTTACACAACCACGAGTAGTATAGCAATAATAGGCGTTAGACATCGGGTATTGATATTCAATTTCATCGAGAATTGAATAGTCTAGCTCTAATTCGTCAATCTTTTGGGTATCGCCCTTGTCGAGGTCGCCAGCACGAAGAATGCCGATGTGGATGCCACCTGCTTGTCCGTGTTTGTGGATGTGCAGACCTGTTGCTTCGGCTAACTCTTTGGGCTGTATAGAAGCCAAAACACCGCCAACCATCAGATTTTTCGGGTCTTTGACCAATTTCTTTGCAAATTCAATGGTTTCGATGGTGATATCCCAATAAAAAGTGAATAGAGTTGTTACTCCAACCCTATCCCATTCTGGCTCTTGTTCCCAGGTCTTTTTCCAATACTTGTCTTTTGCTTCGTTTACGAGGTCGAAAAGGACAATGTTTTTTACAGGCTTTTCGTCATCGGAAGCAGCAGAAATCATCAATGGCAACGAATCAAGTAATTTTGTACGACGAGTGCGGACATACTCGAACAGAATGTCTTTGTAGAAATGCCAATTGTGGTTTGTGCCATCTGCATCGTTCAACTTTTCAATCAGGTTGTCTGTTATTCGTTCGATGACAAACTTTTTTAGGTCGCCTTTGTAAAAAACGACTTCCCAATTGCCAAGATTCCTGTAGTAGGAAGCGATTTTCATCAGACCTACAGGCGGGAACTTGTTGGAATAGTTTGGTTCGATGAGAAGTACCTTTTTTTTAGACATTGATTTTGTTTGGTTATTGCTTTTTTTAATGATTTTATCCAATGCGTCCTGCGATTTCTTCTTTATTTCCTGTTGTTTTGCCAATTCAGTGGCTTTGCTTTCCGCAGGAATCTCATTTGATTCTTCCATCGTCATCAGTGTATTCATGTTCGGTGCCCGTGGTCTTTGGCGTAAATAGTTTTTATCATAGTTATAATAGTTATATTAGTTTCTCTGTTTCATAACCCCAACAACCATTCTGCTCGTTTAGCTATTCTCTGTGCGTCGGGGTGCGCGCTCTTGTTCGTCCGTTGCTTAAAGAAGTTCAGCCAAGCCGACTTAAAGCCACACTGAACAAGATGCGTCGCTGTGCAAAGAGGAAGTACTTCACGTGCTTGCTGAGGTTGCATACCCTCCTTTATCATCTGATTATACCGCCTTTCGAGGAGATCGAGAGTGTCGGTAAATGTACCATCACCAACGCACCACGTAGGATAGACAAATTCAAGCCCTTTCTTTTCGTAGTTGACAAACCGTGTGCTTTCCATTAGAGAGCTGAGAGACACATGCGTGCGAAACTCATCGGCTATGCCACGACTGATATGCCAATGCAGGGTCGGACGTAGTTTAGACGGCTGGAAATCATCTTTCCAATACCCATACTTTTTTAGCCAACATTCCCACTCGTCTACGTGCTCCACAAGCCACCGAAGATTAGTAACAACGCAATCCACTTCGCCAGCGTAATTGAGTGAGTGGCGAACGTAAGGGCTTGCGTGAACGTCTATTTCTCTAAGTGGCAGTGTCTTTGCTTCAAATCGTATCGTTCCAAATTCGAGTGGTCGCATGTCTCCTCGCTTTATCAGCGAATTGACAAACTCCTCGCTTGTCACATTGCCTTTGTTCTCGCTCCGATAGCACACACGTGCGCACCGTTCGATATGGTCGTAGAGACCTTGCACGCCTGCTTCTTGTGTCCAGGTTTCGACACTTGGTTCTATTATTTTCATCTTATTATCGCTTCTTGCAATCCTCGACTCTTTCTGTACAAACGTCGTGCGGTGTCAACGCTCTGTGCCAATAGTGCGGGATCAACCCTTATATTATTTTCCATTACTACTTGTCCGTTCTCGTCTATACGTTTAGGCACGTTCGTTCGGGTGCTGTTTAGCGCATAGCAATATGTCAGCTTACGCCTATTGTCTATTGCCCACTGAATTGTTTTATTTGTCATCGTTCATAATTTACTAATAGATTCTCTGATGTAGCCGTAAATCATAACATCTCCATGTTATTCTAATATTCTTTCAACGTATTGCACAATCCGTTCATACTCCTTACCCGATTGTGCACTGTCGTCATACGCTTTTTTGATTAGTTCTGAGCCTGTGCCGAAAAAACATCCGACAGCCCACATATTATTACTTCTTGTCCAGGTGAAATAACGTCCAGACGACCACCAATTCTTAAATACAATGTAGTCAGCTCTTTTTTCGACTATCGCGTTGCCGCGGACCTTTGCGTTGCCGCTGACCGCCGCGTTGCCGCTGACCTTTGCGTTGTCGCATACCTTTGCGTTGTCGCATACCTCCGCGTTGTCGTAAACCTTTGCGTCGCCGCATACCTCCGCGTAGTCGTAGATTTTTGCGTCGCCGCATACCTCCGCGTAGTCGTAGATTTTTGCGTTGCCGCGGACTATCGCGTTGCCGCATACCTCCGCGTTGCCAATGACCTCCGCGTTGCCGCTGACCTTTGCTTCGCCGCTGACCGCCGCGTTGTCGCAGACCGCCGCGTTGTCGTAAACCTTTGCGTCGCCACTGACCTTTGCGTGATCGTAGATCTTTGCGTTGTCGCATACCCACGCTTCGCCTCTGACTATCGCGTTGCCGCGGACCTTTGCGTTGTCGCATACCGCCGCGTTGTCGCATACCTCCGCGTAGTCGTAGATTTTCGCTTTGCCGCAGACCGCCGTGTTGTCGTAAACCTTTGCGTTGCCACTGACCTCCGCGTAGTCGTAGATTTTTGCGTCGCCGCATACCTCCGCGTAGTCGTAGATTTTTGCGTTGCCGCGGACCGCCGCGTTGCCGCTGACCTTTGCGTTGCCGCTGACCTCCGCGTTGTCGTAAACCCACGCGTAGCCACTGACCTCCGCGTTGCCGTAGATTTTTGCTTTGCCGATGACCTCCGCGTAGTCGCTGACCTTTGCTTTGCCACGGACCTCCGCGTAGTCGTAGATTTTTGCGTTGCCGCGGACCTTTGCGTTGTCACGGACTACCGCGTTGCCGCGGACCTTTGCGTTGTCACAGACCTTTGCGTTGTCACGGACCGCCGCGTAGTCGTAGACCTTTGCGTTGTCACGGACTACCGCGTTGCGGTAGATCCAGCAATCGCCATCTTGTGAAAGGTTCTCCTCGCTCTCAACCCAGCCGCCGAAGTCGCCAACCTTGACATCAGCAAAGGCGCGCAACGCTTTGATACGATAGAGAGTGCGGCCGTTAATCTCCATCTTTTCTGTTAATTCGTATTTCTTTTCCATATTCGTAAATTTTAGTTGTTTGTTTTTTGTTTACACTGTAAAATTACTAATTATTTTTAAAGTACAAAAATTTTGAACGTTTTTTTTTAAAAAAAAAACAGAACATTCGTGCTTTAGAAGCAATGAGCTATCTTTGATAATAAATAATCACTATATTCGTATGAAGAAACTTATAATTACCGCACTCAAAGACAAATATGAGGGGGTCAGTGAGCAAATATTAGGTAGGATAGCCGAAAGGTTGGCGAAGACTACAACCAACGCTGATGATGCAAAAACCGCTGTCGAGGGAGTTACATTTCAGCAGATACTCGAAAGCTACGGCGACAGCCGAGCGACGGAAGCCCAACAGACTGCTGTTCGCAACTACGAGCAAAAATATGGGCTCAAAGAGGGCAAGGCTATTACGGGGGGCGAGCCTAATCATCAGAACCCTGGTTCTAATCAACAAGACGATACGCCTATTTGGGCGAAAAACTTACTCGAAAGCAATAAGGCTCTTGCGGAAAGGCTTGCGAAGCTGGAGACAGAGCGGACGCAAACGAGCCGAAAGACAAGGCTAAATGCAGAATTAGGTAAGTTGCCCGAGCTTTACCGAAAAGGGTACGAGCGTGCAAGCTTTGACAAGCTTTCAGATGAAGAGTTTGACGACGTGCTAACACAAGTAAAGGCTGAGGTAGAGACCCTAAGTAAGGAAATTAATGCCAAGGGTGCTGTTTTTGGACAACCCAAAAACAACATAAAGAATAGTGGCATGACTCCAAATCTTGCTACTGAGGCAGAGGTGGACGCTGTTGTAGGTAAATTAATCTAATTTTTTTTTGTAAAAATGGCAACAACAAATCTTAATCGAGATACACAGGTTATCCAAGATGGACTCGATAGTATTGTTATCGTGAACGCACTGGGCGACATTCCTGGCGGCCGCACACTCAACGTAAATGACGTTGCAAGTGATGTAACGGTCATTAAGGCTGGACATATCATAATAGCAAAGGATAACGACTACAAACCGATGCCCGTGGCAGAATCGGGAACCGCATACGGCACACTACCAAGTGGCTACGAGTATGTCGGCGTTTTGAAGTCCAGCGTGTCGGTCAAAGACGCACAAGCCGCTATCCTTACGATGGGACAGGTCAATGCAGCTGCAAGCCCGTACCCCGTAACCAGTGATATGAAGACGGCACTTTCGCATATTCAATTTCTTTATGCTTAATCAAATCTGAAAAATGACGCAACAAACAACATTATTCCCCGATTTTGTAGAACGATATTTTGGGCAGGTAGTCGGTAAGATAACCGAAAAGTATAATGATGAGGCCAAGAAGCAGACCCTACTCTACAAGAGTATGCTGATGGAGGAGTATTCGGCAGATCTTAGCTGGGGTTCGACCGAGATAAACAACGTTATCCTCGCAGCTGACGTTGTTGCTATGGACTCGTCGATTCCTCTCAAAAAACGTGGTTCTCTTTCAACTGCAAGCGGGAAGTTATCTAAAATAGCTCTTAAATTCCGCAAGGGCGAAAAAGACATTTCAGATCTTAACGTAGCAATGGCACGTGGCACTAACGAAGCCACTATTGCGGCCAAGGTGTTGAATGATGTCCCACGTGTAATTGACGGCACAGACGCACGCATTGAGATGATGTTCGAACAAGCCCTTTCTACTGGTACAATGTTAGTGGAAGATAGCGAGAACAACGGAACTGGTGTGCGTGTCGAGTTCTACAAGGCGACCAATCAGTTTAACAATGTTGGTGTTAAATGGGACGGCAACCCGACCACAGCAACGCCACAAGATGATGTTCAGCAATTGTTCACTAAGGCGGACAAAGACGGGAACAAAATAGGGCTTGTTTTGATGAGCAAGAAGTATTTCGACTTGTTCAGAAAATCTAAGCAAGGTAAAGAACTTGCAGCCACCTATCAAGGGCGTACCTTTACTGCGTCTACGGTTTTGCCTATGCCTGGCAGACAACTTTTTTTAGACGCTTTGCAAGATGAATTTGGAGCAGAGTTCCGAGTAGTAAATAGTTCTTTTCGTGTACAAAAGAACGATGGCACGGAAGTCTCCGTCATGCCGTGGGCGGAAGCCAACATTGTTGCGCTACCAACAGAAAAGGTTGGCAGACTTGTTTACGGCACGCTTGCCGAGGAGACAAACCCCGTGGAGGGGGTTAGTTACCAAAAATCAGGCTCGTTTTTGCTTGTGAGCAAGTATTCGAGCACTGACCCTCTGGAAGAATTTACGGCTGGTCAAGCACTCTGTTTACCCGTTATCGATGGTGCAGATGGCATTTACCTGCTTAACGCTAATTACGTAGCGTCAACGACTACTAGCGAATAAGATATACTATGACCACACTTGAAGCACTCAAAAGCGTTAACGCCTATCCTATTCCTTTGCGCACTATTTACGAGGTAGCGCAAAGGAGGGGGGTAGTGCTTGATGAAGAGTGTACCTTTGAGATTATACGTAGTAATGCTTACAATCTTGCTTATGCCGACTTGCTTATGTGGCTTTCGTTTGCACCTCAAATATCACAAGGCGGCCAATCTTACTCATTTACAGATGAGCAACGGTTGGATTTTCGCGACAGAGCGAATGAGCTATATGTCGAGTATGACGAAGAAGACAAAGCACCCAAGGCACGCTTTGGGTATAAGGGTTCTCGACTATGATTGTACAGAACGGGTATATTCAGATAAAAAGTAAACAATGTGAGGGCTTAGACCCAAAGACGGGGCTACCTAAGAAAGCGCAAGACGTTACCTATTCTGACGATATACCATGTCAATATTTAGCGAGCAGTCGCAATAATCTGGGTTATACAATCCAGAATGAACGCTACGTATCGGTGTCTTACCGTATCTACATAGAAGAGCAACAAAAAGCATTTACGGCTGAACAGATAAGGTTAAAGGATATGGACGGTAGAGTGTTGGGGGAATATTCTATTGGTTCTATTGAAGTATTAGCTGGTGTCTGTGAGGTTGAGATATCTGTATAGAGATGAGCATAAAGCTGACAACACCAAAAGACGAGATTGCGCGAAAGCTAAATCAGCTTGTCGATAGACAAAAAAGGGCAATCGTCCTCTTGTTGTCCTATGTCGGCATTCGTTGTACCAACATAGCACGAACTAACGGCAATTATATAGATAGAACGGGTAACTTGCGCAGTTCTGTCGGCTACGTTGTTGCAATGGACGGTAATATACAGATGATGTCTGATTTTGTTGCAATAAGTGGACAAGACGGCAATGGTCAAGATGGTACAAGTGTGGGTAAAGAATATGCTAAGGCACTTATTTCTAAATATCCCAAAGGCATTGTGTTGGTTATTGTTGCTGGAATGCATTATGCGAAATATGTCGCAGCAACAGGGCGTGATGTTCTCGATAGTGCGGAACTGACCGCTAAGCGATTAATACCGAGAATGCTAAATGACCTGAAAATAGAGATAAACAATGCTGACTTCTAAAGACGTTCAGACATACCTATACCAAATACTTTGTGATAGCACCCTTTTTTCGATGGTTTCGGGTGCTATTTACAGAGCTGGGTATAGACCACGCAACAGCCAAGATGAAGATATAATAATATCTTTTACGGCTGGTTCAGTTGGCGATATAGAAAGTGGTGTTGTTACTCTCAATATCTACGTTCCCGACATAGATCCTTTTGATAATGGTCTGTTCGTAGAAGATGGCGAACGAACAACAGAGTTAGAAAAATTCAGTCAAGAATGGGTTGATAGCTTAACCGTTGCGAATTCCAATTTTCGATTTCACTTAATGCAAACAATCTACACAGAGCAAGATAAGGATATACAGCAACATTTTATCGTTATCCGGTTAGGATACGATTATTATAAAGACAACATTTAATTAATATACAAATGGCAGCAATATCATGGGGGAAGCCCAAAATTTGGCTTAGCAAACTCGATGCTGAGGGCAAACCAACTACGTGGGAAAGCGTACCGACTCCTGCTGAGGGGACAACAACGCTTAACACAACCAAAGGAGACAAAAAAGAAGCTAAGATTGAGGGCGGAGAGAATGAAGCCGTCAAGTACAATCGTAACACCTTTGCGCTTGAGTTTACAATTCGTGCGTCCAAGGGACGTGTCAAATTGGCGGAAGACGATGATGGCGTGATTGAGGGTGAATATGCACTTAAATTGCAACCAGAAGACCCGACCGTACAAGGGTTGTCCATCGACAGAGGCACTCTTTCGTTTGAGCCAACCTATACAACAGAAGAAGGTATTCAATGGAAATACACAATAGATGCACTTGTGCCTTACGACAATAGTCGTAAGTCGGTTGTTTTTGAAGTAATTACTTCACCAACAAATAGTAGTAGTGGTGAATAGTGAAGTGGTAAATAGTGAAGTGGTAACAGAAGACTCTATGTGTTTCTGTTACCACTTTTAAATGCTATTAAATGACAATCACAGAGAACAAGGAAGTGTTGGACGTTATGCTTGAACGTCCAATTATCATTTATATCGGAAAGCGTAAATATTTCATTCGGCCTTTATCGTTGGGTAAAACGATGTACTTAGGAAGTTTGCTGAAACGCTTAGAAATCAACTATCAATCATTACTCGTTAATCTCCATGGCGAAGTAGTGCGATTGTGCCACGAAAAGGAAGATGTTGTTTGTTATATTATCGCCGTCTTCATTACTGATAAACGCAACAAAATTTTTGACACAACGCATATAAATGCACTTGCCGAGTACGTCAAAAAAAAACTTTCAACAGCAGAAAAAGCTACTATTCTTGAATTGTATTTTAACGAACCAACAGCGAGCAAATACGCAAAAATATTGGGTATAGAAGCAGAGAAAGAAAAGGCAACTAAGATACAAAAGGCAAAGGAGAAAGATAGTAGCATACAGATTGGAGGAGTGTCGATTTTTGGGGCTATCATCGACGCTGCTTGTGAACGGTACAAATGGACATATCAATATGTTCTGTGGGGCCTATCATACAACGCTTTACAATTGATGATGGCTGACGCTTTGCGCTTTATATATTTATCGGAAAAAGATAGAAAGAAAATAAATGTACCTCTGGACGGCATAGTGCTTAGTGGCGACAAAGCTGCCGACATAGAGACGATGAAGAAGCTAATAGAACAATAATAATATGGAAGGTCTACACTGGGCAGCAACCCTCGACAACGAAGATTTTATCCAGAAGATGGATGCTATGCGTAAAGGCATAGACATTGCCACGGCACAAGTTGAAAGGGGGGGCGCAGAAATGCAACGATCCTTTGATGGCGCAAAATCAAGCCTTATGGGGCTTGCCACGCAATTTGGTTTAGGTTTTTCAGCCGTTGGCTTTGTCAAGCAGGTCGTTGCCGTTCGAGGTCAGTTTCAGCAGTTGGAATCATCGTTTAAAACACTCTTAGGTAGTGAACAACAAGCCAATGACCTTATGCAGCAACTCGTCAGAACAGCAGCCACTACACCTTTTGACCTTAAAGGGGTAAGCGAGGGTGCAAAGCAATTGCTTGCTTATGGCACAAGTGCCGACAAGGTTAACGACAAGATTGTTCAATTGGGTAATCTTGCTAGTGGACTGTCTCTTAACCTCGGTGAAGTCGTCAACCTATATGGCACAACCGTTACTAAAGATTTTGTTGACAGTCTCGATATCAAGCAATTCCAGAATAGGGGTATTGCGATTAAGAAAGCACTTGCCGACGTGCTTAAACTTGACGAGGCAAACGGGAGCATATCGGCACAAATTGATGCACTTGTAACAGCACGAAAAATTACACCCGAAATATTCGAGAAAGCAATAGCTAATATGACCTCAATGAATGGTCAGTTTGCTGGCATGATGGAGAATCAAAGCAAGACTATTGCCGGGCAAATTTCCAATATCGAGGACGCAATAGATAGTATGTTTAACGAGATCGGCAAAGAATCGGAGAGCGTAATATCGGATGTCCTTAGTGGTGTATCGTATGTAGTGGAGAATTACAAAGAAATTGGTGAATACATAGCAGAAGCCGTTGGTGCTTATGGTGCTTACCGTGCGGCGCTTATGGTTGTTACGGCGTACCAAGAGACGAACGCCAATCAGCTTTCTAATATAGCAACCAGTATACAGACAGAGACACAAGCGGAGAATGTTAATACAGCCACAAAGGAACGTAATGCACTCGCTACGTCACAGAACACAATGGCTACCAAAGCAAAGAGTACAGCGGTAGCCATTGATACAAGTAACACGACAAAGAACACGTTTGCAACTCGAGCACAGATGACAGCCACAACCTTGTTAACCCGTGCACAGACAGCGTTCGGAAAAGCACTTAAAGCAAGTGGAATTGCGGGTTTCGCGAACCCTGCAATGCTGGCAGCTGCGGCTTTTACAGCATTGGGGTATGGTATCTACAAGGCGGTAACCTACGAAAACGACTTTACGAAAGCACAGAAGCGAATGAGCGAGGGTTTCAAAGAAGCCACCTCTGGAGCAGCCGACGAGATAAGCCAACTACACCAGCTAACAGACGCATTGCAAAACAGCGAGAAAGGGACGGAAGAGTATGAAATGACTAAGGGAAAGATAATAGAACAATTTGGACAATATCACAAAGGACTTGCTGACGAAATAGACCAACTGACGACAGAAAGTGAGTTGTACGACAAGTTAACAGCATCCGTACTTAACCATTATATGCAAAAGGCAAAGGCGAAAGCTACCGAGGAAGCGAACGAGACGTACGGGGCAGAAGTGTCTGAATCTATCAGTAGCATAAAAGCACATTTTGACAAGTTGCAGAAAGAAGAAGAGAAAGATGCTGGCGGAGACCTCCAAAAATTGGAAGATATACGCACTCGCTATGTGACCTCTTTTGCTACCATTCGGAAAGCGATATTGGAGGGAAAAGCGTCTATTGACAACGCAACACAAGAATTAAAAGGTGTAGAGATAGACGAAGCGATAGCCAGCAAGCTACGAGTTAAGAAAGTAGGTGAATATGGCTTTTACTACCACAATCTTATATATAATGACATAGCGAAGATAAAGGAAGCGGCCGAACTACGACAACGAGTGATCGAAGAAGCGGAAGCGGTATATGGTGAGACATCGAAAACGGACGAAAACAAGGACAAGACAACAGACACAGAAGCACCGAAGGAAGTAGCGGCTAAATATAAAGGATTACAAGACCTTATTAAGAAGATAACAGAAGCAGAGAAAGAACTTAATGATGTTCGAGCAAAAGCACGGACGGGACAGACACGTGTAGATAAGGATAGCAATAAGATAGTTCCTTACACCGCCGAAGATGTGGCGGACGCCGAGAAGAAAGTAAAAGAACTAAAAGATGCTTACGAGAAAATAACACAAATCAACTGGGATGGGCGCATGGCAGCCGTCAAAGCGATACGAGATGCAGAAGAAGAGGTGCGTAAGGCGCAAGAAGAAATTGATGTGTCAGAAGTCGAATTTAGACAGCGTATTGCGAAAGAGAACACCGATATTGAGTTGTCGTTAGAGGCCGATAGTATGGCTAAGCGTCTCAAAGTTCGGGAACAAAAGAACAACGAAGAGATAGAAGCTATACGAAAGAATGGAGAGGAACGAAAAAAGGAGGTGGTAGAGCAAGCGAAACAACTCTTTGAAGCGGAGCAAAAGGTACTTGAAGAAAAAGCTAAGGCTTCAGGCAATAGAAAGTTTGTTGCCGAATCGTTTGATGAGACGGCATATCGGAATTCAGATGAATATGCCACAAAGTCGGCAAACATTGATATTGTTGTTAATAGTCGGGTAGATAATGCCCGAGAAAAACAAAAGCAAGAAGGGCAACAGGAATATCAAAAGGACTTGCTGGAACGACAAGCGTATTATAGCAAATTGATAGAGATTGAAACGGACTACCAAAAGGAGCTAAACACGATAAGAGAAGCCGAAGTTGCAGGAGCGTTGACAAACGAGCAGGCGCAAAATGCTATAAGCATAGCGACGCAAAATAGAGCCAACACACTATCGGACGCTGGATACACAGCGGAAATGATAGCGCAAAATATGACGGAGGTTGAAGCCGTAGCGGAACAAATTGTGATCGGGAATATTGACGAACTACAAAGTATTGTTTTAGAGTTACAGACCAAAATACAAGAGTTAAAGGATAATGGAGGAGATAGCGAGGAAATAGCAGCTGCACAGGCTAAGCTTGCTCAAGTCAACAAGCAGCTAACAGACGTTACCAGCCGAAAGATTTCTCCCGACAAGAGAGATACTAAGAATTGGCAGAAATATGAGAAAGTAGTACGAAATTGCACGGAAGTTGCCCGTGGCTTAGGTGATGTTTTTGGCGATGATTTCGCGGAAATTGCTGACCTCGCAACAAAAATAGCAGAGATGACGATGACTATTATTTCCTCGATACTCACTTTGACGATAGGTGCAGAAACGAGTATGACGGGAACTTCAATAGCAGCTGCAGAAAGTATTAAGACCGTTGAAAAAGCGTCTGTCATATTGGCTATTATTGAGGCCGCCTTACAGATTGTGCAAGCGATAATAAATCTTGTCAAAAGCGAGGATACACAAGCAGCTTTTGAGGGTGCAAAACGAAACTATGAGGCGTACATGGATATTCTTGACGATGTTATTAACAAGAACGTCGAGCTAGCACAAAGTGCGCAAGGAGATGCGGAAACGTCTGCATTGGAGAAAAGCAAGCAGTACTATGCCAAAGCACTTGAAAGTGCCAAATTGCAAGAACAGGCTGCCCGTGAATTAGGAGTGGCAAGTATGAATGCTGGAGCTGGTCATTTTGAGCACTCGCATGGTTATAATGTGTGGGAGTCTTTAAACTATGACGATTGGAAACAAGCGGCGGATGCTATAGGGATGAGTGTAGATGATTTTTACAAAATGAGCGGCGGAAGAGTAACAGGGATATATTCGTTATCCGTTGAGCAAATCGATAAGCTATTGGCAAACGCCCCTATGTTCCTGGCAAAGTTAGGTGATGATAGCTTAAAGTTGCTACAAGATATATCCAAATATGGGCAGTCGCAGACCGATATTATGATGCAACAAATGGAGCAAACAATAGGCTACTCCATTGAGACGTTAAGAGAAGATTTTACGGACTTATTCACCGATCTTGACGATGATGGAGATACGTTTACGGAGAATTTTTCAGAAAAACTCAAAAACGCCATTGTAGGCGACGTTATTAGTAACGAATTTGCAAGTCGTCTCGAAGCGTTGGCGAAAAAGCAAAAACAGCTAACCGACGAAGGAAACGCTATAAGCGTGGAGGACTATAAGATTTTAATGCAAGAAGCGCAAAAGATTGAGGCTGACCGCAAGGCACGTATGGAAGAGCTCAATAAGATGTATAGCTTTGATGACTATGTAGCAGAAGAACAAGAAGCGACTTATGGCGGTTTCGAGACAATGAGCGAAGACACCGGCACAGAGTTGAGTGGACGTTTTAGTGCAATGTATATCGTGCAAAGCGAACATTTGGCGGTAGCAAGAGAGATGCTTTCAAATATCGCAGCTGGTCAAGCACTCCTCGACACTTTCGCAAGAACGGCACAAGACGCACTCACATTGCACGGACAAACGAACATGCTTGTGCAAGATATTCTTGTATTGCAACGAGCAAGTTATACAGAGATAACGGACACTCTTAATAAGATTAATAAAAATACACAATCACTACAATAATATGCCAAGAGGAGAGTTGTATATCAATGGCTATGATGCTTATGTAACGTGGGGTATAAGCATGGACACCACAAGTCTATCAGCACTGCTGACCCCCGTTCCGTTAAAGGACTGGACAACGAACGAGGTCCGAACAGAAAACGGAACACGCTACTTGCGTTCTGCTTTACCAAAGAAAGATAAACGTGAATTAACGCTTACTATACAGATGAGTGCCACAAGCCAAAGTGCTTTTTTTCGACAATATGAAGCGTTCTGTGCAGTACTCGAAAGTGGCGTTGTGGAGATACGGACGAAGTACCAGCCAAAGATATACAAGTGTTTGTTCAGCAAAATAACGCAATTCACACAATTTAGGCGTGAATACGCAACGCTGGGCTTGTCGCTTGTCGAGCCTGACCCATCTGACAGACCAACCTATACGGAGGGGGACGACACAACGGCAACGGTTATTGATACAGCCGACACGATAGTTATAGGAAATGAGACCAGCGACAGATACTATGCATTGGGCGAACAGACAGAAATTAATGTTCAGCTTGAACGAGCCACCCAACATGAAACAACTATAGACTTTGTTAGTGGAAGCGAAGCTACGATGTTGAACATATCGGGTGCATATAGGTATATCGGTGAACTGACGGTAAACGCCAATACCGCCTACGTGCTTACGTGTCGGAACGGTATCTTTATTCTTTCTAAAGTCTACGAGGGAGGGGTGTAAAGTGGACGTGGCGGAGTGTTTGAACCATATACAGATAAATAATAGTAGAGAAAGATGATACCATACGAAGCTATAAAATTGACTTGTGATTTATTTAAAAAAGTGTCAGCACTTGGCATAAAAATGGACGATTATGAACGTTTACCACTTTACGAAGACTACGAAACAATGGCGAATGAGGGACTAAAATTGCTATACATAGTAACTATATTATCTACTAAATATAAGATGTCTAAACGTTCTATATATAGGGTGGTAAGGAGGTTTAATGAATTGTGTCAAGAATTGGCAACAGAGAGGAACCAAAATGAAGAATAAGTAAAAAATCGCAACTTATTTTTGTCGTATTGACCAATTTAATTTTTTAAAAATGGCAGAAATTTATCAGATACCCGAAAGTGGTACGGGTGGAGCAAATGCGGGTGGCATACCGTTTAGCATACCTATTGGTGGCAATGGTGGCGGTTTGTTTGGCAATGGCAACAACTCGCTTGCCGACCTTTTTGGCTTCGCTATTATCGCCAGCATGTTCGGCTGGAACAATGGCGGCTGGGGCGGTAATGGTGGCGCAAACGGCAATACCGCTTTTCTAAGCAACCAGATAGCTAATGACACAGGACGCCAGCTTGTCATACAAGCTATCACAGCGCAAGGCGAGCAGGGCCGCCAAGCCGTACAGACCCTTTCGACAATGCTCGGTCAGGACTTTGCGACGGTCAACAATGGGGTGCAAAACGTTGTCAATACCCTCAACCAGATAGCTAATGCGCAAGGCACAAACGCCCTACAAATCATCAACGCAATACAGAGCGGAAACGCAAGTCTCGCAAGCCAATTCTCACAGTGTTGTTGTCAGAACCAACTTGCAATAGCTAATCAGACGGCACAATTACAAAGCGGAATAAACGGAGTGCAACAAAGCCTTGCACAAATGGCGGCTGCCGACCAACTGGCAATCTGTCAGCAGACAAATGCGTTGACCAATGGCGGAAATGCTAACACACAAGCAATACTCGCTAAGCTTGATCAAATGCAGACACAAGCATTGCAAGACAAACTCGACGCTGCACGTGCGGAGAACGCTCGACTGAGCGGTGAAATAAGTCAGGCACAACAGAATAATGTTATTGCGGGTATGATTGCAAATGCCGTCAATCCGTTGGTGGGTCAGCTGGCTGGTATACGTAGCGAGGTGGACGCTATTAAGCGTTGTCAACCCCCTACCATAACGCTACCTAATAACTCGATGACAGCCGTGCCGTCCATATGGGCAAATGCCGTGGCAGATAATATCGTAGACAAGATAAGCACGGCACTGAATGGCACAGGCTCGACTGGCGGAACAACAACAAACAATTAATAACCTATGGACTTTAACTCTTTGGGCGTAGGCTCGCCATTCTACGTTTTGCAAAAAAGCGATAAACCAACGCTCATTGTAGGTGTAGTCAAGGAAAAGACCACACCACAAGCGAAATATCAATCGCAGGCCGTCCCGAATGTGTTCAATGGAACACAATTGCAACAAATCATCACGCTTACTGCTACCATAGACGGCCGTGATGAAGTCTACACAGACATACCTATTAACGTAGAAATTGCGCAAAGAGGTAACGAAGTTATAACGGGTAGCCGTGAAGCAATGTTGCAATACGTAGACGGAATGATACAGACATCAAAAAAAGCACTCGATTTAGTCTCTTATCATAAGACGGTTATAGCCGAGGGCGAAAAAATGATAGAGGTACTCAACCCTCGATATGCAGAGGAAAAACGTCAAGCACGTACTATCCGTTCTCTCGAAGAACGACAGCAGGCACTCGAAAATCAGAATGCAGAAATACTGTCAATCTTACGTCAGCTAAGCGGAGAGCCAATACTGGCTTTACGTACACAGACTTTGAAGACGGCGTGACATTTGTATTCGTCAGTCATTCAACGAGTGCAGAACAGATGTACGACACTATTCAGCACGAACTCAAACACATAACAGAACATATTAGTGAATATTGGCGGATAGACGCACGCAGTGAGGAAGCGGCGTACTTGCAAGGTACGATAGCGAAAAAGATGTTCCCAGCCGTAGTGGCAGCTGTCTGTCCGTGTTGTAACTCAAATTCAAATAATTCAAATAAAGGAGAATGGAAGAAATTTTAAGTAAGTACACGATGGCTTTTTTGATAGGTTACGGCACAATCATCTGTGTGACGTGGTTAGTAATGGTTTTGGCAGTATTAGTCGACTTATGGACTGGTTTAGACAAAGCAAAAGCACGACAAGAAGTAATCCATTCACACCTATTGCGATATACATTCGTAAAGATTAGCGATTATTGGCGGGTGCAAGTTTTTGGTATTTTTGTAGATATATTCGGTAGCTTGTGGTATGATGTGCCGATTGCAAGTACCCTTATTGTGTTAGGGATTCTTGTCATAGAGGGACGTAGTGTGATTGAAAATTTGCACGCAAAAAAATCGGCTGCTGCTACTATACCTGATATTATCGTAAAAATAATTAATGCGAAAAATCGGGGCGAGGCGAACTCTATAATAGAAGAATTATATAGACAAGAGAAACAGAAAGAAAGCAATGATACTAAGAGTTGAACGTAGGTGGAAAAAAGCCTCCTACACCATAGGCAAGTTGTGGGTTAACGGCGATCTCTTTTGCGACACTCTTGAAGACACAGACAGAGGACTACGCAAGAGTATGCTAAGCCAGGACATAGCTCAAAAAAAAATATCTGCACGCACGGCAATACCAACGGGCGAGTATGAGATATCCTTACGTGTCTATTCCGCCAAATTTGGCGCACGTCCGTTTTATAGGCGTGTATGTGGTGGCTATCTACCACGGCTTATGTTAGTGCCAGCTTTCGAGGGTGTACTTATCCATTGTGGCAACTCTGCAATGGATACCGAAGGATGCATTCTTGTTGGGGAAAATAAAGTTGTTGGCGGGTTAGTCAATAGTCAGCCCGTTTTTGAAAGACTTGTACAAAGATTGCAAGAAGCTTATAAGCGCGGGGAACAGATAACGATAAAAATTGAATAAAGGGAAATGAGGCGAAAATCTAAGCATAGGATAAAGAATATATTGAAGATATTAGCCATACTACTATCGTATATTTTTTTATACGTTATGAGCGGCTGTCGCCCCGTGCAAGAGGTCAGCAACAATGCCCATAACGAGGTTAAGCAAGAAATAATATATCGAGACCGAATCCTTAAAGACACCGTTGCACTACGTGATAGTGTCTTTGTCTTTCAAAAAGGGGACACGATTCGAGAAACGATTTATCGCGAGAAATATATTCAAAAGACGATTCGAGATACATTTTTTATCTTTAAAAGAGATACGTTAAGGATAACGGAGCAGAAAGTAATAACGTTGCAACCTACACTATTGGAGAAGATAGCAGGCGGTGCTAAGTTTTGGCTCATCGCCATTGTAGCGGCTTTTGTTTTTGCTTTATGGCTCAAAAGCAGATAATTTGAAACGATAATTACAACCGATGACAGATATAACGATATTCACAGCGAGCGGAGAAGCTATTGTAAGTGTTCCAATTACGGCAGACGCTAAACACGTCCAGGAGCTAATGAAGAAAGACCAGATCGAGCTAAAATGGAACGATAGCGAAGCTTATAAAATACCCATCGGTGCTTTTGTCGAATGGCAGCATATTCGCTATTATCTTGCCGAACCTGTCTATCCTGATAGCAAAGGAATGGGTGTGTATACCTATACCCCTATCTTTGTCCACGAGATATATCTGTTGTCCAAAATGCCCTTTTTGCTTATTGGTGGTGATACAGATAGCAACAGTGTTGAGAGCGACTGGAATTATACGGGTAGTCTTGCTGACCTTGTGTCAGTTCTTAAACAATCAATAAAAGCTTGCTTAGGTGTAGATTATTCTGTTACGTATGATGAAAGCATCGCTAAGGCACTCACCTTGTCGTTTAGCGATGTGAGTATGTTAGGTGCTTTAGCAGCCGTTGCAGAGGCGTTAGGTGGCGAATGGTATGCTGACGAGTGGATAAATGGGTATACGGGCAAAAAAAATATACATTTTGCGCCTATGTGCATACACGAAGGAGGGGGTAGCGAAACACTTAAACTGACAGCAGGTTTAAATGTAGACTATCCTAATAGCAACAACAAGGCTGAATATTACAACAGATTTTACGTTTTTGGTTCTACACGCAATATTCCGCAAGATTATTCAGGAGCACAAGCGAATAAAGTTGTCAACAAACGCTTAACTCTTGACCCTCTTGTTCACCCAGAGGGTTATATTGATTTGCCACAGTTTGATGATAATGGAAACATTATTACAACAACTGACACCTCGCACCCGTTCTACGATAATGCAGGCAATCTATCTTACTATGTAGCTGATGATAATGTAACAACACGCACGTTTATAAAGACTATCACACTTGATGACGTATACCCACGTAGTGATTTGCAAGTACAAGCGGTTCAGAGAGTCCAACGATATGTAAGGGACGATAATGACAAAATAGTGAAAACAGCAAGCGGTGAGTATTCGGAATTTTACATATACATATTGCGATTAGTAGACGGGGCAAATAAGCCGTTTACAATAGATAATAGCACATATAGTGAGAGTAACCCTACGGGTAACTTGATTCAGGGCTTAGAATTGTCGTTACACTTCAGTTCGGGCGCACTGACGGGGCGAGAATTTAAGGCTACATACCACTCTAAGGAGACAACGCTCAAAAACGAATCAGATGGTACAACGGTGCATATTGATTCAGGCTCGTTTGAAGTAGTACATACGGAGGATAACACTATTATATTACCAAATACAGGAATTGCACCCGTTGTAGGAGATGAGGTTGTTGTGTTCAATATCCGTATGCCAGACGAATATGTAAAAGCGTCTTACAAGGAGTTGGAAAAGAAAGCGATTGAGAAGATATACGAATTAACACAAGACGGCAATGAGTATACGGTTAAAACAAATCAAGTGTGGTTTGCCGAGAACGCACCAACTCTTAGATTAGGTTGGCACACTAAATTGTATATTGTCGATAGAACCATAGACACACGACTGTTGAAGATAACAGAAAGCCTTGACAGGACGTATGATGCTGAACTCAGTTTTAGCAAAAATATAAGTAAAGGCACAATTAACTCTCTTTTTACACAGATTAATGCGACTAAACAAACTATTGTTACTGTTAGTGCAGAAGACAACCAAGCGATAAAACAGACGAAGAAGCAGCTCTATGATGCACAACGTGAGTTGCTATCAGGAAAGTTTGATACCGATGGCTATCTGACCGCACCTATTAGTCCCGTAACCATCGAGACGGCAATGGTGAGTGTAGGGGCGCGTTCAACTAATTTTGTCCTTTCAAATGTAACTTTCTATCCAAATGAAAATGGAGGAGCGAAAGACCCAAATCATATCACTGTCGTATCCAATTATGGCAAGTTGACACATTACGGAATTGGAGATGATATTAGAGAGTGGAACATAGCGGCGACGGAGGTTAATTTGGAGGATAACGCAATGCACTATATATACGCTCAATGTAACGCAACGACGGGAAACGATGGCGGTAGCATTATCTTTTCAAAATCGCAATTCAAGTACAATGAAGCAGTGGAAACACAGGGTGTGTACTACTTTCTTGTCGGCTCACTTAGTTCTGTTGATACAACGACCAATAGTCGTGTTCTGTCGTTGTCATATGGTACTACGGCTATCGATGGACAATATGTTAAGACGGGCGTTATATCAAGTCTCGACGGACAGACTTATTTTGACCTTAATAACGGCGAGATTGGCGGTAACATTAAATTCTCTGCTACCAATATTGCGGAGGTGCAGAATACCATCGACGAGGCTTTGGGCATAAGCTCCTCGGTAAGCAATGCAGTAACAACAGCTACAACAGCCGATAAAAATAGTCAGATTGCCAGACTAAAAGCTGACGCTGTGCCAAACCTATTTCCTGACCCTTTTTTCCTTAATACCAACCTTATATCGCCCGTAGGACGTGAAAACAATACGGGTATTGTTAATATACCATACGGCGGCAATGCAAGACTGATAACTGGACGAGATAACGTTTCGGAATACGCCATACCACTTATCGAGGGACACGTCTACGAGTACGACTATTGGGCGGCTTGCATTGCTGGCTCAAAAACTCTTAATCAATCTTTTTGGTGGGCGAATTTCGACACGGGTAATGGTTGGTTAAACTATAATCGGTACCCCTCGGAGGTTGTCGAGACACGATTGGTATCAAACGATATTATAACAGATAAGGCGTGGGGCAGTGCGTGGAAAAACGGAAACGGAGATAACTATAAAACCATTACTGGCGAACATAACGACTACAACTACAAAATCATCTTGTTGATAGGTTATGACGATGAGGAGGATAACGATTATAACAATGGGATGTATGAACGTGTCGAGTGTTCTGCGAATCTTGTCAAAGGCGTAAATTACACCATTAAATTTTACGCTTGTATGGATAGCAAAGGCGACAGTAGCGAGTACGTCACCTTTATGGTAGGCAACATCCAGATGGATGTAGACATAACACCCTATTGGGCGGAGTATACACTTAACTACACGCCAACGCAAAATACAGATTTTATTGGTTTCTCTGCGTCCGACTATACAGATGTATATCTTTGTGGCGTCCGTATCTACCCCACAGTAGCAGGTATAACGACAGAGTGGAATCACTACAAAGCACTCGTGACGCCAGAGGCGAGTATGCATGCACGTGTGGGTAAGCCATTTTTTCAAATTGAACAAGACAGCGCAAGTACAAAGTGTCAGTGGCTACTGACCAACCTTGTTATTACGGACGCCATCGAAAGTCAGAAGCTGCGAGAGCTGGACTACCTACGAGAGAGCCTTACAGAAGCCACAAGTGACACGACCGACATCACGGGCGGACTGGTGCTTAGCAAGTTTATAGGTGTCAAAGGTTCTGACAATAACGTTGTGGCAGGCATGAACGGCACGAGTATCACCGAAGACGGTGAGCTACCGATGATTTTTGCAGGGCGAAGCACTAATAACCCTTTGGGGACGTTTAGGGTAAGCAAAGCTGGACAAGTGGAAAGTTCTAATTCTGACTACACGCAACGACTTATCTTTGATAGTTCACAACTTCGTTTTTTCAACGGAATAGATGAGCTAAACGTCATCACTTCGGCAAAGGCTACAAGCATAGCCAATATGTTGACAGGTGCTAACCTTTCAACGGGGAGCACTGGAAGTATTTCTATTGGCACATTAACAACAACGGAAAGTTCGGCACTTCAAGGCTTTCTTCGAGAAGATTGTCACTTTCCCAATGTTGGAGTGTTAACAACGGAAGGACAAGCGCAAGATGCAGCAAATGAAGCATATATATATGCAAGCTCGTATTACCAAACTATAAAAGGACGTAAATACACAAAAAAAGTTCTAATTCTAACTCCCGAAGCTGATGGTGTTATGCGTCTGACGGCATCGCCTAATGTCCAACTAAGTGCCTCGGCAAAAGCAACTAAATCAACATATAAGGTGTACGATGGGTCATCGATATCGACTAGTCTAATGTATCCTGACTATCCGCTGACAGATCATACAGATGATCTTTCTTGGAGTTATAGCATAAAGATTGGAGGTAAGTCGTTTACCTTAGATGAATTAAACAACAACTATGCGTCAATTTCAATACCGATAATAAAAGGTGTTGCGGTGTACCTCGAAGCGTCTTTAACTTTCGAATCGTGGACTTTCGGTTTTGAAACGACAGATGATAGGAAAGGGCAATACGAATATGATAGTAATATAGACGTGTACGAATTGTATCTTGAACCCATGTATAGGTATTATGGTCAAGTCTCTGTAACTGCAACAATAGGAACACTAAGCTATACCCTATCACAAACAGCTTATCGCAACGCCACCTACGCCAATGGATTAATGATGGCGGAGAGCACCGACAAGTATTTCGGTATTATGCCATCAGACACAAACGACTTGTGGAAGTCGGTGGCACCAAAAGCAGGTATCGGTTTACGGCAGAACTATGGTGCGTGGATTGCGTCAAAGACGGCAAACAACACATTGGCGTATTTCGGCATTCCTTTTGTTATAATGCGAGTTCGTTTGTCGTATTCTGCTATGAAAACCACTTGGGCAAGTGATGGTATTTCATTTTTGTATAACCCACTTGTTTTTGTGGCTGGTTCTAGCGTCTATGTGAAAAAGCGATCCACGGGACGTTACGATTTCAGATTTCAGGAGGGTGCGGTAGGTTCGCCCTTGTCTTATAGTGACCAAAGTTATAGCGTGATTGCTAATAGTGGTATTGCAGATAGCGACACAAGCGGAGCTATGACTATAAAGGCTGAATGTACTCGTGTCAAAGGATATTCAAGTGGCTGGATGTGGGTACAAGTTTGCATGTCGGACGATAGCTCAGAGAATGATATGGACGTAATCTTAACAATAATTCACCATAGAATGGACGTAATGTAATATGCTAATAGGAAAAGAAGAACACTACCCTACTGAGGTAGACGAACTAACAGAGGAATTGCAAGCTGATGGGTGGTTTGAGGTTGAGACGTTTGTCCCGTGCCCCACACCTACCGACAAGGAACGACAAGTTGGCGACTATTTTGTCGTCTACACGAAGCCCGAGGACGGCAAACACGTTATGTCGTGGCAGTTTAAGGTTGTTGAGGCAGAGGTAAATCGGTCAATCAAGCTACTTAAAAAGGAACTTGCAGATACGGATTATATCGTTATTAAGACCTACGAAAGTTTTGTCGTTGGACTACCTGCCCCCTACGACACGGAGCGACTGAGAGAGGCAACCAGCAGACGGCAAGAGCTTAGGAATCGGATAGGCGAACTCGAAGAATATTTGACCTAAAAAAAGCATTCTTTCACCTCAAATAAATAGTCAGAGAGATTACAACAGCAACGTTGCGATCTCTCTTTTTTTCCGATTTCATGAAAAAAAATGTTTATTTCTTTTGCGGGTTAAATTTATTTTGTAATTTTACAATGTAATTAAAACACAAAAACATTGTAAAATGACAGATTTACGAAAAGGTCACCCTCAAAAGGAGGTTAAAAATTGGCAAGCGTCCGACTTGTTAAAAGGAAAGATAACAGACGTACAAAAGCGTAGAGAGGAACGTGATATGCAAATTTACATCGAGTTTGAGAAGCTCGCCGAAAACGAAAACAATAGTCGAGTGCTTATCGCAAGATTTTTGGCGGATAAATTCGGCTGCTGTGTTTCCTCAATAAGGAACGCATGTATACGTGTTAAGACAAAACGCAATTTGCACAAATAAAACAACACATAAAAAAACGATATGGAAAATGAAACTATCGAAGTAAAATCGGTTGACGTGATACAAGCGATTGACCGTGCAGAGATTGACGTACAGATAGCCACGGCAAAGAAATATCCACGAGACGTGGCGCAAGTGTTGAATAAAATTCGCACTTACGGACAGATGGATATAGAGACAGCCGCCGAATGCTTCTACTCTCTACCGCGAGGGCAGCAGGGTACTATTGAGGGCATCTCTGTCCGATTTGCCGAAATCATCGCAGGAGCGTGGGGCAACTTGCGTTTAGCCACCCGCATAGTGGGTAACGATGGTAAGACGATAACGGCTCAAGGAGTTGCGCATGATTTGGAGACGAATCTTGCCGTAAGTGTGGAAGTCAAAAGGCGCATAATAGACCGATATGGTAAAACGTACTCGGAGGATATGCAAGTAGTTACGGGTAATGCTGCCAGTGCTATCGCTTTTCGCAATGCAGTACTGAAAGTTGTCCCGAAAGCCATCACTAAGAAAGTAACGGACGAGATAAAGCGTGTTGCCATCGGGTCAACGGCTGATATCACTACCCGTAGGCGTTCAATGATAGAATACGTGAAGAAGTTCAACATCACAGAAGAGCAAGTGTTGTTTTTCTGTGGAGCAAAAAGCACTGAAAATATTGATAACGAAATGCTTTTTAATCTACGAGGAGCTATAAATGCAATCAACGAGGGTGGCTCAACCGTTGAAGAGTTGTTTGTTGCACCAATGATAGAGGCGAAAAAGCAGGAAGCAGCTACCGCAAAGGTGACGAAGGCACAAGATAAAGTTTCGCAAGCAATGGCAACAAGCGTAAAGTAAGACAATGACGAGGGGCGCATCTCAACGTACTTTTATCGGCGATCCCGACAACGTGCAAGTTTAGAGGTGTTCTTCGCAGAGAAAAAAAACACCTCATATTTCAAAAAATAAATATAAGAATAATGACACGCACACGATTACGATTTAACAACCGTGCAGAATGGCTCGAAGCACGCAAGGACGGTATAGGCGCGAGCGAGGTTGCAACCATTGTAGGGCTTAACCCGTACGATACGCCTTACCAGCTATGGCGTAGAAAGATCGGTTTAGACGCACCAAAAGAAGAGAACTTCGCGATGAAAGCAGGGCACTATCTCGAGGACGCTGTGGCACGCTTCTATGCCGATGAAAGCGGACGAGAAATAATCAAGAGTAGCGATGGAGATTTTATGTTTGTCGATGCGAACAAACCATTCCTTCGTGTTAGTCCTGACCGCACCTTTTGGCTTTCAGATATGACAAGGAACGACAACAACAAGGGTGTTTTAGAGTGTAAGACAACACAAAAAACAATTGACCCCGACGATCTGCCTAAGACCTGGTTCTGTCAGGTACAGATGAACTTGGGCGTTGCAGGTTACGAGCAGGGCTCGATAGCTTGGCTAACAGCTGGCCGCGAGTTCGGTTGGCGGGACATAACCTTTTCACCAGACTTCTATGGTTGGCTCGTTGAAGAGGTGGAGCGCTTTTGGATAGACAATATTCTTGGGAAAAAAGAACCTATTGCAACCAATGTCCGCGACGTCCTTTTGAAGTTTAACCGTCATGTCGACGGCAAGCAAATAGAAGTAGGCGATGACCTGTTTAACGTTTACTCGGAGCTAAAAGAGATAAAGGAGGAGTTGGCAAAATTGGATACTCGTAAGGAAGAATTGGAAGGTCAGCTAAAAATGGCGTTCAAAGACGCAGAGAAAATGACTTATGCGGGAGAAACAATTGCAACCTGGAAAGCTTCCAAACCTTCAATGAAGTTGGACACAAAACTTCTTCTTGAGCGATACCCCAACATTGCAGAAGAGGTTACACATCCAGCACAAGGTGTCAGAAGATTATTGCTAAAATGATAACGCTACGCCCATATCAAGTAGAGCCGATCGACAAAGCAATACAATTCTTTCGACAAAAAAAGACAGATCCTTCGCTTATTGTTTTACCGACAGCGTGGGGCAAGTCAATATTAACGGCATACGTAGCTAAGTATTGTGACGATAATTTGCTTGTCTTGCAACCTTCAAAAGAATTGCTTGAGCAGAACTACAACAAGTATCAGACGCTTTGCGGAGGGATGGGGCTAAATGCTGGCATATTCAGTGCTTCTGTTGGTCGAAAAGAGATAAGACCGATAACGTATGCAACCATTGGGAGCATAAAAAAACTTGGCACAAAATTTAAACAGCTGGGCTTTACGAAGATACTCATCGACGAAGCACATTTATACCCCCGTGAGAATACGTCAATGCTTGGGTGTTTTCTTCGAGATAGTGGCATTACACACGTGCTTGGCATAACGGCAACGCCTATCAAATTGCAACAATATTATGACGATTATGGCAATACGTTCTCGAAATTGGTCATGCTTACCTCACGTTCTAAGAAAGGTAACCTATTCAAGGATATAATATATGTGGGGCAAGTCCAGGAGATGGTTGGATTGAATTTTTGGACAAAGCTATTTTATCTACAATATCCGTTCGACGGTTCACGGCTTGTGTACAACAGCACAAAGTCTGATTTTACCGAAACGAGTATCCAAGCATCGTATAATGCTAATGGTGGAGTTCATCGAATAGCACAAGTTTTGCGAGAGCAAGACAGCCGAAAGCATATTATCTGTTACGTGCCATCGATAGCTGACGCAAAAGTACTTGCAAGTTCTTGTCCTCACTCGGGTGTCGTGTATAGCGAACAAAGAAAAAAAGAGCGTGAGGAAACCATTAATCAATTTAAAGAGGGGCGGTTACGAGTGTTATTTAACGTCCGAATACTCTCTACGGGCTTCGATTTTCCAGGTATAGATTGCCTAATACTGGGCATTTCGACGGCCTCAATTGCCCTATACTACCAGATAATAGGACGTGGGACACGCTTAGACCCCAACAAAAAGGATTGTCTGATATGCGATTTAGGCGGCAATGTAGACCGCTTCGGTCGTGTCGAAGACATCTTTTTTGAAAAGGGTAAGATTTGGCGAATGTTTGGCAGCGGTGGACGACTACTTAGCGGTATTCCGATAAATGAGATAGGGCGGTATACCTACGAAGATACTAAGATAACGGATGGCGAAATATTACGTGTTATGCCATTTGGCAAGTACAAAGGAAAGCCATTTGTGGAAATTCCAGAGAGTTACAAAAAATGGATGCTTGCCACATTTCAATGGACGGCAAAAAATGAAAATCTAAGAAAATCAATAATCACAACCATATGAAAAACCATAAAAGCTTCATCCTATACACAACGCATTATGCGCTTGTCCAAAAACTGAACATAACACAGAGAGGACATTTACTTGACTACATATTTCAGTTTGTGATGGGTGAGGAGGTCGTTATAAATGACCCGATACTCGATATTGTTTTCACCGCCATAGCGGAGCAAATCTCATGTAACAAAGAGCGGTATGACGAGATTTGCGAAAAAAGGAAGCTGGCAGGTAGAAAAGGGGGTGCAAAGAAAAATGACCAAAATACAGACGAGCAAATGGTAGCAAATGGTAGCAAATGCAAGCAAAACAAGCAAATGGTAGCAAATGGTAGCAAATGCAAGCAAAACGAGCAAATGGTAGCAAATGGTAGCAAATGCAAGCAAAATGAGCAAATGGTAGCAAATGGTAGCAAATGCAAGCAAAACAAGCAAATGCAAGCAAAACAAGCAAATGGTAGCTATAATGATAATGATAATGATAATGATAATGATAATGAGAATGATAATGAGAATGAGAATGAGAATGAGAATGAGAATGAGAATGATAATGAGATATCTAGTAAGATATCTAATATAGATGCTAAAGCATCTACGTCGAAAATTGAAATTTTCGACACAGCAGAAAAGCCGAAAAAAAAAGGTGAAATTGTCGAGGTTGAGAAAAAAATAGACGAAGAAACAAAAATTGAAAAGGTAAAAAATGCTTGGAATCTTAGTGCAGGTCTGAATAAGATAACAAATGTGAGAAATCGACGGTTACAGATGCTAAAGGCGAGGATCCGAGAAAATGGCGTTGACAGTGTCTTGAAGATGATAGAAATTGTTTCAAAGAGCAACTTCTTACATGGAGGAGGTAGTACGGGTTTTATCGCTAATTTCGACTGGTGTATCCGCCCGAACAACTTTGACAAAATAATATCTGGAAACTATAACAACAAACCAACTATAACAACGCAAGGCAATGGAAATTATCAACAGCCACAAGCGCAATATCTTAGCGCACGTGAAAGGACAGAGTATGAGCGAAAATTTAAAATCGAATTCGACATTGCAATTGGATACTATTGTGCAGGAGTTTCCATTGAGAATATCCGAAAAGACTGTGAAACCCTTAGAACAATACCAATTGACGAGTTGCGCACTCGTCTTGAAGAGATACGGAACAGCCGACAGTTTTAGCCAAACATTTCACCCGCAATTTGCGGACAAATATGCACGTCACCAAACACGTTGTGTAATTGGCAATGCTCCAACGCTCATGCAAATGCAAGTATCCTATGGTGTAGATTTTACGGGAAAATGGATGCAAGCGCAACTATTCGTGCTGGGAGAAATCGTTGGACCAGCTCAACGAATGAACGACAGCCAAATACGTATGTTAGCCAGTTCTATTGTGAGCAACTACGAATTTTTGAAAGCAACCGACATTATGCTTTTTGTAAGTATGTTTAGAGCGGGACGCTTTGGGCATTTCTACGGTAACGTTGATCCACTTGTGATAACCAGCGCACTCAACGACAACTACCTCCCGTATCGGATGCAATTGATCGCTGACGCACAGAAACGCAGATTGCACGAAGAGCGCGAGCGTTTGATGAGCGATCCCAACCTCATATCAATTACGGAGTATTGCGAACGCAAGACGCTTAACGAAGAGCAAGCGAGCTTTCTGACAACATTTATTGCTAACGATGATTTAGAAAGAAAAGCCATTATTGAGTCGTACAAGCGTGGTCAAATACCCCAAAATGTCGATAAAACGCAAAAAAACCAACACGAAACCACAAAGCAAATAAATTACTCACCTAAACAAAAATAGGCGGTTTAAACGCCGAAATATTAACAAATGACAAATTATAGTTTGAAAATTAACTTGCTCAAAGTAGTCGGTGCTTTCCTAACAAACATAAAGGGACGCACTACAACAAAGCGTTGTATCGTCATTCCAATAGACGATGGCGGGTTGTTCCTCGGACAGAAAGGCTTGTATCTCGATGTAACAGCAATAGAGATGCAAAGCCCGCAATATAACGAGACGCATTGCTTGAAACAGAGCCTACCCAAAGAAAAGCATGACCAAATGACCGATGAGGAACGCAAGCAACTACCCATACTCGGAGGTATGCGAGCTATTGAACGCAAACAAGAACAGATGACAATTGCCACGACTTACGATGTCTCCTTAATGGAGGATGGGTATGGCGATGTCCCATTTTAATCTCTATGGAAATGAACACAGAACTTAAATTTAAGAGACTTGACGCTAAGGCACAAGCTCCACGAAAGGCTCACCCTGCAGACGCTGGATATGACCTAACGTGTACAATGGTTGAATGTGACGCAAACTCAAATATTGTAACCTATCACACGGGCTTATCTTTTGAGATCCCAAATGGGTACGTAGGGCTACTCTTTGCGCGTTCTTCAATCTATAAAACAGGGCAAAGTGTCTGCAATTCAGTTGGCGTTATTGATAGTAACTTCCGTGGCGAGGTCATGCTAAAAACATATCTTGCGGACAACGAAGTTAACAACAGAATTGTCTACAAAGAGGGTGAGCGGTGTTGCCAGCTGGTAATTCTCAAACTACCCGAATTCAAAATTGTGGAAGCTGCTGAGCTGTCCAAAAGCGACAGAGGAACACAAGGCTACGGTAGCACGGGCGCATAGACATCTAACAATTTTTTATGGCTACAAGCACAGAATTTTTCAACTTTTTAAACTCGTGTACACTCGAGAAAACCTCGGACGACTGCTATACCCCGGTAGCCGTGTATGACGAGGTGGTGAAGTTCGTAGGAGAAAAGATTATAGACCTGTCAGACAGGATAATTGTACGCCCATTCTACCCAGGTGGCGATTACGAACATTTCGAATACCCCGATAATTGTATCGTCATCGACAACCCCCCCTTTTCAATCTTTAAACGCATCCTCGAGTTTTACGTCTCACGCAAAATTCCCTTTTTCTTTTTTTGTCCAGGGTTACAAGCTTTCCGTCCTTTCCCTCTGTGTTATATCGTCGCAGGCGCAGAAGTTAGATATCATAACGGGCTCGTGATTAATACAGGTTTCGTCACGAATCTTGTGCCCGGTATTCGTGTCTGGATTTCGGGCACGTTACACGATAGAATAAATATGGCGCAGAATAAAAAATGCGCAAATGTAAAAAAAGCGAAGTCCAGCCACTATAGAAGAGGATGTCTGCCACCCTATATTATCACAAGTGCACGATTGTCAAAATATTGCACAAAAGGGAAAGATTTAAAGATAAAGGCAAATCAAATTCTTTGCTTTGTGCATACCTGGGGTAAGGCAAGAGTATACGGGTGTGGCTTCTGCATCTCAGACGAGGCAGTAAAAGAGATAGCCGCAACATTTACCGATGATGACCGGAAAAATGATATTTTTTAAAAAAAAACGTTCAAAATTTTTGTGGTTTAAAAATAATTCGTAACTTTCTTTATCTTTGTTTTGCATGAAGAAAATTCGTTTCGCGTATTTATTGTTTGATTTCTTGTTTTACGTTTGCGCTGCCGTGATGGTAGCGCTTTTTTTTGTTTTTTTGCGAAAAAAAAACTATGGGGGCAACAAGCGAGCAAGATTTATTCACAAGATTATGCGCTAAAGAATTAGCGGTTGAATGCGTTAAGGAATATCGTTTTTTCAAGTCTCGGAGATGGCGTTTCGATTACGCTATTCCCTCGCATAAAATAGCGATTGAGGTGGAGGGTGGAGTCTGGACGCAAGGACGGCACACACGCCCAAAAGGCTACCTTGGTGATATAGAAAAGTACAATACGGCAACACTTTGCGGTTGGCGTGTGTTTCGAACAACACCGCAAAAAGTGCTATCAAATATGTTTATTTCTCTACTAAAAAGTGCTATTTAAAAGATTTAGTGCTTTTTTTTGCATAAAAAAAAAATAAATGAAGACAGAGGTCGTAACGCTTTCGCGAGTGAGGGTAAATTCAAATAATCCTCGCAATATAACAGCTCGAAAATTGGCACTATTGGTTGAGCGTCTACTCGTTTTTCCAAAAATGATAAAAATTCGTCCTGTCGTAGTAGATGCGAATTTGGTGGTTCTTGGCGGTAATATGCGTGTTGCTGCACTCAATGAGATTGCGAAAAAAACATTTGAACAGATAGCCGACATTGTTGGCGCAACGAAGAACTATCAGAGACTGACAACGGCGGAAAAAGAACATCTTCTAAGAGTGTGGCAAGAATGGCTCGAAAACCCGACGGTCGAGGTAGTTAGAGCTGCTGAATTGTCGGAGGCAGAGAAGAAAGAGTTTATCATCGCAGACAATGCTTCATTTGGAGAATGGGACTACGATAAACTCGCTAACGAATGGGACACGCAAGACCTCGTTTCGTGGGGCGTTGATGTATGGCAACCTGATCCGCCTCTCAAGAGCAACTCAGGAATAGACGTCCAGAATACGCTTACGCAACATGAGCTTGAAGAAAAACCGACATTTAACGCCCCGAACCTGCCACCCGAACTGCAAGGTCAGGACTTAGTCCCTGATGACCTACCGAAGATTGAGGGCAGCAATGAGGTTGCTTTGGAGAGAATCCTCATTATGTACCCGAAAGACCGCGCAGCGGAGATTGCTCACCTCGTAGGCTTGGAGAGCATCAAGAAAGTGGTGTACGATATTGACGAACTCATCCCATCTGCCGAATGACATACGCTGAATACATAGCATACCATAAGCAAGGAGGAGCATTGATATACCAATTAGCACGATGAAAACTTGCGTGTTCATAACAGGAACTAACGCAGTAGGAAAATCTGCCCTTACTTGGGCTATCGTAGACCGTTTCGGCGGCGTTGATAGAATAACCAATGACGTAACCTATTGTGTAGAGGGTAATATCTGTCTTGCTGGTAAATATGGCGTTACACGTTACGGCGGCGTTGATAGTTTAACCAATGACAGGGGCAGTCGTTGTACATCGAGGTTGGCAGAAGTCGTTGAAGAGGGCTTGAAGCACGCTGATACTATCATCTGTGAGGGGTCATTTATGAATACTTTCGGACTCAACCTAACCAATGCAATGTTCAAGGCTCAACGACATCTGATCGTTAATCTGTACGCAAGACCACAGGAGTTGTATAGACGCCTTACGGCTCGCTCTAATGGTAAACACGGCAAAGGAGAACGCGTTTGGGATGGGATATGGCGCAATCAACATCAAGCGATGATAGCGGCTCGCAAATGGAATTCGATAGGTGTCAAAGTGTTGCGATTCGACACAGAACAGTACACCATAGCAGACGAGGTTAAAATCATACTCAATACGATAGATGAACTATGTGGACGGAGGACTACGAAATGGGACTAACAATCTAATAATATGACCTATTACTTATCACCAAGATGGTCGGCAGAGATAGCGGACTGCTCTATGCCGATGACCTTTGACACTTATAGCAACTGTTCTTATGGAACAACCCACAAGCAGGGCAATCACCATACAAGATGTTCGAGGGCGTGATGACGCCACAAGGCAGAGATACTGACGGAAATTTGATTTATGTTTATGAAAAAAAAAGAATATTATGAGTTCAACATCTAATAAAAGACATAACCATATCAAGCAGGGGCGGATGGTTATAGTTGCTGACCTGTACAAGAGAGGATGGACGATAAAACGTATAGCTGAAGAGGTGCGTAGTCGGTTGAACACGACTTGCTCGACACGTACAATCTGGAATGACATACAAGATCTATTGCAAGAATGGCGAACGACAAGAATACAGAGTGTAGATGATCGGTTGCAGCTGGAACTGGAAAGGATAGATGATTGCGTAGCCGAATTGTGGCAACAATGGGACAAGAGTAAAGAAGATTGGGTAAGAGAAAATAATACAAAAGTGGGCGTCCCCACCAATGATGGAGATGGAAACAACACGATACAGACCGTCAGACGACAAAATACTACACAGAATGTTGTAGGGTTAGGCAACCCTGCTTACATGGCAGAGATCCGCCAACAGCTCATTGAGCGCCGAAAATTACTCGGGTTGTATGCGGCTACTAAGACGGAAGTAATGGGTAAAGACGGTTCGCCACTCATGCCCCCGCAACAGATGACAGAGGAACAAATAATTGCAGAGATTGAACGAATTAAAGCCAGTCGTGCGAAATAGATATGGGCAACGACAAGAGTATGCGAGAGCTGGAATTAGAAAAAGAACTATATAGAAGAGTCGCTCAAAAGCGTTTCTCCGTGTTTCTCGACTATCTCTCGCCCACATACTCACGGCAGTGGTTTCACACCTTTATTGCTCAAAAGTGTCAAAGCCTCTTACAAGGAGAACTAACGACTAATAGACTAATGATTTTCGTCCCACCACAGCACGGCAAGTCAGAGATCGTCAGCCGTAAGTTCCCAGCGTGGGCGTTAGGTGTTAATCCGCTGCTTAAAATCGTTGGCACGTCGTATTCTGCAGACCTCGCTTTGCAATTCTCACGGGCAATTCAGCGCACAATAGATAGTGAAGAGTACGCAGAAGTTTTTCCAAAAACATATCTTAATAATTATAAGGTTAAAGACGCCTCGAAGGGGTGGCGCAGGAATGTAGATATGTTCGAGACAGTCGGGTTTGGAGGATTTTACAAAGCCGTTGGCGTGGGCGGTTCGCTCACAGGGACGCCTGCCGATTTAGGCATTATCGACGACCCTATTAAGGACGCTATGGAAGCCAACTCGATCTCCTATCGAAATCGTATTTGGGATTGGTACACAGATGTTTTTCTAACACGATTGCATAACAATTCTAAACAGGTGCTAATACAGACACGATGGCACACCGATGACCTCGCGGGGCGACTCCTTGAAACAGAAGGCTCATTGTGGACAGTCGTTAATATACCAGCACTTCGTGAGGATATGACGATGACCGAAGACCCCCGACAGATCGGTGAGGCACTATGGGAGGAGAGACACAGCAGAAAGCGATTGCTTGATATTGAAAGACGGTCTCCGCGTACTTTCGCAGCTCTCTATCAGCAACGACCCACTATCGCCACGGGCAATATCATTAAGAGAGATTGGTTTAAACATATCTCAATAGCTGAGTTCAGCCGTTTGCACACAAAAGAGCCTATTGTCTTCTTCATCGACACCGCCTATACAGATAAGGCAGACAACGATCCAACGGGTGTAATTGCGACATGCAAGATCGGCAACGACCTATACATAACGCACGGGCAAACAGTCTCGTTACGATTTCCAGATTTGTTGCGTTTTTTGGCTACGTATGTGCAAGAACAAGGATATACAGAAAAGAGTTCAGTAAGGGTAGAGCCCAAAGCAAATGGCTTGTCTGTTATTGACCAACTTAAAGCGAATACTGGATTGAACATAACACAGACTCCGACACCACGGGACAGCAAGGAAACACGGTTAAATGCGATTTCGCCCGTTGTTGAATGCGGCCGTGTGTTTTTGGTTGCTGGAGCGTGGAACGAGGCTTTTATTGACGAGGTATGCGGGTTCCCGAAAAAGCCACACGATGAATATGTAGATGTCCTTTGTTATGCCGTTGACTACCATATTAACAAGTCAATCAAGCCAATAGACCGAAATCGTATTGCTAAACAAGTATATTAATATGAACATAAAAGAGATAATCGATTTACAAAAAAGAAATCCTAACCAGATAATCGAAAGCTTAAAAGAAAAATCTGTTGTCGTGCCAGCATGGGGCGGCCGAAAAGGATTGCAAAGAGAGTATGACCCACGCAGACACCCCGTAATGGATAGGGCGTTATATCCTGACATAGTCCAGTCAGATGGATCTTTGGAAAAGGTAACCAGGATAACCTTTGATTTGCAACGCCTGGCGGTAAAACGAATGTCGGAGCTTTGCAACGGAATACCGGTAAAGCGTGTCTATAAACCCGAAAACGAAAAACAGAAAGAGGTGGCAAAGGCACTTGAAAAGGTATACCAGCGCAACCATATAGACAGCATAAACACCGAACGTTGCACGTTGTTGTTTGCTGGTTGCGAGGTTATGACACTTTGGTATGCGGCAGCTGAACGGAATAATAGTTATGGGTTCTGCAGCCCCTTAAAATTGCGATGTCGGAATTTTTCACCGATGCAAGGTGATGAGTTATACCCACTTTTTAACGAGTATGGCGATATGATAGCAATGTCAGTTGGCTATAGTCGTAAAGTAGGGGGGCGGACGGTAAGCTATTTCGACACATATAGCGATGACACGCATTATAAGTGGAGCAACGAAAATAACGGCTGGACGCTAATAACAGAAGAAAAGTATACTATTGGTAAGATACCAGCTGTCTATGTGTATCGACCGACACCCATTTGGGAAGACACTAGTAAAATTGTCTTTGAGATGGAGTGGGCGATGAGCCGTAACGGTAATTACTTACGCAAAAATAGTAAGCCTTTGTTCGTTGTCTTTGCTGACGAACAAATAGCGTACGGAGACGAAAAAGACGAAAAAGACGAAGCACGGGCCATTATGCAATATCCTAAAGGCTCATCGGCTAACTATGTCACGTGGACGCAAGCTGTCGAGAATCTCAAATACTATATGACCGAACTTCGTCAGTCCTTTTTCACGCAACTACAACTTCCAGACTGGTCTTATGAAAGCATGAAAGCTAACCCGATGAGTGGCGAAAGTCGTAAGCAGCTGTTCATCGACTCACAATTGAAGGTTAAAGATGAATCAGGACGTTTGATAGAGTTCTATGATAGGGAGGTGAGCGTGATAAAACAGTTTTTGAAGCTCGTAATGGGGCAATCTTACGCCGCCGACATAGACGCTTTGGTAGTCGAGAACGTGATAACTCCTTTTACCATAACGGACGAAAAGGACACTATTACTAATCTTTTGACCGCAAATGGTAACAAGCCTATCATTAGTCAACGTGAAGCTATCGAGATGTATGGTGTTTCCACGAACGTAGACAAGACACTTGCAGAGATAAAAGAGGAAAGTACAGCCGATAGCTTCGGAATGACTATGTAGCGATGGCAAAGGTAGTAGACCCTTACGAGAGGCAACATATCATTAATCTTGCTCGCTATGGCAAAGCAATCGATGATATATTTAAAACTGCTGTTGCGGAAGCTGCACAGATCGGTGCTTTACTTGATAATGGAAGCTTTGACCCATCGCACCTATTCACGTTCAAGGACTATCCGCTGACACAGGCGCAAATGCAAAAAGTGCTAAAACGTTTGTATCAGCGTTTGGAAGTAGCGATAACAAACGGTATTGAGATTGAATGGGAGTTGGCTAATAGTAAGGAAGATGCACTCGTAGAACGTGTTTTTGGCAAGAATGCCAGTCTGCTACCATCAGAATATAAGCGTAGGTATTTCACGAATAACGAGGAAGCAAGGCAAACTTTTCTGTCTCGCAAGGAGCAAGGGCTTTCACTATCTCAAAGAGTCTGGAATTATGTACAAGGGTTTAAACAAGAAATAGAGCTGGGTATTGACGACTGCTTACGGCAAGGGCTGGACGCTGATGCTATGAGCCGTAAACTACGCAACTTTCTTCGCTATCCAGATAAGCTTTTTAGACGAGTAAGAGATGAACACGGAAATCTTGTTTTGTCAAAGAACGCTACAGCCTTTCACCCCGGGCAAGGAGTTTACCGATCCTCGTATAAGAACGCACGAAGACTTGCGGTAACGGAGACGAATATGGCATATCGGACGGCTGACTATGAACGCATGCAACACCTCGATTTCGTAGTTGGGATAGAAGTTCGTTTGTCCAATAACCACACGTGCAACGGTGTTACTCTTTTCGACATTTGCGACACACTGAAAGGGCGTTATCCAAAAGATTTTAAATTTGTCGGGTGGCATCCACACTGCCGATGCCACGTTATACAGATAGTCAAGACAGAAGAGGAGCTGATGGACGAAGTGCGCAACGTCCTACGTGGAGAACCAACCAGCACTGAAAGCAAGAACAGAGTGGCGGACGTACCCGACCAATTCAAAGAGTGGGTAAAAGATAACGAGAATCGAATAGCAAACGCTCGCTCGATACCTTATTTTTTGAGGGATAACGGCACTATTAAAGACGGCAAATTTACTCTTAAAGAATTTGCTAAACCGATAATTGTTAGCCGTCTGCACTCGAAATAGCAAAGCAGAGGCACGATAGTAGGACAGCGGAATATGTCGAGAACGTTAAAAAACAGTGGGCGGAACGTAAAGCAGTAATTAATACACTGCTTAATTAGTTCTTCTTGTATCATAACATTTTGAATTGTTTATTTTATGTACGCAGAAAAGGCTACTCCTCTCCATCGGGTTCTACTTCCTCTTTTTATTGCAAAAACGCATTTAAATTTCGCCTACAGCAATC
>FLNY01000017.1_pt1 | contig 56128 bp, 34 predicted proteins | sample 1140381 | NCBI WGS metagenome assembly FLNY01 (sample SAMEA3878172, study PRJEB12797) | bioreactor metagenome | biome: Moose rumen | place: Sweden | collected 2011-10
AAAAGGATTTCTTGCGAAGCAATCACAACTACATCAATTTAACTCTATCAATTTCTTCATTTTAGCCCTGTTTTATATTCTTCAAAAATCATCATCAAGAGGAATGGCAATACTTACACAGTGACAGGTGCAAGGATAGACTAATTCCCCCTGGCAGAGAACAATAATGAAGAATAATACTGAAGAACAATTAAAAGAGCCACCGTCCCTAAGGGCGGTGGCTCTTTTTCGTTTCCAAGACGTATTAAACAACTATTCTTAACCCGAACTGGGGTAAAAGCTATGTTTTCACATTACGAGATCTATTTTCGCCCTATTCTCAGTAAAAAGTCAATCTGTAAAGTGAGGTTGACAAAATAGGAGATTTTGAAAACAAAAATAACTGTTTAGTCGAAAACTTTTGTGATTGCAGTTATTTTTAACTATCTTTGCAAGCGGATTTTTGAAACAGACCATATAGAATATCTTACTACACTCAATATTACTAACATTACTTAACTAACTTACAAACTAATGAAAAAATTTTTACTTTCCGTCGTTGCCTTGGCAACGTGCTTAATCAGTGGTGCCACTGAGGTACCTTACTCAATAGGTGCAGAGGACTGTACTAACGGCTATAGTACTTCGGGCTCTGACAACATGACGCTGAAGAATGGACAAACCGTAGAATTTGGTACAAGTGTGAAGACACAGGGCACTGAAACCTATATGGGTGCTGTGGTATGTGTGAGAGATGGCTCTACGCTGAAGGTGGCGCTGCGTGTGGACCACTTTGAAAATGTGGCATGGAGCAATGCTGGAATTACTAGCGATTATGATTGGACTAATTTCTCGGGTGAGATAAATGGCTCAACCCAGAATATAAGTGTGTCACTGCTCAATGGTACGCTTACCATCGTCAATAAGATAACGACTTCGTCAAACCTTAACTGGACTGAGACTTACACAAAGACGGGTTTCGCATCCAGTGAATACACAGTGTGTCTTGGCAGTGACCATGCTTATGTCACCATCAGCAGTCAGGCTGTGACGGGCGAGGAAGTGGAAGCCGAAATCGTGGCTGACACCACCACACTGTCATCGGCTCGTCAGTGGGCAAGCAATATCAGCTATCGCTATACCTATTCTGATTTGACAACTGCCATCAATACTGCCGGTACTATCCTCAACGCTATGAAGGAGAATAACAAGTCATACACGCAGGAGCAGGTAGATGCCGCTGTGACTGCTCTGCAAACAGCTGCAGTGACTGCACTGACTGCTGCCAAGGCTGCCGATGAATATACCGCTACCGTGGGTGAGCCTGACTTCTCTACGGCTTATCTGGCGGCTACGTCAGAGCCATTCACTCTTGCTGACGGTGATGAGGCTACGATAACTTTCATAAACTATAATAAGTTCCAGGCCGGAAATTGGAATAACTGGGACTTCGCTGTCAAGCTTGACGACGCTACGGCCTATGGCATCGTGGTTCGCGCTGACAACTGGGAGAATGTTGAAGGAACAAATGCCAACAGCATTTCTGAATACAACTGGGGTTCATTCAGTACAGACCTTTCCGGTGCTCAGGTAACACTTGTTGCCAAATATGCTAACGGTCAGTTCAGCCTTGAGGCTACAGAGGCTTCAGAGAGCAACTCTTCTATGTCAACGAAGTATGTAAAGACTGGTATGACGGCAGAGAAACTGACTTGCTGCCTCACTGTTGACAATTCATTTATCGGTATTTCTTCCTACGGCGTGCCATCTGGCGCTGATGCTGTTGACGCAGTAGTAGCAGAAGTAGAGGCCCAGCCAGCGGCTAATAAGTACATTAAGAACGGTCGCCTCGTGATTGAGAACGGTGGCGTGCAGTACAACGCTGCAGGTGCCGTGGTGAAGTAATATCAAACTATAAGACATAGGTTGGCGGAGGCTCTCTCTCCGCCAACCTATTTTTTTACATGTAAAACAGATAAGTTTTTGCATGATTTCCTTTGAAATGTAGTATTTTTTTCGTAACTTTGTACCCAATCACTGGCAGTGTGGCATCCCGTGTGCCACCAGGTTTCGGCGGAAACCGTCGGTGTGACTTTATTGGTTAATATTAATAACGGCGCATTAGCAGTTATTCGGCGTGTCTGAAATGTAGGAAGTTTTATACACAATGCCAAAATAACGGTAAATGACTAATGCCTGCGCTTATATAGGCGTGGGCAAGTCACTTATCTATTTTGGCAGGTCATTCCTACAACCTCAGACACGGATAAGCGGCCCACGCTTTTTCGTGTCTGTATGGTTGGTATGGGGAGTGCCTGTTTTCCCGATAAGTGTTCGTGCCCCTTATACATCTATATAAGTTATGGCTTTTGAGACAACCTTTAAGGCCATTGACGATACGTTGCGCCACGACGAGGGGTGCAGCACGGCAATGGATTATGTGGAGCAGAGCAGTTGGGTGCTGTTCCTGAAATACTTTGACGACCTTGAGAATACGCGCGAACAGGTGGCAGAACTGTCAGGCAAGACCTACGAGCGCATCATCAGCGGCGAATACCAGTGGAACCGGTGGGCTATGCCCCTCGATGCCGCAGGTAACTACGACCGCAAGGCTGCCATGGTGGGCGATGACCTCATAGACTTCGTAAACCAGCGCCTGTTCCCCTTCCTGCAAGGATTCACCGAGCGTTATGAGCACAACACCATAGAATATAAGGTGGGAGTGATATACTCTAACATCGTCAACAAGATAAGCAGCGGCTATAACCTGCGCGACGTGATAGAGCGAGTAGATGAACTGCAGTTTCAGACCTCTGATAACCGCCACGAGATGACGCAGATATATGAGGACCGCCTGCGCCAGATGGGTAATGCTGGCAGAAACGGCGGCGAGTATTACACTCCGCGTCCGCTCATACGCACCATCGTCAAGAGCGTCAATCCGCAGATTGGCGAGACCGTGTATGACGGTGCCTGTGGCTCCGCCGGCTTCCTGTGCGAGGCATACAGCTATATGCACGCCAACGTGACCGACTCTGCCGACGAGGAACTGCTGCAGACCGCCACCTTCTATGGCAAGGAACTGAAAGGCTTGGCTTACATCATAGCCATGATGAACATGATACTCCACGGTGTGCAGTCGCCAAACATCATACGCACCAACACACTGGCAGAGAACCTTGCCAACATCACACCGTCAGAGCAGAAAACCATAGTGCTCGCCAATCCCCCCTTCGGCGGCAAGGAGCGTGAGGAGGTGCAGCAGAACTTTCCCATACGCTCCAGCGAGACGGCATATATGTTCCTGCAACACTTCATCCGCATGATGAAAGCCGGCGGCAGGGCAGGCATAGTAATAAAGAATACCTTCCTTAGCAACGGCGATGCCAAGGCACTGCGACAGAAACTGCTTGAGGAGTGTAACCTCCACACCATACTCGACCTTCCCAGCGGAGTGTTCACCGGTGCTGGCGTAAAGACAGTAGTGCTGTTCTTCACCAAAGGCGAGCCCACGCAGAAGGTGTGGTATTACCAGCTTGACAAGCACTTTACCAAGACCAAGCCCATCACCGAATCAGACCTTGCGGACTTCCTCTCCCTGCAAAAGACGAAGGCAGAGAGTGAGAACTCATGGAGCATAGATGTTTCTGCCCTTGGCGAGGACTATGACCTCAGCGTCAAGAATCCTAATAAGGTAGTAGAGGTTGATGAGCGCACACCAAGCGAAATATTCACTAACCTCGTTACGCTTAACGAGGAAAGCAAACAACTGTTGGATGAGATAAAGAAGATGCTATGAAAGAATTTATAGAAAGCCTTAACGACTATGCAGGTTTGTTTTCATTGTTGGCAGTGATTGTTCCTATACTATTGTACTTGTTGGGACGTCGTGATTATAAGAAAACAATAGGAAATAAATTGGAGGCATCAAAAGAGCATTATGTGTTTCCAATGTCAGAAAGTGAGAGAGAACGGCAAAGGCAAATAAGTGCATGGAGCAAGGAACTTAAATGACAACAGTTTGACGAAAATGCAATGTCTGATTCTTAAGGACGACAATTATAACAATTTCAGACAACTTTCGCCTGCAATGTTAAAATAATTGTCATAATTGTTATAATTGTCGTTCATACAAAAACAATAATAACTGTTTGTTTATTGTCGAGTTTACGTTAAACGATAGCCGAGAATGAAGAAAGTTCATATTAAAGATATATGTACAAAAGGTTCTTCTGCTTTGAAGCAAAAGGACTTATTGGAAAATGGGGATTATCCTGTTTATGGTGCCAGTGGCATAGCAGGATACCTGAACGAATATCATCAAGATAAAGAGTATATTGCTGTCGTAAAAGATGGCTCTGGTATCGGTCGAGTTTCTTTTCTGGAGCCACAATCATCGGTGATAGGGACAATGCAATATATACTTCCAAAAGAAGGATATAATATTCGCTATATAGGCTATTGCTTACAAAGTCTTGATTTAGCTGGATATAAACAAGGTGCAGCCATACCACATATATATTTCCGTGATTATGGTGAAAGATTAGTAAATGTTACTGATGATAAGGCCGAGCAGCAGGCTATAGTATCTCGTCTTGACTCTGCATTTGTGAAGATTGATACGGTGAAGGCTAATGCGGAAAAGCAGTTAAACGATGCCAAAGCACTGTTCCAAAAAGAACTCTCAAAAGCAATGACACCAAAAGAGGGGTGGGAGACTATGAAACTTGGGGAATTTGCCTTCATGAAGGCTGGTGATTTTGTAAAGGCTGACGAAATAAAAAAAGAAAACGAAAAAGGTTTATATCCATGTTATGGCGGAAATGGTTTTCGTGGATATGTTAAAGAGCCAAATCAAGAAGGTGATTACTGTCTGATTGGGAGACAAGGAGCATTGTGCGGTTGTATAAATAGGGCAAATGGAGTCTTTAGAACAACAGAACATGCGGTTATAGTAAAACCATACAAACAAATTCCAACAGCTTTGGTTTATTATTTATTGGTATGTTTGAATTTGAACAGATATGCAACAGGGGCAGCGCAACCTGGGTTATCAGTTAATAATATTGCAGAAGTTGTAAGAATTTCTGTCCCCCCTCTCTCCGAGCAACAAGCGATAGTCACTCATCTTGATACACTTTCGGAGAAATTGAAGACGGTGGAGGAGAAGCAAAAGGCGGTAATGGCAGAGTGCGACGCAATGAAGCAGGCACTGTTAAGAGAGGTGTTTGAATAATTCATAATGCATAATTCATAATTCATAATTATTCGCAGAAGCTCATCAAGCTAAAGCAGTCATAATCTCCCAAATGAAACAGAATTACCATAATTAAGCCTAATTCTCATAATTATTATTGAAATTATGGACAATTATTGTAATTTGTTTCTAAAAAATAGCGCCAAATAACCAAACGAAACTGCGCCAAACAACCAAACGGAATAGCGCCAAATAACCAAACGAAATTGCGCCAAATAACCAAACGGAATAGCGCCAAATAACCAAATTAAGTCCAAAAATATTTGTTTTATTCAAAGAATAATGCTAACTTTGCAGCAGAATAATAAAACAATATTTTACGATGGAAAATAATAAGGATTATAGGAGGCGAATTGCAGACACTCTTTTGGAGGAAAAGTTGGATGCATTGGGAGCTGTTTTGATAGAGGGACCTAAGGCTTGTGGTAAGACGACAACGGCAGAGCAACAAGCACGAAGCATCCTCTATATGGATGACCCTGAGAATATAAAGCAGAACCTTCAATTGGCAGAAACGAACATAAAGAGACTACTGCAAGGCGACACGCCAAGACTTATTGACGAATGGCAGATAGCTCCGCAGTTATGGGATGCCGTTCGTTTTGAGACAGACCATAGAAAAGGCGATGGATTGTTTATGTTGACAGGGTCTGCCGTACCAGTAGATGATTCAAAGATTCATCATACTGGTGCAGGACGTTTTGCATGGCTGACGATGCGCCCCATGACATTGTGGGAGTCGGGAGAGTCATCTGGAGAAATCAGTTTGGGAAGCCTTTTCTCTGAACCGACAACAGTTGACGGACAAAGCACCTTGACGATTGATGATGTGGCTTTTGCCATTTGTCGTGGCGGCTGGCCTAAATCATTGAATAAGAAGACGCGTAAGGCCGCACTTCGTCAGGTGACTGAATATTTTGAAGCCATTACGCGCTCTGACATATCAAGGGTAGATGGCATAGAGCGTGATGAACACCGAACAAAGAGATTGATGCGCAGTTATGCTCGCCTACAGGGAGCAATGGCAACGATACCCACGATAGTAGCGGATATGGCGCAGAATGAGGTCGGTGGCATGAGTGACGAGACGGTCGCATCGTATGTGAAGGCGTTGAAGAAAATCTTCGTAATAGAAGATATGCCAGCATGGAATCCAAACCTGCGTTCAAAAACGGCGATACGAACCAGTGATACGCGCTATTTCGTTGATCCTTCCTTGGCTATAGCAGCATTAGGCATAGGACCGGATGACTTGCTGAACGACCCAGAGACGATGGGGCTGTTTTTTGAGACTCTATGTGTGCGTGACTTGAGGGTATATGCGGAAGCCAATGATGGTAATGTGTTTCACTATCGTGACAAGAATGGATTGGAATGTGACGCAGTGGTGCATCTCAGGAATGGCAGCTACGGATTGATAGAGATAAAACTCGGAGGAGACACCAGAATAGAGGAGGGTGCTGCAAACCTTAAATCTCTTTCAGAGAAAATAGATACGACAAAGATGAAGAAACCGTCGTTTATGATGGTCTTGACGGCTGTAGGACAATATGCATATATGCGGACAGACGGGGTTATGGTCGTGCCTATTGGCTGTCTGAAAGACTGATGTGAATAAGATATAAAAAAACAGTAAGGCTATGAACGAATCGGATACTCGCTTACATAAGATAGACCCTAAGCTGAAGGCGGCAGGGTGGGGCGTGACGGAAGGCTCACGCATCACTACGGAATACACCTTTACCAAAGGCAAGATAAGCCAGACACGGAAGGGTAAGCCGAAAAGGGCTGACTATGTGCTGATATACAAAGGCGTGAAGCTCGCCATTGTCGAGGCAAAGAGTGACGAGCTGAGCTACGGCGAAGGCGTGGCGCAGGCGAAGGAGTATGCCGATATGCTCTGCATACGCTTTACATACGCCACCAACGGTAACGAGATATACGAGATGGACCGGGAGAGCATGGAAGAAAGGTTCGTCACGCAGTTTCCGTCACCTGAGGAGCTGTGGCAGCGCACGTATGGAGAGGCAGAGGAATGGCGCGACAAGTTTAACACCCTGCCGTATTATGACAACGGGGTGAAGATGCCGCGATATTATCAGGAGACGGCAGTGAGGCGAGTGCTGGAGGGCATAGCAAAAGGCGAGAAACGTATATTGCTGACACTTGCCACGGGTACGGGCAAGACATTCATAGCCTTCCAGATAGCATGGAAACTGTTTGAGACAAGATGGAACATAGCCAAGACAGGCACAAGGCCGAGAATACTCTTTCTGGCAGACAGGAACGTGCTTGCCAACCAAGCTATGATAGACTTCGGCGGCTTCAAGAGTGATGCCATGGTGAGGATAAAGCCCGGCACGGTAAGCAAGAACGGCGCCGTGCCTACCAACGGCAGCATATTCTTCACCATCTTCCAGACCTTCATGTGCGGACCAGATGACTCGCCATACTTCGGACAATACCCGCAGGACTTCTTTGACCTTATCATAATAGACGAGTGTCACCGGGGCGGTGCCAGAGACGAGAGCAACTGGCGCGGCATACTGGAATACTTCAAGCCGGCAGTGCAGCTGGGCCTTACCGCCACGCCGCGAGTGGAGCAGAACGTAAACACGTATGGCTACTTCACATACCATGCATACGAATACTCACTGAAGCAGGGAATAGAAGACGGATTCCTCACACCCTTCCGCCACATCAACATGCAGAGCAACATAGATGAGTACATCTATTCGCCCGACGACACGGTGGTGAGAGGCGAAGTGGAGAGTGGCAAGGTGTATAAGGAGAGCGACTTCTACAGAGGTAACATAGTGATAAGACAGAGAGATGAGGCACGCGTAAAAGAGTTTATGAGCGGCATAGGCGAGACGGAGAAGACGCTGGTGTTCTGTGCCACACAGGCACATGCCGCCGAGGTGCGCGACATGATAAACAGATACAGGAGGAAGAAAAACTATTGTGTGCGTGTGACAGCCAACGACGGTGAGCAGGGCGAGGCATGGCTTGAGGAGTTTAAGAACAACGAGAAGACCATACCTACGGTGCTCACTACGTCAGAGAAACTGTCAACAGGCGTTGATGCGCTGAACGTGAGGCATATAGTGTTGATGCGCCCGGTGAACTCTATGATAGAGTTTAAGCAGATAGTGGGCAGGGGCACGAGAATATATGAGGGAAAGTATTACTTCACTATATGGGACTTTGTGAAGGCTTACGAGAAATACAGTCAGCCAGACTGGGACGGAGAACCGGTGAAACCGAGCAAGGGACCCACCACGACCCTCTCTGGGAGGGAGGGGGACAACCCAAATGGCGGCGCCAAAGATGATGACAAAGATGACAATAAGTATCCTGATGTGGAGAATGACGGCGGCGGCATGGCGCGTGAGTCATTGGAGATAGTATTGTCTGACGGCAGGGCCCGCAAGATAAAGTTTGTGAACAACGTGATGTTCTGGGGCAGCGACGGAAGACCCGTAAGCGCACAGGAGTTCATAAAAGAGATGTTTGGTAGCATACCGAGTTTCTTCACGTCGAGTGAGGACCTGCACAGGCAGTGGGCAGACCCCGATAAGCGCGAGGCACTGCTCAGCAAGATGGAGGAGGCAGGATATGGCAGGGAAATACTGAAGGACATAAGGAAGATAATGGATGCCGAGGAGTGTGACCTGCTTGATGTGCTGGAGTACGTGGCTTACGCTACTACGCCTATAGAGCGCAGGGAGAGGGCGGAGCGGCTGAAGGACTATACCGACAGCCTGCCTGACGTGCAGCGGCAGTTCGTGGAGTATCTTACCGTGGCATATATAAAGTCGGGAGTGGAGGAACTGCGTTCCGACAAGCTGAGCATACAACTGACCCTGAAGTTTGGTTCGGTGACGGAGGGCATACAAGCGATGGGCGGTGTGCCGGCAGCGCGTAATACCTTCAGGGAGTTTCAGCAGCAACTGTATGCGTAGCCAGGAAAAGCGTTGCAGGCAGGAAGACAGCGGATGGCAACCAGAAGGCAAAATGGTGATAAAAAAAAGTAAAGCAGTGTTAATTCAAGCGAAATAGTTTGCCATGTCAGTTTTTTTTTGTACCTTTGCACCCAAATTTCAATTTAAAAAACAGAAGAATATATGGCATCATTCATTGAAGACAAAGTAGTCATGGAAGGCATAACCTTCGACGACGTACTGCTCATTCCTGCGTATTCTGAGGTTTTGCCTCGCGAGGTAGAACTCTCAACGAAGTTCTCACGCAACATCGACCTTAAGATACCTTTCGTCACGGCAGCCATGGATACCGTGACCGAGGCACCTATGGCTATAGCAATTGCCCGTGAGGGCGGTATCGGCGTGATACACAAGAATATGTCGATAGAGGAACAGGCACGTCAGGTGGCTATTGTTAAGCGTGCAGAGAACGGCATGATATACGATCCCGTGACGATTATGCGTGGTAAGACTGTGAAGGATGCACTCGACATAATGTCAGAATACCATATTGGTGGTATTCCTGTCGTAGATAGTGATAATAAGCTTGTGGGCATCGTCACTAATCGTGACCTGCGTTTCCAAACGGATATGAATCGTAAGATTGACGAGGTTATGACATCGGAGAACCTTATCGTTACGCATCAGAAGACCGATTTGGAGAATGCCAGTCGCATACTCCTTGAGCATAAGATTGAGAAACTGCCTGTGGTAGATGATGAAAACCACCTCATGGGACTTATAACATATAAGGACATCACTAAGGCTAAGGATAAGCCTATGGCATGTAAGGACTCAAAAGGTCGTTTGCGTGTTGCTGCAGGCGTTGGTGTTACTGCTGACACTTTCCAACGTATGGAGGCACTGGTGAAAGCAGGTGTGGACGCTATCATCATCGATACTGCTCACGGTCACTCTGCCGGCGTAATAGAAAAGGTACGTGAGGCTAAGGCAGCATTCCCAGAGGTTGACATCGTGGTGGGTAATATCGCAACAGGCGAAGCAGCAAAAGCCCTCGTTGAGGCAGGTGCCGATGCAGTTAAGGTTGGCATAGGCCCTGGTTCTATCTGTACCACTCGCGTGGTTGCCGGTGTAGGTGTTCCACAGTTGTCTGCAGTCTATGACGTAGCTCATGCACTGAAAGGTACAGGCATTCCTTTGATAGCAGATGGCGGTCTGCGCTACTCTGGCGACATAGTAAAAGCACTGGCTGCCGGTGGTTACTCAGTAATGGTAGGTTCGCTCGTTGCTGGTACGGAAGAAGCACCTGGTGAGACGATATTGTTTAACGGACGTAAGTTTAAGTCATATCGAGGCATGGGCTCACTGGAAGCAATGGAGAAGGGTTCAGCCGACCGCTATTTCCAGGGAGGAGTGAAGGAAGCTAAGAAACTCGTACCGGAAGGTATCGCAGGTCGTGTGCCTTACAAGGGCACTGTGCAGGAAGTCGTTTATCAGCTTGTAGGTGGTCTGCGTTCCGGCATGGGCTACTGTGGTGCGAAAGACATTAACGCTCTGCATAATGCTAAGTTCACACGTATCACCAATGCAGGTATGCTTGAGAGCCATCCTCATGAAGTGATAATCACGAGTGAGGCACCAAACTACAGTCGTCCGCAGTAAATAAGTTTTTGTTCCTATAGAGCAGGTTATATGATGAAGAAAACTCTTGCCTTGTTGGCATTCAGCATATTAGGTTGTGCTGCGCAGGTATCTGCGCAGGATGACCCCGTAATAATGACCGTAAACGGAAAGCCCGTGTTGCGTTCGGAGTTTGCATATTCATACAATAAAAACAATGGTGAGGACGTAATCGACCGTAAATCGGTTGAGGAATACGTTGAGTTGTTTGCCAATTACAAGCGCAAGGTGGAGGCTGCGCTCGATGCACATCTTGATACTATGACTTCATATAATAAGGAGTTTCGTCAGTATCGAGATCAGCAAGTGCTGCCTACACTCATCAATGCTGCCGATGTAGAAGCTGAGGCCCATCGTTTGTATGATGAAGAGAATAAGCGTATTGGTCCTAACGGACTGTATGATGTCAGTCATATATTCATGCTTGTAAAGCAGAATGACCCTGATAGTCTGATGAATGTAAAGCAGCAGCGTGCAGACTCCATATATCAGGCACTGCAGGCTGGTGCGGACTTCAACGAACTTGCAATAAAGCTCAGTGAAGACCCTGGCACGGCCGCTAAGGGCGGACATATCGGCTGGGTGACAAAAGGACAGTTGCTTACGGCATTTGAAGACCAGATGTTGCAGATGAAGTCAGGCGAGATAAGCAAACCAGTGAAGTCGGAGGTCGGTTTCCATATCATACGTCTTAACGGGCAGAAATCGTTAGACCCCTATGACTCCTTGCGTACAAGTATCATGACATTCATTGAGAAACGTAATCTGCGTAAGAAGTTGGCCGAGAACCGTCTGAAGGATATTGCCGTAATGCAGAGCCAGAGCGAAGAACAGGTTATGGATATGCGCTCTGATTCGATATCGGCTATTGACCCTGATATGAAATACCTCATACAGGAGTATCATGACGGATTGTTGCTCTATGAGATAAGCAACCGCGAGGTATGGGAAAAGGCATCAAAGGACGAGCAGGGACTTAATACGTTTTGGAAGAAAAACAAGAAAAAGTACGCTTGGGATGAACCACGCTTCAAGGGCATAGCTTACTACACGCGTGATGAAGCAGATATAGAAGCAGTGAAGCAGTGCCTCAAAGGAAAGAAGTTTGGTGAGTGGGCTGATCTGCTACGCTCAACCTTCAATGCCGACTCAGTGTTGCGTATTCGTGTGGAGAAAGGTATCTTCAAGAAAGGTATGAATGGCATCGTTGACCGTGATGTGTTTGGTGATGCAGAGGCAAAAGTCAAGACAAAAAAGAACTTTGATTACACCTCTACATACGGACGCTTGATAAACGCACCAGAGGAAATGAACGACGTACGCCAGTCTGTAGTGAGTGATTATCAGGAAGCCATGGAAAAGGAATGGCTCAAAGAACTGAAGAAGCGTTATCCTGTAACAGTAAACAAGGAAGTGCTTGCCACTGTAAAAGAAAACAAATAGAAATGAAGAAGAAGTCTTTAATCATATCTTCTGCACTGTTGCTTACGGCACTGCTACCAGCGGTATCTGAAGATGTAGTCAATAGCATCGACGAGATTGCGTGGGTGGTAGGTGATGAGGCAATACTGCGCTCAGATATAGAGGTTATGCGTCTGCAGGGTGAGCAAGAGGGAATAGACTGGGGCGGCGACCCGAATTGTCGTATTCCTGAGCAGATAGCCGTGCAGAAGTTGTTTCTGAACCAAGCTGCTATTGACAGTGTTGAGGTTACAGAAGCAGAGATAGCCCAAGGTATTGAGCAACAGATCAATGCGTGGATACAGATGATAGGTTCCAAAGAGAAACTTGAAGAGTATCGCAAGCAGAGCATAACAGAGATAAAGGCGGAACTTCACGATGAATACAAGAATCGCGAGCTTGCACAGCGTATGCGTGCGCAGTTGGTAGAGGACGTAACGGTAACGCCGTATGATGTGCGTGAGTACTTTAAAAATTTACCAGAGGACAGTATTCCGTCTGTGCCTACAACGGTTGAGGTGCAGATACTGACCATGGAACCACGTATTCCTATCGAAGATATAAATAAGGTAAAGAACGAATTGCGTGAATATACAGAGCGAGTACAGTCAGGTTCTACTTCGTTTGCTACGCTTGCTCGTCTTTACTCAGAAGATCCTGGCAGTGCACGCCAAGGTGGTGAGATGGATTATGTAGGACGTGGTATGCTTGACCCTAACTTCGCGCAGGTGGCTTTCAATCTTACAGATCCTAAGAAAATATCAAAGGTGGTAGAGTCGGAGTTTGGCTTCCATATCATTCAGCTTATTGACAAGCGTGGTGATAAAATCAAGGTTCGTCATATACTGCGTAAACCGAAGCCGACGCAGATGGCAATCAATGCCATGCTTGCGCGTCTTGATTCCATATCAGCAGACCTTACCGAAGGAAAATTCCCGTTTGAAGATGCAGCGACGACACTCTCTGATGATAAGGACACACGCAACAACCGTGGCTTGATGAGCAAGGTAAATGACGAAGGCAAGCGTACAGCCCGCTTCGAGATGAAAGACTTGCCAACTGAGGTAGCCCGTGCCGTAGAAGGATTAAAGCCTGGCGAAGTGTCAAAATCATTCACTATGACTAATAACCGTGGTAAAACGGTATGTGCCATCGTAAAGTTGAAAAACCGTACGGAGGGACATCGTGCCAAAATAACAGATGATTTTCAGATGATGAGCTCCATTGTGCTTGCCAAGGCACGTGAGAAGAAACTCACGGAGTGGGTGCAGGAGAAGATAAAGAGCACTTATGTGAAAATCAATCCAAAGTATATGGCAGGCAATGACTTCCAGTATGAAGGATGGGTGAGATAGACAACTGTCGGGAGACATTCATTTGTCAGTTGTGACAATCGTAAACATAACATAAACGACTATAAGACATTCTTTTGACATAAAAGTGATGCTGCTGTTAATGGCAGCTGTGTTTACCCTTTGCATCGCAGCCGGTGCAAAGGGTAAACGTCAACGTGCGGTAGCACGTAAGGTTGATACGCGTGTATATCTGCAACATGCAGACTTGCTGTCGTATGACGTATATGGCTCACATCCAGATGCTCAGTTTCTGAAAGGCAAGGTGTCATTCATGCACAAAGGTATGCGACTGACGTGTGACAGTGCGTACTTCTATGAGGCAACCAACTCCTTTGAGGCCTACGGCCACGTAAGGATGCAGCAGGGAGATACTCTGACACTAACAGGCGATCAGGGTCATTATGATGGTAATGACGAGATGGCTCACGTATGGTGTGAGCCAGGGGGAAACGTGACGCTGACGCATCGCGGTTCGAAACTATACTGTGACACGCTTGATTTCGACCGTATGTATGGAATAGCAGATGCCTATGGCGCTGCGGGCATAAAACTTACCAGCAAGGGCGACGTGCTGACGGCAGACTGGGGACGCCACTTTATTGATACGCACCACTCGGAGTTTTTCTATAATGTGATACTTACCAACGACAAGGGGTTGCGTATAGAGACAGACACACTGTATTACTATGACCGTCAGTCGCTTGCCCATATCACCGGACCTTCTACTATTACGCAGAAGGGAAGCACAGTGAATACCACCGACAGTTATTACAACACCGCTACGGAACGCTCGGAACTCTTCGGACGCTCCACTATACGCAATGGCGAACGCGAGATAACGGCTGACAGTCTCTATCACAGTGATAAGACGGGAATGAACGAGGGTTACGGCAACGTGGTCTATGATGACTTGAAAAATAAAAACCGCCTTATAGGCGAGTACTGCCAGTATAATGACAACACGGGTGAAGGCTTTGCTACGCGTAAGGCGGTAGCCATGGATTATTCGCAGCAGGACACCCTATGGATACATGGTGACACGATACGTATTCACACAATAGACATAGGTACGGACTCGGTACAGCGTGAGGTGTACTGCTACAACCATGTGCGTGCATACCGCAGAGATTTGCAGGCGGTGTGTGACTCGTTGGTATTTCATTCCAAAGACTCATGTATAACGCTGTATCGCGACCCAGTAGCGTGGGCGCAGGGCAATCAGTTGCTGGGCGAGAAGATGATTGTCTATATGAATGATTCTACGGTTCGCTATGCCGAAGTACTCGGACAGGCACTTTCTGTGCAGCAGATGCGAGATACGATACACTACAATCAGGTGTCGAGTCGTGATATGCGTGCGTATTTTGTGGAGGGAAAACTGAGTGAAACGTGGGCTGTGTCGAGCGTGAAGTCCGTATATTATCTGGAAGATGACGCTGACAGTACCATAATAGGACTGAACTACATGGAGACGGATACGATGAAGATGTACCTCACTCCAGAAAAGAAACTATATAAGATATGGGTACATGCCCCGGAGGCTACGATGTATCCGCTGACGCAGACGCCACCGGAGAAGCACTTCCTGCCGACCTATGTGTGGTTTGACTATATGCGTCCTGTGTCGAAGGACGATATCTTCGTCTGGCGTCCGAAGAAGCAAGGCACGGAACTGAAGGAGCAGAAGCGCAGGGAACCGCCAAGAAGAAGTGAGAGATTGAATAAATAAACGATTGAAATCGTTGCAGGAAAAGCGGCTTTTTCAATCCTTTTTATGCACCATTCTTCTGCCTCCTCCTATTCTTCAATCTTTCCGTACTACTATCTTTTTAACCCTTCAACCCTTTAATACTATATGGACATCATACAACTGCTACCCGATTCGGTAGCCAATCAGATAGCTGCAGGCGAGGTGATACAGCGTCCGGCATCGGTCATAAAGGAGTTGGTAGAGAACTCCATTGACGCTGGTGCCAAGCATATCAAAATACTTGTGTGTGATGCTGGTAAGGCTTCCATACAGGTAATTGACGACGGCAAGGGTATGAGCGATACAGATGCTCGACTGAGTTTCGAGCGTCACGCTACATCGAAGATACGTCAGGCCAATGACCTCTTTGCGCTTCATACGATGGGCTTCCGTGGCGAGGCACTGGCCTCTATAGCAGCCGTGGCACAGGTGACGCTGCAAACTCGTACTGCTGACGACGAGGTAGGTACACGACTGGTTATTGCGGGGTCAAAGGTCTTAGAGCAAGATGTAGTATCATGTCCCGTAGGAAGTAATTTCCTTATAGAAAACCTGTTCTTTAACATACCTGCAAGGCGTAAATTCCTAAAGTCCAACGCTACAGAGATGAACAACATCATGCAGTCATTCGAGCGTATAGCGTTGGTATATCCCGAGATAGAGTTTTCCGTATATAATAACGGTGTGGAAACGTTGTGTCTGCGTGCTGCCAGCATGCACCAGCGCATCATCGATGTCTTTGGTAAGCGTATCAATCAACAACTGCTGCCTGTAGAGACGGAAACCACCATCTGCAAGATAAAAGGCTTCACAGGTAAGCCCGAGTCTGCAAAGAAAAAAGGCTGTCATCAGTATTTCTTCGTAAACGGTCGCTATATGAAGCACCCCTATTTCCATAAGGCGGTGATGAGTGCCTACGACCGTCTGCTGCCTGATGGTGAGCAGGTGTCTTACTTCCTGTATTTTACTGTTAATCCGGAAGATATAGACGTAAACATACATCCCGTAAAGACAGAGATAAAATTTGATAACGAACAGGCTGTCTGGCAGATTCTCATGGCCAGCGTGCGCGATGCAGTGGGTAAATTCTCAGGTTCTACCACGCTTGATTTCGATACTGAAGGAAAGCCGGATATTCCCGTTTTCAACCCCTCGAATAGTGCGGGATTACACGCGCCCAGCATTGATTTTAATCCACAATACAACCCATTCAAGCCTATCCAGGCCAAGAGCACTCATGTAGGTAATGCCAAAGGATGGGAGGATTTGTTTCCTAAAAAGTCGTCAGGCAATGACGAATTGCTGCAGGAGATGACTGACACGTCAGTGATAGAGCAGGATTTGTTTTCATCTGTTACACCAGCGCAGGTGCCGTTGGGTGATATGAACGCTACGGAACAGACTGCAAGTTTAAATGGCATCGGAGACGAATGTATGCAGTGTAATGGACAATACATTATTTCTCAGACAGATGAAGGACTGCTCGTGATAGACCAGCATCGTGCCAGCCAACGCATTCTTTATGAGGGATATATGCGCACGTTGAAAGAGCATACGGCGCATACGCAGAAGGTACTGTTTCCAGAAGTTGTGCAGTTTGACCCTTCGGTCAGTGCGCACCTGCCTGAGATACTGCCAGAGCTCGCTGCACTCGGTTTCGATATCACCGATCTTGGCGGCAACAGCTATTCCGTAGTGGGCATACCAAGCGGTCTTGGTGGGCTTGATGCAGTCAGGCTTGTCACTGATTTAGTCACTGAGGCGGCAGCCGGTTGCAATACTGCCACAGATGAAGTGCATGCCATACTCGCAGCGGCTCTATCGGCAAAGGCGGCTACACCCTATGGAGAAATATTGTCGGCGGATGACATGCAGACGCTCGTTAAGCAACTAACGCAGTGTGATACACAGAGATATACGCCTGATGGGAAAACAGTTTTCTCACTTATTGCATACGAGGAAATAGGGCGTCGTTTCTGAGTTGTAATCTCGTTGTAAGGAAAAAGCTATCTGATTACCATGTAATCAGATAGCTTTTGTTATGTAATCGCATAGCTTTTACTGCGTAATCAGATAGCTTTTACATAGCAGTATGTTTTCACACAGTTTATTTTGAACCGATGAAAAGCAGTAGCATCGACAGTAATACGAGCATTAGGTCGAAGGCCTTGGCCTTGAGATTCTTTTCGTGGAATATCATGGCACCGCACAAGAAACTGACTATCACCGAACCGCGCCTTACCATGCTCACTACGCTTATCATGGCACCGTCAAGACCCAGTGCGTAGAAATATACAAAGTCGGCCATGGATAGGAAGATGCTTATAAGTGGGATTGACCAATGCCAGTGGAATGGAGTCGTATTCTTGCGCGTTGGCCACCACAGCAATATGAGCATACCTGCCATCATGAAGAACTGATATACGTTGTACCAGCCCTGCACGGCCATCTTGTTCAAACCGACACCGCCGTTCTCGGGCGAAGCCATGAGATATTTGTCATACAGTCCGGAGATAGCGCCAAGCACGTTTGCGAGAAAGACAAAGTATATCCACTTGTCGCGAAACCAGTTTATTCCTTCCTTCTTGCTCGTGTGTTTCAGCAGCTCTATGCCGACCAAGGCTACGAGTACGCCGAGCCATTGCCATAGGTTCAGTCTCTCTGCAAATATTAGCATGGCACCTACGAGCACCATTACGGGGCGCGTAGCGTTGATAGGTCCTACGATAGTCAGTGGCAAATGCTTCAGTCCGAAGTATGCCAAAAGCCACGATGCCAGCACGATGCACGACTTGATGACAATATATTTGTGACCATCCCAGCCATATTCCTGACAGAAGAAGATGGAGCTACTGTCGATGTCGCCAGTGTGTGACAGCCAAATGAACGGCAGGAAGATGATGCTTGAGAATAAAGTATTCAGGAGCAACACTGGTATTACGGCATTCTCCTTCAGCGACTGTTTCTTGAAAGCATCGTAAAATCCCAGTAATGCAGCTGAGAGAAAAGCAAGAAGTATCCAAAGCATATTTAAAAAGGCTTATTGATTTCGGGGTGCAAAGGTACTGCTTTTCCTCCAAACTACCAAATTTTTCTTGTCGCTACGTTAGTTTTCTTTATTTCCTTTGCCTATAACCACTACGATTTTAGCCTTGAAAACGATTGGTAAATATGCTGGAAGATAAAATTTTATGTCATTTTCACGGATAGGATATTTTTTGTTTGATGTATGTCATAAAACCGCTTTGTAGGCATTAAAATATGTATAATTGTGTGCACACGTAAAAAAAAATGTGTACCTTTGCCACGATTTTTTGTTAAAAAGAGACTAAATATTATTCTAAAACTACATAAATTCAGAATGCAGAAAAGATTTTTAGGGATAATTATTTGTGCTGCACTGTGCGTTGTGGCATATGCAGGAAATGTAATTGTAATTGGTTCTTACGATAATACCTTAGATGCTGGATATACAAAGTTCGGCGAGCCAGCTATTTCAGTGAAGGACGAAGAAGGGCATGTGATAACGAGTCAGTACAAGATATCATACTCAATACTTGGTGGTGAGAACTGCGAGGTGCCTGGTGTGGAGTCACCTGACTCGCGAGGTGTAATGATTTGCACTGATGCTGCTACGGGAACATACGTAGAGAAGTATTACGGCGACGTCATAATGGGAACTGCAGGAAAGGTGAAAATCAAGGTTATAGCAACATCGAAGCTAAACCCGGAAGATGTCCTGACCACAACCTACGATCTGACAATAGCAAACCTTGAGGCTGTTCTGAAGTTCGTACCGTCCTATGCCACACCGATTGAAGATGACCATGACGGTTTGCTGACGCTCACTGCGAAGCGAGTAAAACAGAGCGAAGACAGTTATTACCTTTCAGCTGTAAGTTCAAAACTGCCTGTTTACTCCATCACTACGAGAAATTCAGGTGGCGTACTGAATGATATTACCAGCTACTTCGATGTCAACATAGACTATACGGGTTCAGACGAGATAACATATAACACAGAAAAGGGTTCGCTATCGTATGATGGTATAGGCAACCAATGGAATGGAAAAACACTTGAGGAAATCAATGCAGAGATCTCTGCTCTGGGTACTCCCACTGGTACCTTGACCTATACCTTCACACCGAAAGCCGAATGGACGGGCTTCTACAGCACTATTACGAAAACTATTGATGTGCGACTCCTCTGTAGTACTTCTGATGAAAAACTCTCATTGCACCTCAATCTGGAGCGTGAGAATATAATGCAGGAAAGTGTTTCCAATCACCCAGACGATAATCTGCCGGTGATTCATGTGTATAAATACGGACAGAGTGACATAACTGACAATAACCACTATCAGTATTACAGTCCGCTACCTACGCTTATGACCAGCGATGGTGCAATGCTTACGATAAACTCGTCGCGTGGTGGCGGCTCATGGGGTGACTTCCAACTGGTTTATAAGATAGTTAAGGACAGTACATATTACGACAACTGCCGCTTCAGTCCATTCTACAACATAGAGTCTGAAGTGTCACAAGCTGCAGGGCAAAAGACAGGTTTGACTATCAATGACTACCTATATCAGGTATCCAAGCCAGGTCTTGTCAAGGTAGCAGTATATGCTGCGCTGCAAGATAATTACGGTGAATCTCTTGCAGCGATATACAAACCTCTGCTTGATGATAATGATGAGCCAGTAAAGATACAGAATGACTGGACTACATACACCGCATATACGGAACCAGTGTATTTCTATATCGACGTGATGAAACGTCAGCCACACTTGAAGTTCGTGCCTGATCCTAATGAAATAGTATTTGTCAAGGGCGATAAGATTAACATTCCTACGCGTTTCGATGTCTCTGCCTGGATTGATGACTCACATAATGGCGAGGCTGCAGTGCTAAAGTGGGGCGCAGAGGATGGTAACGACCATTTCGCTTACTCGTTCTTTATCTCTGACCGCAATGGCGATTACATCAAGCTTCACGACTGGCCGTATGTCAACGGACAAGAGGAGTGGGAGGCAAATGGTGGCGATTACTATTCCTACCGTTACATGCACGAGGTGTATGAGACTTATGCCGGATACGTAGGGGTAGCCGATATCCGTGTGGGTGACTCCATCAAACTTGATGATGGCAGTTTCGTGAAGGTGACATATGCCAACATTGATGAGTTGAAGCTTGTGCACCCGATGATACAGGTGGGCGACTACGAGATGGGTATAGTATATAACTCAATGAAGGGTTACGGCAATGAGTCGTGGACTATTGAGTTCCTGCAAACCGGACAGTATAACATTCCTTATACCGTGCGTCCGTGGAACCACACGCGTTGGGACAACTCTACAGAGATAGGTGTTACGTTCCGCTATTCAGCTGATGACTATGCGGCGACGGAAATCAAACTCGGATATACCTTCCAGGTAGCAGACCTTGGTCAGACATCGTTTGAAGAACCAGGTGCTAAGGTCGTAGTGCCGGCATGGCATGACTATGATGTGACAGAGAACTTTACACTGGAATACAGCATTGTCTCTGATCTTAGCGATACAGGCACTACCATTGACCCTGAAACTGGCGAGGTAACCATAGGCGGTAACCATACGGGTGATGTAGTAATAAAGGTAGTTGGCTCACGAAATAGTCAGGATTTGCACTATAATAACCCAGAGCCGGCATACTATACTATACGTATCGTTGACCCAGCCTTGCGCGCTAAGTGGGAGGTTATCTCCACTTGTAAGAAAGAATCACCATGCGAACAGCACGCTACAAATCCTCGTTTTGGTGGCATAGGCGAACCGCTCATGTCGGAAGCCAACGGTCGTATGCACTTCCTGACTGCGGGTATAATATATGGTGGCACTGTGTTTGAGGGTGTGCCAGGTATTACTCTCACCGTAGGCGCACCGACTACCGATGCTTCAAACAGCGATGACTGGACCACCGTGGCTACGGCTGAAGGTACACCTAAGTGTTGTGCACACGAGACACAGTCAGTTATCGTGAAGTCAACGGAAATGCTTAAGTTTGGAGATGATGACCTTCCGAAGTCTGGTGCGTTCTATCAGTTCAACCCAACTGTCAACGGTTATCTTACGATTGATGCCAAATTCTACAAGAACAACACCATCATACTTGTAACACGTGATGCTGATGGAGTAATGCACACCGAAACTTTCTGTAACACAGGTGAGAAGACCATTGTATATCCAAAGGCTACTTATGATGATGAGGGCAACCTGTTGGGTGATTATACCTTTGCCACTCCGCTCATAGCTGGTGAGACTTACTATCTCTTTGACGTAACAGATGGTGGAAATCTCAATCTGCATGGCTTTGCATATCAGCCTGCATTCATCTTTGACCGCACTACAACACAGGCTCAGTCAGAGGCTCCGCTCAGTGCTTCGCTATTTATGAATGGCCTGTCAAATAGTGTTCCTGAGCTATATAATGGCAACAATACTAACGTATCATTCGAAGTAAGCGATGCACGCAATGTTGGTGTGACAGTTGGTGACTACATTGTCGTAGGTGCAAACGGTGAACTCGACCCAAAGCAGATGACGCTTGACGATGATAACAATATATTTAAACTGCGCGTTACGGCTACTGTCAGGTCAACAAATGAAGATCTTGGTGACTGTGTAAACAAGACTCCATACTATGATGTGCAGATTATTGATATACCAACATTTGCCATAGCTGACGAGGCTGGCTACGAGAAACAGAACATTGCGAATGGTACTGAGGTTACAACGACCAACATCAGCACCGACATCACTATGACCTTCGGAGGCTGGAGCGACACCGATGGCTCATACTATAGCACTGTTAACCCTGCAAAACCACGCTCTGACCAGTGGGATTACAAGAGCAAGGCAGGTTATGGCAGCCGCATTGGCAGCGAACTTGATGATGCTGATCCTTACTACAATCGCACAATCGACGGCTTCGGTTATTTCAATGCCGGCAATAATAACCCTATTGACGAATTGAACGCTGCCGCCGTGAACTCTGGCGAGGTATATACTTATGGTAGCGGAACGGAATATGAGAAGGCGAGCAAGCGCTATAACACCACATATACGTTACCTTGCCGTGGCGCGTTCGTAAAGTTTGAGCCACGCGAGAGCGGCACGTTGATTGTCTATCTGGTACAGAATGGCTCGGTTGACTATCATTATGGAGTATCAAGCATAAGCAAGTCGTACCAGATTAAGTGGCGTCCGCTCTACATTACCGATGAGACAGGCAAGCCAGTAGAGATGGTCAACAACTTCGGCAACGTCGGTAAGTACCTGCCTACGGGTGATGATGCCCACAACGCAGGCTCTTTCACCCTTGGAGTGTCACGCTGCAACCGCCAGGAGGAAGTAATAGAAAGCTCATGGTTGTATGATGAAGCCGTAGCGAGTGGTGCTTCAAACATAGAGGCTGGATGTTCATTTGACTGGACAGAGTTCCGCGGTACCAAAGAAGACCGACAGCACTTGATGGCAGCTTGGCCAGACAAAGGCGAGCGTGAGAGCATCATCCGCCTGTCAACTGGTGGTTTTGTACTGCCTCATAAAGCATACGTGCGCTACTCATTCCACGTCAAGGCTGGCAAGACCTACTTCGTGTTCCAACCAGGAAGTAAGTTTGAGTTTGGCGGATTCTCATTCGTTCCTACGGGGTATCCTGACGAATGTAAGTATGCTATTACCAGCAAACCAGGCGCACTTGTGTATAACACCACAAACCAGGAGAAGAACTATGCTGGCGGAGCCGTAAATGCGGAAGACCTTACATTCACTTGGGAGAGCGCAGAAAACTTCAACGAAACTAAGGAAAACCTGACCATTACGATAAACGACCGTCGCAAATCGGAGTTGACTAATGAAGCATACGCCGACCGTGGTACGCTGAAGCAACGTAAGCTGAAGGCTGGTGAGTGGGAAGGTATCTGCCTGCCGTTCAGCGTAAGCGAGCAGGAAGCCAGGCGAGTGTTTGGTGAAGGCTATGCAGTAGTAACCTGCGATGGTGTCACAGGCTCTGACAACGTGCTCCACTTCGTGCGTCACGGCAATGCTTACATAGAGGCAGGGCGTCCGTATCTCGTAAAGCCAGCGAAGGAGTGTATGCTGCAATTCAAAAACGTCACTATAGAGGGCAGCGAAACAGTCAACACGCTTGCAGACGCAACGAAACTTGTCACTGACCCTACACGCTTCGATGTAGATATAAATGATGGTGAGTTCACGTTCAAAGGCATATACATGCGTGAGACGATGCCTAAGCTTTCATACTTTGCAAAGGAAGACGGACTGTACCGCTACAATGCCGATACGAAGATTGGCGGCTACCGTGCTTATTTCAAGTACAACCGTTCAGAGCAAACAGTTGGTGCCAAGGCACTCTCATTTACCATCGAGGACCTTTACGACCTTGAAGAGGAAGGCGACATAGCGACAGGCATCCTGCTCATCAGTGATGACCAGCTTGAAGTGATGCCGGCAGATGTCAATGTATATAACCTCAGCGGTCAGAAGATAGCAACGGGCGCAAGCGGCATCAACAACGCTGCGCGCGGAGTCTATCTCATAAACGGCAAGAAGGTTGTAAAAGACTAATAATACAATAGTTTAAGGTAAAAAAGACAGGAACATACCCATCATGATAAAAAAAGAATATATCAGTCCGGTGATAAGTATAGAGATGCTTGAGGACGAAGAACTGATGATTGGAACGTCATACACTACAACCACAAACTATGGTGAAGACCCATCAGAGGATAATAACGGCTACATTCACATATATCCTGAACCAATCGATCCGCCGTCACCTATCGATGATGATGATGACTACTAAACTGTTCGGTAGGAATGAAGGTCTTAGTGACGCAAAGATTGATAAATTAAGGAGTGAAATAATAATAAAAAGGAGGATTGAAGTTTCGCTGTATGGCGACTTCAATCCTCCTTTTTATATGCTTTCAGTGCAAAGATATGTCCTTCCTTCAGTCTTTTAGCCCATCAATTCTTCAGTCCTTCCATTCTTTAATCTTGTTGATTGTGGAGTAATCCGTCTGATCTATAGTCAGTGGAGTTGCTGCGGCGTAGCCATGGCTGATAGCCCAGGCATCGGTATCGGTAGCCTCTGGTTCGTCGTTTTGGTAGTAACCTACCATCCAATAATAAGGCGTACCCTTTGGATGGCGCTGCTCCTCCACTTCTTTGCGCCAATGACCGTGGGCCATACGCGTGGCAAGCATTTCGCCATTCCATTCCTTTGGCACGTTGACATTCAGACAGGTATAATTCGGAAGCCCCTCCTTCAGCAAGCGTTTCACTATGCGTTGCACCAGTGGTCGCATAGGTTCGAAATCGGCATCGTCATCGTAGTCGCACAGTGAGAAAGCCACACTTGGTATTCTCTTCAGTGCCCCCTCCATCACAATGCCCACCGTACCGCTGTAATGCAGGTTGGTACTGGCATTGTCGCCGTGGTTGATGCCGCCGATGATGATGTCGGCCTTCTTCGGGCACAGGCGGTGATAAGCCATCTTCACGCAGTCAACGGGCGTGCCGCTGCAGCTCCATATATCAATCGTGGTATTCTCATATTCATAGTGTCGGCGGTGCTTAATGGTCAGTGGGGTAGTGCTGAAGGCCCGTGAAAAGCCCGAACGTGCTCTCTCTGGCGCACAGACTATGATGTTGCCCATCCCTTTTAGCATATCGATAAGCGTGTTGATGCCCTTGGCGTGGTAGCCGTCATCATTGGAAATGAGAATGAGTGGCAGTTCTTCCTTGTTCATGCTGATATTATTTGTTTTACTACGTTCCATATATTGTCGGCCGTGGTCAGTGATACGTGCTCCTTAGTAGAATGTGGAGCGACTATGCGCGGACCTATCGAGGCTATGTGAATTCCTGGAAACCTGTCTGCCAGATATGCCGCTTCAAGCACGAAGTGCATATTGACGGGGCGCGGCTTGAAACCCAGTACTTCCTCAAAACTACTTATAGTGCGCTGCAAGAAGGGGTGGTTGGCATCCTCCTGCCATGGTTTTGCATCGAGAATCGTGTTGACCTCTGCTCCGACGAGCGAGAAGATGCGTGCTATATCGCCTGACAGGGCGTGCATCCTCTCCTCACTGAAACTGCGCGTATGCGCAGAGATGGTGATGCTATCCTTTGCCATGCGAGCCACACCTATGTTGTTTGACGTAAGCACACCACCGTCATCCTTGCGCTCCGTCACGCCCACGGGTATGCCATTGATGGCGGCAAGCAATACGTGGGTGCTCTCCTCGCTCCACACGGTGGAGTGCCATACTGACTGTTCGCAGTCAACCGCAAGCATGGGGTCGGTCTGTGAGTATTCAGCCCTTACGGCATCATTGCATTGACTTACGAGCACATTAAACTGCTCCACGTCGTCGGCTGGCAGCACAATCTTTGCCGTGGCCTCATCTGGTATGGCGGAATATGCCTGCCCACCATCAAACTGCACGAGGTAAAGCTTTATGTTAATCTGCCTGATGGCCACCAGCAGTAGGTTTGCCAGTATCTTGATTGCATTGCCACGACCCAGGTCGATGTCGGTTCCGCTGTGGCCACCGCAACCTCCGCTTACCTCTACCTCGTAGGTCACGTAGCCCCGTGGCATACTGATGCGGTGCAGTGGCATACGTGCCAACTGTATGTGGGCACCTGCCGAACCTGTCGTTATTTCGTCATAATTCTCGGAATCGAGATTAAGCACCAAGCGCCCCTTGATGAAATCGGGTGCGAGATTGGCAGCCCCAGCCATGTCATCCTCCTCGGCTGTGGTGCAAAGCACTTCGATGGCAGGGTGGGGTAGTGTGTCGTCATCGAGCACAGCCAGTGCCATGGCCAGTCCTATGCCGTTGTCGGCACCCAGCGAAGTGTGGTCGGCGCGCATCCATTGCTCGCCGCCTTCATTATATATAATAGGCGTAACGCGCCCAGGCGTGTCGTAGCCTGCATCAGCCACGCATACCATATCGCTGTGGTTCAGTATGACAATCGTTTCCCTGTCCTCATAGCCGGCGGTGGCAGGCTTGCGTATCACCACGCAGTTGCGCTCGTCGCGGTCGTAGCTGAGACCGCGCTCCTCTGCAAAATGGCAAAGGTAGTCAGCCACGGCCTCTTCGTGGTGAGAAGGGCGGGGAATGTCACACAGTTGGCGGAATATCTCTTTATAGTTCATCATTTGTGTGTTTTCGTCATTGTATCGTAATGCAAATTTACACAAAAATCCTCAGAGTAGCAAGTTTTCGCTTATGAAAATTAACTGCGGCGGCAAAACTGCTGCCTTGTGATTTGCGAACAAATCCACACGAATGGAAAACGCAAAAGAGAAGCAAACGAACGTTAAAACGCCCTCAGGATGCCTCCATAAGGTGGCACTCTGAGGGCGTTTCCAGGGTAAAAGCTATCTGATTACGCTGTCAAAACGCATCTTTCACACTGTAGTCTGTATGCAATCACATTGTAATCGCTATCTGATTACACAGTAAAAGCTATCTGATTACAATACAAACGGATGCTAATCGTAATACTGTTTTGTGTAAACAGCATAATGTCAGCCTGTTAGTTAAATCGCGAAATTTTGCGATATTTCGGGGCGAAAATGACTTTCGTGATTTCCACGGCATACATTCGGCAGTAAAATACGCCGTCAACCCTATGCCACTTACGGAGGACTACTCATCGGAGAGGCTGTCTGTATTCTCCACGAGAGTGCCATCCTTTGCCAGTTCCTGCATGTAGGCACATATATTGACAGCAGGCTGCCAAGTAAAAGTTCTATCTTGTTAAGTTTCATTTTTGTGTAGGTGAGTGTGTGGCTGGTTATTGTCTTGTCCGGGTGTAAGTGTCGCCATGGAGCAGGGGCATGTATTCGTCATAGGTTATCGTACGCCCACCCATTGAGCGCAGGTGTGGTGTCTCAAGCTGGCAGTCGATGAACTTCCAACCCATCTCTTTGGCTTTCTTCGCCAGATGGATAAGGGCGAGTTTCGAGGCACTGGGTACTAAGGAGAACATGCTTTCGCCGAAGAACGCCCGCTGACCCACCACTCCATACAGTCCGCCCACGAGCCGTTCGTCCTCCCATACTTCAACGCTGGCAGCCCTCTTAAGTTCGTGAAGCCTTCTGTAGGCACGCATGATGTCGGGGCCGAGCCATGCCTCTTCTTCCGTGTTGCGCCCTTGTGCCTCAGCGCAATGGTGGATTACGCCATCGAAATCACTGTCAAAAGTGACCCTGTACGTGTCCTTCTTCATCAACTGGCGCATAGAGTGGCTGACGTGAATCTCATCGGGGAAAATCACGAAACGTTTTGTTGGGCAGTACCACAATATTTCTTCGCAATGCTTATACGGGTACCAGGGGAAGTAGCCCGTGCTATATGCGCACATCAGTCGTTGCGGCGACAGGTCGCCACCCACGGCTGTCGCCTCCACCTCCTCGTCGTCTGGCGGAAGTGGAAAATAAGGGGTATCTTCATTCAGTTGATAAAATGTAGGCATGTCAGAGTGTCCTTTATTTCTTTCAGTGAGAGTAATTGAACGAAGGGAAGGTTACAGAAGCGCCCCGCCGCCGCCACTCTGCGGATTCTGGATAAGCTGCTGCTTATTCATACGGAGCCAGTCTTCGCATCCTTCAGGGTAAGCATTACTTCGACTGCACACTTATAGTCAGTCGTGACCTGCGTCCTGCCTTTCTTGTCCTTCCAAGTACGATTATCTGTCGTGGTATTGATGTTGGTAAATGTATTTGTTACCGCCTTTAATAATCAGTCCGCACTGCGCAGTGTTATAGAATGAGGGCAGTATAATTATTCGAGAAATAGTTGATTTGTACGTTATGAGGCTAAAAGTCTGATAATTCCGATAAGTTCGAAGAACAGAGCTATGCCCAGATGTATAATTATTCCGCCCCACAAATGGCGCGTACGCCATGCCAGTATGCCAAGCATATATCCGCCTATGACCGAAGAACAGAGTTCGAGGTCAGGCTTGCCAAGATGTATGCACATATACGTCAATGCCATTGGGAGCACAGCCCTTCGTCCCAGCCAACGAGACATACCCACCACTAATGCGCCGCGAAACATGCTTTCCACGCCGAGGAAATCGTTGGCATAGCATAACTCAAAGAGACCTATGACCTTCCAGCGCTCCCATCCCATCGCACCATCGTAGAACGTAATGTCCATCTTAGGATAGAAATTAAGGAACTGTGGTGTAAATGAAACGACTATGAATACAGGTAGCAGCATCAGATATATCATTCCGTACACACGCAGATATTTGCTTGAGCGGCGCAGCCCGTACAGTCCGAAGCGTCCTTCAGTAAGCCAGCGGAATACGCATAGCGACGAGACGATGAACACCGAGCGGAATAGGAATGAGCCCACCAACTGCATATAGTACTTATCCTTATGCCATACGGCACATTCCTCCGCCCACTTGTAGTAGGCATGGAACCCCTGTCCCGCACCGTCTATCGTAAGCAGGAACATGGGAAATGCCCATACCTGCCACTGTCGCAGTCGCCATAGCTCATGGTGCATCCATAGCGTAGGAACGAGTACGAGGAAATACATACATATATATACTGCAGGTAATCGCAGCATCGACGTACCGTCATCGTAGCCAGGGGCTATGAGCCAGTCGTAAATGTTGTATTGTGTCTGTGCTATTATTATGAGAATAGCCAGAATAAAAGCATACAGATACTTCGTCCAGCGGAAGTCCTTGCGTATGAAGGCGGCGATGTCACCGATGAAACAGCCTACTTCGTGCAACAGAGAGCCGCGTTTGACGAATTGATGCCACCAGCCGAAAGCGCGACGATGGGTGCGGTAGGCAAGGTCGCGCTCGTTACCATAGGCTTCGCGCTCGAAGTAGAGTTTGTAGTAGGCACGCATAAAACTGCGTTCTTTCACCGCGCGGTAAAGCCACTCCACGCAGTACCACAGCAAGAAGCCAATGTAGAGCATCTCCCTCTGTTGCATGGTGTGGATATATTCGTGGTTCTCGTCAACAACGGAGAGCCTGCCCTTGTCGCTGCGGCAGAAGATGATGCCGCATACGTTAGTGGCAAGAAACTTGCCAAATGGGAAATATTTATTGTATATTACTTTCAATTTTTCTGTTTTGTCCTTATGTCATTCAATCCTGTTGTACTGTTCTTTGAAACAATCCTTCAATCTTTCCATGGCGCAGGTGATTCAATCACTACGGTGTTGCCAGTGATGGGATGTGTAAACTCAAGCCTTGACGCATGCAGATACATACGTTCAGCCGTGGCATTGCCATAAAGAGGGTCACCGAGAATTGGCCTGCCGAGTCCATCGAGGTGTGCACAGTGCATGCGCAACTGATGCGTGCGGCCTGTCAGTGGGCGTAATAAGGCATGGTTACCGCTTATTTCATATTCTGTAATAGCCTCTTTTCCGTGGTCGTAATCTACGCATTGGCGCGGTCGGTTGAGGAAATCGGGCGATAGCGGTAGCTTGATGGTGCCATGAGATGGTGACGCACCGTCTTCAAGCACGGCCGTGTATTCCTTCCTTACCCCTTTGTGTAGGGCGAAGAGTCGCTGCATAGCCACAAACATCTCATCTGTCTTTGCCGCCAGAAGTATTCCAGAAGTGTCCATGTCAAGTCGGTGAATCACGCGATGCCCAATTACGTCCTGAGCATTAGGCAGTCGGCGCCGACCTGGTACGGAGAGTAGTCCTGCTGGCTTGTTTATGGCTATGAGCCAAGGGTCCTCATATAAAAGTGAAGAGTTAAGAGTGAAGAGCGAAGAACTTTTATGTGAAGAGTTAAGAGTTAAGAGTGAAGACGAGTTGTTGAGCGTATGCGAAAAATTTGAGTTACCATTTGACTGTATGTCATTCGTAGGGTATTTTTCACTCTTCATTCTTAGCTCTTCACTCAAAAGCCACCATATTATAGGTTGACACCGTGCCTGACAAGGCTCATAGTATTTTCCATGATGGCGCACTTCTCCCCTTGGCGAATCACCATACCAGAACTCACGCAGCACCACGGGACGCAGACCGTGGTTGTTGGCGTAGTTAAGCAGTTTCGGTGCGCAGCACTCTCCTGTGCCGCTTGGAGGAACGGTCTGTTGCAGTCCCTCGTTTCGGGCATATTGCTCGAAGACGTGGAGCAGAGTGTCAGTTTCTCCTTTGTGGTTTGTGAGTAGGAATTGCGAAAACAACCAGCGTTGCAATGCCTGCGAACGCTCCTTGCGCTCCTTGCGTACTTCGTCAAGATGCCTGCGTTCATCGCCTTTTGCGTTGATGCCTCTGTACTTGTTAACCTCGTGATTGAGTGCTGTAATCTCAGCTTCGTGGGTCTTGAAATAACCGTCAGGCTGCAGGTAGTCGAAGATTGCCGGCACGTATCCAGGCCAGTCTGACCTGCCCTGTATCTGTCCAGAATAAGCCTTCAGTGTCTCGCCAGAGTCTGTGATTAGGAAGCCGAACATCTTTCCGCGCCTTACCTCCTCACGCCATTCGGCATGAGATTCAATGTCGGCTATAACCTGACGTTTTATTTCTTCTATGTCAGAGGGTAGTGGCATCGTATCAGTGCTCGGCTTTGTTCGGATTATTGATTAACTTGGTCATTATGCGCGCTGCATTGTCGGGCGCACTGTAATCGCCAAGAAGCGTAGCAACGTCATCATAGTCCTTAAGCATACTATTGCGGTAGTCTGCATCAGAGAGGATGGATGATAATTCCGTGCGTATGTTTTCTATAGAGAAGCGGTCAGCAAAGAGTTCCTTGACTACTTCGCGATCTGCGATAAGATTGACGAGAGAGATATAGTCGCACTTGATGATATGATTGAAGGCCCAGCGCATCAGAAGGGGTAGGGGAGTCTTGTAACATACTACCTGCGGTACGCGGAAAATGGCGGTCTCAAGCGTTGCCGTGCCACTGGTGACGAGTGCCGCCGTGGCATTATAGAGCAGTTGATAAGTCCCGCCACGGTGTAGGACGCTGACATTGTCGTAGTCACGTGTGAACTGGATGTAATAGTCGTGCTCAATGCCTGGTGCACCAGCTATTACAATGCGGTAGTCTTTCATAAATGGCTTCACGGCTTCGAGCATTGATGGCAGGTTGTCGCGTATCTCCTGCTGGCGACTTCCAGGCAGTATGGCGATTATTGGGTTGGGTGATTGCAGTAGCTGGTTATGGCGCAGGAAGTCATCGTTTACGATAGAGGCTTTCTCCTTGAAATTCCTAACTTCATCTGCTGTAGGATTGCCTACGTAGTGTACTTTATAGTTGTGTTTCTTTTCAAAATACTCTTTCTCAAACGGCAATATGCAGAACATCTCGTCAACATAACGTTTGAAGTCCTTGATGCGATATTCTTTCCATGCCCATATCTTTGGTGATATGTAATAAAAGGTGCGTATGCCGGGCAGGTGTTTTTTTACATACTTTGCTATCTTTAGATTGAAGCCGGCATAGTCAACGAGTATTACGACGTCGGGTTGCCATGAGGCAATATCTTTCTTACACTCGGTCATGCCGCGCAGTATCGTTGGTAGATGCATGAGCACTGGTATGAAGCCCATATATGCCAGTGTGCTGTAGTGACGTACGAGCGTGCCACTGTCAGCAGCCTCGGTCTCCATGCGGTCTCCACCGATGAAACGAAACGAGGCATCTGCGTCCTCACGCCTCAGTGCTTTGATAAGATGTGAGGCATGTAGGTCGCCAGATGCTTCGCCTGCTATGAGATAATATTTCATGTTTGTGCATGGTTTCCAGCCAAGGAAAAGACAAAATACATTCATTGGCTGGAAACCTTCATTTATTTCAGATTCTTAATAAACTGCCATACGCTCTCGCTCTTCTTTACCTTGATGAGAGCCTTATGGCCTACGATATATTCTGACACTCCATGATGGTCGGAGCCGTGCTTCCAGTCGTAGGTGTAGCCGAGTTGTGTCCATGGCAATGGTGTGTCATCCTCGTATGCACCCTCGTAGCTCTTGCGATACCAGTCGCGGAAGTTTGTTGCACCAATCATATAGCTCTCGTCGGCATAGGCAGGGAACTCCAGACCTGCCTCAGTGGTGTTGATTTCTGGTGTATGAGCAGGTCGGAACATACTTGCCGGGTCGGCATAGAACGATACCATTATGTCGTAATCGCACGTAGGGTCGAGACCATACATTTGTATCATGCGCTTATGTGCAGCCACGCTGTCGAGTCCCTCAAACTCTGCGCTGCGCTTCTGCCAGTCAACAGGCAGCGATACCCAGGTACCCATCTCGCGGTCGATGCTATACACACCCTCCCCACTGAAGAAACGCTTCAGACGGCTTGAATCAACCAGTGTAATCACGAGCACCATGTCCTTTCCGTCAATCTTTTGCCACTCTACGCCAGGCTGTCCTTTCTTTATTGGTGTGAGGTTATGGTCAATCTTTGAAGCATTGATTGCATAGGCGTCGTCGATGGCCTGTGCCAAATCCATCTGCTCGAGTAACTTGCTGTCAGAGGTGAACTCTGCCTTCTTGCGCAGACGCTCATGTATGGCGGCTTTCATATACCACTCGGCTTCGGTGAAGTCGTTAGGGTTCCAGCCGTTGTAGCCTACGGGGCGGAAGAGCATACGCACGTCTTCTGGATTAACCTTGTTGCCATGCGAGCCAATGTATTTGTCAGTGAGCATCCCGAGTCTTGGACGTGCCCATTCTACGGCAGCGTGGTCGCGCACCTGTGGCTGGGGTGCCTCTATCGTCAGTGCTGAGGGATAGCGGTTCTGGCGGTTGTGGCTGCGTATATACATCACCTTTTGCTGGGCCACGTAGGAATCAAATGGCAGTTGATAACGTGCGTTGCCGTTTGGGTCTTCCTTGAAAAGCAGTTGAGAATCCTCACCAAGGTCAACGAATGTGACATAGCCACGCGGCGATTGGTTGTACTCGTCATCGCCCAGTACGGCATGCACAAGGCAGTTGGTGTCCCACATACGCTGACCAGTGTCGCAGGTATAGTTTACATATACTGACTTTATTGGGTTCAGTTCCGTATATGACAGGTCGGTCATTACGTCAGCCGGAGCATAATCCATGGCATCGCCTATGTTACTTGGCGACATGATTAGTTCCACGTTCTTTGGCAGTTTGCTGAAGAAAACTGCCGACTGTTTTGACGCAGCGCGCATATTGTATCCGGAGAGACTGTCACCACTCTCGAAACGTCCGGCCTGCAGATATACTGCCTTGACCTTTTTGCCGAAGAGTTCGGCACCGTTGAGTTTTGAATACTCGTCAGCCCCCGATTCAAAGAGTTGTGCCAATGTGGTGGCAAAGCCTATTGCCACGACCACTACTGAATTATCATCGGCCTTGCTCAGCAACTGACGGTAGAGCTTGTAGCCGTCAGGACACTTGCTTACGTCGAGCGAGCGTGGGAAGAGTGGAGCGCCCTGCTCGTTTTTCAGATATACGATGTTGCTGTAAGGGATGAAGCAACGAGGGTTCTTCACACCGTTGCGCTCCAATCCTACGGGGATGTCGGGATGTCCGTAATAGGTATTGAACACATCCACGAGCGTGGCATTATTCTCTCCCTCGCGGTCAACTACAATGCCTTTCAAATCTACGCGTCCCTCATCAATGTAATGGTGAAGCATCATAAGAGCAAAGAGGTCGTCGGTTGAAGAACCGAAGTCTGAATCGAGAATCATCTGGATGGGGGCTTTCTGTACAGTTTTAGTGTTTGGCTTTGCCTGAACCTGCATCGTGAGCAGAAACAGACAGATGAATAATGTGATTTTTTTCATTGTTAAAGATATTGTTTTTATTTGATTTGTTTTCCGCTATATTCTTCGATACTACCTCCCTTACGGAAGAGGATGGGGCAGTATTACTCTATCTCACCAGCATCTCCGGGTATATGTTCTTCATCGACCCCCACAGGCTGTAGCGCACCTCGGGATTGTCCTGCTCCAACTTGTCAAACAAGGCCTTCACCCTTGTGCGTTGTGTCACATCCTCATAGGGGCACGTCTTCGTCTGCTTCCTGAAACGCAGTGTGGCGGCTTCCTCGACAATGAGCCTTTCAGGCACGAGACACAAGGGACGTATCACTGACAGAGAGTAGTGGCGCATGTGTAGCATTGGCGGCATGGTCTGTATCGAACCTTGGTAAAACATATTCATCATCAGCGTCACCAGTATGTCGTCCTGATGATGTCCCAGTGCCACCTTGTTGAAACCATGCTCCTGTGCAAAACAGAATATGGCCTTGCGTCGGTGCCATGAGCACAGGAAGCACTTCGGTTTCTTCGTCTGCGTCTCCTCAAAATGAGTGTGAACCACGTGGAGTGTCACACCATAGTCGTTGCAAAACCCAGAGAGATAGTCCATGTCATTGGCATAAGGCACGTTGTCCATCACCACGTGTATGGCCTCTACTTCGATGCGTGGCTTGTATATGCGTTGCTGTGTGCCAAGCAACCTGACGAGTTCTAAAGAATCCTTACCGCCTGACAGTGCCACGAGTACCCGGTCGTTGTCTTCGAGTAGTTTATAGTCAGCGCAAGCCGAGTGAAACAATCGTTGGATTTTCCTGTCAGTGTTACTCATTGGGAATTATTCAGATAGAAATTTGCAGTTCCGAGGACAATGTATCGTCCGAAGGAAAAAGTGATAATCTGCCTTAAGACAGGGTCACGGTCGCCTTGTGCGATTTTCCGAGGACAATGTATCGTCCGAAGGAAAAAGTGATAGTCTGCCTTAAGACAGGGTCACGGTCGCCTTGTGCGATTTTCCGAGGACAAAGTTACAAATAATTTCTGACACTGCAAAGCAACGGGACTGAAAAAGCAGTGTCTTTATTTCATTCGCCATGCCAACTCGTTGTAAAAGCAACGCTTTTACCCCACAATCAGATAGCTTTTACTCGGTAATCAGCCCGTTATTACATGGTAATCCTTCAGTGCGCGCGCCTTATGGTTGTGTTTGCCCCTTCATGACAATTTATTGCCGAAATAGATAAGTTAGGGGCTTTTCGTGGGGACATGATAGCTGAAAAGTACTCAAAATTAGGTATTGTGGCAATGAAAAAAAAGCAGTAACTTTGCACTCGAAAACAAAAGCATAGTTCATAACTGAAGAATTCGTAAGAGGTGTTCACGTGATAACCATTTCGAGGATGTCAGCGAAATGGTTGGAATCTGTTAATTATCAATTCTTTAATTATAAACGCAAAAGGACACCATACCAATGAGTTAGCGCAGGAGTGCAATTTTAGCGTTAACGGGCATGATGTCCTAAAAACAAAATTAGACGGAGCAAAGGTAATAAATTTAAATGGAAGGTACAAAGATTTTGTTTAAAAGTGCGTTTTTTTGTGCTTTTTTAACTATGCATGGTCAGCAGGTGCTGGCACAGGATGACGTAGAGAAAAACGTAGAACTGAACACCGTGGAGGTACGCGGTGGCAACCGCAAGAGGGCGCAGGGGCTCATCAATGGTGAGATGATTACGACCACGGAGCTCTTTCGTGCTGCTTGCTGTAACCTTGGTGAGAGCTTCACCACCAACCCATCCGTAGATGTGAGCTACTCCGATGCTGCTACTGGTGCCAAGCAGATAAGGCTGCTTGGACTTTCAGGCACATACGTGCAGATGCTTACGGAGAATATACCTAACTACCGCGGTGCCTCAATGCCCTATGCGCTAGGCTTCGTGCCTGGTACATGGATGCAGAGCATACAGGTGTCAAAAGGCGCATCGTCGGTGAAAAACGGATATGAGAGCATCACAGGTCAGATAAACATAGAATTCAAGAAACCTCAGGCTACGCAATTCCTTGAGGCCAATGCTTATCTCAGCACTATGGGCAAATGGGAGGCAAACTTCCAAGGCAATCTGCATCTTGGCAGCAAGTGGCATACTGCCCTGTTGCTGCACTACGAGGATATGGACGCTGCCCACGACAGTAACGACGATGGGTTCGTGGATATGCCAAAAGTGCGTCAGTACAACGTGCAGAACCGCTGGTTCTATAAGACCACTCACTTCATGTCGCAATTCTCCATAAAGGCTATGCAGGAGAAGCGTCGTGGCGGACAGATAGCCCACGGCAGCCACGTGCATAACCCCTACCTCATAAGTATAGATAATGACCGCTATGAGGCATTTGCCAAGAATGCCTACATCGTGGGCGATAGCCACAAAACCAACATAGCACTCATACTCTCGGGTACACTGCATCTGCAGGATGCTGCCTACGGATATAAGCAGTATGGAGTAAATGAGAAGGATTTCTATGCATCGCTTATGTATGAGGCTGACTATGGTGAGCATCATAGTCTGTCAACAGGTATGAGCCTTAATCATGACTATTTTAGTGAAGAACTAAGAGTGAAGAGTGGAGAAACGCTCATCCCTCTTTCTGCTTCCCTCATCCCGAAGGAGACCGTGTCTGGTGCATACGCTCAATATACCTACAAATGGGGAAAGATGCTTACTGCTATGGCAGGACTGCGTGTGGATCACAGCAACAAGTACGGCACGTTCTGGACTCCGCGTGCCCATGTGATGTGGGTACCGAGTGAAGTGTTCTCATTGCGTGCATCAGTGGGCAAGGGCTACCGCACACCTCACGTGTTGGCTGAGAATAACTACTTGCTTGCAAGCAGTCGCAACTTTATAATAAATGAAGATGTAGAGCAGGAAGAGGCGTGGAACTATGGTGTTAGTACTCAACTTAATATACCTGTAGGTGAGAAGACGCTGAACATTAACGCTGAGTATTACTATACGGATTTCTTGCATCAGCTTGTAGTCGATATGGATAGCGACCCACACGCTGTTATCTTCACCAACCTTGATGGCAACTCCTATTCACACACATGGCAGATAGATGCCACATACCCATTCTTCAAGGGGTTTACGGCTACGGTTGCTTATCGTCGCAATATGGTGAAATGTACTTATGGTGGAGTATTGATGGAGAAACCGCTTACCAGTCGCTACAAAGGACTGCTCACAATGTCATACAAACCAGGACTGGAGAAGTGGCAGTTTGACATTACGCTGCAACTTAACGGCGGCGGTCGCCTGCCTCAGTCATACGCTACCAATGCCGGTACTATGGCATGGGCTACGGAGTTCAAAGCCTTTGAACAACTCAGCGCGCAGATAACTCGCCACTTCCGACATTTCTCCATCTACGCAGGTGGGGAGAATATCACGGGCTTCAAGCAGAAAAACCCTATAATCAACGCCAGTGAGCCTTGGGGCAGCAATTTCGACTCCTCGGTGGTATGGGGACCTATGCACGGAGCCGTCTATTACATAGGCGTGCGTTTCAACTGGAATAAAATATAATGAAGGATTGATTTTTTTATAAAATTATTAAAACAAAAAACAATGAAAAAATTAGGCATGATGATGGCAGCTATGATGATTGCTGCCACAGGTTTTGCAAAAGACATCAAAACCGCAGTATTCAACACCGCACCTGAGATGCACTGCAACAGCTGCGAGAACCGTATCAAGAATGGTCTGAAGTTTGAGAAGGGCGTGAAGGATATAAAGACCGACCTTGAGACTAAGACCGTCACCATTGAGTATGACGCAGATAAGACAAATGTAGAAAACCTCGTCGCTGCATTCGCAAAGATAAACTATAAGGCAACAGAAGCAGGTAAGGCACACGGCTGTTGCAATAAGGGCGAAGGTCATGGCGGCTGCAATAAGGGCGAAGGTCACGGCGGTTGCAAGAAGGGCGAAGGTCATGGCGGTTGCAATAAGGGCGAAGGTCATGGCGGTTGCAATAAGGGCGAAGGTCACGGTGGTTGCAATAAGGGCGAAGGTCACGGTGGTTGCAATAAGGCACAGGCAAATGCAAACGGTGTTGACGTCAGCAAGCTCAGCAAGGTGCAGTTCAAGGCAGACCAGATACGCTGCGGTGGTTGCGCCAACAAGGTGAAGAAACTCATGTTGGGCATAGAGGGCGTTGACTCTGCAAACGTGGAGATGCCTGCGAAAGTCGTTACTGTATATTATGACAAGGCAAAGACAAGTCCAGAGGCAATGAAGGAGGCCTTCAAGACAATTAACTACACCGTAGAGGATGTAAAGTAAATAGAAATACCTAAAATTGAGTATTGCGAGTGTAAAGAAATATTAGTAACTTTGCACTCGCAAATTTTTAGTTGGTGTGCTAACCAATGATTGACTAGCACTATTTGCTTTGTATAAAGAAGCACTCGCAATTGTAACAAGATTAGACAAAAATTATATTTTATTATTAAAAACAAAATTAGATTAAGAAATGAAAAAGATTTTCAGGAAACTGGCAGTGGTTGCACTGGCCAGCCCACTGATGCTGACTGCTTGTAGTAACGACGACGACACTCAGCGTCTTATCAATGTGGTATTCAATGCTTCGCCTGCCGTTGAAGGCACGCTTGACATCAGTGTCCTCGATGGTACAGAGGTGACCTTCACCGATGTACGTAACCAAGACGCTAAAGCTTTTACCCTCAGTGCTGATGGTTCGGCTAACGTGACCATCGCTCCTGGTACTTATAACATCTCAATCAGCAAGACCGTGCAGAACGAGCAGGGTGAAGACGTGAAGATGGCTATGGTCATGGAGAATGTGGCTCTCACACAGGATATGCAGGTGGTTGACGGTAAGGTTACTTCACTGCCTATGGCCGCCCTTGGTCAGGACTTTATTTTCTCTGAGGTATTCTTTAATGGTGAGAGAAACTCAGGTCGCATGATGCACCCAGACCAGTATATTGTGCTTTTCAACCCTACTAACGAGACACTGTATGCTGATGGCATCTGCATAGCTGTAACTCAGCACCTCGCATGGCAGGACAAGCAGCCCTGGTATGACACGTTCTATCCAAACCGCGTGCCTATAGGTGGATTCATCACAATTCCTGGCAACGGTCAGGACGTAGCGGTAGCTCCTGGTGAGAAACTCGTGATAGCCTTCACGGCCGTAAATCACTCAGAGGTTGTGGCAACCGTGCAGACAAAGGATAGCGAAGGTAATTTGATTGATGTTGAGGTGGCCTATGACCATGCCGTTGACCTTTCTGGTGCAGACTATGAGATATACTACGGTCCAGAGTCAAGTGATGTTGACAATCCAGCTGTGCCGAACGTGCTGATTTCCGAGAATGGTGACTCTTACGGTTTCTTCTTCCAGCCTCGCGGCTATGTGTCTCCACTCATCTTCCGCCTTGCTGACGGTAAGCAGGAGACTATAGATGCTTTCATTGCCGAGAATGCAAGCAAATACACCCAGATAGTAGATAATAAGGAAGTAGAGAGCGTAATCTGGTCGGTTGAGACGAGCAAGATACTTGACGGCATACAGACCAGCGACGTTCCTCAGGACGTAAAGACACGCTGTATCCCGGTAGTGGTAGATGAGGGCAAGTTCCTCGTAAACGGTTGCCATCGTCAGGAACTCTGCATACGCAAGGAGATAAAGGTCGGCAACAAGACTTTCTACAAGGATACCAACAACAGTTCTGAGGATATGGAGAACGTAGATGAGCGCATGGCAGCCGGCAAGTATCAGACTGCGTTCCCTATTGGTTGGAGAAATAAGTAGGAATCTCACTCCGTGAAAAGTGAAACCTCGCTTTGCGAGAAATGAATAGTGAAAAGTGAATAATACGCCACTGACATAGTGTGTGATTAGTATTATTCGCTATTCACTATTCATTTATAAGCGGTAACTCGTATTATAACAACGATATAAATGTTTCAAAGAATACTATTCTCCCTTTCCTTTGCCGTCTGCATGCTTGTGGGCAAGGCCCAGACTTGCACGGTAAGCGGAAGGATTATTACAGAGCACGATGGCGAGGCTGCAAGCTTCGCCATCGTAAGTATAAAATCACAGGATATAAAGAGCGTTTGCGACATCAGCGGACGTTTTGAGCTGCACGATGTGCCAGAGGGAAACCAGGTGATAGAGGTGGAGTGTCTTGGATATTCCACGCTGAAGCATACCTTTACGGCACGGAAGGGCATGGCCAGTATGCAGCTTACACTGAAAAACAACAGTTTTGCTTTGCCCGAACTGCAGGTGATGGCAAAGAAGAGCCGTATGGGCAAGGTGCTCGTTGATGAGGCTGCACTGGAGTATATACAGCCTACATCGCTGGCTGACGTTATGCTGCTGCTGCCTGGTTCGGTGTATAAGGAAAACAACCTGACGCAGTTCTCACAGATATCATCACGTCAGGTGGGTTCGGATGCCAATACGTCGCTCGGCGTGGGCATAGTGACTGACGGTGCACCTGTGACCAACGACGGCGTGCGCACGCAGCTCGTGGGCGTGACCCAGAACTCATCGGGCAGCAGCGACAGCGAGATTAAGAGCCGCACGGGCATGAACCAAGGAGCCGACATGCGCATGATTTCCACCGACCACATACAGAGCGTGGAATTTACGCGCGGCATCTCATCGGCTAAGTACGGCAACCTGTCGAGCGGAATGATAAGCATACAGTCTAAACACGGTGTGACACCCTTGCGCATCAGACTGAAAAGCGACCTGAAGAACACTCTGGCCTACGTGGGCAAGGGCTTTCGTTTGGGTGAGAGGACTGGCACGCTGCATGCCGGTGTGGACTTTCTGCACTCCATTGACGACATACGTGAGGAGATGGATAAGTTCTCCAGACTGACTGGTCAACTGTACTACAACAATAAAATAAGTATAGGCGACTACAAACTGGATTTCGATGCCCGCCTCAGTCAGACACTGACTGTCAGCAAGATGAAGAAAGACGAACTGACGTATGAGTATGACGAGAGCTACAAGGCCGACTACTCGCGCACGGCACTCATGCTCAAAGGTGTACTGCAGTTGAACAAATCGTGGCTTGATCATATCGAGATGGTGCTCTCTGCTGACTATACTTATGACCGCATCACGCGACACCGTCTGGTACTCTCGGGCAGCGGTCCGCTCAATGTGCCGCTGGCACATGAGGAGGGGGAACACGAGGGCATATACCTGCCGCGAATGTATTACAGTGATTTCTACATTGACAACAAGCCGCTGAATATATATGCGCAGCTGAATGCCACGTCGCGCCTTGCGCTTATGCGCCATACGATGCTCAACCTGCAATACGGTCTGGAATATACCAATGTGAAGAACCACGGCCAGGGGGCTGTCATTGCCGACGAGACGCGTCCGCCATTCCCCTACGACAATTCATATATGCGTCCCCGTCCCAACTGGGCTATACCGGCTCTGGGCACTGGTGCGGCTTATGCACAGGCCGATTTCATCTATGATGACAAAAAGAGCAACGTGGTGGTATTGTCACTTGGCGGCAGACTGACCGAGATGATGAACCTACCTGGGGATTACTATCTGCACAACAGGGTGCTGGCAGACCCTCGCATGAACCTCTCCTACACCTTTGGCAGCAAGATGAAGCACACTCTGCGCATGGGCTATGGTACAGAGAGTAAGTTGCCTACGCTCGACTATCTCTACCCGGAGAAGGTATATAAGGACTTCTATATGCTCAATGCCTACACCAACGAGCCCGAGTACCGGCACTTGATAACCTACACCAACATCTTCGATGCTACGAACAGGGAACTCAAAGCCAACAAGAACCATAAGTTTGAACTGGGTTACGACGTTGACTACAAGGGCTTCAGCCTGTCGCTTACGGGGTTCAGGGAGAAGTCGGAGCGCGGTTTTGAGTACTTCAAGCAGTATTACCCGCTGACCTATGACCTTTATCGTACGCTTAAGGATGGCGCTGACATCAGTGGCCGCACGCCACAGAAGGAGGACTACGAGCAGGAGCAGTACAGCATCTTCACCACGTGGAGCTGCGTGATGAACGCAAGCAAGGTGACGAAACGCGGTCTGGAGTATCGCATAATGTTCCCACGCATAAAGCCGTTGCTCACTACGGTGGAAGTGAACGGAGCATATTACAATACGGAGTATGCCTCCTCCTTGCCTGAATACTATTACCCGGCGGTCAAGATTGGCGACAAGGTGTATCCCTACGTGTGCGTTTACAACCGCGATGCACGCACGGTGTATAACAGGTTTAACTCGAATATATGGTTTAATACGCACATTCCGAAGTTCAAACTCATACTTACTAACTTCTTCCAGATAGTATGGCTCAATACCTCGCAGTATAAGGATAACTTTGATATGATACCCAACCAGTATTTCAGTTTCGATGGAGTGCTGCACGATGTTGACGATGAGATACGCAGGCTTATTATGGCTGATGACCCTACGGTGCGCTATTTCAAACAGACGTATCAGGCTAAGAGGTATGCCAAGACGAGCAAACCCGTGTCGTTGCTGTGGAACATCAAGGCCACGAAGGAGTTCAAGCGTGGCACGAAACTCTCATTCTTCGTCAACGGACTGCTTGATATCAGTCCTACATATCTCAGTGGGACGAGCATCACCACGCGCGAGTGGCATGACCCTTATTTCGGGCTGGAATTGTATGTTAACCTACAATAGGCACATCCTGATTTTCAAATACTTATACATGGTGTCGTAATCAGGTAGCGATTACCATGTAATCAGATAGCGATTACCGTGCAATCAGGTAGCGATTACTGAGTAATCGGATAGCGATTAAACAAGAAACAGAAAGAAACAAATGAAACGTGTTATATATATAATAATGTGTGTAGTGGCTTCAGCTCATGTGGCAGCACAGCAGACGGTCAGTCTGTCGCTCTCGCCGGCAGAGCAACGGCAGGCGGATTTCATGTCAACCGGCAGCCGTATTGACAGAGAGACCTTTGCTGCTAATCCCGCATGGCTCGCTACACGACAATTTGCTGCTGATACCGCGATGCTGCAAGGCATGGTGTATGCAGGATTGTCTGCGTCTGACAGCGAGGGCGATTTCATGCCATTTGAGGGCACTGGAGCCACCGACTGGCGCATAGGAGCAAGTGGTACCTATGTCACTCCGAAGAGCGGAACGATTGCCGGAAGCATACAGTATGCCAGAGGCAAGCACCGAAACATAGGCTGGAGCGCAATGCGTATGCCCGACCTCTATCTGCCATACATCTCTACCGACTCATGTGGGGGCGACTTCAAGTTTGACAGCTATTACGCCGAGGGTGCGTATGCCTTGTCATTGGATACGTGGACCATAGGCGCAAGGGCTTCATTCTACGGCGAACAGGCGTGGAGACTCACTGATCCGCGCGCCCTGAATAACACTACGTGGCTCCGTTTCACCGCGGGGACTACAAAACAGTTTGGCAGGCACATGGTCATGCTTAACATGGGCTACGGCCGAAACAAGCAGCATGAGCAGTTGCGCTATTGGCGTCCGGGACAGCAGGATCGCTTCTTCGTATGCTATGGTTTCGGGCTTTATGACACGCGTCAGAGCGGTGTGTCGTTCGGAAAGTCGCGTATGTTTTATATTGATGAGTTCACCGCGCGCCTGCAATACCTCTCGCCAGAAGGGAAGGCCTTTCAATTACACGCATCGCTGGGCTACACACACCATGCCATGGAGACGGAAGAAAGCGACATCTACAACTTGTATGAAAGTCGTACCAATACCATCGAACCCATGCTCATGCTGACATGGTGCCCTGATGCCAGATGGACGCTAAGCCTATGTGCAGAGGGAAGTATGCAGTCACGTAAGGGATATGAGAATATCATTGAGGAATACCTCGCCAATGTGGATTACAATTCGTATGATTTCCGAACCATTGACTCGCAGCAGAACTATACGCGTGATATCAACCGCTTCAATACAACGGTCAGCCTGTCGAGACAATTTAAGCAGCTTAAGCTGACACTTAATGCCGGTCTCACAGTGGACGGATACCTTGAGAAGTATCTCGGCGGTGTATATAGCATAAAGGTGAATACCTCTACGCCCAATATAGGAATGGAAGCCGATTGGCAGGCAGGACGGCGTGACCGCGTAGGCGCATCACTGCGTTATGGCAGACGCACCGTGGGGGCGCATCACTACAATGTGGTGATGCAAAATACGAAAGTGAAGCATCTTGACTTTCAGCAGGCTTTTGCTCCCTATGCCTACCGTGCGGCCGATCTGACGCAGTTTGTGCTTATGCTTTCATGGGAACACCAGTTCGGTAAACTGACCGCAGGCATGAACGCATCTTTCTATTCTGCGGCAGGTGAGCGACTGAGTGATGTGGCATATACGGGCACGATAGGCTATCCGTCAACAGCCCCCATGCTGTCGGTCATGCCAGACCTACATGACGAGAAACGAGGAGATTTGACGGTGTATGTCAAGTTCTGATGTGTAAAACAAAAATCACGGGTCGTCCTCCTGTAGGGCGACCCGTGAAAAAACCAACACAATATACTAACTAATTACCAATGAATTATGATGTTTCGGGGTTCTATTTCCTGTATGCAGGGTTCTGATAAGCGATTTTTTCTTCTGTGCTCATCTCCATACCATCAATCTGTCCCTGTGGAATAGGACGCAGATAGTGTGAAGGAATGATGTCACGCTTGTACTCAACCAACTCAGTGTCAGAGTAGTCAGAACCTGCCATCTTGTAGGTGCCTGCGCGTTCTGCCCATTTCTGCGTACGCACAAGGTCGAACCAACGGTAACCCTCGCCCCAGAACTCGCGGCTACGCTCGTCGAGAATGTAGTCGATAGTGATTACAGAAGGAGTAGCTGCAACCATTGCGGCACTGTTGTCAATGTCAACCACCTTATGCTCGTTGACAGAGTATGTCTGCTTACCGGCACGAGCGCGCAGCACGTTCACGAGGTCGTAGGCTGACATTGCGCCCGTTGCGCCCTTGACAGCTGCCTCTGCGGCGATGAGATAGAACTCAGAGAACTTGGCGATGTTCCATGGACGTGGACTGCCACCGTTCACCTTAGAGCCCAGACCGCCTTCGTTGTCAGTACGGTAGATGCCAATCTTCCAGTTGCATGGATAGCACTTGCGGCTGATGTTCTTCACGCTGCGCACGAAGTATGGAGTGCCAGCGATTGAGCCAAAGTTGAATTTTGTCACCTCTTTCCATATCTCTTTGCCGTCAGCGTCTTTCTTGACTGTGCCATCAGCATTTAAATCCTTAACCTTCATAGGTGTCCAGTCGATGTTTGCCTCGGAAGCCTCGTCAACAAAGCGGAAGTATATCTCGTTAGGAGCTATCTGTGAGCCGTTAGGACCATACACAAATTTTACCTTGTCTTCTTCTTTGGTCTCTTTACTGTAGGCCTTATCCCAGTTAGAGAAATAGCTGAGCGTGAACGTACCGTCATAGCGAGAGTCGATAGCTTTTACGTCGTCTTCCCATACACCGCCGTCAATGAAAGCACTGGCTACAGGAGCTATACGTGTCCAAGGACGTCCGAGACCTTGCACTGCTTCACGCTGAACAGGGTTTATGAGCGTATTCTTCACGTTGTCAGCTAAGGCTGTAATCTCAGTGTAGTTCCAGGTTTCAAACCAGTAAGCGAAGTTCTCAGGCGAACCACCGCCACCCCAGCCGTAACCTGCACCACCGTTGCCATACTGCTCGTTCTCGTCGTGGTCGGCATAAAGCATGACCTCAGAATTGCGGTCGTTGTATTTTCCATCCATGTCAACGGCACTGTTCACGAGGTAGAATGTCGGTTGCAGAGCGTATGGACCAGGATTGTCAATGGCATCCATCGCTACATCGTATGCCATCTGATAGTAATCAGCCGCGCTCTTGCCGTTAAGATCCTTGCGCTCGCACTCAGGATAGGTTGGGATGTTGTTTGGATTTTCAAGCCACCATGCGAATGTAAGGTAAGCCTTGGAAAGGTACAGACGTGCCACATTCTTTGTTACGGTACCAGTCAGACGTGATGTCTCTGGCAAATCGTTGACGGCTTTCTCAAGGTCAGCGAAGATAGCCTTGTAAACCTCAGGAACGGTATTACGTACAGAGGTGCGCGAGGGTGACGTGTTGAATTTCAATTCGCCTGAACCCAAATCCAGAGGCACACCACCAAATGTCTGCACAAGCAGGAAGTAGTCAAAGGCACGGAAGAAGTAGGCTTCAGCCAATAGTGCGTCGCTGATGCCTGCTGATGCGCCATTCTCTATAATGCCACTGGCAGTGTTGATGTTTGCGAAGGCATTATTCCAAAGAGTGTTGCTGATGTCGCTGTTGCTTGAGGTTATCTCTGCAACGCCACGACTTCCTGTTTCAGGATTTATCATCTCGTCAATTGATTGGAATTGTGCTCCATCGCCTGACTGTGCCCAGGTATATTCATCAGTACCTGTCTCGCATCCGTTGAGGAAATAACCGTTGCCGTAGAAATAGCGCAGGTGTGCATAGAGTGATGTCAGTCCGCCTTCAATACCTGCTTCCGTATTGAAGAAAGTGGTATCGAACTGGCTGCGTGGCTTCTCATCGAGTATATCGGAGCATGAGACCATCGTTGTGGCAAGGCCACAGCTCAACAATCCCGCAGCAAGGTAGTATCTGATATTTTTCTTTTTCATATTATTCTGTTTATTTAGAATTATCAAATCCTTATGTTATTTCAATAATTAGAATGTCATGTTAAGACCAAACAAGAAGTTGCGAGTAGCGGGTGTGTTGTAACCGATGATAGGTATCTTGTGCTTGCCAGAGTATTCGCTGTAGCCCACTGCTGTATTCTCGTTAGCCCAAGAGTTAGTCTCTGGGTCGAGACCGCACTCGTTATTATATGGTGAGAAGAGAATGAATGGGTTTTGTATTGTAGCGTACAGGCGCAGACGGCTGATGCCGAGATTTTTCACTGCCTGCAGCTTAGCGAAGTCATAACCCAGAGTGATTGCTCTTATCTTCAGGTAGCCACCGTTGAAATAGCCCAGTGTTGAAGCATACTTGGCATTGTCGGTGTCGCCTGCTCCTGCTGGTTTCGGATATTTCGCACCGGTGTTGTCCTCTCTCCAGTAGTCAACGTCCAACTGTCCGCGACGTCCTGTCAGCATGTTCAGATAACCGTTAGAAGAGTGGATGGCAGAGATAACCTTGCCGCCAATCTGGAATGCACCGATAACTGTGAGGTCGAAGTTCTTATAAGTGACAGTAGTATTGAAACCACCGAGGAGGTCTGGCTCCATGCTTTGAATCTGACGGTCGTCATTACCAGCAGTGTTGCCTATAGAACGTACAGGCATACCATTTTCATCGTATTCGCCTGTATATTTCACCTTAATCATACCGATATTGCCATTTGGCTCCAGAATTTCAAGGTTTGTCCTTCCGTCAGGACCGGTCTTGATGTCGCTCTCGTTCCATATACCTTCATACTGATAGTCATAGATGACATCAATAGGATAACCTACGAACCAACGATTGCCCTCGTCACGGTTGCGGCCTGATTCCAGTGAAGTCAGTTTATTGCGGTTAGCATAGAGGTTGATGCCAGCCTCCCAGTTCCAACCGTTTTTGTTGTCGATGATGATACCATTGAGAGAGAACTCGAAACCCTTGTTCTGTGTAGTACCGATGTTGCCAGTGAAGCCCTCTACGCCACCTGTTGCTGGCAGTGATACGCTGAGAAGCACGTTCTTCGTCTTCTGTATATAGTATTCGAACGAACCATTCAGGCGTCCATGGAAGAGAGAGAAGTCGAGACCGAAGTTCCAAGTCTTTGAATACTCCCATCCGAGGTCGTGGTTAGACAGAGAATTAACATAGTAGCCAGCCTTGTAAGAATCGCCGAAGTTGTAGTTGCGTATTGCAAGTCCGCCGAGTGTAGAGTATGGGTCGATAGCCTGGTTAGAAGTTTCACCATAGCCGATGCGCAGTTTCAGGTTGTCAATCCACTTGTAGTCCTCCATGAAGCTCTCGCGGACAATGTTCCAACCAGCAGAGATAGAAGGATAAGTGTGCCACTGATGTCCCTTTGCCAGACGAGAAGAAGCATCAGAGCGGAGGGCTACGGAAGCCATATACTTATTGTCGTAAGAGTACATCACACGACCCATCCATGACATCAGGCCGCTACGCCATTCCTTGTAGTTTTCCAGAGTCTTGTCGCCAGTGGCTTTGTCGAGTGCGTAGTACTGGAAAAGATCTGACGGTATGTACTCAGCCTTTGCACCTGTTGACTCGTAGGCAGTCTGCTCAGCAGAATACATACCCACGATATTCAGGTTGTGCTTCTCCTTGAAAGTACGGTCGTATGTGATAAGGTTCTCCACGGTCCAGTTGCGAGTCTGGTTCTCCTGTATGCTGCCGCTGTTTGATGCTTTAGCATCCTGATTGAGAACACCAGTGCCAGTGAAGGCTCCGTTCTTTGATGTACGGTAGTTCAGACCGATATTGATACGGTAGCTCAGCCCCTCAACCCATGGGCATTTCACCTCTCCGAACAGAGTGTTGTAGGTGCCTATGCCCTTGTTTTCGTTGAGCCATAAGTCCTCAAGACTTTCCGCTACGTTGCGTGTAAGTACTGCTGATTGGTCAGCTGGCATCGTAACATAACGTCTGATGTTGCCATCAGCGTCGTAAGGGCTTGTCAGTGGTGACTTGCTGAGTACATTGTAGATGTCGCTTCTTCCCTCGCTCTTGCGATAGCTGGTATTGGTGCTCAGTCCGAAGCGGAACCACTTGCCCACGTTCTGGTCGAAATTACCACGGATTGATACGCGGTTGTACTGCTCCGTAGGAATGACCGATTCGTCATGGTAGTATCCAGCGCCGAAGCTGTAGCTGCCACCGTTGGTGCCACCTGTCACACTAAGGTCGTGGTTATAGCCTACGCCAGTCTTATAATAGAGGTCTTGCCAGTCGGTATTGGTCTCGTCGCTCTCGTCCAGAGAGTTAGAATACTTGCCGGCATATTTGCGGAATGCACTGAATGTAGGACCGTCCATCATAGGATACTTGTTGAATACGGTCTTGAAATTTACGTAAGCATTGTAATTCACCTTTGCCGGAGCACCCTGCGCACCCTTCACCGTGGTGATGATGATGACACCGTTGGCACCGCGCGAACCATAGATGGCAGTGGCAGAGGCATCTTTAAGTATGTCCATAGACTTGATGTCTGATGGATTGATGTCGCTCAGCTGTCCCATGAATGGAATACCATCGAGCACTATCAGAGGGTCATTGCTTGCAGAAAGTGAACGCTGGCCACGCACGCGAATCTGCATTTCTGCACCAGGCTTAGAGCTTGTCTGCTGCATGAGCACACCAGCTACGCGGCCTTGCAGAGCCTGTGCTACGTTAGAAGCCGCAATCTGGTTGAGCTTTTCGCCATTTATGTTGGCTACCGAACCTGTCACAGCTTCGCGACGCTGTGTGCCGTAACCTATGACTACGACCTCGTCAAATACGTTGGAGCCATCTTCCTGAAGCTGTACACTGACGTTTTCGCCTGCCCTAACCTCTTGAGTCTCGTAGCCTACGTAGGAGATTACGAGTGTAGCTCCTGGCTTGACATTGAGTGAGAAACGACCGTCGGCATCAGTGATGGTTCCGTTGTTGGTGCCTTTCTCCAATACTGTGGCGCCGATTAACGGACCTTGTGAGTCGGCTACTGTACCAGAGGCGGCCTTTTGTTGCGCCTGAACGGCAACCGTAGCTCCAGTAACTGCTGAAACCTGTTGTGCTGAGGTTATGCCCAATAGGCACAGACCAGCAACGAAGGCTGTTTGTTTTACGTTTAAACTCATACCTGTGTGTTTGGTTTGTTAGTAAATGATGTTTGAACTAATTGTTTGTTAGAGATTATTTTTTTCAGAAATATTGTTTTCAGTTAAGTCCCGTCGTTTGCAGTAGTGATTGCGAGACAGGTGATAAATTTGATGCAAAGGTAGGTAGTTTTCAATTTTTCCGTATTTCGTAACGTTTCTTTTTCTTGTGTTTTTGTGTCATGACGCATTTTTCTTATTGTACTTGTAGATATGGAGTAATATTTTCGTTTGATTATAAAAATAATTATGCACACCTACTTACAAAGAAAGACTGACATTCGTGTTTGAATGTCAGTCTTTATGGTATAAAGTCAGTCTGCGTGACTGTACTATGTGCCTCTGAGTGGCCTTAGTCAACTACTCCATCGTGAAATTAGTAATAGTATTGAAACTGATGCTATAGCGTGAAGATTCACGCTGTATGTCAAGGGCGTTTATCTCTTGTAGTTCCGCGGGGTAGTATGGTGTTTTGTCACCCTGTAGGGCTGTGAACTTGACGTTGCCCGAACTGTAGGAGCCATCGGTATTGAAGTAGCAGCGCGTCTCTACTTTTACCTGCTCATCGCACCACCAGTTGTTGTGTACTTCATAATAAAACAAGAGTATGCCACTCTTTGTGTCAAACAGATATTCGCTGTAGTTGTCGCCTATTGATGCCTCCTGTCGCTTGTAGTTTCTGCGTACAAGCTGCAGGCTATAATAGCGCATCTCGGTCTTCTCGTCGGTCATAGGGACGGAAAAGTATTCTATCGTTTCCACAACCTTGCCCACGGCAGCTTCCATGCGAGGCCAAGTGACGGTGACATATTGCGCGGCTTCGTTGTCAGATTTTTTCTGAAGCTCAGCGTTCTGCTGTGCCTCGGCATATATGTTGCGCACCTGTTGCTGGCGTTGCTTCTGTGCATTGCTGAGCGTTGGCGCAGGCTGCGCCATGGTGCTTATTGCAATGGAAAGCAGGTAGAAGAAGATAAAAAATGATTTTTTCATAGTGATAAAAAATGGCTTGGTAAATGATTTTGGTGTTAAGGGGTCAGTATTCCGTATAGATGGCTTAATAAGCTTCATCGGTTAGGCTGAGGTCTTTGATTATGCCGTGGAGCATATTCTCCGTCTGTCGTAGGCGAGCCACCTGCAGCGACGTAGCCGTTGAAGTGTTAGCGCGATACAGAGTCAGGGCTTCGTTGAATAGCAACGCCACCTTCTCGGTTTTCCCTTGCGTCAGATAGTGGGCGAAGGCATTATGGAAAAGCACGTCGCCCTTGTCATTGCCACTGACGAGCGGCAGTGTGCGTTCATAATAAGTGATGGCCTCCTTGTAGTGCTCAAGATGGAAAAGGCTCTCGGCACATGAGTAGGAATATACGGCCTGTTCCATAGGAGAGTAAGCCGTCAGTTCGGGCAGACACTGCTTCAGGCAAGCTGCGGCCTCCTTGTATTGCATCTCCTTATAGTAGCTCATACCCAGATATGCCACGAAACGTGGGTTTAGTTCGTAGTGCTTCTTCAGACGTTCGAATACGAGTATGCTCTCATGATACTTCCCCCCTTGATAATATTCTATCGCCTTGCCGAGTAATTCTTTGTCGGTGTCGGCGGCTTGTGCGTGCAGCGTGCAGGTCATCACAAGCAGCAAGACTATTATCCTCATTGTATATCTGAGCAAGCGTTTTATGTATGGTCTGTCCCAGTCGCGTAGGTGTCGTTTCGTATCTTCGTAGCGTAGTATGTCAAAATCCATCATAACCATCCCCTTGTTGCGTTGCTGCTCGCTGTCGCCCATCTCACATTCCAGTCTCTTGAGAATCTTGACAAGTTCAGCTTCGGACATTTCGGTAGTAAACTGAGCCAGCATGTTAGAATACACGCCATTACCAGGACATGCCAAGGAGGTCAGGGTACGTGTGAACCTGACATCGGTGAATGTCTCTGTCAAAACCTTTCTGGCGAGAGCCATTTGCTTCTTGCCATTCGTATTACTACCTATGGAGATAAGTACGCTATGTGCCATTGTCTTACTCTCCCTCGTCTCTTTCCTACTGCAAAGTTACAAACTTTTTCTGAATAATCAAAGATTTCGAGTTCTTTTTTCCAAAGGTGGCAAAAACATATAACAATAAAGCCTCCGCACATATAGAATGTGGGCGGAGGCAGATTAAGTGTATTGCGTAATAGCGAGTCTGAATATTAGAATGTCACGTTAAGACCGAGCACGAACTGCTTTGCCAGAGGGAAGCTGTCGGCACCGCCGCGTTCAGGGTCATAGCCATCATCAAGTGCGTTGATGGTGATGAAGTTCTTGAGCGAGCAGTAAACGGTAGCATTTTCCATGCGGAGTGACTTCAGCCAGTTCTTCTCAAGGTTGTATGAAAGGGTGATGTCCTTAATCTTGAAGTAGTCAGCTTTCTCATACTGCAAGGCTGGCTTATATGTGGTAGTTATAGCTCTAAGGTCAGTGAAAGTATTTGCACCCGGAGAAGGAATCTTCGTATCAGTATTGGAAGGTGTCCAATAGTTTACGTCAGCCCAGTTGTTATATCCATTGCCAATGTAAGCATTCTTCTCGTATGCCATGTAGCCACCGAGGCGAGCCATCATCAGGATGCTGAGGGTGAAGTTCTTGTATGAGAAGGTATTTGTCATACCAAGGATAGCCTTAGGAGAACGGTCGTAAACCCTTTTGTCATTCTCGTCTATCCTACCATCACCATTACGGTCGATGATTTTCACCGTGCCAGGAGTACCGTAAGCAGCCAAACCAATGCCGAGTGGTGCCTCTCCGTTATGAGCAGCCTTGAAGTCTTCTACGTATCTGTCCCATTCGCCGACTCCCCAGCAGTTGTCAGCCTCATAGTCATAATACATGCTAATGGGCTGGCCAATAATAGCTGCATAACTGCCAACGACAACTTGATTGAAGTCGTCTGTCAACTTTACAATCTCGTTTTTCGCAAATGTTGCAGAAGCATTAACGTCCCATCTGAAGTCCTTGGTTATGACGGGAACGGCATTGAGCGTTATCTCAAAGCCGTGGCCCTTTGTCTTTGCAGCGTTACTGTAGGTAGGGAAAGACATAGTCATATAATGAGCAACGTCATTGTATATCAAGTCATGTGACCTGCTTGTATAATAGTCGATAGAACCACCGAGACGTCCGTTGAGCAGAGTGAAGTCAAGACCTGCGTCAAATGTTGATGTCTTTTCACATGTAAGATCAGAAACGCTTATATACGAATAGTCATTAGGGAACGAATATTGTTGATATGATGTTACAACAGACCTAATAGAGCTTGTCACTGCCATAATAGAATTATTGCCAGAGCCAGACACACCCCATGAAAGGCGCAGCTTTAGGTTGTTCAGCCATGAACTTGTCTTCTGCATGATCTTCTCCTCAGTGATACGCCAGCCTGCGCTGAATGAAGGGTATGTGCTCCATTTATACTTTCCAGAAGTCAAATAACCATCGAAACCATCTGTGCGCAATGTAGCCTGAAAAAGATACTTGCCAGCATAAGAGTAGTTCAGCCTACCAAAGAATGATAGCAACGAATTCTTAGACTTAAATTCATTATATGACGATGTAGACCCAGGGGAATACGTTACTACAATATAGTAATTGGTTGGATCTGGAATATCTAACGATATTTCTTTATCTACTTCATCAACTTTATAGTAAGAGTATTCGTTGCCTAAAATAAAGCTTAAGTCATGCTTACCTCTGAAATTGACATCATAGCTGGCTGTATTCTGCAAAAGATACTGTGTTACAGACCCCTCTATATTGCTTGCACTGACTGAATTTGCTGGAGAATTCGTATAATTAATGTAACGACTCTTGCTGTACTTGTTTTCTTCTTTCTCTGAGTAATCAAGATTAAACAACGTCTTCCACGTGAAGCCCTTGAAAGGTGTGACCTGCAGATACACATTGCCATAGAAATGCTTCGTATCTATATTATGCCTATAATTGTCGTTCTCATACAAAAGAGGATTTACGAACGAAGCATTCCAAATATCAGGAAACTCTATAATGGCACCTGTCTGACGGTCGTATGCATGCGCAAGCGAGGTCCCCTTACTAATAGCGTCAAACACCTTGGCATTACGCTTATCATTGTCTTTATACGTATATGAGAGGTTGGTGCCTGCCTTGAATATCCTACTGAACACATGATCTATGTTTGCACGTACCCTGTAACGTTTTAGTTGGTCATCCTTCAGCATACCACGGTCATCCATCAGCGAGAGGGCCACATTGAAGTTTGTTCTTCTGTTACCACCACCCACGCTAACGTTATAGTTCTGCGATAAGGAGTTATGGAACAAGTGGTCGCTCCAATCGGTATAATCACCATTTGATACCATGTCCTTTATAGAAGTACCATCAGAAAGAGTGAGATTGCCGAAATCACTAACACTGATGTTCGACTGTCCCCAGTTGCCAGACCACAAATCATTCGTGTAATTGTCAGAATCAGTCCATCGTTGCACTTCCCTGTTTCCGTACATGCCCTTCACTGGTTCTGTCATACTGTTGAACGACCAGTTTGCATCGAGGTTTACCTTTATCTTGCCTGCCTTGCCACGCTTTGTGGTGACTATTACCACGCCATTGGCACCCCTGGAGCCATAGATGGCGGTTGATGCAGCGTCTTTCAGAATACTGATGGACTCTATCTCGGATGCCGGAATATCAAATGCAGAGAGATACTCTGCACCGTCAACAATGATAAGCGGGTCGTTATCCATAAAAGAGCGATAGCCACGCAACAGCATACTGATGCCGGCACCTGCCTCACCGGAAACCTGCTGTATGTCCATGCCTGGCACTTTTGCCTGCAAGCCCAGCAGGGCATTAGCATTAGCTATCTTGCCAAGGTCCTCTGATTCTACGGAACTGACGGAGCCGGTAATGTCTTCCGTCTTCATTATGCCGTAACCTACCTCTACGACACCTTCGTCATTGTACTTTACATCACTGTTTGCTGTCTGTGCATTTGCTGCGCCTGCTATTATTGATAGCATTGCGCCCAATGCATAGCAAGAAGGCTTATTTTTCCCGAACATATAGAGTTAGTATTAAAAATGAAATGCAAAATTAGCAAAAAAATGTCAGTTTTTAAATACTTTTTTTAAAAAAAACTATGTTAATGGCGGATTTTTTTTTTAAAAACGGTATGTCGATATAAAATATATATGCATATAGCAGGATTTTATGTGCTTTGCCTGTTATATTGATGTGTTTACAATAAGGTGGACATTCCTGACGGCTTTTAATGTGGATGCCGTCGATTAGCATTGTCATTTGCGCACAAATCATCACAATTTTAAAACGCGAAAGAGAGGTGAAGGAATGTTAATATGCCTTCCAGGTTATGCCTTGAAGTACCGTTCAGGGGGCTTTTTCGTGGTAATCAGATAGTGATTACACTGCTAAAACGCATTGTTTACTCTGTAATCAAGTGCCGATTAGGCGGTAATCGCTATCTGATTACAATGTAAAAGCTATCTGATTACAGGATGATTTGCTGTTGGTGGTATGCTGCTGTTGTGTAACTCTTATGAAGTCAGTGTGTTGCTAAGATGGTGGGAATTTTGATATTTCTGGACGAAAGAGACTTTCGTGATTTTCATCGCAAGGAAACGGCAGTAAAATACTAAGGATGCCTCCCAGCATACTATTTTCTTTACCTGCGTGGATGATGCTTTATTATATCTTCAAAAAACAGTCTCTTAGGGGCGCTTTTTTGCAGAATAATAAAAAAAAACAGAAAAAAAGTAAGAAAAAATTTGCATATATAAAAAAATATGTGTACCTTTGCACTCGCAAATGAGAAATACTGCTCATGAGGGCGCTTAGCTCAGTTGGTTCAGAGCGTCTGCCTTACAAGCAGAGGGTCGGGGGTTCGAATCCCTC